>Ga0316602_10000197_pt1 | contig 54861 bp, 42 predicted proteins | sample OWC_soil_day10_C_FD_203103 | JGI IMG/M metagenome (GOLD analysis project Ga0316602, IMG submission 203103) | Wetland soil microbial communities from Old Woman Creek delta, Ohio, United States - OWC_soil_day10_CT | ecosystem: Environmental > Terrestrial > Soil > Wetlands | place: USA: Ohio...
GCCAGCACCACCAAAAGTTCGATCAGCGAATAGCCGCGAATGGAACGATGTCTCATGGATTCCTCGTGATGTCAGCTTCACAGGAATCAACAATCTTCCATTGTTGTTTTTAATTAATGAAAATAATAACTTTACCATCGAACAAATCCGATGATGCGCGAATTCCTGGCGCCAAGTGTGCAATTATTAGACGCCCAACCATGAGAGTCGAATAACTTGGTTTCACCCCCCAAAGCTCAGCGGATCCCGGTCCAGGGTCACCGCCCCACCCGGCGGCAACGGTGCGACCTGCATGGCTTGGCTCAGGGGGCCCCGCTGGGCGGCCTTTATGAGGAGCTGCATTCGATAGCGATCCTTGATGCGGGGAATAGGCCCCTCCAGGGGTCCCAGGATGCGGAGGCCCGGTACGGCCTCCAGCTTGGTGCGCAGCTGCTTCAGGGCATCCATGGCCTCCAGGGGACTGTCGGCCTCGGCGCGGTAAAGGGACAGGGCCGCGAAGGGCGGGTATTGCATCCCTTCCCGGTAGGGCAGCTCCTCCTGGGCAAAGGCTTCGAAGTTCTGAGCCACGGCGTGGACGATGGCAGGGTGGTCTGGGCTGTAGGTCTGGAGGATGACGGTGCCTGCCAGTTCGGCCCGACCCGCCCGGCCGGAGACCTGGGTCAGCAGGTGGAAGGTGCGCTCGGCGGCCCGGAAGTCGGCCACCTTGAGGCCTTGGTCGGCGTTGAGGATGCCCACCAGCGTTAGCTTGGGAAAGGTGTGCCCCTTGGCCAGCATCTGCGTACCCACCAGGATGTCCACCTCACCGTTTTCCGCCGCCAGGAGCCCAGCCTCCAGGGCGCCGCGACGGCTGGTGGTGTCCCGGTCCAGGCGGAGGATGCGGGCCTGGGGAAATAGGGTCTGGAGCTGGTCTTCAATCTGCTCCGTGCCTTCGCCCACACCCCTCAGATGCTCAGACTGACAGCTGGGGCATGCCTCTGGGGGCGTCGTCTCGAAGCCGCAGAGATGGCAACGCAGGCGGAAGGCGCCCTTGTGGTAGGTAAGGCTGATGTCACAGTGAGGGCATTCCAGGGTCTTCCCGCAAGCCCGACACATCCAGAAGTTCTCAAAGCCCCGCCGATTGAGGAGCAGCATGATCTGTTCCCCCCTTTCCAGGGTCCGCCCCATGGCCTGCAGCAGCAGTGGAGAAAAGACGACCTTCTTGCGTTGGGCCTTGTAGCAGTCCCGCAGGTCGACGACCTCAACCCTGGGCAGTGAACTCCCGGCGGGACGCTCACGCAGACGCAGAAGCCGGTACCGACCGGCCTGGGCGGCGTGCCAGCTCTCCAAGGAGGGGGTGGCACTCCCCAGGATCACGGGGCAGCCCTCCAGTTGAGCCCGCTTAATGGCCAGGTCCCGGGCATGGATGCGGGGATGCTCCTCACTCTTGTACGAGCTCTCCTGTTCCTCGTCCACCAGGATGAGCCCCACCTCGCGCAGAGGGGCCAGAACCGCGTTGCGGACCCCCACGAAGATGGGGCATTCGTCCTGGAGGAGGCGCATGACATCCGCCTGCTTCTCGGTGACATTCAGACCGGCATGCCCCACGGCCACCAGGCCCGGGAAGCGGCCCTCCAGGCGGGCCAGGAGGCGGGGGGTGAGGCCGATCTCCGGCACCAGCCAGAGAACCCGCTTGCCCGCCGCCAGGACCCGCTCGGCCAGTTCGAGATAGACCTCGGTCTTGCCGGACCCCGTCACCCCATAAAGGAGGTAGGCGGCGAAGGCGCCCAGCTCCACAGCATCCGCCGCCCGGCACTGTTCCTCATTCAGGGCCACCCGTTTATGGATCACATCCTCGCGGCGCTGGGCCAGGAGATCAAGACGCTTCACCCGCTCCAACAGGCCATGGCGTTCCAGGGTTCCCAGCACCGAGACGCTCACGGTGGTCGCCTGCAGCAGATCCGTCTCCAGCATGGCGCCCCCGGCCTCTTCGAGGGCCATGAGAACCTTGGCCTGCAGGGCGCTCACCTTGTGGGGGTGGGGCTGTTCCGTGCGCCTGACTTCCGTGAGGCCAGCGCCCCGCATGTTCCTGCGATGGAAGAGGGAGGGAAGGCGGATCTCGCCCCGGTGCCAACCTTCTCCCAGTAGCCGCAAACGCTCCCAGTCCCCAGCCTCCCGAAGGTCGGACAGCTTTTGTCCATCATCCAGATCTGTCTCCCAGTCCGCCAGCACCCCCTGGGGCAGACAGAGGGCCATGAGATGGGCCACGCCACACCCGTAGTAGCGTCCGGCAAATTCCAGCAGTTCCCGGAGATGAGGAGGGAGCAGGGGAAAGGGGTCCATCACCGATTCGATGGCCTTGAGCTTGGGGGGAGGTGCAGCATCCGGCCCCAACACGATCCCGGTGGCGGCGCTGTTGCGGACCTTCACCCGCACCCGCACACCCGGTGGGAGTCCTTCGGGAGCGAGGTAGGTCAAGGGCGGCAGGGGGCGCGCCAGTTCGATGCGAGTGGGAATCAAGGACACATCCACAGGATACCCCGTTCATCGGTAATCTCCCGCTCTGCGGGGAAACCAGGGCGGGCCACGGCGTAGGCGACCGAGGCTGCTTATCCGTGTGCTCCGTGTGTTCCGTGGATGGCCTTCCTTCGATCAATCAAAAAGCGGAGGAACCACCGAACACACAGAACACACAGAACACACGGAAGGACACTGGGTGCCCTGTCTTTATGGCCTTGGGGCCTTCCCGTGACCGTGGAGAAGATGGCGTCAGAGAACGACTCTACGGATTTCAAGCTCTGGCTTGCCAAAGTTGATCAACAAACAAACATTCAACCCAGTTGCCTTCAAATAGTTCAGGCATTGCACCAAGTGGATGTCATCAAGAGCCTTCACAGCCTTCAGTTCAACCGTTGCACGCGCCAAGCACAACCAATGAATCGCTCGGACAAAGCATCCTTTATCACCATGTCACCCCCTCCCTCGTATTCCAAAGTCACCCGATTGGATCGTGGTTAATATTTTAATCATACAATACCACCCTAAGTGGCGCGCGCCCTCCTTTCCCTGTCATCCTGCATGGAAAGAGAGCGTCCCATGAAAAAATGGTTTTTCTGCCTGGCAATGCCCTTGGTCCTGACCGCTGCGCCGCTCCCCTGGGAGGAGGGCGCCCGCCGCATCCTCGACGCCTACGATCAGGAAAAGCCCCTGCCGAAGCTTCCCCTGAAGCGGTCGGACCAGCCCCATCTGAAATGGCTGGAGGCGGCAGCCAGACAGGCCAAACCCGCCAACCCCTACCCCCGCGGCAGCAGAGCGTGGAAAGAGGCAGAGGTGGTGCGGGCCTTCCTGTCGACCAACTCTCCGCAGACCGACCTTCAAAACGTACCCCTCACCCTGGAAGGCTCCCGGATGGCCCTTTGGCGCTGGGGCCAGGCCAAGGTCCGGAAGGGTGAGATGGATCCAGGTTTCAGGAAAGCATGGGAAGACCGCCTGATGAGCGGCCCCCTGGATCTGCTCCACTACTACGCAACCCGGCACGCCCTGTGTTTCAGCCTTGCGGAAGCCGACCTCTCCCGATTCCAGAGAATCCAGGAGGATGCGCCCAAGGAATATGAGGAAGTAGTCCGGATGTTCCAGCGGAGCTTCCCCTTGTTGGGAGGCCCCTGCCCTCCGCTCAGGATCTGGACTCTCCCCACCTTCGAGAGCCGCGAAGTCCCCCTGAACGAACTGGGCCCCAAGGGCGCCTGGATTGCGCCCCTGGCGGATTTCCCCACCCCGCCCCCGGAGGGCTGGGCCTGGATCCTGCCCACACCCACCGGATCCCAGTCCCCCCAGGAAGGGGCACTGAGCGAGACCGCCCGAAAGGAAGGAGAAGCCATCCTCAAGCTATTGGGAGGACACACCGCCCACCTCGCACCGAGCGCCGGGGAGCTGGAAACACTCATGCCGACCTTCTTCCCGATGCGCCTGGAATTCGACCCAGATGGTCATATTCAACGCATCCTGGTGGGAGATGCCGCTCGGGCAGCTAGATAGGCAGAAGGCTTTTTAATAAATTGATCCTGAAAAATGAAACCCACGAATAGAATAGAGCTATTCAAACCCATTTTCTCAGGAGATTTTCATGGCGACTCAACCCAGCCGTTCCTCCCGATATGGATGGCTACCCGACCTCCCGGATCAGCGGGATTTCCGCTACGCCCTCAAGCGGATGGCCATGGAGGCCCCGAAGAAGCTTCCGGCCAGGGTGGACCTCAGCGTCCCCCCCATGGCCGCACCCTATGACCAGGGAGACCTGGGGAGCTGCACCGCCAACGCCATCGGCGCCGCCTTCCAGTTCGAGCATCGACGCCAGGAGTTGGGAGACATCATGCCCAGTCGCCTCTTCATCTATTACGCCGAGCGGGAGATGGAGGGCAGCATCCAGAGTGACGCTGGCGCCATGCTCCGCGATGGAATCAAGGTGGTGGCGGCCCAGGGAACACCACCGGAGGAGCTGTGGCCATACACTATCGCGAAGTTCGCGACCCGTCCTTCCAGGAAGGCCTACAAGGCGGCCCTGGACCACAAGGCCATCAGCTATTTCCGCCTCAACAACACCCGGCAGGAGGAACTCCTGAGTTGCCTGGCCAGCGGCTTCCCCTTTGTCTTCGGGTTCACGGTCTACGAGAGCTTTGAAACGCCCCAGGTCTACGAAAAGGGCGTATTGAACCTGCCGCGGCCCGATGAACGGATGGTAGGGGGCCACGCCGTGCTGGCGGTGGGCTACGACCTGAAGACGAAGCGCTTCCTGGTGCGCAACTCCTACGGCCCCGATTGGGGGAAAAAGGGCTATTTCACTATGCCCTTCGACTACCTCACCAATGAGGATCTGGCGGCGGACTTCTGGACGATCCGGGTGGTGAGCTAGGGCGTCGAGTGGATTGGAATCCCATTCAAGACTTGCAAGAGTCGCAAATGACACTAAACTGAGAAGGTGAGGCTCCCATGTCCACCGCCCGCCCCATTCGACCAGCTCAGCTCGATAGTCCATTCGCGCCTAAGGATCAGGAGGCGGTTCGACATCTGGAGCAACTTCCAGTGCTGGATCTGCTGCGGGCCTGCCGGAAGCTCAGCAATCTATGGGGCCTCAACCCAGACGCCATGGCGTCCCTTCTGGGGACCTCCCGCTCCACTTGGTTTCGATGGATCGAGGCGGCCGAGGCTTCCCGAGAGCCCCTTTGGACCGCAGACCAGCGGGCAAGAGCCCTGACTTTACTTCGAATCTTCGAGGCGGCGGGGGACCTTCACCAGGAGGAACAGGATCTTCTGGCTTGGCCCCACGAACCCCTTCAGGCACCGGGCTTTGAAGGCCAGACGCCACTATGCGTCATGCAGTCCAGCTTTGAAGGGCTGCTCCGGGTGCGGGACTATCTCAACTTCCTCCTGAACGTTTGGAGCTAATCCTTGGTCGCAGGGTCAAGATCCATCCTGTATGCCCGGCTTTGTTTTCGTCTCGCCCTACAGCGGGAGCAAAGTGCCCTGGACCTCCTGGGGTTGAAGGACATCCAGTCCCAGGAGCGCGCCCAGGGCGTTGCCCAGTCCACCCGAACCTATGCCGGACGCTTTGACGCCCCTGGTTTCCCGGTGTTCTACGCCGCCGAAGAGACCAGGACCTGTGAGGCGGAAGTCGCCCACCACCTCAGGGTTCACTATCTGCGACACAAGGCCCTGCGACCCCAGACCTTCACCTATCGTCTCCTGCAGGTTCCCCTTTCCGGGCGTTTCGACGATCTGCGGGAGCCCTCCCTGGCAGGACTCCAGAATCCTACCCGACACGCCTATCCCGTCGGCCGGAGCTATGCCTATGCCGCCTTCAAGGCGGGGATGGATGGGCTCATCTATGCCTCCTCTCGACACAAGGGAGGAACCTGCATCGCCCGTTTCCTGGTGGGGGGACTTCGGCTCCCAGTCCAGGAGCTCGGGACCCGATCCTTCCGCTGGAATGGCAAGCGGCTCGCACGCGCTACCTTTTGACACGAGGCATCCGGTTGTGTTCCGGTAGAGGATGAACGCACCGAGGCCCCATGACACCTGAAAACAACGCCTTTCCATCCAGTTTCTGGAACGCCAACCTCACGGAACTCTTCGAGCGGGCCGCCTACTACGCCATGGCCAGCTTCGTCGTGATCTACCTGGGCCAGCTTGGCTTCGGTGACTACTGGCCCAGCATCATCAACGGCTCGGTTCTATGGTTCCTCATCTACTTTCTGCCGATCCTTTCGGGCACCGTGGCGGACCAGGTGGGTTTCCGGAAGTCCCTCCTGGTCGCCTGCCTGCTGCTGATGTTGGGCTACTTCCTGATGGGCTACCCCGTATGGTTCGGAGGCTACCGGCTCAGCCAGGCCCTGGGATCCCAGGTCACCGTTGGCTGGGGCGCCAGCCTGCCGGTCTTGGCGGCGGTGCTCCTGATCGGAATCGGCGGAAGCATCGTGAAACCCTGCATTGCTGGCACGGTGCAGAAGACCTCCGGGGCCAGGACCACCCTCGGTTTCGGGATCTTCTACATGGTCATCAACATCGGCAGCCTGGCGGGTCGCCTGGTGGCCTACCGGGTGCGCCATTCCCCCGGGAGCGACCTCAGCATCATCTTCGCCGTCAGCGCCGTGGCCTCCGCCCTGGCCTTCCTGGTGGTCTTCCTGCTCTTCAAGGAGCCCGACCAGGAGATGGGTCTGACCCAGGCCAAAGTCCAGCGCTCCGTCCCGGCCATCCTCTCAGGCATGGTACAGGCCCTGAAGAGCCCCCGTTTCCTCGTCTTCCTGCTCGTCTCCAGCGGCTTCTTCTTCATCTACAACCAGGTCTACAACCTCCTGCCGCTCTACATCAAGAAGACCGTGGAACTGAGCCCGGCCATGGACCTCTACACCGCTGCCAATCCCCTGGTCATCGTCCTCTTCCAGCTCCTGATCACCAAGGCCTTCGGCAAACTGCCCCCCATCAAATCCATAGTGGTGGGCATCGTGCTCATCGGCCTGTCCATGCTGGTCAATCTGGTGCCCCTCTTCATGGTCGGCGGGGTGACCCGGGAACTGAAGCTCGCGGGCCTGACCCTCCCCCTGGGCAGCCTCTTCATCACCCTTACCGTGGCCCTCATCGCCTTCGGCGAACTCTTCAACTCAAGCCGCCTCTACGAGTACCTGGGCTCCCTCAGCCCCAAGGGCCAGGAGGGTCTCTACCTGGGCTACGCCAACCTGCCCCTGGCCATCGGCAGCCTCATCGGAGGACCGGCGGGGGCCTGGCTCTTCAACCGGGTCATGGCCAAGGGAGCGGTGATCCTCCCCAGCGGCCTCCTGAAGCTGGACCCCGCAGCCGCCTCCATGGGATGGGTCATCCTGGCCGCCCTGGGCCTCCTGAGCGCCTTGAGCATGGCGCTCTACAATCGCTGGATCCAGCGCCAGGCATGAAGAAGGGGCCCCGAAGGGCCCCTCTCGTCGGTCCGGCAACACCCTAGAAGGTGTAGCGCATGGAGGCGGAAAAGATGTCGATGCTGCTGTGGAAGGTGCCACTCAGGTTGCCTCGGGTGGCATTGCCCACCCCAGCGGTGGTCAGCGCCAGGTTGCCGCTGTCCACGAAGATGTGTGTGAAGGCCAGATCCATCCCAAGGTGCTTGGAGAAGGCATAGCCGAGGCCACCGGAAACCCACTTGCGATCGGCGTCGGGAATGCGGGGCGTGCGATAGGTATCGTTGGTGGCGCCCTGATCCAGAGCTCCGCCAAGCCTGAAGGTCCAAGCGTCACTGGCCTTCCAGGTGAGACCCATGGCCACGAACCAGGTGTCATTCCACTTCTCTTCGGTGGTGGAGTTGGTGAGGGGGAGACCGTCGGCCTGATTATCCAGGAGCTCGATCTTCAGCTCCTTGAACCGGGACCAGTCGGTGTAGGCCACTTCAACCTGGAAGGAGACCCCCTTCTCCAGCTTGTAGTCGAACCCCAGGGACAGGGTGCTGGGCAGGTCCACCTCGGCGGCGATGCGGTTGTCCTGGAAACCCTGGGCCGCAAGAATCGAACTCATGCCGGAGAGAGACGCGGGAATCTCGAAGGAGGCATCCCCTTTGATGTTCACTTTGACACTGGACTGATATCCGAGTCCCATCCGCAGGTCTTCATTGGGTTGCCAGGTCACACCCAGCTTGTATCCATAGCTCCAGTCAGAACCATTCAGCGTCACCTTGCCGTCCGCCATGCCTGGATGACCGGTGGCCAAGCCGAAATCGACGGCGTTGGTGAGTTCGGCCTGGGTGTGGCGGGCGACGAAGGCAGCGCCCACGGACCACTGCGGGTTGATCCGGTAGGCCACGCTGGGACCAAAGTCGAGCACCTTGAGATCGGACTTCAGCGCGTGGTAGCGCACGATGGAATCGGAACCGTATTCCGTCGCCATGCCAAAGGGTGCATTGATGGAGAAGCCGAGCTTGAGCTTCGGCGACAGGCTCCACATGGCATAGAGATTGGGCAGGGGGCTGGGGGAGCAGGCATTCCCAGTGGAGCTGGGCGCAGCGGGGTAGCTGCCGGCGGCGGGGCTCGCCTGTCCGTTGGTCAGATTGGTGTTGGGCGAGACCACGCTGACGCCGGTCAGGATCTCGCTGGAGGCGAACTGGGTCAGGGTGGCGGGATTGAAGAACATCGAGCTGATGTCGCTTCCACCAGCGCTCACCCCAGCGAAAGCGTTGCCCTGGGCGCTGGGGCTCTGCTCCCGGAGCTGGAAGCCCGAGGCAACGGCCTGGGGGGCGAAGCCGCCGGCCAGAAGAAGGGCCAGGACGGCGGTGCGCGAAGAAATCGTCATGTTTGGAATCTCCGGGGCCAGTCGTGGAGAAGATCCGAAGACTGGGCGAGCATTATTTGAGAATCACAAACTTTACCCGGAATTAAACGATCCCCCAAGCAGAACTTCCCAGTTCGCGCTCCACGGTTTAATTAACTGATAATATATAGATAGATGCCCACTCAACCCCCTTCGGAAAAAGCGCAACTGCACAGCTTATTCCGAAGCAGCCCTCAGGCGTCCACCTCAAGCATCCCGAAACGGGCTACGATCCGCTTCTCCCCGGCCTCTGCAAAACGGACGGTGTAGGTCAACATTTCGCCACCACCGGTGACGGAGGTAATGACTCCCCGTCCGAATCGGGGACTGCGAACCCGGGTACCCCTCGCCAGGGGCCCGGTGCCTGCTCCGGTGCCTGCTCCGGTGTCTGGGGTCGCCGGGGGTTCCGGACGCGGCCCTTCCGTCGCCTCGGGGACTGGAGAGTCGGCTGCAGGAGCCGCCGAGCGGACCCGGTCGAAGAAGCCCCGGATGCGTTGGAGTTCGGAGGCCACGGAAGCCCCCCCCCCGCCCCGGGGAGCCATGCGGGTCCCGGAGGACATCCCCTGACCGGATTGGTACAGCTCCGTCCCCCAGCGGATGGGGGTCTCCAGGACCTCCTGGGGAAGTTCCCGGAGGAATCGGCTGGGCATGCCCATGACCTCGCTGCCGAAGATCCGCCTCCGACGCGCCGCCGTGAGGTAGAGCTTCCGCTGGGCCCGGGTGATGGCCACGTAGAAGAGTCGGCGCTCCTCCTCCAGGCCGTCATCCGTATCCCGGGCATTCCGGTTCGGAAAGACATCCTCTTCCATGCCCACCAGGAAGACCACGGGGAACTCCAGGCCCTTCGCGCAGTGGATGGTCATCAGGGAGAGCTGGGCGGCCTCCTCCACCTGGTCAGCATCCGAGGCAAGCGACACCCGGTCCAGGAATTCCGCGAGGCGCAGACCCTGCCCTTCGGACTCCACGGCGGCGGAGACGAATTCCTCCAGGTTGCGCACCCGACCCTCGGCTTCCAGGGTGCCTTCGTCCTCCAGCATCTGGACGTAGCCTGATTCCACCAGCATCCAGCGGACGAAGGAACCCAGACTCTGGGCATGGAGTTCCGTTTCCGCCCGGTGGAACAGCTCCAGGAAGCGTCCCATCTCGCGCTGGGCCCTGCCCTTCAGCTCGCCCTTCTTGAGCAGGATCGCGGTGCCCCCCAGGGCCGTGCCCATCTCGGGGATGGCGGCCTCGATCTTGGCCAGGGTCGTGGGGCCCACACCACGGCTGGGGGCGGAAATGGCGCGCCGGAAGCTCACCAGATCAAAGGGGTTGCAGGCCAGTCGCAGGTAGGCCAGGAGATCCTTCACCTCCTGACGCTCGTAGAACTTGGTGCCCCCCACCAGTTTGTAGGGGAGGTTGACGGCCCGCAGGGCTTCTTCGAACTGCCGGGACTGCCAGTTGGCGCGGTAGAGGACGGCCATCTTGGCCCCAGGGGACTGGGCCCGTTCCTCCAGGATGCGCTGCACCACCCATTCCGACTCCAAACGTCCCTCATCAGCCAGACGGAAGACCAGATGCTCACCGTGGCCGAGGTCCGTCCAGAGGCTCTTGCCCAGCCGCTGGGAGTTGTTGGCAATGACGGTGCAGGCGGCGTCCAGGATCTTCTGGGTGGAGCGATAGTTCTGCTCCAGCTTGATCTCCGAGGCCTCCGGGAAGTCCCGCTTGAAGTCCAGGATGTTCCGGATATCGGCTCCGCGCCAGCCATAGATCGAGTTGTGGGTCAGGATCCCGTTGGCCACGAAGTTGTGGGTGCGCTCCACATTGAGGTCGAAGACCTCCTCCAGATCCCAGGGCTCTACGGAAGCCACCGTGTCATAGCCGCCCTGACCATCGAAGAGGGCCATCCCCGGCCGGATGTGGGAGGCGGGGATGAGCGGAAGGGAGTTCGACTCGCCCGCTCCTTTCCCCATCCTGGCATTCATGAGGAGCTGTCCCCCCAACCCTCCCTGGATCTGTTTGGCGAGCCGCACCACCTCGCCGAAGTCCTTGCGGCAGGTCTCAAAGCGCCAGCTGCCGCTCCCCGCCTTGGCGGAGCGGATGCTGAAACCCATGGACTCAAGCGCCCTCCGTCCCTCGTCATCATTGCCCACCAGACTGATGCGGTGCATGGGCGAGGCTCCCCTGCGATCGCCGCAGAGGGTCAGGACGATGTTGCGTCGCAGGCTGTTCCGGGATTGGGGAAGGTGATGGGGCCGCAGAGGGTCGAGGCCGAAGTGCTCCAGAATCTTTCGACCATGTTCCTCGGTGTCCACGGAGGCAAAGACCTTCTGGATCAGGGCCGCATCGTGGACCATTCCCCGCTGACCCTTGCCCTTGCGGGGCACAAAGGGAAGCGTCGGCAGCTGGAATTGCAGGGAAAGGATGGCTTCCTGGGCTCGCGCATCATTTTCCGTCTCGTGAACCGAAAGGATCCACAGGGCGTCGGCGTGCTCCTGTCGGGCCCGCTGGAGGTAACCCACCACCGGCTTGACCTGCCCTCGGGTATGGACCTGGGAGGTCCCGACCCGATAACCGATGCCATCCTTCCGCATGAGATAGACGAAGTAATGCTGAGGGGAAAGGCCGAGACGATACCCGGCGAAATGGGTGTGCTCAGGGGTGCTGGCCAGGGTCCTTCCCTGATGGGTAATGACGCGGAGGCCCCTCCCCTTGCTCTGGCGCCGGTAGACTTCGGATACCTGGGCTGACCGGAAGTCGCCACTGCCATGACAGGACAGGACTTGATCCCCCTTCTGGATCTCCTCGATGGACCGGAGCGTGCCATCCCCCAGCGTCACGAGGGTTCCTGCCGCCAGGCACTGATCCTCATCACCCACCACACACAGGTTGTGATGTTTCTCCGCCAGGTGCCTCACCAGGAGGTACTGGGCCTTGTTGGTGTCCTGGTATTCGTCCACCAACAGGTATTTGAAGCGCTCCGAATAAACCTGCTGCATCAGCGGGTCACGGAAGAGGCGCTCGGTGTAGAGCAGGAGATCGTCGAAGTCGCAGGCCTTCTGGTTCCGCAGGCCCCGCTGATAGAGTTCGTAGGCGTCCAGGAGCTTGCGGGTCCAGGGATCCAGGGCCTCCTCCCGGGCCTCCTCGGGCAGAAGGCAGCGGTTCTTGAAGTCCGAGATCATCTCCAGGACCTTCCGGGGATGGAACTGCTTCTCCGGCAGCTTCAGCTCTGTGAGCACCTGCTTGACGAGGCTGCGCTGGTCCGAGGGGTCGAAGATGACGAAGTCGCGACCCACCGGGGTGCGTTCGCCCTCCCGGCGCAGGATGCGGGTGCAGAAACTGTGGAAGGTGCTGACCCAGAGTTGCTCGACGGGCACAGAGACCAGTCTCTGGACGCGCTCCCGCATCTCCTCGGCAGCCTTGTTGGTGAAGGTCACGGCCAGGATGGAAGAGGGATGGGCCCCCACCTCCTCCACCAGCCAGGCGATGCGTCGCGTGATCACGGTGGTCTTACCGGAGCCGGCACCCGCAAGGATGAGGAGAGGCCCATGGGAGTGCTGGACCGCCTCCTGCTGTTGAGGGTTCAGGTTGCGTAGAAGGGGATGATCGGCGGCGGGGTCTAGGCTCATGGGACGAGTTTAGCAAGCCTGAGCCTCTGCCCCTGGGTAGCGGTATCGAGTTTATGCTGCACCCTCCCCTTCCCAGAGGACGACCTAGACCATCCAGGGTCAAGGCCCCCCTTCACTCCCGCGAGATCCCGGATATGCTGGTCCTGGGCCGGTGTGGCGGAATGGCAGACGCAGCGGACTTAAAATCCGCCGCCTTCGGGCTTGTGGGTTCGACTCCCACCACCGGTACCATTGAATTCAATTGCAGTCTGAAGCCCATTGCCCAGAAGGGGCCGAAGGCTATAGTTTTCAGGCATGGATCGTTCTTCCTTCGCCTGGAGCGGCTATGCCGTTTGACCCTGATCGTCGCCAGAGGCTTTTCAGCCGGGGTGTGGCCTTGGGGGCTGGCATGGCCTGTCCGGCCCTCCTGGGAGCAGGCCAGCAGGAGGAAACGCCACAACTCCACCAACCCCTCGACCTGATCGAACTGATGAACACGCCGGTGGAGGTCGCCTCCAAACGGCCCGAATCGATCCGGGAGACCGCCGGGGCCGTGACGGTCCTCACCCGGGAGGAGATCCTCCAGAGCGGTGCCCGGGACCTCCTCGGGGCCCTGGAGATGCTGCCGGGCTTCCAGGCCAATTCCTTCAGCAACGGGCATGTGGGGGCGGGCATCCGGGGCCTCAGCGGCAACGATGGCAAAGTGCTCATTCTGGTGGATGGCCTTGAGTTTAATGACACCAATCTGGGGGTTGTGGCCCTGGGGAATCACATCCCCGTGGACCAGATCAGCCGCATCGAGATCATCCGGGGGCCAGGGTCCGTCATCTACGGCGGCTTTGCGGGGCTGGCTGTGGTGCGGGTCACCACCCGCAACGCCGCGGAACTCCATGGCGTCTCCGGATCCGTTCACCTGGGCCAGACCGGAACCCGGACCACAACCCGGGACTACTCCGCAGCCTATGGCCACCAGTGGAGCGATCTGGCCCTGTCTCTGGCCTTTTCCGGAGGAACCGCCCTGAGAGGCCTGGGCCACACGCTCTCGACCCAGCTTGAGACCCAGGCCCTGGTGGACGTGGACATGGGGCGACGTAGCGAGCTCCGGCAAGGCTTCCTCGACCTCGGCCTTCACTGGAAGGGAACCTCGCTGCGCTTCATCCGGGATCTTTTCGAGCGGGGTCGGCTAGTGGCACCCGGCGCCATGGAGGACCATGGGACCTTCCTTTCGCTGAATCAGGTGTGGAAGCCGACGGATAGCCTGAGTCTTCAGCCAAGCTTCACCTACCGGGAGCAAAGCAGCTTCGACTTTCCGAGTCAGCTTAATCCCACCCAGGGCAGGCGTTTCCGGCGGACCCAGGCGGGTCTCCAGGCCCAGTACAGCCCCAGCCCGGCCTGGAGCATCCTGGCCGGCGCCGAGGGCTGGGAGGATACGGGCATCACCGATGAGTCCAGTCACCCATGGTTTTCCGCCAGCGGCCCCCGAGTTTCCTATCGGACCCTCGCCCAGTTCATTCAGGTTGCATGGACGGTCCAGGACTGGACCGCCACCCTGGGGGGTCGCTATGAACGCCACAGCCAGGCCGGGGGCTCTTTCGTCCCCAGGATCGCCCTGACCCGGACCTGGGAAACCCAGCACTTCAAGTTCCTGGCGGCCAAAGCCTTCCGGACGCCCACCATCTGGAATCTCGACACCAATCCCGGAATCAAGCCCGAACACATCAGGACCTTCGAACTGGAATACGGATTCCAGATCTCGGACCAGGCCTACCTGACCCTGAATGCCTTTGATACTCGAGTCCTCGACAACATTACCTACCTCCCCATCTCCAGTCCGCCCTTCATCATCATTGTCAATGGGGGCGACCTGGGGACCCGGGGCCTGGAAGCCGAACTCCGATTCCAGGGAGCCTATGGAGATATGCGCCTCAGCGTGGAGGCCCATCGGGCCACTGCCCGGGAAGTCCAGGACTACCAGGTGCCGGGTCACCCCGATTACTTGGTGGGTGTAGCCAACCTGAAATTCACCATGCAGGCGAACCTTCGTCTGGCCCCCCACTGGTTCCTCTGTCCCAGCGTCGTGGCCCTCGGTCCCCGCTACACCATGGAAGCCACCCGGGGCATCCAACCCAGGGACAGCAGCACCCAGATCAACCTCGTCCTCAATGGGGACTGGCCCAAGCAGGGCCTCAAGGCCAGCATCGGTACGCGGAACATCACGGGCGCTGATATGGGTTTGCCCGTCCCCCAATCCAGCCTGGTCAATGAGACCCTCCCGACCCTGGGCCGGGAACTCTTCCTGCGCCTCGGCTATAACTACTGACCCGGAGGCGATGATGCTCTTTCCCGCCCATTCCCGTTGGTGTTTCCCTGGGGGCACCCTGGGGTGCGCTGGGTTGCTGGCTTGCAACCTGGGGTTGGCTGGCCAGATTGAAGAGCCGCCCCCCAGGGGCATCCAGGACCTCCTAGAACTGATGAACACCCCCGTGGAAGTGGCCTCCAAGCGCCCCGAATCGATCCGGGAAACCGCCGGGGCCGTGACGGTCCTCACCCGGGAGGAGATCCTCCAGAGCGGTGCCCGGGACCTCCTGGAGGCCCTGGAGATGCTGCCGGGCTTCCAGGCCAACTCCTTCAACTTAGGCCACGTAGGAGCAGGCATCCGGGGCCTCAGCGGCAACGATGGCAAGGTACTCATCCTCGTGGATGGCCTTGAACTCAACGACACCAATGTGGGGGTCATGCCCCTGGGAAACCACGTCCCGGTGGATCAGATCGACCACATTGAAATCATCCGCGGACCCGGTTCAGTCATCTACGGAGGTTTTGCGGGGCTGGCGGTGGTGCGGGTCACGACCCGCAATGCCGAGGACCTTCAGGGGGTCTCGGGTTCCGCTCAACTGGGACGAGCAGGGAACCAGACCACAACCCGGGACTACTCGGCGGCCTATGGCCAAAGGTGGGGAGATCTGTCCCTTTCTCTGGCGTATTCGGGCGGAGTCGCCCTCCGTGGCCAAGGCCACACCCTCACCATGGATCCCCTTTCCCAGACATTAGTGGGTGTGGATATGGGCGATCGAAGCAAGCTATACAAAAACTTCATAAACATCGGACTTCGCTGGCGAGATACGTCCTTCCGCTTCATCCGCGATCTGTATGAACAGGGCAACCTCACGGGCCCCGTCCCCATGGAAGCTCACGGAACATTCCTGGAGTTGAGCCAGCGCTGGCAGCCCATGGAAAAGCTAAGCCTCCATCCGCATTTTTCCGTGAAGGAACAGGGCATATTTGAATTCCCAACTCCTCAGAACTCTTACGACGGCAGACGCTGCCGTCGAACCCTGGGCGGGGTCCACCTCCACTACGAGCCCAATCCAGCCTGGAACATCCTGGCGGGAGCGGAATACTGGCAAGACACCGGCAGCACGGATCCCATTCTAAACCCCTGGCTCTCAACCAAAAAGGCGGACCTGTCCTTCCGGACTCAGGCAGTGTTCCTTCAGACGGGATGGACCCGGAACGCCTGGACAGCCACTCTAGGGGGACGTTACGAATACCACAGCCAAGTCGGGGGGTCTTTCGTTCCCAGGATGGCCCTGACCCGGGCATGGGATAGACAGCATCTCAAACTGTTAGCCTCGAAGGCCTTCCGGACCCCGACCATCGGGTATCTCGATAGCAACCCGGACATCAAGCCGGAACACATCCAGACCCTTGAGATCGAGTATGGCTTCCAAGTCTCAGAGCAGGCTTACCTTACCATCAATGCCTTTGACACTCAGATAACGGACTTCATTTACCACGTCCTGCTGCCTAACCCTCCTTATGTGTATCAATTGAACGGCGGCACCATGGGAACCCGTGGCATGGAAGCCGAACTCCGTTTCCAGGGAGCCTATGGAGATATGCGTCTCAGCGTGGAGGCCCACCGGGCCACTGCCCGGGAAGTCCAGGACTACCAGGTGCCGGGTCACCCTGATTACCTGGTGGGGGTGGCAAATTTGAAGTTCACCATGCAGGCGAACCTCCGTCTGGCCTCCCACTGGTTCCTTTGCCCCAGCGTCGTAGCCCTAGGGCCACGCTACACCGTGGAAGCCACCCAGGGGATTCAGCCCAGAGACAGCAGCACCCAAATCAACCTCGTCCTCAATGGGGACTGGCCCAAACATGGCCTCAAGGCCAGCATCGGCCTGCGGAACATCACGGGTGCCAACATGGGTTTGCCCGTCCCCCAATCGAGCCTGGTCAATGAAACCCTCCCGACCCTGGGCCGGGAGCTCTTCCTGCGCCTGGGTTACAACTACTGATCTGCAAAGACGAAAGGAAGGTCAGCCCCCATTGCCCCGGGGGTTCCCGGGGCTATGTTTCCTTCAATGCTCCCTCTTGCCGGAGGCAATCGTGCCCCACGCCCTGACTCAGCACCGCTGTCGCCCAGGCGGCATCCTGGGTTGCACAGGGTTGCTGGTCTGCAACCTGGGATGGGCATGCCAGATCGAGGAGCCACCCCCCAAGGGCATCCAGGACCTCATTGAGTTGATGAACACTCCGGTGGAGGTGGCATCGAAGCGGCCGGAATCCCTCAGGGAGGCGCCAGGGGCAGTGACCCTCCTGACCCGGGAGGAGATTCTGGCGAGCGGTGCCCGGGACCTGCAGGAGGCCCTGGAGCTGCTGCCAGGATTCCAATCCGTGGCCAGCAATTTCGGGCACATCGGCCCCTCCATGCGCGGAATCTCCTCCGATGATGGCAAGTGCCTCATCCTCGTGGACGGCCAGGAGATGAACGAGATCACGGCGGGAACCTTTGCCCTTGGCAATCACATCCCGGTGGATCAGATCAGCAGGATCGAAATCATTCGAGGCCCTGGATCGGCCATTTACGGAGGCTTTGCCGGTCTGGCCGTTGTGAGGGTGAGCACCCGGAGCCCTGAGGAGATCCAGGGAATCTCGACCTCCGTCCACCTGGGACAGTCCGGCAGCCAGCTCACCACCAAGAACTATTCCGCGGCCTATGGCGGAACCCGAGGCGACCTGGCCTATTCCCTGGCCTATTCCGGGGGCGTAGCCCTTCGAGGGCAGGATTTCACGACCGCCACGAACATTCTCACCCAGACCCCCATGGTCGTTGACATGAGAGACCACAGCAGGCTCTACCAGGGCTTCCTCAATGTGGGACTCCGCTGGAAGGACACGTCCCTGCGCTTCATCCGGGATCTCTATGAGCACGATACCCTGGTGACTCCGACTCCGATGGAAACCCACGGGACTTACCTCGAGCTGGCCTATGCCTGGCATCCCTGGGAAAGTCTGGACATCCGTCCGCGCCTCTCATTCAAGGAGCAGAGCGCCTGGGATATGCCTGATCCCGCAAACCCCAACGCGGGTCGACGGTTCCAGCGCTCCCTGGCCGGGTTCCAGGCGAGCTACACCCCCTCCCCAGCCCTCAATGTTCTGGGGGGAGCGGAGTATTGGGAAGATACGGGCCACACCGACCCCATCCTCCGTCCTTGGAGCTTCACCCAAAACCCGCGGCTCTCCTATCAGAACCAGTCCATCTTCCTGCAGATGGGCTGGACGCCAGGAACCTGGACAGCCACCCTGGGGGGCCGGTACGACCACAACAGCCAGGCTGGCGGGTGCTTCGTCCCCCGCTTCGCGCTCACCAGGGCCTGGGACGGGCAACATTTCAAGCTCCTCGCCGCCAAGGCCTTCCGGGCCCCGACCTTCTGGAACCTCGACACAAGCCCCCACATCAAACCCGAGCGGGTCCGGACCCTGGAACTTGAATATGGATTCAAGATCTCAGAGCAGGCCTATTTGACCCTGAATGCCTTCGATACACGCATCGAGGGATTCATCTTCCATGTGCCGATCAGCACCCCGCCCTTTGTCACCCACCTGAACGGCGGAGCCCTGGGCACCCGGGGAATCGAGGCCGAACTGCGTTTCCAGGGAGCCTGGGGCGACAGCCGTCTGGGCCTGGAGAGCCACCGGGCCACGGCTCGGGATATCCCGGAGTTCCAGGTTCCGGAGAATTCCAGATACTTGGTGGGCATGGCCAATCTGAAGCTCACCTTCCTGGCCAACCTCCGTCTGACCTCCACCTGGACGCTCTGCCCCAGCCTCACGGCCCTTGGCCCGCGCTACACCATGGAGGCAGCTCAAGGGATCCAGCACCGGGACAGCACGAGTCAGATCAACCTCGTCCTCAACGGAAGCTGGCCGAAGGTTGGCGTGAAAACCAGTTTCGGCACACGGAACCTGACGGAGGCCCGGTCGGGCTATGCGACGCCGCAATCCAGCAATGTCAATGACACCCTGCCCAATCTGGGGCGGGAGTACTTCGCAAGACTGGGCTACAACTTCTGAGAGGTCCCCATGGTCGTAGGCGCCATCAAGTTCCCCCAGCCCCCTCCCGGCGGCATGGACAATAAATCAATAGCTAATGACTTTGCCCGCCAGATGATGTACTCGGTGGCCAAGGACCAGCACACGGTCCAGCCCTACGACGCCTACCACGCCCTGGCCCTGGCGGTTCGGGATCGCCTCATGGAGCGCTGGTTCAAAACCCAGAACACCTACTATCACCAGAACGTGAAACGCGTCTACTACCTGTCCTTGGAATTCCTGATGGGGCGCACCCTGCGGAACAACATCCTCAACCTGGGGACGGAGGACGCCTATGCCCGGACCATGGAAGACCTGGGTTTCCACCTGGAGGATCTCACCCAGCAGGAGAGGGACGCGGGTTTGGGAAACGGCGGCCTGGGGCGGCTCGCCGCCTGCATCCTGGATGCGGCGGCCACCCTTGAACTGCCCTTCTATGGGTACGGGATCCGCTACGAATTCGGCATTTTCCACCAGAGGATCGTCGATGGGGCCCAGGTGGAGTTCCCGGATCCCTGGCTCCGCTATGGCAATCCTTGGGAGATCCCCCGCCCCGAAGCCATCTTCCCGGTGCATTTCTATGGTCGCACCCACGCCTATCACGACGAGGAGGGGCAGTTCCGGGTGGAGTGGGTCGATACGGAAGACGTCTGGGCCATGGCCTACGACACCCCCATCGCGGGCTTCCGGAACGGCACCGTGAACACCCTCCGCCTCTGGTCCGCCAAGTCCAGTCGCGAGTTCGACCTCGCGCACTTCAATGCCGGGGATTACGCCCGGGCGGTGGAGGACAAAACCCGCTCCGAGAACATCTCCAAGGTCCTCTATCCGGCGGACGATCAAAGCGCAGGCAAGGAACTTCGGCTCAAACAGCAGTATTTCTTTGTCTCGGCCACCCTCCAGGATGTGGTGCGCCGCTTCAAGAAACGGATCAAGTGGAGCTGGGAAGAGCTTTCGGACAAGGTGGCCATCCAGCTCAACGATACGCACCCGGCCCTGGCCGTGCCGGAGCTGATGCGGGTCCTGGTGGACCAGGAGGGCCTGGGCTGGGATCTGGCCTGGTCCATCACCCAGGCGGTCTGCGCCTACACCAATCATACGGTGCTGCCTGAAGCCCTGGAGGTCTGGCCCATGGAGCTCTGGCGCCGCCTCCTGCCGCGCCACGCGGAGATCGTGGAGGAGATCGATCGCCGCTTCCGCCTGACGGTGCGCCACCGCTACCCCTTCGATGATGCCAAGCTCCATCGCCTCGCCATTGTGGATAACGGCCATAGCGTGCGCATGGCCAACCTGGCCATCGTGGGCAGCCACTCGGTGAACGGGGTGGCCCAGCTCCACACCCAGATCCTCAAGGCCTCCACTTTCGCCGAAATGGATGCCCTCTTCCCAGGCCGGATCAACAACAAGACCAATGGCATCACCCCCCGGCGATGGCTCCTCAAATGCAACCCGGGCCTGGCCGATCTCATTTCGGAAGCCATCGGGGATCGATGGATCACCCACCTGGAGGAACTCCGCGGGCTGACCCCCCTGGCCACGGATCCGGCCTTCCAGGAAAGCTGGCGCAAGGTGAAACACGCCAACAAGCTGGCCCTGGTGGAAAAGGGTCGCCGCAGCGGTGAATTCAACCTGAATCCAGACCTCCTCTTCGATGTCCAGGTGAAGCGGATCCATGAGTACAAGCGCCAGCTCCTGAACCTCCTCCATGTGGCAGCCCTCTGGAACCGCCTGCGGGATGGGGAGGACATCGGGGTGCCACGCTCCATCATGCTGGGGGGCAAGGCCGCACCCGCGTATTGGGTGGCCAAACAGATCATCCGGCTCACCTGCTCCCTGGCCAAGGCCATCCAGGCGGACCCTCTGGCCAAGGGAAAGCTGGAGGTGAGCTTCCTGCCCAACTACTGCGTGTCCCTCGCCGAGCGGATCTTCCCGGCCAGCGAACTTTCGGAACAGATTTCCACGGCGGGCATGGAGGCCTCGGGTACCGGCAACATGAAGGCGGCCCTCAACGGCGCCCTCACCATCGGGACCCTGGACGGCGCCAACATCGAGATCATGGAAGAGGTTGGCACCGAGAACATCTTCATCTTCGGCCACACGGCCCAGGGGATCGTCTCACTGAGGGATGCGGGCTACCACCCCCGGGCCTGGGCCGAAGGCAACCCCACCCTCTGGCGCGCCATCGAAACCATCCGGCGCCTGGACGGAGGAACTTTCGCCGGCTTGGCCAGCATTCTCCTGGACTCGGACCACTACTTCCACTGCGCCGATTTTGGAGCCTACCTGGATGCCCAGGCCAAGGTCTCGGCGGTCTATGCCGATCCGGCGGAATGGACCCGGCGATCCATCCTCAATGTCGCGGGCATGGGAAAGTTTTCCATCGACCGCACCGTGGAGGAATACGCGAGGGAAATCTGGAAGGTAGAACGGGTACCGGTTCCCCTGCCGCTATAATCCTGGCTTTGGAGCTGAGCCATGAGATGGCTGAAACCCCTGGCCCTGATCGCCATGACCGCACCCCAAGCCTTCCCCCAGAAAGCCGAGGTTCCAAGCCCCGAGTGGGAGGCGGCCCTGGTCCAGGTGGGCCGGGACCTGGTGGCCACCCACGGGGATACCCAGAGGCCTCGCATCGCGCGGGGCCTCTGGCAGGTCAGCCGCTATTGGCGCCCGGAGGATGGGGATGCCCGGGCCTTCGCAGCCTTTGCCAAGGCTCAGTTCGTCGCCGACCCCGCTGCCCTTGACGCCCTGTTCCAGCGTCTCGAGGCAGCCCTGGAGTCCCTGGATGGCCACATGGTGGAGCTCGGACGGGATCTCCGTTGGCACACGGACCTGGACACGGGCCCCCTCTATCCCGTGGACGAGATCCTGTCAGGTTATGACCCCGGGGCCCACTTCGTGGATGACGCCTTTGCCAACAAACTCGCTTTCGTCGTGCTGCTCAACTTCCCCCAGAGCAGCCTGGAAGAGCGGCTGAAGGAAGGTGATCGTTGGTCCCGCCGCCAGTGGGCCGAGGCCCGCCTGGTGGATCGATTCAGCAAACGCATTCCCGCCCAGGTCAATCTGGCCATCGCCGAAGCCACGGGTGCTGCCGACCGTTACATCGCCAGCTACAACATCTGGACCCATCACCTCCTGGATGGCAGGGAGCAGCGCCCCTTCCCCGCCGGTCAATGCCTTCTCTCCCACTGGAACCTGCGGGATGAGATCAAGAGCCAGTACGCCCAGGGGCCCGAAGGCCTGCCTCGCCAGCGGATGCTTCAGAAGGTCATGGAGCGCATCGTCACCCAGACCATTCCCGCCTCGGTCATCGACAATCCCTTCGCGGATTGGAATCCCTATACCAATCGGGTCAGCGCCAGCCTCGTGGAGGACTCCGGTCGTCCCCAGCCCACGACCATCGCCGTCCAGAACACCCCCGAGCCGGATACGCGTTACCAGGTGCTCCTGGGCTGCTTCAAGGCCGTGCGCCAGGCCGATGCCTTTTCACCCACCGCCCCGACCTACATCCAGCGCAGCTTCGAGGAGGGACGCCAGATCCCCGAAGCCCGGGTGAAGGCCATGCTCCAGGCGGTCTGTGAGAGCCCCCTGGTCCCCCGCCTGGCCGCCCTCATCGAGAAGCGTCTGGGCCGGAAGATGGAACCCTTCGACCTTTGGTACAACGGTTTCCGACCGGGGTCCGGCCAGGACGAAGCCCAGCTGGACGCCATCACCAGGAAACGTTACCCCAACGCGGAAGCCTACCGGAAAGACATCCCCAACCTGCTCCGCAACCTGGGTTTCTCCCAGGAAAGGGCCGATTTCCTGGCGGCCCGTATCGAGGTGGACCCGGCCCGGGGCTCGGGCCATGCCATGGGGGCTGGCCGCCGGGCGGACCACGCCCACCTGAGGACCCGGGTGGGCAAAGCCGGCATGGATTACAAGGGCTTCAATATCGCCGTCCACGAGATGGGGCACAACGTCGAGCAGGTCTTCAGCCTGAACCTCATCGATCACACCCTGCTGCAGGGCATTCCCAATACGGCCTTCACCGAGGCCATCGCCTTCACCTTCCAGGCCAAGGATCTGTCCCTGCTGGATAAACCCAAACCCAGCACCCAGGAGGAAGACGAGCGGGCCCTGCACGATCTATGGATGGTCTACGAGATCGCTGGCGTGGGGTTGGTAGATATGGCGGTCTGGCACTGGATGTACGAACATCCACAAGCCAGCCCGGCCCAGTTGAGGGAAGCCGTCATCCAGATCTCCAAGGATGTCTGGAACCGCTACTACGCCCCCGTCATGGGGCAGAGGGACTGCGTCCTTCTGGGCGTCTATAGCCACATGATCCACAGCTTCCTCTACCTGCCGGACTATGCACTGGGGCACATGATCGCCAGCCAGATCGAACAGCAGATCCGGAAGAGTGGCCGCTTCGGTGAGGAGATTGAGCGGATGACCCGCCTTGGACGCCTGGTGCCGGATCAGTGGATGATCCAGGCCACCGGTCGCCCGGTGGGGCCGGAAGCCCTACTGGAAGCAGCGGAAGCCGCCCTCAGCCGCCGCTGACCGGCGGCATGAGCGCCACTTCATCCCCATCCTTCAGGGGGTGCTGCCGGTCCACAAAGGTCCGGTTCACCGCCAAGAGGGCGTCCTTGGGAAGCGAGGCGAAACGGGGATCGGAAAGCAGCCCGCCAAGGGTGCTTTCAGCGCCGAGGGGAAACTCGTTGCGGTCGAACCCCAGGAGTTCGCGATAGCGGGCAAAGCAGAGCACGGTCACCATGGGACAACCCTATCACAGGAAGAGCCCGGCATCAGCCGGGCTCTTCCTGAAAAAATCGGCGAAGCTACAGATCGATTTCGCCCATCCCGAGATCCTCGGCACTCTCCTCGCCTTCCTTGATGGCGGGGGAGACATCCAGGTCGTTTTCCAGCCCCAGGATGTCACTGGCCGAAGCGTACATCTGACCGATGGTCTGCTTTCGGGTCTCGAAGGTCTGGATAAGCTCCTGGACCCGCTTGATCTCCTCATTGAGATGCTGCCACTCAGCGCGCAGGGCATTATTCATCTGGTCGACGTCCTGGCGGCAGCGCTCTCTGGCCTGCTGATAGAACGTTTGCTGCTCCTTGTTGAGGTCCATTGGGGGGACTCCGTCATGAAAGTTTATGAGTGGTTGCCCCAAGGATAGCAGAGGATTCAGACCAGGACCCAGTAGAAGAGAAGAATTACGGCCAACACACCCAGCGCCAATAGGGCCACGAGCCACTTGGGAACCTGGCTGGACTTGGGCGGGGGAACGAAATGGCGGGGTGAGGCCGGCCGGGGCTTGGGCGCCGAAGCCATGGTCACCGTATTCCCCGAGGGCAGATCGGAACGACGGACCATCACGGGTTCCGGGGGTGTGGACCGCTTGAAGCGAGTGGCCAGGAGGAGCTCAACCTGATCCCTGGTCCCATGGAGGAGCATGTTCACGAATTCAGCGACCTCATGCTCGTTGGGTTCGCCTCCCTGCGCCACCACCAGATCCTTGAGGTCCTTCTCCATGGCCCTGGCCGAGGCGTAACGGAAATCGAGGTTCTTTTGGAGGGCCTTCTCCAGAATCGCGATCATCTCTCTGGAAACGGACGGATTATAGGTGCGAACGTCCGCAACCTTGCCGAGACGGACCTTCTCCAGAACCCCGAGTTCGCTGTCCGCCTGGAAGCATCGCTCCCCGGTCAGAAGCTCGAAAAGCACTAGTCCCAGGCTGTAGATATCCGAACGACTATCCAGGGACTGCCCCAGGGCCTGCTCGGGACTCATATAGAGCAGCTTGCCCTTCAGCGCCCCGGCCATGGTCTGGGTGCTCTTGGTGGCGGCCTTGGCGATGCCGAAGTCCACCAGTTTGACGGCGCCTTCCGTCGAGATCAGAACATTCTGGGGACTCACGTCCCGATGGACCAGCCGAAGCTCCTTGTCATCCATCCCCCGCTTCCGGTGGGCATAGTCCAGGGCGTTGGCCACCCGCATGACCACGAAAGCGGCCACGGACTCGGGAAGGGGTGACTTGTATTCCCGGACCTTGCGGAGGATGCTGCGCAGATCCTTGCCATCCACGTATTCCATGGCGATGTAGTAGAAGCCCGCCGCCCGCCCCAAGTCGAAGATCTGTACGATATTAGGATGGGTGAGCTGGGCCGCCAGCTTGGCCTCGTCGATGAACATCCGCACGAACTCGTCGTTGTCCGAGAGGTGGGGCAGGATCCGCTTGATGGCGACGATCTTCTGGAAGTCATGGACACCACGCTGCCGTGCCTTGAAGAGCTCGGCCATGCCTCCCACGGCAATCTTCTCGAGCAGGAAGTAGTTGCCGAATTCCTCCGGAGCCGGGGCTTCTGCTGGAGCGGGCACCAGGGTAGCCAGCTTGGCCGCCGGAGTGGCAGGAGCCGAAGGCACCCGGTCGGCGAGGTCAGCTTCAGGCATGGCGAAGGGATCCTTGATCCCGGAAAAGCCGCTGAGGGTAAAGTCATCCGCCAAGGGCACGGATTTATGAGAGGCCCCGTCAACTGGCCCAAGAAGGCTCTCGAAGAAGTCCGGAAGCGCAGGAGTCGGCAAAGGTGCCGGGGCGGCAACACCCGGCAGGGAATCAGTCAGGAACTCCGGTTCCGGTGCCCCCTCCAGGTCGGCCACGATATCCCCGAACAGATCCTCTGCCGTGAATTTCCCGCCATCGGCTGCCATGGGGCGCTTCAGCCCGGCGAAGACCGAAGTCCACTGCTCAGGGTTGGCAGCGGGATCCAGCCGACCAGCGGGACTCCCCAGGTCGGAGGCCAGAAGACCTGGACCGACGACTACGTAAGCCAGGCCTGGGTTGGCCATTCTCAGCCCGCGAAGGACCGCACTGGCGGCGGGGTTGGCCGGCGAAGCCGCCAGCACTGCATCAGGCCTGGGGCCCGGGGGCAGAGGGTTGGCGTTGGGACTCATCACCCAGGTCAAGTCCCAGCCCGCGGATTCAAAGGCGCGTTCCAGGGCCGGGGTCTTGAGGAACCCTCCGTCAAGGATCATCAAAAGGGGGCGGGGCATGGCATCTCGTGTGGAAACCTCGATGATATCAGTCTCTCGATAATCATTCCTCGCAATTTCGGCACTTCTGGCCTATTCTGGACGACGGTCCCTGCGAAGGGACGAAGCCACAACGAAGGGGGGGATACATACATGCCTTTGGTTAAAGTCAAAGAAGACGAGACCTTTGAGAACGCGCTACGGCGCTTTAAGCGTAAATGCGAGAAGTCCGGAATCATGAGCGAGCTCAAGAAGCGGCAGCACTACGAGAAGCCTAGTGCCAAGCGTAAGCGTAAGATGCTTGCTGCCCGCAAGAAGACCCTCAAGCGTCTGGCCCAGGAGCGCCGCGTGATGGGTTGATACCCACCACAGCGCCACCAAAAAGGCCCGCCACCCGGCGGGCCTTTTTTTGGATGGAAGCCTCGGCAGTCCGGCCCACTCTGTCCTCTCTGTGCTTTACTCTTCATTCGTGGTTTTCTCCCTTTCCCAGCCCCCATCTGATCCATGAACCCCAATCTTGCCGCCGAACTGGAAGCCGTCGAGTTCCAGACCCTCAGAGCCCTTGTCTTCCAGGGGGGCCGCACCCGCCGCGGGCGCAACCTTCTAGAGACCCTGGATCCCTGGGATGGTCGGGCGCCCCTGCGGAGGCTCCGGCAACAAGAGCTGGAAGGCCTCTGGCTCAGCGACCCGGCGGCCCTTCCCGTCACATCCTTTGACGAGGCTGCTGACGAGGTCCTGAATCCCATTGGCTGGCCCCAGTCTGAACACTGGCGGCAGCTCCGGGAGGGGTTGCGTTCCATGGCCACCCTTCTGGCCAGCATCTCCGCCCTGGTATGGCCCGAAGAAAAGCCTGCTGAACCAGGCACCCATCTGGGTATCGACCCCCTTCAGATCACCGCTGCCCTGCTCCCGGCCCCCGAGTCCATCGTGGAACTCCTGGCCCGCAGCTTCACCGAAGACGGCCAGCTGGACCCTCTGCGGGTGCCAGCCCTGGCGGAACTCCACCGGGAGCGGCAGCGCTGCTACCAGGCGGTCCAGCAGAAGCTCCAGAAGATTCTCCGGGATGTGCCAGAGGCCTTCCAGGAGGTGAACATCGTAGAGCGCAACGGGCGCTTCTGCCTCCCGGTACGCACGGAACGCCGGGGCTCGGTTCCCGGCCTGGTGTTGGACCGCTCCTCCAGCGGTGCCACGATCTTCATGGAGCCCTTCGAGGCTGTTCAGGCCAACAACGACTTCGTGGAGGCCGAAGCCGACTACGCCCAGGCCGTCCAAGCCTTCCTGCGGGAGCTCCTGGAGAGACTCCGGAACCGACGGGACGACTTCAAGGCCTGGCTGGCCTTCCAGGGCGAAGTGGATGAAATCCTGGCCCTGCTCCGCTGGCAGCGCCTCTGCGAGGGCACCCTTCCCGCCCTGGGCACCCCCCGGATGTGCCTTCTGGAAGCCCGCCATCCCCTGCTCCTGCCCCAGGTCCGCGCGGCCCTGGACCTCGAGCCCCTGGACCACGATGCCATTCCCTTGAGCCTGGAACTGGACCAGCGCCGCCCGGGCTTGGTCATCTCGGGATCCAATACGGGCGGCAAGACCGTGGTGCTCAAGACCGTAGGCCTTCTGACAGCCCTGGCCCAGGCGGGATGCGCCATCCCGGCCCGCCCCGGGACCGAGCTGCCAGTCCTGAGCACCCTCCATGCCGATATCGGCGATCACCAGACCCTGATCGGCAGCCTGAGCACCTTCTCCAGCCACATCCTCCATCTTCGGCGCATTCTGGGCCAGGCCAAGAGCGGGGGTCTCGTGCTACTGGACGAACTGGGCACCGGCACGGACCCCAAGGAGGGTGCCGCCCTGGGCATCGCCCTGCTCCAGGCCCTGTCCAGGCGGCAGTGCTGGGTCCTCTGCTCCACCCACCTTGGAGAGATCAGCCAGTGGGCCCTGCGCCATGAGCGATTCCAGAACGCCTCCGTGCAGTTCGATGAAGAGCGACTGGCCCCCACCTACCGACTCCTGGTGGGCATGCCGGGCCAGAGCCGGGCCCTTACCATCGCCGCCAAGCTGGGCCTTCCCCGCTTCATCCTGGAGCACGCCGAGAAAGTGCTCGGGCGGCGGGAACAGGACTGGCGGGACTTCCTGCGCCAACTGGAGGCGGAACGCACCCGCCTGCTGGAGGAATCCGACGACTTGGCGCGGCAGCGGGAAGCCATGGAAAAGGACCAGCGCATCCTTGCGGAACGGGAAGAGACCCTGCGCCGCCAGCAGGAGAAGTTCCAGCGGGATGCCAAGGAGAAGCTTCAGCGGGTTCTGGACTTCGTGGACCACGAATCCAAGCGACTGGTCAAGGAACTGAAAGAGAAGCAGCGCGAAACCTCGGCCCTCAACCCCGACCGCATCGGCACGGAAACCCGGGAACGGGTGAAGACCATTGAGCAGATCGCACGGACAGAGATGGGCGCGATGCAGACCCCTGCACGCTCCATTAGCCCAATGGTCGAACTCCGCCTGGAGGGCTGGGCCCGGCATCGAGGCCTGGGAGTAGAGGGCCGGATCGTGGCCATGAAGGGGGACCGTATCACCCTCCAGACCGCCCAAGGCCGACGCCTTGAGGCCAGGGTCGGAGAACTGGAAGCCCTGGTCCGGGCCGAATTCGAGGCGGCCCAGCGCCAGGGCCGGGTAAGGGTCCGGACCGATTACCAGGCCATCGAGGGGGAACTCAACCTCATCGGCAGGGCTTCGGACGACATCGATTTCGAAGTCCAACGTTTTGTGGAAGAGGCCCTGGCCTCCGGTTCACGGTTCATACGCATCGTCCACGGGCACGGCACCGGCAAGCTCAAGGCCGCCGTCCGCGCCGCCCTCAAAGGGCACCCGGCCATCGCCCGCATCGAGGACGCCCCCCAGGCCCAGGGAGGAGCCGGGGCCACCCTACTGACCCTGAGGTAGGATCTCCAGTAGCAGATCAGCCAAGACCTTGATATCCACAGGTTTGTGGAGCAGGGCCAAAGGCCCGTGTTCGACGCCAGCCAATTCCTCCAATTCCTGGCTGAATCCCGTCATGAGAATGATGGGTGTCATCACCCCCAGGAGACGCAGTCTGGTGAGCAACTCCAGACCGGTCATTTCCGGCATCGTCATATCGGAAATGACCAAATCGTAGTTTTCGCTGGCAAGAGCGAGGGTTTCAAAGGCCATGGAACTCGAATCCAGCACCGAAGCGTGATAGCCCAGAGAAGAAAGAATTTCCCTCATGAGGTGCCCCACGGAGGGCTCGTCATCCACCACCAGGATCCGACCCCGCCCGCGGACAGGCCTGCCCATAACCAGGGAGGCTTCTTGGGGTGCCCCCTCGGCCTCCGGAAGATAAATGGAGAAGGATGAGCCCCGGCCAAGCTCACTTTCCACTTCAATCCCACCCCTGAGCGCCAGCACGATGCCGTGGATGATGGAAAGCCCCAGGCCCGTACCTTCACCGATCTTTTTCGTCGTAAAGAAGGGAAGAAAGGCCTTTTTCACGGTGTCCTGATCCATCCCGCATCCCGTATCGTTCACCTGGAGGCGAAGATAGCGCCCCGCAGCCAGGGACACCCCCTGGAGGGTGACGGGTTCGTCAAACACCTGGGCATCCAGGCAGACTTCAAGAGTTCCACCATGCTCCCTCATGGACTGGAAGGCGTTGGTGCAGAGATTCATCACAACCTGGTGCAGCTGGCCTGGGTCAGCCAGGACGGAACGGTCTCCCGCCTTGAGCTTGGAGTGGATGGCGATGGTCTTGGGAATGGCGGCCCGGAGCAGCTTCAGGGTCTCTTTCACAATGGGTCCCATCAGCACGGGCTTCTGAACCTGCTCCCCCTGGCGGCTGAAGGTCAGGATCTGATCCACCAGACTGGCAGCCCTCCGCCCGGCGGCCAGGATCTCTTGGAGATAAGCACTGAGCTTGCCATCTCCGGTCGTCCTGGCCAGGGCCATTTCCGCATATCCGAGGATAGGCGTAAGAATATTGTTGAAGTCGTGAGCGATCCCCCCCGCCAGCACACCGATGGCCTCCATGCGCTGGGAATGGCGCAATTGGGATTCCAGTTCGGCCTCGCGGGTCACATCCCGGGAATCGATGACCACATACCGGATGCTCCCGTCGGCCCCTCGGACGGGGGAGAAGGTGGACACCACTTCACAGAAGGCACCATCCACATGCTGGTTCTGAATGCGTCCGCGCCACACCTCGCCCGAGAGGACATGGTTCCAAAGGTCCAGATAGAAGAATTGGTCATGCCGAGAACTGCGGAGGCAGCGGATGTGACTGCCGACGAGTTCCTGTATCTCGACCCCGGTGAGCTCACGGGTCGCAGGATTGGCGTACAGAATCTCGCCCCGGGTATCCACAATGATGATGGAGTCCGAGGCCTGCCCGATAGCAATGGAGAGACGGCCCAGATCAGCTTCGGCACGCTTCCAATCCGAGATATCCCTGAAAATGCAAAAACTGCCTTGAATGGACCCGTCTTCCGAGAAGTGCGTCGAGGCGCTGACGAAAATGTGGCGCATCTCGCCGTCCGGCCTCCGGAGCTCGATATTGAAAGCCCCTTTCCCCCCCAGAGCTGGCAATCGGTCCTGGCGTGACAGCATTTCCATCTGGTCCAAGGAAAGGAATTCCCGCAGGTTACGTCCCAGGAGACCCCCGGGGGGATCACCAAAGATCGACTCCGCCGAAGGGTTCACGAAGAGGAAGGTATTGGCCTGATTGATATAGGCAACCCCCTCCCCCTGGGCCCCCAGAAGGGAGGCGAAGCCCAGTTCCAATCCCAGGCTCCCGTTTTGGGCCATTGGACCCGGGAATTCGTCGACAACTTCGTCCATATCGCTTTCCCCATCACCAGTAGCCCAGCACTTTTCAAATTAATGGTGCATCAGAAAACAACTAACAAAACGCACACGATGGCAACACTATAGGTTCAGAGCCTTTTACCTCAAGGGAATTTAATCTGATCTTATGGTAATACCAGCACTAGTGCGGCATTATTTTGGCCTAGCCTTTGACTTCATTCGCTTTGCTGTAAACTATCCCCACCTGCAAGGGGTAGAAAAAACCACTTTTTGCCGACAGCCGAAAGCACGAGCTATTCCCCGCAGAGGATACACTCTTTCGACACTTTTTTATCGAATAAAAACTCGAAAAACTTTGTCACTTGCCGAGAACATACTATCCCCCATCAACGGAGCCGACATGCCAAACCCGGTGACAGACTTCTTTGAAGCGCTGAGAGACCGTGCCCAGACAAGGCTTACTGAGCGGGGCAATTCCAATAAAACAATCATACAAATTGGTTCGGCCACCTGTGAACATGCTGCTGGATCGCTGGATGTCCTGGAGGAATTCAGCAAGCACATTCAGGCCTCCGGCCGGGACGATGTGGCCATCCACAAGACCGGCTGTACCGGGCGGTGCAGCAAGGAGCCCATTGTGGGCATCTCCATTCCCGGCCGCCCCCCCGTCAAATACGAGCGGGTCAACCGGGAGATCGTTCACAAGATATTCACCCAGCACATCCAGAAGGGCGCTCCCCTACCCGAACACGCGCTCGACAACTCCCTCAGCCAGGAGTATGCCTACGAGATCGTGTTCTGCCAGGGCCTCCGCTGTGCCCATGTCGTCGGCCTGAAGGAGGACTTCGAACAGCTCCTGCGCGAGAACGGGATCCCGGAAACCCAGATCCGAGTCAGCACCCACGGATGTTTCGGCACCTGCGTTGAAGAGAATGCCGGGCAGGTGGCCTTCATCCTGGTCCGCCCCACCAAGATCGTCTACCAAGTGAAATGCCGTGCGGACCTGGAACGCATCCTCAAGGAGCACATCCAAGGGGGCAAGATTGTCGAAGCCCTCCGGACCTCCCGCAAACCTATCTCCCAGGACTTCTTCGACCTCTATGCGGACGTGAGTTTCTTCAATGCCCAGAACCGCATCGCCATGCGCAACAGTGGCATCGTCAACCCCGAAAGCCTCGACGAATATATTTCCCTGGGAGGCTTCAAGGCCCTCGCCACCGTCCTGGGCAAGGGAGATCCCAAGTGGGTCATCAACGAGGTCCTGAAGGCCCGCCTGCGGGGGCGGGGCGGCGGTGGGTTCCTCACAGGCAAGAAGTGGGAACTGGCCACCCAGAACGAAGAGCTGACGCGGTACATCATCTGCAACGGGGACGAAGGAGATCCCGGCGCCTTCATGGATCGGGGCATGCTGGAATCGGATCCTTTCAGCGTCATGGAGGGCATGCTCATCGGTGCCTATGCCATTGGTGCCTGCAAAGGCTTCTACTACATCCGGGCAGAGTATCCCCTGGCCATCAAGCGGATCCAGAACGCCATCGACCTCTGCCGGGCCGCAGGCCTCCTGGGCACCAACGTAGGTGGTTCGGGATGGGACTTCGACATGGAGATCCGCCTCGGCGCCGGTGCCTTCGTCTGCGGCGAGGAAACGGCCCTGATCCGCTCCATCGAAGGAGAGCGCGGCCAACCCAAGGTGCGCCCCCCCTTCCCCACCACCCGGGGCCTCTGGGGCAAACCCACCTGCATCAACAACGTGGAGACCTTTGCCAACATCACCGCCATCATCAACTACGGCGGTGACTGGTTCGCCCAGGTCGGCACCGAGGAGAGCGGTGGCACCAAGGTCTTCGCCCTGGCGGGCAAGGTCAAACACACGGGTCTGGTGGAAGTACCCCTGGGCACCCCCCTCAAGGACGTGGTCTTCGGCATCGGCGGAGGCGTCCAGGACGACAAAGCCCTCAAGGCCATCCAGACCGGCGGCCCGGCGGGTGGCTTCATTCCGGCCGCCATGGACAACCTGGCGGTGGACTTCGGCCCCCTGGCCAAGGTGGGCTCCATCATGGGCTCCGGCGGCATGATCGTCCTTTCCGAAGACGACTGCATGGTGGACATTTCCAAGTTCTACCTCTCATTCACACAGGAGGAGAGCTGCGGCAAATGCACCCCTTGCCGTGAAGGCACAACCCGGATGCTGGAGATCATGGAGCGCATCACCAGCGGCAAGGCGGTCATGGAGGACCTGGACAAGCTGGAGCGCCTGGCCCGCCTCTGCCAGCAGACTTCCCTCTGCGGCCTCGGCCGGGCGGCGCCCAACCCCATCCTCAGCTCTCTCATGCACTTCCGGGAGGAATACGCGGAGCACATCGTGGACAAGGTCTGCCGGGCCAAGAAGTGCGTGGCCCTGGTGCGCTACGAGATTAGTCCAGACCTCTGTATCGGCTGCACAGTCTGCGCCCGGAACTGCCCGACGGAAGCCATTTCCGGGAACCGCAAGGAAGTCCATGTCATCGATCAGAACCGTTGCGTAAAGTGCGGCCAGTGCTATGAGGTCTGCCGCTTCGACGCCGTCGAGCGCAAGTAGTCTCCCCCCTTCGCGGACACACCAGGAACGCACGATGACCAAGAAAATGATCAACCTGACCATTGACGGCTCTCCCTTGCAGGTGCCTGCGGGCACCACGGTCATGAAAGCCGCCGAACGCCTCGGCATCCATCTGCCCCGCCTCTGCTACCACCCGAACCTGAGCCTGGAGGGCGCCTGCCGCGTCTGCGTCGTCCAGGTCAAGGGCTTCAACCACTTCCTGACGGCCTGCAGCCAGGAGATCTGGGAGGGAATGGAGGTCCAGACCAACAGTCCCGAGATCCGGCAGGCCCGACGGGATATCGTCGAGCTCCTGCTCGACAACCACCCCAAGGACTGCCAGACCTGCGACCGGGACGGCAACTGCGAACTGCAGCGGGTGGCCTACCGCCTGGGCGTCCGCGAGCGCCTCTTCGAGGGGAAGCGGAAAGAATACCCCACCGATGAAAGCAGCAAGTCCGTGATCCGCACCCCCGAGAAGTGCATCCTCTGCGGACGCTGTGTGCGGGTCTGCGCCGAGGTCCAGGGGGTAGGCAACCTCAGCCAGCATGGCCGGGGTTTCCATACGGTGGTTGGCCCCGCCAACCTAAGTTCCATGGATGATTCCGTCTGCATCCAGTGCGGGCAGTGCGTCGCCGTCTGCCCCACCGCCGCCTTCCTCGAGCAGGACCACACCGAACGGGTGTGGAAGGCCCTTTCCCTGCCCAAGGACGTCAAGCATGTCGTGGTGCAGGTGGCCCCGGCCATCCGGGCCACCCTGGGTGAGATGTTCCACCTCCCCATGGGCACCCCCGTCACCGGAAAGCTGGTGACAGCCCTGCGCCGCCTGGGTTTTGATGAGGTCTTCGACACCAACTTCGGAGCCGATCTCACCATCGTCGAGGAGGCCACGGAATTTCTTAATCGAGTACAGAAGGGGGAGAACCTTCCCCTCCTCACCTCCTGCAGCCCCGGCTGGGTAAGCTTCCTGGAGAAGTTCTACCCGGAGATGATCCGCTACACCTCCACCTGCAAGTCGCCGATGCAGATGACCAGCACCCTCATCAAGACTTACTATGCGGAGAAGAAGGGACTGGACCCCAACGACATCTATGTCGTGGCGATCATGCCCTGCGTCGCCAAGAAGTTCGAGGCCAGTCGGCCCGAGCACACCATGGCCGATGGCACACCTTATACCGACGCCGTCCTGACCACCCGGGAGCTGGGCTGGATGATCAAATCCTACGGCATCGACTTCAACGCCCTGCCGGAGGGCGAGTTCGACCGCCCCCTGGGCATCTCCTCCGGCGCAGCGGATATCTTCGGCGCCACCGGCGGTGTGATGGAGGCAGCTTTGCGCACCGCCGCCGTCAAGCTGACCGGTGAAGAACTGGGGCCCCTGATCTTCGAGGATGTCCGCGGTGTCACCGGCATCAAGGAGACCACCATCAGGGTGGGCGGCAAGGACATCAGCATCGCCGTCTCCAATGGACTGAACAACGCCAAGCACCTCCTTGACGCCATCAAGAGCGGCGAAAAAACGTACCACCTGGTAGAGATCATGGCCTGCCCCGGAGGCTGCATCATGGGCGGCGGCCAGCCCTACCCCAAGGCGGATCATGATCCGCTGGACCCCGAGACAGCCAAAGTTCGCGCCAAGGCCCTGTACGGCATCGACGCCCAGAAGCAGCTGCGCCGTTCCCACGAGAACCCAGCCATCGAGCATCTCTACGCGGAGTTCCTTGGTGAACCCAACGGCGAAAAGGCGCACCAACTGCTGCATACCCACTATCAGGCCCGCACACCCAGGGGGATTCGGTGAACCATCAGACCTCTTCTACAGACAACTGGGAGACCGTCAAGGCAGGCTGCCTGGACATCCTGCCCGAGCACATCGTCGCCTTCATTGAGAAGAACCGGGACATGGAGCATTCCGAGGGGCAACTTATTGCGACCCTGCACATGGTCCAGGCCCACTTCGGCTTCCTCGGGCGCGACAAGATGCACGCCGTGGCCCAGCTTGCCCAGGTGCCTCTGGCCAAGGTCACCGGCGTGGCGACCTTCTACCATTACTTCCGACTCCAGCCCCGTGGCAAGCACATCGTCAACGTGTGCCTGGGGACGGCCTGCTACGTCAAGGGAGCCGACAAGCTGAGCCAGCGGTTGATGGACGACCTCGGAATCCAATTCGGGGAAACCACCAAGGACGGCGTGTTCTCCCTGGATAGCACACGCTGCCTGGGCACCTGCGGCCTGGCTCCGGTTGTGATGGTGGATGACCAGGTCTACGGCCCCGTCACGCCCGGGGAGATCAGTATCATTCTCGAGAAATATGCCAAACAGGAGAAGCAGCTCAAGGCCAAATGAACGGCTGTTTGATTAAAAAAAGTCTGACGCCACACCTGTGACGTCAGGCTTTCTGCCTTACGATGCGAACAGTCCGGAAGCTCCCTGCATCCTAGATGAATCACCCTTTTCAAGGAGTCCCCATGTCATTCAAGGATGATTTCAAAGCCTTCATCATGAAGGGCAACGTGGTCGATCTCGCCATCGCGGTGGTCATCGGCGGCGCCTTCGGCAAGATCGTCACCGCCTTTGTCAGCGGCATCGTCATGCCCATGGTGAGTTACGTCCTGCCCAAGGGAGACTGGCAGGCATGGACCCTCGGCAAGCTCGAGATCGGCAAGGTCCTGGGAGCGGCCGTGGACTTCTTCATCATCGCCCTGGTGGTCTTCCTGGTGCTGGTGAAGGGAATAAACGCCCTGACCCATCTCCGAAAAAAGGAAGAGTTGCCCCCCGAGGCTCCCACCACCAAGGAGTGCCCCTACTGCCTGGAACAGATTCCCCTGGCCGCTCGCAAGTGCAAGCACTGCACCAGCGAAGTCTAACTGAATGCATGGACCCCAAAGGCAGCTGCATGCGCCTTTGGGGTCCACACTTGGTCAGCTACCGCCCTAGGCGGGCATCGCCTGAAGCCCAACGGGGAAGTGCCGATTGGCTTTGATGGGTTCCACAGCGGACCAGCTCCAGGCACTTGGATCGTCGAGGAGAGCTTTGACCAGGGCCACATGCATAGCGTGACCCGCAGCATGGGCAGATACCAGACCCTGGAGCGGAGCCCCGAGGAGGGCAAGGTCGCCGACGAGATCCAGCATCTTATGGCGAACCGCCTCGTCCTGGTAACGGAGGCTGTCATTCAGGGGGCCCTTGGGGCCGAAGACCACCGCGTTCTCCAGGCTGCCACCGAGGGCGAGCCCCCGGGAACGCATGAACTCGATGTCGCGTTCCATGCAGAAAGTCCGGGCAGAAGCCAGTTCCCGCTGATACTTCTCTGGCGTCAGGGTCAATTCCCTGGACTGGCGGCCGATGGCCGGGTGGTCGAAATCGATGGTGTAGCGCAGACGCAGGCCAGGATAGGGTTCCACCTTGATCCACTTGTCCCCGCTCCGGACTTCCACGGGCTTGAGCACCCGGATGGAGCGACGGACGACATCGGGAATCTCCCGAAGGCCGACGCCCAGAATGGCTTCAACCCATGGAGCCGCACTGCCATCCAGGATCGGCAGCTCCTCACCGCTCACCTCGATCAGGGCGTGGTCCACGCCCAGCCCCATCAAGGCAGAGAGCAGATGCTCCACCGTAGCGAACCGGACTCCATCCTGTTCAAGAGTCGTGGCCAGACTCAGGTCTCCAACTTTCCCAGCCAGAGCCCGGATTTCAACCCCGGAGGCGGCGTGGCGGAAGCGCAGCCCAGTCGGTTGATCCGTGGGATGGATCGTCACGCGACATAAGGCATTACTATGAAGTCCGCGGCCTTCAACGGTGATTGATCGCTGGAGAGTCTGGGAGAAGAAAGATGACATGGAATCCTCAGCGATCCATCAAGCAGGATCCATTCCAACAATCATCACCTTTATTAACAACAACTTAGCGCCACACAGAAGACTTGAACCTGTGGGTAAGAAGACCACACACCGTGGTCAACGCTGTGGAGCCCGCACCCAATCCTCGGGAGTAGTCAGTTTCAGGTTCGAGGAAGGCGAGGGGATGATACGGACCCTCATCCCCATGGCTTCAAGAAGAGATACATCATCTGTCCCCTCGAAACCGCTTTCTACTGCCCACCCGAAAGCCCGGCGCCAGGCCTGCAGCCTGGCCACCTGAGGCGTCTGGGCCCGATAAATCTCCTCCCTGGGCACCGTGGCAAGCACGCGCCCCTCCGGATCCACCCGCTTGAGCGTATCGGTCGAAGCCTCTGCCAGTACGGCTCCGTCCCAGGCCTCCAGGGCCGCGATGGCCTGCCAGATGGGCCTGGCGGGCGGAAAGGGCCTCACGGCGTCGTGAATCAGGACCGGCATATTCCCGGACACCTGGGCGGCTTCCAAGGCCTGACGAACGGATTCCTGGCGGGTGCCCCCCCCTACAACCACCCAGGTGGGAACCCCGAGCACCCAGCTCCGAACTTCCTCAAGGTAGTCCGGGGGCACCGCCAGGGCTATCCCAGCAATCGGAGGCATCCCCGGCCCCAGGAAGGCCTGGATTGTAGCCCTCAGAAGCGGTACGCCACCCCAGTCCCGGAACTGCTTGGGTACTCCACCTCCCATACGAACCCCACGCCCACCGGCGGGAATAAGGAGCAGAACACCCTCAGCTGCGTCGGTGGATGAAGGGCTCGGGATGGGGCAAGGGATTGCGGCGTTCATTAGGCATCTTCCCAGCTTCCACCAGGGAAAGGAAAGCCCCAGTCATAACACGACGGACATCCCGTCCGTTGGAGCTCTGGGCCTGCTGATAGGCCGAGGGGCCAAATACCAACTCCAAGGCCTGCTGAAGCAGCCCCAGGTTGGAGGGCGCCACAAGGGCGCTGGGTTCATCCACAGCGGTAGGAACCGGCAGCGATTCCTCACAGACCTCCCGGAATATCACCCGGGCAGTTCCGTACGCCAGAAAGCCCAGTTCCCGGGCAGCCTGGAGAGAAACATCCAGGACCCGACCTCGCACAAAGGGGCCTCGATCGTTGACCCTCAGGATCGCCCGCTTGCCGGAGTCCAGGTTCTCCACTTCGATCAGGGTGTCAAAGGGAAGGGTCCGGTGAGCACAGGTCAGGCCAGCGGGGTCCAGGCGTTCGCCACTGGCGGTGTTCTGACCGCCAAACCCATCGCCCTGTCCCCCATACCAGCTCGCAAGCCCCGACTCGGTATAGATGGGCACGGGAGCAGACTTGGGCTGGACGACGGACTTCTCAATGGAGGCCCCGCTGCGCAGAACCGGAGAGGCCTGAAGCCGAGCGCAATGCAGGCAGAAGAAGGGAATGATCGCTGGTGCTGCCAGACGTGTGATGTTCCGGATCCTGCCCAGGAATCCTCCGGAGTGGACGCGACGCTCTTCGGTTGGCAGAAACTGAACCTGGATGCCCTCGATCCAAATCGAGAAGGCCCGGCTCACGTTCTCGCCGACAAAAGTTTGAAGATCCATGAAGCTCCCGGGGACGATGTGGGCCCTTAGACCCAGTCCATCAGTCTAACCCGATTTGTCGCTTTGTAAAGGTTTGGGAGGAAACAGGGGGTCCACCCCCCCTCCATACAAGTAAATTTCGACACATAATGCGACATTATGCAAAAAGAGAACATGCCTTACAAGTAGACACAAAAAGGCCCCTGGGAGAAGCAAGTTGTCTCGACCAGGGGCCTGCAAAGAAGGGGCTGACTACTGCCGGGCGGGAATGCCATCCAACCTGTAAGGCTTCGGGCGTCCACCCTCGTTTCTGAAAGCAGCAGGAAGCTTGGAGACCTGCTTCTCAGCTTCGGCAGAGCTTGCGAACTCTCCGTAAAAGACCTGGTAGCAGTCTCGACCATCCCGCAGCACCATGGGGCGCAGGAAAAGGTCCACCTGTCTTCCTTCAAAAAGCTCCACGGCATGCTTCACCGTTTCAGGCTGACAGGCCAGTTCCAGCCGAAGAGACCAGGAGGTCTTGGGCCGCTCCTCCAGGAGCTTGGCACCCTGCGCCAGGGCCATTGTCATGTCCCCCTTCCGGAGCGTCTCCAGGCGGCTGGCAAGGGAACTGTCCACCGCGGGGGCCTGAGGGGGGGGTTCAGGGGCCTGGACAGGGGCTGGCGGGGGCGGTGGGACCTTATCCACAGCCTTCGCCTCAGACTTGGCGATGGGCTTGCTGAGCTGAAGATCTGAGGCGGGACGATGGGAACGCCGAAGAGCCCATAGCCCCCCCCCCACCGCCAGAAGCACGACCACCGCCAGCAGAACCCACTTCAGGAAACCGCCAGCCCTTGAAGGTACAGCCTCATCAACCTCCTCGGGCCCCTCCCGGTCCCCTTCACCCCCCTGCACCGCCTCCGGCAGTTCCAGGGGAGCGATTGTCTCCGGCGAAAGGACGACGGCGGGCTCCTCCTCTTCAGGAAGGGGAGGCAGCTCGAATTGGGGAGTGGGCAGAATGGCCTGACCACTTTCGGCGGTGAATCCGGTGTGAGGCTCGACCTCCAGTTCTGCCCCCTGGGGCTCTTCCAGCTCCCCGAGAGGGGTATCGGTCTGAGCGAAAGTTTCCGCCCTCTCCTCGACGGCATCGAAGGCCAGGGAGAGATGCTCCAGATTCGTGGTGGGCCGGGCCGCATCCTCGATGGTGGAGAAGAGCGAAGGAACCGTTTCGATGGGCTCTTCCGGAGGCGGGGGGGGCGGTAGTGGCAGGGAAAGCGGCTCCGGCTCACCGGACAAAACCTCAGCGAGGACCTGCTTATCCATGGGGGGCATCTCGTGAAGCTTGGCCCAGCCCATCTCCCGGAGGAAGAGGGCAAAGGCGCCGAGACGGAGGGGTTCCGTCAGGCTTTCCCGGCTCAGTTCAAGAAGGGTGTGGGTGCCATCCAGGAAGGGAGGAAGCTTGGCGAGATCAGCGGGCAGGCTCAGCCTGCCCAGGTGTCGCCCCTGGAGCAGGACCACCTGGTTGAGGGGCCCTAGTCCCTCCAGGATGGACTCCCGATCCTTCAGATTGAGGAGCCCGTTCAGAAGCAGAAGATCGGTGTCCATGGGCAGACGCACCACGGAACTCTCCAGTTCCCGCTCCTTGAACTCCGGCTTCTCCTCATGAGTCTCCATCGCCCCGTAGACCACCCGCTCCACCTGAAGCCTGGCCATGTCCAGCAGATCCCGCTGGGTGATGAAACCCATCTCGATCAGATTCTTGCCGATGCTCATGCCCTGCTTGAGATTGGCCAGGGCGTAGTCCAACTGGGCCTGGGTGAGCTTGCCCCTCTCCACCAGGAGACTGGTGAGGCGATCCGCCGGAAAGGTGCTCTGGGCGAAGACGATATCCCCGGCGTCAAAGAAGACGGTCCGGTACGGCTCCTGCCCCAACCTCCACACACCCGTCGCACGTTCACGCCGATGCCTGAAAAGATCCAGCAGGGCCGTCAATGTCATCGCACCACCCACCGTTCGAGTTTGAGCTTGCCTGCCTTGATGAGCCGGGAATCCCCAGACTTGAGCACCAGACGCTGCTGGGGATCGGAAATCTTCTCGCCATCCAGGCTCACCGCGCCCTGGGCGATAAGGCGCTCGGCCTCCTTGCGGCTGGCCACCAGTCCCCGATCCACCAGGAGCCGGGTAAGGGCAACTTCGCCCTCCGTGGGCTCCAGAATCACTTCAGGAGCGTCGTCGGTCTTGCGCTCGGAGAAGCGCCGGACCCACTGCTCCTCGGCCTTCTGGGCTGCATCCTGCCCGTGGAACTGGCCTACGATCTCCCGGGCCAGCGCCTTCTTGGCATCCATGGGATGCCCCAGCTTCATGGCCTCGATCTCACCAGGCAGCTTGTCCGTCAGCAGCAGGTACCAGTCCCACATCAGATTGTCGGAAATGCTCATGGCCTTGCCGAACTGGGTGTCGGCGTCCTCGAAGAAGCCGATGTAGTTGCCCAGGGACTTGGACATCTTCTCCACGCCATCGAGGCCCAGGAGCAGGGGGACGGTCAGCACGATCTGGGAGGGCTGCCCCAGGGATTCCTGGAGGTCCCGGCCCCGCATAAGGTTGAAGAGCTGATCGTTGCCGCCCAGCTCCACGTCGGCCTCGAGGGCCACGGAATCGTAGGCCTGCATCAGGGGGTAGAGGAGCTCATGGAAGCTGATGGGCTGGTTTTCCGCCAAGCGCTTCTGGAAGTCGTTGCGCTCCAGCATCTGGGCGACCGTGAACTTGGAGGCCAGACGGATCCAGTCGGGTCCGTGCAGGGGGTCCGACCATTCGCTGTTGAAACGGACCTCCGTCTTCTCCGGATCCAGGATCTTGAAAACCTGAGACTTGTAGGTCTCGGCGTTGACCAGGATCTCCTCGCGGGACAGGGGAGGCCGGGTGGCCTTCTTGCCCGTGGGGTCGCCGATCATGGCGGTGAAGTCGCCGATCAGGAAGATGACGGTGTGCCCCAGTTTCTGGAACTGGGCCATCTTGCGCAGCAGGACGCCGTGTCCGAGGTGGAGATCTGGGGCCGTGGGGTCGAAGCCAGCCTTCACCCGGAGGGGCCGCCCCTGGGTAAGCCGGGCCTTCAATGCCTCCCGGGTATGGCAAGTGACGGTGCCCTTCAGAAGAAGGTCGAGGGATTCCTGAATCGAAGCGGTACTCATGAAAGCATATTGGCTTAAATGAGGACGTTCATCCAGCCTTGGTTACTCGACCCGGATATCCGTCAGGCTCTTGTCCTCCATTTCGACCACCAGGCGCCCCCCACCGGCAAACCGGTAGGCGATGCGGACCCGCTTGGTTCCCCCTGACTCCGAATGACTCTCGACCTGAAGACCCCCGCCCTTCTTGGGATCGAAGAGGGTCTTCAGGTCGGGGCGCTGGACCGGAATCTCGCCGATACGGGCCCGCCAGGCCTCGGAGGCCTTCAGGAAGTCCTCCACCGTCGGATAATTCCGGGCAAGGCCGGGATTGGCCAGGTAGAGGGCCCTGGCGCCTTCCTCGGTGCGGGCCATTTCCGCGCTCTCGCGCATCTGGGCCCAGGCCTTGTCCATGGCCCGCGTTCCGGCCCTGAACATCAGGAAGCCGCCCCCTGCGCAGGTGGCGAAGAAGAGCAGCACCACGATGCCACAGCCCAGGCCCACCTTGGTCCAGGTGGACCAGCCCTTGGGCTTGACCGGCATACCTCCGTTGTCCCAGCTCGAATCGACCATGGCAGACCCCTAAAGCAGATTGCTGGCCAGTTCCGCCAAGTGGCTGCGCTCCCCCTTCAGCAGGGTCACATGGCCCGCCACGTCGACCTGCTTGAAGTGCTCGGCCAGGAAGCTGAGCCCGTTGGTATTGGAATCCACGTAGGGGTTGTCGATCTGGTAGGGATCCCCCGTGAGGACGATCTTGGTGCCGACTCCGGCCCGGGTCAGGATGGTCTTGACCTCATGGGGGGTGAGGTTCTGAGCCTCATCCACGATGATGTACTGGTTGGGAATGCTGCGGCCCCGGATATAGGTCAGGGGTTCCACCGCCAGGTACCCGCCCTCTTCCAGCTGGGCTACGGTCATGCTGGTGCGCCTCCGCATCTCCGTATTGGCGCTCACGATGTAGTCGAGGTTGTCATAAATGGGCTGCATGTAAGGGCGGAGCTTCTCCTCCACATCTCCCGGGAGGAAGCCCAGATCCCGGCCCATGGGCATGACGGGCCTGCTTACTAACAATTTATTATAACGCTCATCATCCACCACCTGCTGGAGACCTGCGGCGATGGCCAGTAGGGTCTTGCCGGTGCCCGCCTTGCCGAGCAGTGTGACGACCTGGATCGAATCGTCGAGGAGGAGATCCAGCGCGAACTGCTGCTCCCGGTTGCGGGGCTTCACACCCCAGGGCATCGCCTCCAGGCGGCGAAGAGGGTGCAAGCGGCCATCATTGGCCATGAAGCGCCCCAGAGCCGTATGGTTCTCATCAGCCTGGTCCACCAGGGTCACGAACTGGTTGGCCAGGAAGCGGTCCTCTCCCTCCGGGACCAACCCACCGTCGAAGAGCATCTCGATGAGGGAGCTGTCCACAGTCCAGGTCGCAGTCCCGGGATAAAGCTCGTCCACCTCCACCCGATCGGTGAAATAGTCTTCCGCAAGCACTCCGGCTGCATCCGCCTTGATGCGTAGATTGGTGTCCTTGGTGACCAGGACCACCTTCTCCTTCCGGAATTTGTAGAGCTCCAGGGCGCAGCCAAGGATCTGGTTGTCGGCCTTGTGCTTGTCCAGGACAAAGAGCGAGTTGTCCTGGGCGTGGTTGGTCACGTCCACCTTGAGAGAGCCGCCACCCTCCAGGGTGACCCCCTTGCTCAAGGTGCCCAGGGCCCGCAGCTTGTCAATCTGTCGCGAGACGGAGCGGGCATTCCGACCGATTTCCGTCTGATCCTTCTTGAAGTTGTCGATCTCCTCGATCACAACGATCGGGATCACGATGTCATGCTCCTGGAAGTGGAAGATGGCCATCGGATCGTGGAGCAGGACATTCGTGTCCAGAACGAAGACCTTCTTGCTGGATGCCACCATGCGTTTTCTCCCTTGAGAGCGGCGCTGCCTTGGCTGGAAGCCTACCAGCCCGGGCATCGGCGGGAAACCTTCTCATGCAATGAGATGCCGCAAGGCAGACTTGTGGACCAAAAAAGAACGGGGTCCGAAGACCCCGTCCGTTCCTGCAATTCAGTCGCAGATCAGGCCTGGGCCTTGATCTTCTTGAACTCTTCGATCAGCACCGGCACGACTTCCAGGGCATCGCCCACGATGCCGTAGGTGGCGATATCGAAGATGGGCGCATTGGCGTCCTTGTTGACGGCGATGATGATGTCCGAGGAGGACATGCCCGCCACGTGCTGGATGGCGCCAGAGATACCGACGGCGAAGTAGATCTTGGGACCGACGGTCTTGCCGGTCTGACCCACCTGGTGCATGGCAGGCATCCAGCCCGCATCCACAGCAGCACGGGAGGCACCGACGGCGCCGCCCAGGACCTGGGCCAGCTCTTCCAGCAGGGCGAAGTGCTCGGGCTTCTTCATGCCGCGTCCGCCGGAAACGATGATCTCGGCCTCTTCAAGGTTGCAGGCGGCCCCGGCCAGTTTGACGACTTCAACCAGCTTGGTGCGGATTTCGCTCGCCTTGGCCTTGCTGGCCACCCGGATCACTTCGCCGCTGCGGGTGTAGTCCGCCGCAGGCTTCTTGAACACGGAAGGACGGACCGTGCCCATCTGGGGACGGTGCTCGGGGCAGAGGATGGTCGCCATGATGTTGCCGCCGAAGGCGGGACGGGTCCAGGCCACGAGGCCGGTGGCTTCGTCGATGCCCAGGTCGGTGCAGTCGGCGGTGAGGCCGGTGTTGACCCGGCAGGCCACGCGGGCACCGAAGTCCCGACCATCATTGGTGGCACCCATGAGGACCACCGAGGGACGGTAGGTGTTGATGAGGTCGGTCATGGTGATGGTGTAGCCATCGGTGTTGTAGTGCTTCAGCTCGGGGGCTTCCACCAGGTAGACCTGATCCACACCGTAGGCGAAGGCTTCCTTGGCCAGATCCGCCACGCCGTCGCCGATGATCACAGCGGCCAGCTTCTGGTTCATGGCATCGGCCAGCTTCCGGCCTTCGCCGATGAGCTCGAGGCCCACATTGCGGGGAGCACCCTCGAAGATCTCCAGGTAGACCCAGACATCCTTGTAGGCGTTCTTATCGATGGCGATGACCTTTTCTTCAGCCTCACGGACGATGGCGGTCACCGGGCAGGTGTCCACACAGGCGCCGCACTGGGTGCAGGCATCGCCGATCACAGCCTTGTCCACGTTCATGGAGATGGCATCAAAAGGGCACGCGCTCACACAGGCAGAGCACCCTACGCACTTGTCTTCAATAACCTTCACAGCCATAGTCTGAGTCCCTTTTCTACACGATTTTCGCGTCGGCGAGTTTCTGCATCAGCTCGGAAACGGATTCCTTCGCCGTGGCCATCTGGATCTTCACGCCGTCAGTGCGCTTGGAAGGGGAGAAGATCTTCCGCACCTGGGTGGGAGAACCCTTCAGTCCCAGCTTGGCGGCGTCCACGATGAGGTCCTGGGCCGTCAGGGTCTGGATGTTGGTGCGCAGCGCCCGGAGGACCCCCTTGCAGGAGCTGTAGCGGGGCTCATTGATGGTCTTCACGACGGTGACCACCAGGGGGAACTTGCCTTCCACCACCTCAAAGCACTCCTCGTGCTCGCGGGTGCCGCGGACCGTGGTGCCCTCCACCTCAATCTTGCACACGTAGGTGAGCTGGGCGATGCCAAGGTGCTCGGCCATTTCGGGGCCCACCTGGGCGGTATCGCCGTCGATGGCCTGCTTGCCGCAGAGGATGAGGTCGAAGTGTCCGAGTTTGCGGGCAGCAGCGGCCAGGGTGTAGCTGGTGGCCAGGGTGTCGGCGCCACCGAAGGCGCGGTCGCTGATCAGGACAGCCTCGTCGGCTCCCATGGCCAGACACTCCTTCAGGGCCTCCTTGGCCTGGGCGGGGCCCATGGAGAGTACGGTCACCTTGCCACCGTGCTTCTCCTTGAGCTGGAGAGCGGTTTCAAGGGCATTCTTGTCGAAAGGGTTCACGATGCTCGGCACGCCCTGGCGGATCAGGGTGTTGGTCACGGGGTCGATCTTGACCTCGGTGGTGTCGGGCACCTGTTTGATGCACACAATGATATTCATTTGATCCAATGCCTCCCAGATTGCATGTTATGGCTTGTATTTAAACGAACTACTTTAACAGATTACCTGCAATCACGATCCGCTGGATCTGGTTGGTGCCCTCAAAGATCTGGTGGACCTTGGCGTCCCTCATGAGCTTCTCCACAGGGTATTCCCGGCTGTAACCATAGCCGCCGAAGATCTGCACAGCGTCCGTGGTGACTTCCATGGCGATGTCGGTGGTGAACTTCTTGGCCATGGCGGCCTGCTTGCCGAAGGGTTTGCCGTTCTGCTTGAGCCAGGCGGCCTGGTAGGTCAGGAGGCGGGCAGCCTCCACCTTGGTGGCCATGTCGGCCAGCATGAAGGAGATGCCCTGGTTGGCGGCGATGGGCTTGCCGAACTGGGCGCGCTCCTTGGCGTATTTGATGGAATGTTCCAGGGCGGCCTGGGCGAGACCCAGAGCCTGGGCGGCGCACCCGATGCGGCCCACATCCAGGGTCTGCATGCAGTATTTGAAGGCGTCCCCCTCCTTGCCCAGGAGGTTGGCCTTGGGCACCCGGACATCCTGGAGAATGATCTCGGTGGTGACGGCGGAGCGAAGGCCCATCTTGTGTTCCTTCTTGCCCATGGTGAAGCCGGGGGTGCCCTTCTCCACGATGAAGCAGCTCAGCCCCTTCAGGCCCTTGCTGCGGTCCGTCACGGCGATCACCAGGTAGATGTCGGCGTAGTTGCTGATGAAGCACTTGGTGCCGTTGAGCACCCATTCGTCACCCTCGAGCACCGCTGTGGTCTGCTGGGCGGAGGCATCGCTGCCGGCTCCGGGCTCGGTAAGGGCGAAACCGCCCAGGGCCGTACCCTCCACCAGGGGACGCAGGTATTTCTGCTTCTGCTCCTCAGTGCCATAGGAGTGGATGGGGAAGCCCCCCAGCCCGCCGCCACCGATGGCGATGCAAAGGGACACGTCCACCCGGGCGATCTCCTCGGTGGCGATGATGTAGCTCAGATAGTCCCCACCAGCGCCACCGTACTGATCCTGGTAGTGGATGCCCTGGAATCCATAACTGGCCACCTTGTCGAAGAGGGCGCGATCAAAGCGCTCCTCTTCGTCCCGTTCCTGGACGCTGGGGGCGATGTAGGTCTCGGCAACCTCCCTCGCCAGCTTCTGGATCATCCGGTTTTCTTCAGACAATTCGAAATGCATCAGTCTTTACTCCTTGCAGATACCAGCATGTCCCTGCGACATGCCTTCAGGGATTACCTAAGGGGTTGGATCAGGCGATCATCTCGACGCCATTCGTCAGAAGACGCTTCAACTCGCCCCAATTGGGCTGGAAGATCTCGCTGGGCATGAGCTTGAGGTCCGGGGAGATGCGGGGCTTGAAGGCCATCAGACGCAGGATGTCCTTTTCCATGTCCACGCCGGGGGCGATCTCGATGAGAGTCAACTCGCCCTTCTCGAGCCGGAAGACGGCCCGTTCGGTCACATAAAGCACGGGCTGCTTGATCTGGGAGGCGTACTTACCGCTGAAGGTGATCTGTTCCACGTCCTGGAAGAACTTGGTGTTCTTCCCTTCATGGAGGATGACCAGCTTGCCGTTCCGGGCCTCGACGGCCAGGCCCCCGGCCGTGAAGGAGCCGCAATAGACGATCTTCTTGGAGGTCTGGGTGATGTTGATGAACCCCCCGCACCCATTGGGACGCCCCTTGAACTTGCTGACGTTCACATTGCCCACCCGGTCCACCTGCGCGAAGCCGAGGAAGGCCACATCCAGGCCGCCCCCGTCGTAGAAGTCGAACTGGGCGTGGTGGTCAACGATGGCTTCAGCGTTGTAGGCATGGCCGAAGTTGGGCTGGCTCGCGGGCACGCCGCCGATGGCACCACTCTCCGTCGTCAGGGTCATCATCTCGCTGACCCCCTCTTCAGCGGCGACAGCGGCCACGTCCGTAGGCATACCCACGCCGAGGTTGACGATATCCCCCTCCGAGAGTTCCATGGCCGCCCGGCGGGCGATGATCTTCCGCTCATCCATAGGCAGTTCGGGCAGGGAGCCCAGGGGCACCTTGATCTCGCCCGCAAAGGCGGGATTGTAATAGACGCCCGAGGTCTGCCAGGAATAGTCGGTAGAAGTGGCCACCACCACGTGATCCACCAGGATGCCGGGCACCCGGACATCCTTGGGATTGAGGGTGCCGTTCTTCACCAGGTGCTCCACCTGTGCGATGACGATACCCCCGGAGTTCTTGGCGGCCTGGGCCAGCGGCAGGGCCTCCAGCAGCATTCCCTCCTTGTCCATGGTGATATTGCCGTTCTCGTCGGCACAGGTGCCCCGGATGATGGCCACATCCACAGGGAAGGACTTGTAGAAGAGGAACTCCTCGCCCTCGAACTGCACGACCTTGACCAGATCCTCGGTCGCAGCGGCGTTCATCTTGCCGCCCTCGACCCGGGGATCCACAAAGGTGCCGAGCCCCACCTTAGTGATGAGCCCGGGGCGTTTGGCGGCGATCTCACGCCAGAGCTGGGTGATCACCCCCTGAGGGAGGCAGTAGCCTTCCAGCTTGTTTTCCATGAGGAGCTTGGAGAGTCCAGCGGAGGTGCCAAGGATCCCGCTGACCCAGCGCTTGACAAGCCCTTCCTTCCCAAGCCGAGTGGTTCCCCGCTCCTGCCCCCCCTTGAAGGCCATGTCGGCCACGGCGGAACCATGGATCAAAGTGATCTGCCGGGGGTGGGATTCCTCGACAAAGCGCCGATCCACAGCCTGGACAACCTCCTCCGCCCAGCCAGAAAGCCCCATGACGCTGGCTCCGACGACAGCCCCGTCAGGGATGAGCCTTGCAGCCTGATCAGCAGTTATCACTTTTTTCATAACAGCTCCCCTTGCAAGTCCAGGCCAGATTTGCCCAGCCGGCTACTGATATCTATTTTTTTTATTACAAGGCGACATGGCGGTTCATTTTGCCTATCTATCTGCATAGAGACCATTTGGACTCACATCACCCCAAAGGCCAGCAAATTGGCGAAACCGAGCCACAAAATCTAATTACTGAAACTAGGAGAACAAAAATCACTTGCTACCGTGATTAATTTCACGATACAAAGAGTAACACGCCCCATGATCTAAAAAAACTATCGGTATTATCATATGTTCTCATGACGGCCATCGGTACCGTCGATGGCCCCCGCCTGCAACAGCGCATGAAGCAAAGCAAGCCTCGGGACGCTAGACTGAGAGGCAACATCCCGGCCCTTGGCCGGAATGGAAAAGGTGTGTGAATGCTTCTACTTGGTCTTGAATCCTCCTGCGACGACTGCTCGGCGGCGGTGGTCGAGGAGACTCCCGCCGGCCCCATCCTCCGCTCCATGGTCCGCAGGAGTCAGGACGAGCTTCACGCTCCCTATGGGGGTGTCGTGCCCGAACTGGCCGCCCGAGACCACCTACTGAATGTGGGGGGCGTTGTGGCAGAGGCCCTCGCCCAGGCCGGTACACGGTTATCCGACCTGGACCGTGTCGCCGTCACCCAGGGCCCCGGGCTTGTGGGCTCCCTGCTCACAACATTCAGCGCTTCCAAGGCCCTGGCTTGGCGTGCTGGCCTACCCTGGGTCGGCGTCCACCATCTGCTGGGACACCTCAACGCCGCTAGATTCAGTGCCCCGGACCTGCAATTCCCCGCCCTGGTGCTCCTGGTATCCGGGGGCCACACCCATCTCTACCGGGCCGAAAGCTGGACCCACCTGGAACTCCTCCAGAAGACCCGGGATGACGCCGCCGGGGAGGCCTTCGACAAGACCGCCCGGATGCTCAACCTGGGCTATCCCGGCGGCCCCATTGTTGACCGTTGTGCACAGCGGGCTCAGGTTTCAGCCCAGCGATTCACCCCCCCCAAGTTCAGAGACGGCAAGCCGTCCTGGAGCTTTTCTGGCCTGAAGACCGCCATGAAACTCCGCATCGCCGGCGAGCCGGGCCTGGATGTGGCAGGCCCCGAGGATCCCCGGGTCCAGGCCCTCTGCCGCAGCCTCAATGAGACCGTCGCCTCCTGGCTCCTCAACCCCCTGCCGGATTACGTTCAGGCCCACCAGGCCAGGAGCCTGGTGATCTCAGGCGGGGTGGCCTGCAATTCGGAGTTGCGGAACCAGGCAGCCAAGGTCGCCAAACGCCAGGGTCTGACCCTGGCCATACCGGAACCCAGGCTATGCACCGACAACGGCGCCATGATCGCCTCCGCAGGAGCCCTGCTTCCCCTCCCCGAATCCCCCTGGTCCACCAATGCGGACTCGGATCTGAGACTGTAGGAGTCCCATCGATGGAAGTCACCCATGAAGATGTCATGCGCTGCGCCCGACTCACCCACCTGAGCCTCGGCGAGGATGAAATCGAGCCCATGCGCCAGGCGATGACCCAACTCCTGAGTCACGCCAGGAGCCTTGACGAACTGGAGCTTGACGGCATCGAGGCAACCACCCACGGCCAGACGCTGCCCCTGCCCCGCCGGGAGGATCAGCCCATGGATGGATTAAGCCAGGCCCAGGCTCTGGCGAACAGCCCAAGCCAGGAGCACGGACACTTCACCGTACCCAAAGTGCTATAGGACTCTGACCTTCTGGGCGGCGGCCCTGAGCAGCACCGTGGATCTGGAAGACCAGCAATGCTGGGCCTCATCCTCCAGTGCCTGGGACAGAAGAGGACCGAAGGCACCTTCTCCCCGCTGGGCCCTCAGGGCCACCGCTGGGAGCCAGGTCGTGTTGATCATCCGGTAGTAGCGCTTCCGGGAAGGCATATCCCCCAGGATGCCCTGGGGATCGACTCGGGAATAAGCGTAGGCCTGATAGCAGGCCTCCACCGCCATGGCCCGCTGCTTGCGCCGGGCAGCACTCTGATCGATCCAGCGATGAGCCTTCGCAAGCTCGCTGTTGCCAGTCTGCACCTGCCGCCATTCCACAGTGGAAAACCCCTCGGGTTCCCTGCCCCCTATCGCTCCACATCCGACAAGGGCTGCGACAAGGACAAGGGAGGCGCATCTCAACAGGTAATACATAGAACACATCCATGGGCGGACTTTGCCCTGGATCTACTCTAGCCGTTCAGACCCGCACAAGCACCCTAGTTGAAGTAAGACTTGTCCGTCCAGGCCTGCCTGACGTAGGCCAGAATAGCCTCGGCAATCACTTCAACCGAATGCCGCTCGTTGTTGAATACTGCATCGTAATATTTCAGGTCGGCCACATCGGCACCAAGGGCATCGCTGATGAACTTTTCCCGCATCCGGGAATTGCTCCTGACCAGGTCCCTGGCCTCCCCTTCGGGAAGACAGAGTCGGGAGGCGATGGACTGGATCCGCCACTGGAGGCTGGCCTCCAGGCGGAAATGGAAGCAGTTCTTAAGGGGATGACAGATGATCCCGCCGCCCCGCCCTACAATGACGGCGTTCCCGACCGCAGCAACCTCCAGGAGGTGTTTCGCGACCTTTTCAAAGGCAGCGTCGTGGGTCACATGATCACTCGAGTTCAAGCCCAAGGATTCCAGGAGCCGACTCGTGTCCCCGAGATTCCGGAGAAGACGGAGTGAAATGCCTTCATCCTGGGCAACCCGTTCAATCAAAGCCTTGTCCAGAATATTCCAGGGCTCCCCGGAGGCCTTTTCCAGGTTCTGCTGAAGTCGCTCCGCCAGGGGATAGCCCTCGCACCCGAACTCCCGGGAGAGGGTAATGGTCGGACGGAACTTTTTCCCGGGGGCCTGCTTGGCCCCCTCCTGGATCCGAGCCCATCCGGCCATCCGGATCTCAACACTCGGTGGAAGAGAGGAAAGGGGCTTGGCCATGGATCGCCTCGGTGGCTTGAAGAATAGGCTGGGGGGGTGTCCTAACGCGTAATGTTAGGTGCATTCCCCTTCTGGGCAAGCGCCCCCTTTCACCTAACCCAGGAAGAGGAAGAACCCGTTCGCGAAACACAGCAGACCGACAGCCCCCACCAGAACACCAGCCAGCCAAACGGGTTTCTTCTTCATCAAAGCCGCAACCGAGGAGAGCAGGATGGCGATCTGAAGGAAGATGACCGCCATGCCAAAGGCTTGGCTGTGCCGGGAAGCGTCGTCCCTTTCCGATTCGAGCTTCTGGGCTTCCTTGAAAATCTGAGCCTTCTCACCATCGTACTTGGCAATCCGCTTGGCACTCTCGGCCAAGGCCAGGCTCAGCTCCTCGGAGTGCCGCCCCCGGGCCTCGGTCTTGAGATCCAAGGTCAGGGTGTCGCGTTGCAACTCATAAAGATTGCCCTTGATACTCTTGGCCTGATAATGGGCCCACCTGTCCGAGGCCTGGCTCTGCCGTAGGACAGAACGGGTGGAATACCCGCCCCCTTTGAAGGTCGCCAGGGTCGCACAGACGGCCAGGATGATGGTGCTGAGTGCCAGGTAGTTCAGCCAGGGTTCTTTCGTCTCGTCAGCCATGGACACCTTTCAATCGTCAACGCAATACCAGTTTAATCCGCCTTGCATGGAGCTTGGAACAGCACCACATTGGGTGCAAACCGGAATTTACGGTCCCCCAGAAAGGTCGGGCAACATGTGCGAAAGCCGCAGACTCGTCAACCCCACAACCCCGGACGACCCCTCGGTGCCGGCGCAGTTGATGGCCATGTTCACGGAGGTGGCGAAGGATGCAGGGGGTTACGTGGTGCCGCATCCGGAAGAACACTGCATCAACATCGTTTTTGGAGCACACCAGGTGGAAGTCATCATCCTTCAGCGTCGTTGAAGGAATTTTCTCCCCTTTTTAGGCATCTTATAGGCAGGCGGAGCGCAAGAGGTTTCTAGGTTGGGTTGTTGGAGGGGATTCTTCGTTGCGCTTCGCCCCTCGGGGGGTGACTGGGCGAGGGCCGGACCACTACACTGGAGGCTATGACACCAGCCACCCTACGTTCCATCATGACGGCCCTGCGGGACCCCCTAAAGGGGTGCCCCTGGGATATGAAGCAGGACCATCAGACCCTGGCGGAACACCTGAGGGAGGAGGTTGCAGAGGCCCTGGACGCTTTGGCTGCCCACGAAATTGGGGAGCCCGAGAAGGAGCGACACCTCTGCGAGGAACTGGGGGATGTCTGGCTGCAGATCGCCTTCCATGCCCAGCTCGCTCAAGAACGGGGAGCCTGGGACCTTCATGACGTGGAGCGCATGGCGGTGGAGAAGCTGGTCCGACGCCACCCCCATGTCTTTGCCGACGTGCAGGTAGCAGGTGCCGAGGACGTGCTCGCCAACTGGGCGGTCATCAAACAGGGAGAGAAGGCGGCCCTGGGGCAGGCCCCACAGAAACGGCTCCTGGATGGCATCGCACAGAGCCTTTCCCCCATCGACGAGGCCTTTGAGATTGGCCATCGCTGTGCGAAGGTCGGCTTCGAGTGGCCGGACCTGGACGGTGTCCTGGACAAGGTGCGTGAAGAGATCGAAGAACTACAAGCCGAAAGCGACATGGGGCGAGTGGAGGACGAATTCGGGGATGTCCTCTTCAGCCTGGTGCAATGGGCCCGGAAGAAGGGACTGGACCCGGATCGGGCCATGCGCCGCCAGTTGCACCGCTTCAAGGAACGCTTCAAAGCTGTCGAAGACATGGCCATCACCCACGGAGGGTGGCAGGTCCAGAGCCTTGAGACCATGGAAACGGCTTGGCAGTCAGCCAAGCGGAGCGAAATCAAGTGAACACCCTCCCCTTCTACATCGTCACTCTCTGCCAGCCTTCCTGGGAGGAAGCCCGGGCCTATGCCCGGGTCCTTCCCCCGGAAGCCATGCCCGAGTTGCGCCTGGATCTGTTTCCGGGCCTAGACCTGGAAGATGCCATCCGAAGCCTCCGCCGCCGATGTCTGGTCACCTGCCGCCGGGTCTCCGACGGCGGACGCTGGCCCGATGAGGACGAAGCTGGGCGTCAGGCCTTGATGCAGCAAGCCGCAGAGGCCAAGCCGACCTGGATGGACTGGGAGTGGGATATCGAGCTCCCGGATTGGATCCAGGAACACAGAACCCAATTGCGGATCCTGAGAAGCGTACATGTCGCCCCCGGCGTCTTCGACCTGGAGGAACGCCTGGGCCAGCTACCCTCGGGCGATGCCTTCAAATGGGTAGGACACGCAGGGCACCTGTCCGACAACGCCAAGCTCAAGCCGATCCTCGCCTGGGCAAGGGACCACCAGCTTCTCCTATCCGCCTTCCTCATGGGAGCCAAAGGCATTGCCAGCCGGTGCATGCAGAGGGCATGGGGAGGGTCTTTCACCTATGCGGCTCCGGACGATGTCCCCCCCGCCGCACCGGGCCAACTGCCACTGGGCATCATGCGCAGCTGGCGCTGCCACCGGCTGACCTCGGCATTCGGGCTTTGCGGGGTCCTGGGCTCCCCTGTGCTTCACTCACGGGGACCAGCTTTCCACAATGACCGATTCCAGAAGGCCTTCAAGGATCTGCTCTACCTCCCCCTGGAGTGCGATAGCGCTGAAGAGGCCCTGGAGGCCATCGAATCCATGGACATCCTTGGGGCCAGCCTGACGATGCCTCTGAAGGAGACGCTGCCCGCCCTCCTCGGACAGGAGGGGCCCCTCAACACGCTCTGGCGCCGCTTCCCGGACACTCCCTTCCAATTTGCCAATACAGACGCCGAGGCCCTGGAATACAGCCTCCTGGAACTTCCGAAAGGTCCCATCCTCGTACTGGGCAACGGCGGGGTCGCCCACGCGTCCAAGTCTGTTGCGGAAGCCATGGGGCGCCCCTGCCTCACCCTTTCCCGGCGCGAACCCATCGATCCCAGGGAGGTGGCTGATTTCCAGCCGGTGGGCGTGATCCAGGCCACCAGCCTGGGGATGCACCCGGAGGATCCCCTCCCCTTCCCCGAGCACCTTCAGGCCGCTTTGCCCACCCTCCGCTGGGGAATGGAGTGGATTTACAAGGAAGAGACCGCCTTTGCAACCTGGGTCCGGGAGGGACGCCTGCGGCTGGTCGAAGGCAGCCGACTCTTCGAGCTCCAGGCCCTGGCCCAGTCGAAGCGTTTCATCGAGGGCTGCGGGGGCTGAAAAGC
>Ga0316602_10000198_pt1 | contig 54777 bp, 58 predicted proteins | sample OWC_soil_day10_C_FD_203103 | JGI IMG/M metagenome (GOLD analysis project Ga0316602, IMG submission 203103) | Wetland soil microbial communities from Old Woman Creek delta, Ohio, United States - OWC_soil_day10_CT | ecosystem: Environmental > Terrestrial > Soil > Wetlands | place: USA: Ohio...
CTCTTGATGACTTTCTAAGCCTATTTAATATATCAACAAAATCGCAAACTCCCATATGACACCTCTATTATGATAACAATGTCTTTATTACAGTTCTATTTATGGATTACAGAATTTTCTTATACAACGTAATTATACCATAAGTAGACATGTTTCCTCATACAACATTGCCTCTTTTTTAATTAAAATAACTCTGGCTTTATCTTTTGATATGCCAGAGCTTTATCCACAAACACAGGCATATGGCTGGTATCGTACATATACATAAATTAATTCATAATTTTTATACAAGAAAAACATTGAATAATAATTACTTTTGTGCATTTAAACAAATTTTAAATGCCTCGATGCAAAGTAAAAAGATCTGCCACATACGACAGATCTTTTACTGTAAATCTCCAAAAATACATATCAACCAGAGAGAACGATTCCTTTCATGTTCCTGGCTACGCATATTCCCTTTAGACTCCACGCCAAGAAGGTGGATTTTCCTTGGCCTTTTAATATTAAATTCATTACCTGAAACTTTATCTTGAGTGACAATATTGCCATAATTATGTGCATCGGCTTCATCTATCATCACCCATAAATCTTTTTCATAGCAATTTTCCCCTTTCAAGATCCAAAAGGGGTCCATTATGGACCCCTTTACATCATCGCGCCAATTCAGCCTGTTTAGATTTTCCCTTTATCAAAACCTGCAATTTTTGTTTCCTCTGCTGCTGTTTTTTCTTCTCCATTGCCCGATCCGCAATCTCCTGAAACGGTGATACCTTTGTCGGTTTCTTGACCTCTTTACCAAGCAGTACTTCCTTGCCATTTTCCAGCGCGTTTGGCGCTACTTGTTCAAGTCCTTTCAAAAGCATATTCTTCTCAATATAATCGGCCATTTCTTGGGCTTTGGAAGCTGCCCGATACAATTCATTAGGATCATCTTTTAACACTTTAGCCCAAGACTGCAGATATGCGGCATGATTCTCATAATGCTTTTCGTCAAATTTAATTCCATACTATTTAGCCCCTTAATAAGATTGGAGTCTTATCTCAGAATCAAATAAAATGAAAACATCAAGATTAGTGGAGGCAAGACATGAAAGGCAAACGATACACCAAAGCATTCAAAGAAAGCATTTTACAAGAGGTTAATGAAAGCAATGATGTTGCCCAAGTTGCTCGGCGGCATGATTTGAGCACAAAAACCATATACCGCTGGCGCTCGGAATCTCAGCATAGCGCTTGGGCGGCTACTGATGCAACCGCCAAGAAAACAGTAATATATACTCCTACAGCGCAGGAATTTAAGCAAGTGGAAAGTGAAAACGAGCATTTAAAGAAATTACTAGGCGAAAAGGATCTTGAAATTGCTATATTACGTGATTTAATAAAAAAGTCCCAGCCCGGTTGTCGGATAAAATAGCAGTCGCTGACATATGGATCATCCGGGGATATACTGCATCACAGGTGCTTAAAATAGTCGGCATTAGTGAATCTACCTATTACTATAACAAGCAGCCAAAATCCATACATAGTGATATTGACGGTAATACATCTAGCGGTGGCAGGCCAATACCAGGCTATTCTCGCACAAAATCTGGCAAGCCAATTAGTGACGAGCAAATTAAAGAATGGCTCATAAATTTGATTGCAGGTGAAGAACAGCTATATGGATACCGAAAATTAGCTAAATGCCTTAAGTTTCAGCATAATCTAGTCATCAATAAGAAAAAGGTATATCGCCTATGCAAAGAACTTAGCATATTAAAAAAACAGCGCAAACTTATAGCAGCGCATCCTCGCCGATTAGCCCGCAATCGTACCATAACGAATGTCAACCAATTGTGGGAAATCGATATTAAGTATGGCTACATTGCCGGGGAAGATCGCTTTTTCTACCTCATGTCAATCATTGATGTGTATGATCGCGTTATCATTGATTATCATATAGGACTGACCTGTGAAGGCAGGCATGCCTCCCATATTGTAGAGAGAGCGCTCTGGAGGCGCAGGTTGATTGCCACTGAAAAACGTCCTGTAATTCGAACAGATAATGGGCCTCAGTTTATCAGCAATGCGTTTGAAACAGCCTGCCAGGCCTTGTCTGTAGAGCATGAGCGAATACCGCCTAAGACGCCAAATCTTAACGCTCATATTGAATCTTTCCACAGCATACTTGAGCGAGATTGTTATGCACAGCATGAATTTATGAGTTATACGGAAGCTTATCAAACGGTAACCGAATTTATTGATTTTTATGTAAATAGATACTTGCATGGCAGCTTAAACGATATGCCACCGGCAGCATTTCATAAAATGGTAGCCAATTTGAAAGCAACTCCTTTTGAGGTAAAAGTATAATCGTAACACCGCCAAATAATTAGCTATCCTATGCTATTGTGCGATTATGAGAAATGACTCCAAAGTTCGGGGGTTGAACCGCTATAACTTCTGCCGCATCGGATACAGATATCCCTATAGTGTAAACTCATTCCCTTCCTTATCTACACCGATGGGGTCATATAAACTAACTTCGGTTCTAGTCCGCCGCGTACTGCGAAAGTGCATGAGGATTTCATTTTCGATGCAGCGGGCTGCATAGGTCGCCAGTCTGGTTTTTTTGCCGGAATCAAATGTGTTGATAGCTTTGATCAGGCCAATGGTTCCAATCGAAATAAGGTCATCCACTTCTTCACCGCTATTATCAAACTTTTTGACAATGTGGGCAACCAAGCGGAGATTGCGTTCAATCAGCACGTTTTTAGCCGTTTCGTCGCCCTCTTTCAGGCGTGCCAGATAAAGCTGCTCCTCTTTTTCCGACAGTGGCAAAGGAAATGTGTTATTCGTCAAATATGCCACAAATAAAGAAAGTCCCGTGACAACCGAAGTAGCCAGGGCCAATAAAGCGGACACCAAACCTTTCACCCCCCGTTCAAACTGTGCTTTATTGTATGGGGGTGACACAAGTAACGTGCCTGTAAATATATTCTAAATTTTCTTTGCCCCAAAGCGGGCATCTGCTATGGGCAAACACGCAAAAATATTGTATAATCGCACCAGGAGAGTGATAAAATGGCGTCATATGTTGGCGATTTTGGTATTTTTTTCACCATAGTGCTTGTGGTTGTCTATGTTATGTGGGACGAACTTTTCCCCAATTAGCGGTACCGCGGCAGGCTGCTGCCTCGCCTAGGCAAAATAGATCATAAACGGCTAAAAAGGCTGCGCCGATGACTTTGCTAAGTTTGACAACAATAGCAAGGGGTGTACTGTGTAAATCGAGATACCCCAACTGCCCTCCGGCGTTTACTACGCCGATTACGGCTATGTTTCCCACAGACGGTAGCCGATTTCCCACCGCGATACCTGCTTCAATACCGCCTGCCCAAGCTTCGATATTACCTATTTCGCCGGTTTTCCCTAGGCAGGCATCTACAGCAACAATCAACGGGTTGCTATACCTCGCAAAAATCGTTTGGGTGACTTCCACCAGGTTTCCGGCATGCACGGGATGGTCTAAGTTGCCATAAATATTCTGCACCCCGTTTTCCGCTAAGTAAGTCCCAATAAGCGGCCCAAGCGCATCTCCTGTGTACCTGTCGGAACCAATACACAGAAATACCAAGGGCCGAGAGGTAACTTCCTTTTCGCGGGCCAGCAGACCTAAAAGATGTTCGGTTAATTTTTCACAAACATTGGCATCCGTTACTTTTACAATACCTTTATTAATAAATTTTTTCCCCATTCTATCGCTCCTTCGGCCAGTCTCCATAAAAACTATGCGGCCATCTGCCGAATGTTTCATAAAATGTAAGAGGTTTAATATATAAAAACGCCAATCATTCCTGACCGGTCTGACTGGCGTTTATATTTTCTATAAAAGAGGCGGATTCTGATACTCTGGCCGTTTTGCAGCTGTCGCCAATGCCTCGATGACAAAGCTAATGTGTTCTTTTAAATCTACCCCAAGAGACATGGCTCCTTCGATTATAGTAGCACGGTTAACCGCACGGGCAAACGCTTTGTCTTTCATCTTTTTGACCACCGATTTGGCTTCGAGCGTGTCCAAACTCTTATCCGGGCGCACCAGCGCGCATGCAATAATAAAACCAGTTAGCTCGTCCAACGCGAGCAGTGTTTTTTGCAACAGTGTCCTCTCTTGTGACCAGTCGCGAGCATGTGACTCAACGTCGGTAATAAAATCATCGCTATAATTGTATTTCGTGAGAATTTCTCGGGCATGGTTGGGATGGTCATTAGGGTACAGATCAAAATCTACGTCATGCAATAAGCCCACGGCTCCCCAATATGCTTCATCTTCACCAAACTTTTTCGCATAGGCCTCCATGGCCGCTTCAACCGCCATACAATGTTTTAACAATACGTCACAGGACACATATTGCGTTAATATTTGCCGAGTCTCTGCTTTAGATGTTTGCATAACAAGTCCTCCTTTTTCAGCTATATTATCATTATACCAAAATCAGTCAATTTCTTAAACTATTCACCTATATTTATAACCTTGCGCATAAAATGTGTCGAATGACTTTCTAGCGGAATACGATGGAGGCAATATGAAGGTTATAGCGATTTTTATGGCAGGTATGGGGCTTCTGGCAGGCGGCTTATTTACTATGCGTTGGACATTAACCAAGGTATTTATCCATTCGTTTCATCAATACCTCAGCCAATTAACGCTGACTCCGCTGCGCAGCTTGCTGGTTGGGATGATAGCAGCGGCCTTTATGCAAAGCAGTTCTGCTCTTACACTGGTTACTATCGGACTCATCAGTGCGGATTTGTTACCTTTTGAGTCCGGCTTAGGCATTATCCTGGGAGCTAATATCGGCACCTGCTCAACAGTACAGCTTATGACGGTGTCGATTCCCTTACGTTATCTTGCGACACTTCTTATTTTCTGCTGTTTTTTTGCCTTAGTGTTACCTAAATACAGGTCAATAACGTTATCCCTTACCGGATTATGCGGCATGCTGACTGGCCTTTCTTTCTTAAACGCTTCGCTGGCAAACGCCGTCGAGCTTTCTACTGTATTAACCTATCTAGAAAACGCCTCCCACCAGCCGCTGTTAGGTATTAGCGGTGGTGTGCTCCTGACTTTGCTGTTTCAGTCAAGCAGCGCATCCACTGCCCTGTTGATGTCACTGACCGGGCAGGGACTGATAGATCTGACCGCCGCTGCCTATAGCGTATACGGTAATAATATCGGCTCTTGCATACCGTCTTTATTGGTCGGACTTACAGCCCCCCTGACCGCGAAGCGCGTGGCTGTATCCCACCTCATTCTAAACGTGCTGGGCGTTGTGTGTTTTTTCCCCTTTACCCAACATATAATAAAAATGGCTACCCTGCTTTCCGTAAATTTGCCGGAGCAGGTAGCCATGATTCACACGTTGTTCAATATAATATCGTCCGTGGTTGTGCTGGTGTTTATCAAATCCTTCAGTCGTCTCATTATCTTTCTTGTCCGCTGACAGGGTTAACTCTTCTTGGCTTCAGCCATTTAAATAGTAGACCGTCCGCACCGACAAGCAAAAGCAAATAGATAGCAACGGCCATCATTACGATGGTTCCGCCCGGTGCAATGTCTAAATAAAAAGACAGTACCAATCCCCCCCATACCGAAATCACTGAGAATACTACCGCCCAACCCAAGGTGGCCTTAAAACCAACCCGTAGTAGCTGGGACGCCGCCACTGGAATAATCATCAACGAACTGACCAGCAATATACCTACGATACGCATACCAACCACAACGACAAGAGCAGTCATCATGCTGAAAACCACCCCTACGACGGCGGTATTAATGCCAGCCACTTTGGCTACTTCTTCATCAAAAGACATTAGCATTAGTTTATAAAAACAGCGTGCCATTACTGCGAGAACCAGCAATGCACAGGCTCCAATTAGCCATAGATCCGTTGCGGTAACGGTGAGTATGCTGCCAAAGAGTACGCCGATAATTCCGTTACCGGGCACTTTGGCCATACTGCTGAAAATCACGGCCAGTGCGATCCCACTGTAGAAAAAAATGGCCAACGAGGTATCGGCATACCGGATATGTTTGCGGCGAACAAATTCAATGCCGCCCGCCCCCAACATGGTAACCAGCGCGGCAACAAAAGTTGGATAAATATTGAGTACATAGCCGCCCATGATTCCGGCAAACGCAATATGCCCCAGGCCGTCACCAATCATAGCCTGACGGCGTACTACCACGAATATTCCGATAAGAGGGCAAACTAGCGCGGTAATCAGCCCCGCCACGAGCGCCCTTTGCATAAAATCAAATTGCAGTAATTCCATTTACCTATCACCTGCTTCTTATATCTTTGGATTATAGCAAAAACCCCTGACCAGACATTACTGCGGCTGGTAGGGGAATAAATGCGGCGCACCAATATGGTTATGACGAAACTCCGTACTTTCTCCGTAAAAGCATACCCCATTATTGATACAGGCCACTTTATTGGCTACACGGATAACTTTATCAATATCGTGCGATACAGCGATTATAGTAATTCCCAGATTGCGATTGAGTTCACCCAGCAGACCATATAATTTCGTACCAGTATCATAATCTACGCCACTCGTTGGTTCGTCTAAGAGAAGAATACCCGGATTGATTGCCAGCGCCCTAGCCACCATGACTCTCTGCTGCTGCCCGCCGCTGAGTTCTCCCACCAGACGAGTTCGCAGATCTTGCATACCAACCAGTTCAAGCATGTGGCTTACCACATGACGCTCGCCTTCCCGTTTCATTTTCCTGCCGTGCCGGGAGTAAAGACCAAGGGCGACGATCTCTTCCACCGTCGCCGGAAAGCCTACGGTATTCTGCGCATAATGCTGTGGCACATACCCCATGTTTCCCGCCGCGCAGGCTGTGGGGACATCTTTGCCAGCGATTTGCACCAAACCGCTGTCCGGCTTAATCAAACCGGCGACCATTTTAAGCAGCGTACTCTTGCCCGCACCGTTCGGCCCGACCATAGCCACAAAGTCACCGGCAGCAATGGAAAGTGAGAGATTTTTCAACACAGCATTGTCGCCGTAAGAAAAGTTAACCTCTTTTATTGAAATATCATACATATGTTATCCTCTAACCCTTTATTGTTATTTCCCAGACGCATCAGGCTTTTATTTCACCCTGCTCTACCGCCTGAGCATACTGTCCGCCAAACGCTACTAGCTCGGCGTGGTTGCCTACTTCGGCAATTTTTCCACCAGTCAGATAAAACACCTTATCAGAATCACGAAGCGTAGAAAGACGATGAGTAATGATAAAGGTGGTACGGCCAACGCTGGCATTGCGAATAGCTTGCATGACTTGTGTTTCGGCATAAGCATCTAGAGCCGCCGTAGGTTCATCCAGCAGTAGAATGGCTGGTTCAATAACAATGGCCCTGGCAATAGCAATACGCTGGCGCTGGCCGCCGGAAAGTCTTCCACCCAGTTCACCCACCGGCGAATGGTAGCCTTGCGGCAATTCCATAATAAAATCATGAATGTTAGCCAGTTTGGCAGCCCGCTCAATTTCACTATAGGTAGCGGCGGGACGGCCATACCGGATGTTTTCCAGTATGCTCGCGTTAAACAACACAGGTTCCTGCTGAATAAAACCAATGTGTCCCCTCATGTCGCTGATTTTTAAAGTTTTGATGTCAATTCCGTCAATACAGATTGTCCCCTCATCCGGGTCATAAAATCTAAGCAGCAAGTTGGCAAACGACGATTTGCCCGCACCGCTTGGCCCAACGATAGCAACAACTTCCCCTGGGCTGGCGGAAACATTAATATTTTTTAAAACTTCGGTACCAAGCCGATAGGAAAATGCCACATTTTTAAACTCCACCCGACCATTACAGGAAGGAAGCGGCCGATCGCCATCCACCACCGTGGTCGGCTCAAACTCTAACTCTCTTATTCGTCCCCAGGCAATCATGCCAAGCTTCAAACGCGAAATAGCCTGGGTAATTTTCCCCACTGGCGCTGGTACATTAATAATGTACACAAGGAACGCAAACATACCTCCAATCGTCAGATTTCCGTTCACCACTTCCCGGCTGCCGTACCAAATAATCAGGGTGACGGCAATGGCCGTAAGAAATTCCACCAGAGGAATAAGTAAAGCATTCCATCGCTGCACTTTAAACAAATCCCCGGCCGCTTCGTACAGCTTTTGGCGAAACTTGCCGTATTCATAGTCTTCCCGTACATACCCCTGAACGAGTGATACACTCATAAGCGACTGGTGCAAAAGACCGGTGACTTTGCTTAACGCCTCTTGATATATCGAACCAAAAGCGGCAATCCGTTTATTAAAATACCCCACCACACTAATGGTAAACGGCAGGGTGGCAAAAGTGACTAATGCCAGTTGCCAGTCAAAATAAAACATAACCATCATAATCGCCGCCACATTCAGCGATTCTACCAGCAAATCCGGTATCCCTATGGACACTGCCTGCTGAATGAGCCACAAATCATTGGTAAAATAGCCGATTATGTTACCTGTGGGCGCGTTAATAAAGTACCCATAATCCATAGCATGCAACCGTTTAAACATGTCCTGCCTAAGTTTGCTTACCATCAAGTTTCCGGCTTTTGCCATATTATATCCATAATAATAAGAAAACAACACCCGGATGCCATACAACCCGGCTACACTTAAAACGATCATGTTTAGCTTCGCTAAGTCTCCACCATCGAGAGCATCATCAATTAACGACTTTAGTATCAAAGGCACCGACAATCCAGCTGCCGATGCAACAGCAAAGCTGGCCACCGCCGTTAGTGTCAGTGCCCAGTAAGGTACAGCAAACTTCGTCCAATAAAGTTTGAACATGCAATTAAGCCTCCAAAGCTGACCAGGAGTTGGCCTATAAGTAATTTCTACTACAAAAAACTCTACTATCTTTCACAATATCGCGCTACCTTTTATATCATGTTCGCCAACCGTCTAACCTTATACCAAGGAAGGTAAAAAGCGGGAGGCAAAGCCTCCCGTACTTTTACATCATTCGGCGTGCTCCAATATAACGTGCTCCCCAATAACCGCTGTCTAAACTGGCGATCGCTACCCCCTGACTGGAAGTAGCACTGACAAAATAACCGTCCCCTATATATATACCTACATGGGATACGCCAGAAGCATACGTACTAAAGTATACGGTGTCGCCAGGCTGCAACCGGCTCCGGCTTACCGGACGTCCATAATCATACTGCTCATCTGCCGCTCTCGGCAAATAAATACCATTATTCGCAAAGACAAACCGGACAAAACCGGAACAATCAAAACCGGAAGGACTAACGCCGCCAAAAACATAAGGTACACCTTGATAGCGAAGTGCGGTTTGAACGATACGTCTGACACTCGCTGTTGACCCGGCACGACTCGCCGGAATTTCACGCCCCATTAATGCGCGATAAGTAGCTTCCCCTACAATTCCGTCATCTTCTAAGCCCCGGTCGCGCTGAAACGCTTTTACAGCGGCGACGGTCAAAGACCCAAAATCTCCATCAGCATTTCCTGCATTATATCCACATGCGTTTAACTGCGCCTGAATTTCAGCTACATCCGATCCGCTGTCCCCTTTTTCCAGAGCAGCAGCATAGGCAAAAGTACCTACCAAGCAAAAAACAACAGTAAACACCAAAGTTCTCAGTATCCGACTCAATATGAATCTCCCTTCATTAGCCTCCGGAGTTAGCTGACGGGCTGGGACAGAAGAGTTGCCCCACTTGCTAAAGTTTCGCCCCAAAAAGTGGTTCCCCCGTACCTGAGCGGGATTCGGCTTTTTACGCTCATTATATTCTATTCTCGGTATTTTGGAAATTTCCTTCCTTAATTTCCATTTTTATTCTTAATTTATTCTTTGGGTCGATTAAACTCTTCTCGTACAAGATATAACGGCCGCTGTTTAACCTCTTCAAAAATTCGTCCCACATATTCCCCGATGATCCCGATAAAGAGTAGCTGCAGTCCGCCTAAAAATAATATACTGGCGGTAATTGTCGCCCAGCCGGGCACGGCTTCGTCGGTAAAAATCTTTATATACATAACATGCATGGTTAAGGCAAAGCTAGCCGCGGCGAAAAGCAAGCCAACATAAAACGATATGCGAAGCGGCATTTTTGAGTAAGCGGTAATGCCATCAAGCGCAAAATGCAGCATTTTTTTCACCGAGAATTTGGAGCTTCCCGCAAAACGCTTGGGGGCTACAAATTCCATTTTTACCTGCCGGTAGCCAATGGCGCCAATCATGCCGCGAATAAACCTAGCCCGTTCCCGAAAGCGCCGGAAACTAAGGACGACTTTCCTATCCAACAGTCGAAAATCCGAACCGCCCTCTTGCACCTGCACATTGGACATGGCATTCATGATCCGATAAAACAGGCTGGAAGTAAAATTTTTCAACCAGGAAACTCCTTCGGTGGTTTTCCGTATGGTTTGTACTACTTCAATGCCTTCCTCCCATTTGGCAATCAGTTGTGGCAACATTTCCGGCGGGTGCTGCATATCGCCATCCATAGTAACGACACAATCGCCTTCTGCATGATCCATTCCGCAACTCAAAGCAGTCTGATGTCCAAAATTTCTGGCCAAGATCAGCCCTCGCACCCTGGAATCCTTGGCCGCCAGCCGTTCGATAATCAAAGGCGTCGCGTCTTTAGATCCGTCATCCACAAAAACTAGTTCGAAGTGATACGTCAGCGGCTCCATATATTTCAGCACTTCTTGATAAAACACTTCCATATTTTCTTGTTCATTATACACAGGAACCACTATGGAAACCAATTTCAAGTAAAATCCTCCTTTTTCCCCATTCCCGGTAATTGGGCTGTTTTGCACCAATCTCTGGGCATAAAAAAGTAAGGGATGAACCTAGCTTTCCCGAAATACTATCCCTCTACAACCCACATTATTAATATGGTCTAAAAAATCTACTCATGTACTCCAAAATGCCGGTTTTACTCGGTAATAGAAGGAATATCTGTCCGCAAGGTACGTGCGCCGCGTAAATATATATGACGTATTTCTTTTGCCATCCGCTCCGTATTCCACAACAAAAGAACCCTGACGCATAACGGCAGCCCCTGCTGATGATCGATTTCCTGCGTCCCAAATAACGGCACTTCCGCCCACCCGATGGCTCTCGCCGCCGCAGCCGGGAAACCCGCATTCAAATCCGGAGTTGAGCTAAATATAACGGCCGCAATATCTTCTAAATCAAACTGATTTGCTTCTTGCAATGCGGTTAAAAGTTCAATGACTCTTTCTGTAATTTCTTTCGGTTCATTATCATCAACTGTTATTGCCCCCCGGACACCGCGCACCAACATCTACCACCTCTTTTTGCCATAATATAATATAATTCGCTAACCAATCGTATTTTCCTCTTTAAAAGCAAAAAACCCGGAATAATCCGAGCTTTTTGCTATCTAACTATTTTGCTTCAAAGGTATGGCAATTGGTCTGCTGGCTGGCCCGTGCACTCTCACCGCCGCCGTCGACATTGACTTCAATAGCGGAAGCCGAACATAAGCGTTTTTCGTTATTATACTTACAGTTAGCTACTGTGCATTTTACACCGGATAAAGACATACTATCACCTCCTCATTCGCGGTTCTAGTATACCGACTCCGGCGCACTTTTATACAAGACAGTACTCTTTTTTCAATCAGGCAAACCCAGGCGCTTACGCGAAAATCCGCTGTAGACAGCCCCCAGGGGATTATGAGCCAACACACGGTCTTTTACCGCCAACGCGGAAACGGGCGCCTCGGAATGTAGTCCAAATATCATATCATGTCCTACACAGAGGCCAACGGTAAAGTTTATTTCGGTAGCCACCTCATTAAGCATTTTTGCCTGAATGGCGGGGTTGCACATAATCTCAGCCTTTCTATTTTTATAATGTTCCGGATTAAACTGCTGTTTGCCAACACCGCATATTTTACAGCATACCGAATGTACGGTGAAATACTTTTGAAAGTATGCAGTAATATCTTGGGCTTCGTCGCCCAACCCCATACAGAAGGCAATACCTATGTTTGTACACCCCATAGCCTGAACAAACCTGGCACTTTCTTCTAACCGCGTCAGTGGTTCCCCGTCCGCTTGGGCGGCAGCAAGGATAATTTTTTTGTCTTGCTCCGTATAGGAAGCTTGCACTTGTTCAAAAGTATGTTTGCCGCAATTCTGACCTGTACGGCAGTTCTTTTCCTGACAGCCTGCGCATTGCATGTAAATCCCCTCCAAACTAAAAATTGCCTTTCATGTAAATGCCCAATATGAGAAACTACTCAGTGTCGTCCGATTCGGCATTCTTTATATGTCCACCCATAAACATCTTAATAGGAATATATTTCATTTTGAACTATAGTATTTCCTCTTTCTTTTGCACATAGTGTGTAAATATACCATTATAGCAACACTCAAAACAGGAACCCGGAGCTCTGGGTTCCTGTCCTTATAGTTGTACAAGTAAATTTTTCAGTTTTTCTTGACCGGCTTCCATATCTTCCGGCTGAGCGGCCGCCAACATAGGATAATAAGCAATTTCAATGGTCTCTAGGAGCGGTTTGGTCAAGGTCTGGTCGTAAAAGACACCGTACCATACACCGCTGATTTCACTTTCGAGCCATTCGACCGGCTCCTCGCTGTTCTCAATTTTGATACGTACACCGCCTTGCCCCAAAAGATCACGTATGGTTTGTCGCTCATATTCCGTCAGAGCCATTTTATCAATGAAAATAGTCCAGGTATCCCCCGTTGCTATAAGGTTATCCAATGCCGTACGAATTTCTTCCAGCACAGCTTTGGCTTTTTGAGGTATAGCTTCTTCTTGTTCAGGCATATTCCGCTACCTCCACCTGCCACTCATTAAGTTCTTTTAGCACAGCCTGAACAACGAACTCTATCATATCCGCCGCCACCGGTGTCATGGTAAGACCTAGTTCCAGCGACTCCGGTTCAATACCCATTACCACTACTTTGTCCGGGACCTCGCCCTGCATCTCCAGCACCGCCAGTACATCTTTTATACCCAGCTCATGCAATGAGACTTTCTCCTTGAAATACACCTGAACTTCTTTCCCTCTAAAACGGTAAAAGGTTCCCGGCTGCCCACCGCCGCTAATGGCGTCAACAATAAGAAGCCGCCGCACTCCGGTGATAAACCCGAGAAGCTCAAACCCCAGCGTCCCCCCGTCCAGTACATCTACGTCATCCGGAAAAGAATAGCGGCTAAGCAGTTCTTCAATAACCCTTACGCCAAAGCCTTCATCCTGTAATAGAATGTTTCCGATCCCTAACACTACTGTCTTTGCCATCCGTTATATCTCCTATATCCACAGGTTCATGAGGCAAAAATTTCACCCCGGAAAACATGCTGGAAATTTCGCCTTCCCTGTCCATAAAATCAGCCCTTGCCGCCATATATACATGGACAATGGCGAACAGTATAATCAGCCAAGCCACATAATGGTGGATGATGTGCACGGTATATTCATCCCCCAGCAGTTGATTGACAGGCCCGTATATTTTTGCCCCCCAACTATTGGGCTTAATCATGGTATACATAGCAAAACCAGTAATGATTTCAATGAATACCATGAAATACAAGGCGACGTACGAGGCGCGTGCTAAGGGATTGCGCAGACAAGGTTTATGAGACGATTTGATAAAGGTATAGTGCAAAAAAACATCAAGCAAATCTTCATAATACTGTTTTTTCCAGAAATGTGGAAACAGACGGTCTCCTTTATTACGCCAAAATCCATACGCACGTAAAATAAAGGAAACGGTAAAAATATAAGCGGCAGCAAAATGGATGAAGCGCATGATTTCCATAGACAGCCTGCCAGTAACCGCATAGGTGGGTTCCAAGCCCTGCGAACCGATAAAAAACGGGTCTCCAATATACAATCCGGTAGTAAACAATGTGACAATGCTCAGTACCATCAGCCAATGGAATATCCGCAGAAACGGACTGAATACGTAATACTGTTTTGAATGGCCGCGTTCCATTGCCATCCCTCCTATTTCTTCCCGTAAGGATCGGAATGTACTACCCCAATCGGCTTACCCGCAGTATCATACAGGTGGGTCGAGCAAGCTAGACAAGGATCGAACGAGCGCACGGCTTTCAAGATTTCCAGCGGTTTATCGGCTACTTTTACTTTGGTATCGATCATACAAGCTTCATACGCGCCATGCACCCCTTGACTATCCCTTGGACAAGCGTTCCACGTCGTCGGTACTACAGCCTGATAGTTAGCAGCCTTTCCGTCCTTGATAACAATCCAGTGACTGAGCGCACCGCGTGGTGCTTCCGTCAAACCCACTCCGCGCGCTTGCTCCGGCCAGGTTTTCGGGTCCCATTTTTCCGTGTTGGCTGTCGAAGTATCACCGGAACGAATATTTTTAATAAGTTTGTCAAAGAAATATTTACTTATGTAAGCATTAAGCTGCGTTTCCAGTGCCCGGGCCGCCGTGCGCCCTACGGTAGTAGGCAACCATACCTCCGGCGGTACACTTAGCACTTTGGATACGGCCTCAATCTGGTCAACCACCATTTTTTCCACCCATGTAGGTTGAATAACTCCTTTTTTCACCTTGGTATATACAATAATATATCTGGCTAAAGGGCCGACCTCGGCTGTTTTACCTTTCCATTTCGGAGTTTTAAGCCAGGAATACTTAGCGTTTTCGTCAAGATATTTCCACTGCGTTTTAGTTCCTTCTTTTGGTCCGGTAAACTGCGGCTCTGTATCCCCTTCCCAAGGATGAAGGTCCTTGCCTTTCTCAGGATAACTATACCAGGAGTGATCCACCCCTTCAGCCAAAACTGCCGGATCAGTTATATCCTGGGCAGAAAGCTCATGATACACAGCTTTGTCCAGACCTTGGCCGAAGTTTTCCACTACTCCATCACAGCGGAGCAACAGTTTTTTATGATACTCTCCGTTAGCGATTCCCGAGTATGGTTCATCCGGAAAATCCCCAAAGCCCAGCACCCGTTCCTTAGCCAAACCGCCGCCATCGACATAGCCTTTTTTTACATAAAGCTCACCTATAGCTAATACATCAGGCACATAAAAGGAGTTCACCATATCAATGGTCGCATTGATCGAGGCATCCACTGCAGCAAGCCGTTCCGTATTAATCGGTGCATTCATATCATTCATAGATATGGCACAGGGCATTCCACCAACTATAAAGTGCGGATGCGGATTTTTGCCACCGAAGATTACGTGCGGCACAACAATGTCTCTCTGGCGGTCCAACATGTTAAGATAGTGGGCTACCGCTAAGAGATGCACTTCCGGCGGCAACACCTCGTAATCGGGATGATCCCACCACTGGGCGGAAAAAATCCCTAGTTGACCATTTTCCACGATTTTTTTTATTTTATCCTGCACTGTTTTATAATACGCCGTGGTCGCTTTAGGGAATTCTTTGGGATACGCGTTAAAATTAAAGTCCATCGGCCCGGCAAGCGGCAGACTGTATTTATCTAAAACGGCATTTTGGAGGTCACCGGTAGCTTTCGGATCAGCCTTAAGTGCCGCTACCGGACTTACCCAGTCCAGCGCATGCAAATGATAAAAGTGAACCAGATGGTCATGCACATTTTGGCAAGACAACATGATATTGCGAATAGAGTTGGCGTTCTTAGGTATTTCAATTCCCAGTGCATCTTCCACCGCCCTAAGTGAGGATATGGCATGCATGCCTGTGCAAACGCCGCAAATGCGCTGGACAAACGCCCATATATCACGGGGGTCGCGGTCTTTAACCACAACTTCAAGCCCGCGCCAGGCCGTACCGCTGGATAGGGCATCTTCCACCTTGCCGGTCGCTTCATCAAGTTTTATTTCTACCCGCAAATGCCCTTCTATGCGGGTGACAGGATCAACAACTACTCGTTTCATGCCTTCGGCCCCCCTACCTCTTCATGCTCCCCAGATCTGCGCTTGGATTTCTGAAGAACCGATAATGCGCCATGAGCCGCCACCCCCGCTACCGCGGCACCGCCAACGACCAGACCAATTGTGTCCGCGTTAGTAATGGTTTTTGCCACAGGAATACCAGGCATACGGTCATAAAAGTGATCATTATCCCAAAAACCATTGCTACTGCAACCGATACACCCATGTCCTGATTGAATGGGATACGACAAACCATTCCACCAGCGGAGATTGCCGCACGAATTGTAAGTTTCCGGGCCTCGGCAGCCTAATTTATACAAGCACCAGCCTGCCTTAGAACCCGCATCATCAAACTGTTCGGCGAACATTCCCGAGTTAAAGAACGGACGGCGATAGCAAGTATCATGTATCCGATTCCCATAAAATTGTTTGGGCCGGCCTTGGCTGTCAACAGGAGGCAATTGCCCAAACATAGCGTAATGCATGACAACCCCTGTCAGTACTTCAGGTATCGGAGGACAACCGGGAATTTTTATAATAGGTTTACCACTAACCACCGTATGGACCGCTACCGTATTTGTCGGGTTTGGTTTTGCCGCCTGTACTCCGCCCCATGCGGCACAAGATCCGATTTCCAAAACAGCAGCCGCACCCCGGGCTGCTTCCTTTAACGCGGCCACAAACGGCTTACCGCCAACCATGCAGAAGGTTCCTTCATTTCCGGTTGAAACCCCGCCTTCAACCGCCAAAAGATATTTTCCCTCATACCTTTTCATTACTTCTTCCAGGTGGTGTTCAAAAGGTTCTCCCGCCGCCGCGGATAAAGTATCGCTGTATTCCAGCGATATCATGTTCAAAAGTACGTCCGAAGCCAGCGGAGACTGGGAACGAATAAAGGATTCGTCACAACCTGTGCACTCATGGCCATGAAGCCAAACCACAACCGGCAGTGGGTTTTGCTCCGCAGCAGAAACCACCTTCGGCAGCATAGCCGGAGATAGTCCTAATATACCGGTAATCGTCATACATACTTTTAAAAAAGACCGGCGGCTAAGGCCCCTCTGCTGAAAGAGCCCCCATAATGAGTCTTTACCATCCATTTCTAACTCTCCCTCCCAACTCAAAGTAAACATACGCCTGATTTACCCGGTCAGTGACTAGCTGTATTCACCTGCCTTAATCCAATTATCAGAATATATAATCATTTATTACCACTTCTCTTCGCTTCTCCGTTTTAAAAAACCTTTTTTGGAATCCTAAAGATAGTTAATTATTTACAACTACACCAAGGTTCTTCCGCTAGGAAATCCCCATCGGCGTAATAGTACGCTCTGGCCCGGCAACCACCACATATGTCATCATAACCACATCTCCCGCAGGCTCCGCTGAGTGGCTGGTAACGAAGCTTGTGAAACAAGGGGCTATCCTTCCATACCTCGTCAAACCCGGTAAGCCGAACATTTCCGGCTGTAACAGGTAGATACGGGCAGGGCTGCACATCCCCGTTAGGCAATATGACGCAATAAGAAGTTCCCGCCAAACATCCTTTGGTAAACCGCATAGACATATTTCGTTGTTTTGCCAAACGCATAAACTGGGGTGCACAAGTCGGCTTGAGTTCTATAGGCACTTGCCTCTGTTTATCCAGAATGCGCTCTAATAACGCTTCGTACTCGGCTGTTTTCAATGTCGTCTCTTCTATATTTTTGCCACGTCCGGTAGGCACCAAAAAGAAAATGTGATGAGCAACAGCTCCCAACTCTACCGCGAAATCGGTAATGTCGGTGACTTCCTGCCTATTCCAGGTAAGTACGGTGGTATGAATTTGAAAGGCCAAACCTTCCTCCCTGCAAGCTTTAATACCTGCAAGGGTCTTCTCCCAAGCGCCTTGCTGCCCCCGAAACCAGTCATGACGGCTCTTATCGCCGCTGTCAAGGCTAATACCCGCACAAGCCAATCCAGCTTGTTTAAGTTTTTGGGCCACCTCCGGGGTTATAAGCATGCCATTGGTTCCGATAACCGGACGCAAGCCTACACTTTTTGCATGGCTGATAAGCTCATATATATCTGGGCGAAGAAGAGGCTCACCGCCGCTTAAAATCATAATCTTAAAACCGGCTTTAGCAATCTGACTTAACAACGTCTTGCCTTCTGCCGTAGTTAGTTCATCCGAACGTTTTGTGCCTGCGTCACGGTAACAATGAATACAATTAATGTTACAAGCCTGCGTAGTATTCCAGGATATAATCATTGGATTTACTCCTTCCAATCCGTCAAGTAGCACGCCGGATCTTCACCCCAGAGATTTCCGGTAACAGCTTCCGCCCGGATACGACAGCCACTGCACAGCTTCTTATACTTGCATTCCCCGCAGCGTCCTTCCACATGCTTTTCTTTACCGCGCATTTTCAGTAAAAATTCATCCTGCGTCTTTTGCCAGATATCACTGAATAATTGTTCCCTGACATTTCCCAGTGTTTTATGTCCCCAAAACTGACAAGCATGCACATTGCCCAATGGATCGACATTCGCCATTTTCTCGCCGGCCGAACAGCCGCCATGCATTGTCAGCAAAGCTTCAATTTCAGGTACCCGCTCAGGCTGTTTGCGTTCAAAGTACTGCAAAATATATATTCCGTCAGCATGATTATCCGTGGTTAGTATTTCTACTTCCACACCCCGTTTGTTAAAATCCAGCGTTTTATCAATTAGCAACTCAATAATTTGACGTTTCTCTTCTGGGCTGGTATCCAGTTCAGCCATATTCTTTCCCCGCCCGGCGTACACCAGGTGGTACATACAAAACCTTGGTATTTTTTCCTGTTCTACAATATCTAGTATGGCCGGTAAGTCGTGCTGATTTTGTTTATTGACAGTAAACCGTATTCCCGTCTTATTCCCCGCCACCATCGAATTGCGAATGCCTTCCATTGCTGCCTGAAAGCTGCCTTTTTGCCCTCGGAATCGATCATGAACCTTTTCGGTTCCATCTAAACTCACGCCTACATATTGGAACCCGGTCGCTTTTATCTGTTGAGCCATGCCCGGTGTTATGAGCGTGCCATTCGTGGAAAGTACCGGCCGTATCCCCTTTGCACACGCATAAGCGCCGAGTTCGAATACATCGGGCCGCATTAAAGGCTCCCCACCGGAAAACAGCAGTACCGGCACATGCATCCGTGCTAGATTATCAATAAAAGCTTTTGCTTCCTGGGTTGTCAATTCACCGTTATACACGCGGTCTTCCGCTTCAATATAGCAGTGCTGACAGGTAAGATTGCAGCGATTGGTAATATTCCAAACAACAATCGGCGTGGCATCAGACGAAAACTGCAGCATATTCGGCGGTAGCGTCCGCGAATTCCTCCCATACTTAACAAGATCAGAAACTGTGGCCGTTCCGCAAAGTAATTTAGTGCATCCTATCACGCGATAACCCCCAAATAATTCTCTTTATGTGCAAACTGAAATATTTGCAACATTTACCGACTCTTAAGAAAACATTCCATACAAACCGGCTGGTTAGCTTGCGGCTGATACACACAGCCGCACATTTCACATTTTGGCATTTCCTGTTTCCCAACCGACTGAAAACCAAAGCGTTCAGCCGGTTTTAAACTTATTGCCTGACAAGGGCAATGACGGATACATACTTCACAACCGGTGCAAAGCGCCGGATTATGGAAAAATTCCATCGCCTGTCCATGATCGAAGACGGTTATGGCTTTGTTCGGACATAGCTTATAGCACAACCCGCAAGTACGGCAACCAGAAGAAATAGTAAGACTATAAAAAAGGGCACCGGAAATATGTCCATTGTCGAATTCTTCACTATAGCGCAAAAACCATTGACGCCTAGGCAGTTGCTCGCCAGCCTCTGCAGGTTCCCGTACTATCTCCCTTACAGTAGAAACGGCATCCCCCAACAGCAGGGAGAAAAAATCACGCCGGGATACCACGCGTACCGGACGTTCCATGCTTGCAACCTGTTCACCAATAATTAGCGGCCTTTTTCCAAGTAACGCTAAACACGTATTTACCTCTGCTGTAAGCTTCAGTAATTCTTTCGCCACCAAAAAGCGGCAGCTTTCACAGCCGTCGGTATTCACTACCACCTGCCGGTCGGAACTGGAAGCACAAAATACCAAACTCATGAGTATCCGCGCATCAAGAAATCCTAGACAAGGCCACCGGCTTTCTTTATTCTGACGGTTACATTCTAAAATAACATGTTGCTCTTCGGAAAAAAGCATCTCAATACCAGCAGGCGTAACCATGTCACTAGCTACCGCTTCCGCCGGACAAGCCGCCAAACAAAGACCACAGTCATTGCACCGTCCGGTATCAATCGTCAAATCCTCACTAATACTGTTTTCCCGACAAATTTCACCACAGCGAAAGCAGGTCATTTTTGCAAAGCGGAAGTTCAAACAAGACTCCCGCCTGATAACTACCGACCCCACACCGTTTTGCCCTCCCCTCCCGTTCACTGGCAAGAAAGGCTACTTTTTTTAGCAAAGCAGTTCTTTCCTTATTTCCCATATACCCGAAGCGGCGGTTCCAAGCACCTACTGCCTATTTTTTTGTAGACTCAATCATTGTGGGTTTATCTTCCTTCTCACCTTCCGTAGCCGATTTAAACTCTCGAATGCTTTTGCCGATAGCTTTACCTATATCCGGCAGCTTCGATGGGCCAAACACAACCAGCGCGATAATCAGAATAAGCACTAACTCAGTCATGCCTACATTCCACATAATAAGCCTCCTCTCTACTTTTATATTAATCAAATGGTAAATTTATACAACCTAGTATTCCACGTTAACGAGTACCTCCGGAGTTCCCTTTACCGCTGGAAAAACAATACGAAACACCGTCCCCTCACCGACAGTACTCTCCACTGAAACCACCGCATTGTGGCGATCAATAATTTCCTTGGCAATGGCTAACCCCAGACCGCTTCCCGCTTCCAAACGGCTATGCGACTTATCCGCTTTATAAAACCGTTCCCAAATAAAGGGTAAATCTTCCTCGGATATTCCTTTTCCCGTATCGGCTACCTCCAAGACTACCTTATCCCTTTCACGCCAAACCCTCATAGATACCCTGCCGCCATCCGGCGTAAACTTAACGGCATTGTCAATTAAAATTAAAAGTAACTGCGTTAGTCTGTCGCCGTTTGCACGGATGCTGTTTTCGCCCGCAGCCGCTTCCCACCGGATACTCACACCCTTCTTGTTGGCCATGTTGCCCATCATCTGCACCACGCCATCGACTACTTCAGTCAGAGGTATAGCTTCCTCATCCATCGGATGACTTTGCGCCTGTATTTTACTTAAGTCCAGCAACTCGCGAATTAACTTTTCTAGCCGGACGGTCTCATCGCGCATCAAACGATAATACTTTTCGGCTTGTTGCGTTTCGAGCGTTCCGTCCAGCAACGCTTCCGTATACCCACGAATTATAGTTAAAGGAGTTCTCAGTTCATGAGAAACGTTAGCAATGAAATCCCGTCTGAGCTTCTCCATCCGTATCGTATTACTAACAAACCTCTCCAATTCGCAAGCCAATGTATTAAGCGAGTTTCCTAGTGCTCCCAACTCATCGTCAGTAGTAATAGCAATCCTTGCATTATAGTCTCCGTGAGCCATAGCCGCCGCCGAAATTTGCATAGCCTTGAGCGGACGTACAATCCCGCTGGTAAGCCACCGCACAACAAGTACCGCCAACGCCAGCGCCAATAAACCAATTCCGCCAATCGAATAGTACAGCTGCTTCAAAAACTCATCAATGCCCCGTACCGGAGCATGTAGAATAACCGCCGACTCAACAAAGCCCTCATCATTAACTAGCGGAACACCCACAATAAGCATGTCCTCTTCATACACAGGATGGTGGTAATCACGGATTATTACCTCGCCGGCAAACACCTGATCCAATTCTTTACTAATCCGGTCTCGAAGACCGGCTTGTCCTTTACCGCTCTTTAGACGGCCACTCCGCTCGGTATTTGCCCTCGGGGTTGAAATGGCCACTATATTTCGGGAACCATCAACGACCCATACCCTTGCCCCCAAAATACTGTCAATGCTATTAATAAAGCTTTCAAATTGCACCTGGTCAATCCGGCCATGCCGATAATTATCCACAATAAAACCAATTTCGTATCCCTTATTAATAAGTTCTTTGCTTTTACTGGAAATAAAGTATTCACGCAAAAGAACCGATATGGCTAACGACACAGAGACCAGAACTACGACCGTCAACAAAATATAACTATAGAGCAATCTCCGGTGCAATGAGGCTTTCACGATTTCACCTCAAACTTATAGCCCACGCCCCAAACCGTTTTAATATCCCACTGGTTATTTTCTTCCGCCGAAAGTTTTTGTCTAATCCTTTTAATATGAGTATCTACCGTGCGGGTGTCTCCACAATACGAATATCCCCACACCGATTCCAGCAATTGTTCACGCGAAAACACTCTCCCGGCGTGGGAAGCCATATGCCATAATAATTCCATTTCTTTCGCCGTAAGCGAAACCTCTTTTCCCCCGACTGTGGCCCGGTATTCCCCCAAGTTAATTTCTAATTCCGAAAACCTCAAAACTTCCCGATTCTCCGGCTGTTGCTTTGCCGCCGTCTGCCGTCTGAGCACCGCCTTTCCTCTAGCCACCACTTCTCGCGGATTAAAAGGTTTACCAACATAATCATCCGCTCCACTATCCAATCCGGTAATACGCTCTTCATCGTCACTAAGAGCGGTAAGCATAATAATCGGCACCGCGGAGAACTTACGAATCTGGCGGCAAGCCTCCAACCCGTCAAGCACCGGCATCATTAAATCCAATATTAAAAGGTTGGGATTGAGCTGTTGCACTTTAATAATGGTTTCAGCCCCATCCGCAGCCGTCGCTACGGTAAACCCTTCTTTCCGAAAATATAAAGTCAAAAGTTCCCTGATCTGCGCATCATCATCCGCTATCAGAACGGTTGGTTCCGGCATACGAACGCCTCCTGCCCCATCTTGCTACTACCTTTAGTATATATGATACCTAACAACTTCACTATATAATTTGAAGTAAAAGGCGGGTAACCCCGCCTTTTATAATACGTTATTCAGAGCCGAACTAAATTCGCTTCGTGGCCGGAAACCGACAATGCGGGTTACTTCCTCTCCATCCTGGAATACCAAAATGGTTGGTATGCTCATTACTTTATAGCTTTTAGCCAGATCCTGCTGTTCATCAATATTTACCTTGACCACTGCGGCTTTACCTGCATACTCTGCGGCTACCGCCTCTAACTCCGGGGCAACCATTTTGCAAGGTCCGCACCACGATGCCCAAAAATCGACTAAGACCGGCTGCGTTGCATCAAGTACCTTTTCTTTAAAATCAGCTGAACTACTGATATTATATACCGCCATTATCAGACCGCCTCCTTTTATTCTTCCACTACCTATAGTATGAAGCAAGTTATTACTTTTAAACCACCGCCAAAGGAATCGGATTACTTTTATTGTAAAATAACGTTTCTTAATTGTCAAGAAACTTCCTTTTATTTTTCCATTTTCTCGTATTTCAGTAACAAAAACTTGCCCCTTTACGTACTATATACAACTAAAGATTATCGAAGGAGGCATATCTATGAATCTCCGGAATTTCGGTTCTTGCGGGTTTGGCGGCAACGGTTTTTTTATTGTCATCATCATCATCATTGCACTTTTCTTCTTCTTTGCTGAAGAAGAATCCAGTTCACTATAATCATCAACTTTTTAGCTTACAACACCTCCTTGTTGTCAAGGCCGGAGAATCGATCCCCGGCCTTTAGCCTTACAAAGTCAAAAGGAATCGGCACCCTGTATGGGTATCGATTCCTCATGAAAATCAAAATCTTACATATCTGACATCATGTGGTGTTCCGGCATCATGTGGTGTTCATGGGGCATGCCACAACGTGGACAGCACGTATGGCGGCGATGTTCATACTCATGCCCACAGTGCGGGCATACCTTCACCATCACGTAACAACACTGTTCATACACCTTGAATTTCATTTCTCCCACGCATTTTTTAACGCAGCATTTAGGTCTTTTACATCCATCATAGTACATTATCTAGCATTCCTCCTTTCTATTATACAATATGCAAAAGACCATCAACATGTTATGGTTAATTTTTGCGTTTCTGGTTGCCCTTATCACCTTATCGGTAACACAATCTCCCCCATGCACATACTGTATAGTAAGTTAAAAACAATCTGACAGGAGGTAAGTATTGCATGAGTATTTTTCGCGAACTATTAAATCCCGCTCTAGTCCGAGAATTAGAGCGCGAACTCAATACTGACGTACTGCTCTTTGGATTTGATGGTTTTACTTACTTTGGTAATCTGCAAGCCATTGACGATTGTCGAATTGCCATCTTATCCCCCGCTATAGAAGCGGAAAGCAGCAACGTAGAAATTTTAACCCCCGGCGGCGAGCTTGTTGAAGTAAAATTTGCCCGGGTCGATTTGTGGCAGCTTGTCGGCAAGGGAACCAGCATCGTTTCCGATCCCATTCATTGTTCGCCCCCCAGCGGTCCTGTTGTTTTACAACAACTCGGCCAGGACGCAGAACGTCAGGAAAGCAGCGATCTTATCCGCTGGCTCTTACGCCAGCTTGGCGATGACGTTGCTTTAACGACCTTGGGAGGCTTCCTCTTTGAAGGTACCCTAAGCGAAATAGATGATTGCTTGGCTATTTTGTCGGTGGAAGATGTATTTCTTCCCGGCACCAGTTCCAGTATATCCAGTGACGCTTTACGCTCTGTAGTCGTGAACTTAAAAGCCCTGACATCCGTTTCCGGTTCAACCAGTTAAATGCTTTTTTCATGAAAAGACCCGGTTTAACCGCCGGGTCTTTTTTCATGATTACCAGGGAAAGGAGACATTGCTATGCTTTTGGCTGTCGAATATCTCGGAGAAGTAGGCGTTGGCGTAACCGCGCCGCATTTTTTCCGTGCGGACAACGGACATATTTATGTCGTTAAATTAAAAAACAATCGTCTCGGCCCAACCGTCTTAGTCAGCGAGTATGTCGCTGCCCGCCTCGGACATATCCTAGGACTTTGCTTTCCTCCCAGCGACCTCATCCACCTGTCATCTGAATTCATCCTGCAAACACCACTCTTTTCTTCCGGCGTTGATCCAGGACTGCATTTTGCCTCCCGTTATCTTACTCCAACACAGCACCTCACAAAAGAAACCCTCTCACTGGCCTCTAATGTTAATGAAATGGCCGGTGTTCTTCTCTTCGACCATATGTTTCATAACCTTGACCATATCTCAAACAAGCGCAATCTATTATTGCACCGTGAAGAAACCGGCTTCAAAATATACTCCATTGACAACTCGCATCTCTTCAAAGGAGGGCGCTGGACAGTCGCCAAGCTTGATAAATTAGCGAGAAAGACAAAAATATATACCCAGGGTTTATTTAGGGTTTTACTCAACGATTTCCTTGCCGTGCAAGATTTTCTCCCTTACTTGGATAATGCAAATAATTTGACTGACCCCCTCATCACAGAACTTGTGCAAGATATTCCGGCGGAGTGGCTGACCGAAGAGGACGAACGCGCTGCTTTAATACGGCATATCCAAGCCCGCCGGGACATTGCCGGACAGCTCTTTCACAAGCTTTTAAAACACATTCCGACCAGTCGCGGCGGAACAAAAACTTTTACCCCTCGCGTCATACGACACACCCTAAAAACTAAATAATACCAGCTTTTTCCCAAGCATCACAAAGCCCCTTCGGCAGGCTAAACCGAAGGGGCCAAACAATAAAACCCGTTTATTACTCTTTTAGATTGTTTTCCCGGTACCATTGTATAGTCTTAACCAATCCCGCCTCTAATGGCGTGGCGGCGACAAACCCGAACTGCCGGTGGGCTTCGCCGGTATCGAGACACCGTCTGGGCTGACCGTTAGGTTTCGCGGCATCCCAAGATATCGTTCCGGAAAACCCGGTCAAGCGGATTATCATCGCTACCAAATCCTTAATGGATACCTCCTGCCCAGTCCCCAGATTTACCGGCTGCACCCCTTCATAACGCTCCGTGGCCGATACAATACCTTCTGCAGCATCTTTGACATACAAAAATTCACGACTCGCTGATCCGTCCCCCCACACATTCACAGTAGCTAATCCCTGCTCTTTTGCCTCCAGGCACTTGCGAATAAGCGCCGGAATGACGTGTGACGTTTCCGGGGAAAAGTTATCACCCGGCCCGTATAAATTGGCCGGCATTAAATAAATCACCTTAAACCCATACTGTTTTCTGTACGCCTGCCCTTGGACCAGCATCATCTTTTTTGCTAACCCATAGGGAGCATTGGTTTCTTCCGGGTAACCGTCCCAGAGGCTTTTCTCGGAAAAAGGTACTTCACAATACTTCGGGTAGGAACAGACCGTTCCAATCGCGACAAACTTTCTTACCCCATATATACGCCCATATTCGATGAGCTGCGTCCCCATCATAAGGTTATCATAAAAATACTTGCCTGGATTTTGCATATTGGCCCCAATACCGCCAACAACTGCCGCCAGATGAATAACAATATCCGGTTTAAGCTTCTCATACAACCGAATAACATTTTCGGCCTTGGTTAAGTCATATTCCGCACTACGGGGAACAAATATTTCCGAGCACCCTCTACTTTTGAGTTTTTCCACAACCTGAGACCCAAGAAAACCCGCTCCGCCGGTGACTACCACCCTGAGGTGCTCTAAATTCTCCTCACCAACCCCGTCACACCTTTTATTCAACAGCATGATGCACACCGTACCCTTGACTCAAACAAAAAGCTTCTTTCTCCACTTGCTTTATGTCCGCCTCCACCATTTTATTGACAAGTTCCTCAAAAGATACTTCCGGCTTCCAGCCTAGCTTTTCTCTGATCTTCGACGAATCAGCCACCAGCAAGTCAACCTCCGTAGGGCGAAAATAGCGATGATCAATTTTCACAATAACCTTGCCTGTTTGGATATCTATCCCTTGCTCATCCAAACCCTCTCCCCTCCAGGCAAGATCAATTCCAGCACTTTTGCAAGCCAGTTCTACGAACTCACGCACGGAATACGTTTGACCAGTCCCCACCACATAATCATCCGGTTCCGATTGTTGCAGCATTAGCCACATCGCCCGGACATAATCTGAGGCATGCCCCCAGTCCCGTTTCGCATTCAGATTTCCTAAGTACAGCACATCCTGAAAACCTAACTTAATCCTGGCTATCCCGCTCGTAATCTTACGGGTAACAAAGGCTTCTCCTCTAAGTGGTGATTCATGGTTAAACAATATACCGTTACAAGCGAACATACCATACGCTTCCCGATAATTAACCGTAATCCAATAAGCATATAATTTGGCGACCCCATACGGACTTCGTGGATAAAACGGAGTAGTTTCCCTCTGGGGTATCTCTCTGACTTTCCCGAAAAGTTCACTAGTTGATGCCTGGTAAAACCTCGTTTTTTCGGCTAACCCCGAGATTCTCACCCCTTCCAGCAAACGAAGCGTACCCAACGCGTCGGTATTAGCGGTATACTCCGGCGACTCAAACGAAACCTTGACATGAGACTGTGCTGCCAAGTTGTAAATTTCATCGGGTTGAATCGCTTGCAATAGACGATATACATTAGCCCCATCCGTTATATCCCCATAGTGAAGAAAAAAACGGCCTTCCAACTGGTTAGCCTTCTGGTACAGCTCGTCAATACGTTCTGTATTAGCAACAGAAGTTTTGCGCCGCAAACCATGCACCTGATACCCTTGCGCAAGTAAAAATTCCGCTAGATAAGCGCCATCCTGTCCGGTTATTCCGGTTATTAACGCTGTTTTCACGATATCCGCTCCCTTCGCCGCTCATCACCTTATGGTATTCACGAAGCAGGAACGTTGTGCAAACTCCCACGCAAAAAACCCCGCCTTACTAAGGCGGGGTAAAAAGTACTAGCCAAATTATCTATTCGGGGAGATAGAACTCTCCATTGAAGCGTTGAAGCGCCTTTTCCAGTCCCCGCCTAACGGCGTAGGACTGCTTTACAAAGCCAACCAGTGCCTGGTGTTCCCCGTTTTCCGTAATCACACTATCATACAACGCATAGCCATTATTAATATCCATTACCGTTACATGTAACGGTACCGTAGCCGTCCATCGTTTCAATAAAATAAGCGCATTAGGAAAATCCAATTGCTGATCGGTAGTCACAAATTGAACCTCAGCTCTTACACAATAATCTACACGCATGTTACGCAACGCCGAAACAAGCGTTCCCCAATCCGTGTTGGCATAATCACCAATTCCTTGCATTTGCAGCCTGTCCATTAAATTCTGGCCAGATACAACAATATACCTGTCAGCGGAAAACTTGCCCGCCATAGACTCATCAACCATCTCAGCCGTATACCCACCGCCCCTGAGCGACGAGTTATTAATCGCCGGTAAGATAGCAACTACGGCTTTGGATCCGTACATTCGTGCCTCGACAAGATGTGGTACGAGAGTAAACGAAACTACGGTTAATAAAAAACAGCAAGCGGCAATCAGAGTTCTATGCATAGTTTCACTCACTCCTTGGAATCTGCAATTTTTATAAAAATAAGTTCCAAACACCCATTATGTATATATATTTATTTTGCCATTCACCGAAAAAAACCTTTTATTTTTTATCTTTTTTAACGGTTAATACAAAAACTTTTCCTGGAAATAATTCTTTCCGCCTGCAAAAAAATCGGCCATTCGGCAGTTTTGCCCTTCCGGTAAAGGAATAACCCCCCAAAAAAGAGAACAATATAACATACAGTTGACCACTTACCTTTAGTAAACCTTATGTAACAGTACCAACAAAGAGGTGACATTTTATGATTCGAATCGCGTTAGGCCAAATAGAAATCGTCCCCGGCCGTCCTGATGTAAATTCCGCTTTTATGCTGAAAATGATAGAACAAGCCCGGCAGCAAGGGGCAGACATTATTATTTTTCCGGAATTAGCCATTCCCGGCTACCTGTTAGGGGATACCTGGGAACAACAGGGCTTCTTACGGGAATGCGAAGAATGCGGCCGCCAGGTCATTTCCGCATCCATCGACATCTGCGTAGTGTTCGGCAATGTCGGCGTAGATTGGCAACGACATGGTGACGACGGACGTGTTCGCAAGTACAACGCCCTATTTACCGCTTATCAGGGTAAGCTTTGGGGTAATGACAATTTCCCCTATCCCTTCCGTATTAAAACTCTCCACCCTAATTATCGCGAGTTTGACGATACCCGCCATTTTTACAGTCTGCGCAAACTGGCTCTTGAAACCGGACGGACAGTGGAAAATCTGCTACAGCCAGTTCAAGTTGATTATAAAGATACGAAGCTTACACTGGGAGGCATTCTCTGTGAAGATGGCTGGAATGAATATTACCCTGTTAATCCGGTAGCTACACTGAGCACGAAAAACAAACTAGATGTTATTATCAATATTTCCTGTTCCCCATTTACCTTAGGTAAAAACGACAAACGTAACCGCGTCTTTTCCAAGCAGGCGGCTGCTGCAGGCATACCGCTTGTCTATGTAAACGCCGTAGGCCTTCAGAATAACGGTAAAACCGTTTACACCTTTGACGGATTCAGTTCAGTATATGATGGCCAGGGCCAGGTTATTGCTACATGTTCCACCTTTCAACAAGAACTAAAGGTTGTTGAAATTCCCCCTCAGAGTCATCCCCTTGCCACTTCGGCAGAATCCGACAAAGATGATACTATCGAAAACGTATACCAGGCTTTAACGTACGGTATCCGGAAATTCATGGTCCAAACAGGTCTTAAAAAAGTAGTTATCGGCATATCCGGCGGTATTGATTCCGCAGTTAACACCGCACTTTTCGCAAATGCCATTGGTTCAGAAAATCTTCTATTGGTCAACATGCCCAGTATATACAATTCTTCAACAACCAAAGGACTATCCGAACAATTGGCTGCCAACTTGGGCTGCTCTTATACAATCTTCCCCATTCAAGAAGCCGTTGACCTTACTATTAAGCAGATTACCTCGACTCCGGTTACCCAATTGCAAACCGGAACCCAATCTACACTGAAAGTGTCCTCTTTTGTCGCCGAAAACATTCAGGCGCGTGACCGTTCGGCCCGTGTCCTTGCCGGCTTGGCCGCCGCCTTCGGCGGAGCCTTTACCTGTAACGCCAACAAAAGTGAACTCACCGTGGGCTATTCCACGCTCTACGGAGATCAGGCCGGTTTTATTGCGGCCTTGGGCGACCTTTGGAAACATCAGGTGTATGCGCTCGGGCAGTATCTAAACACAAAAGTATTTAGTACTCCGGTTATTCCTCAAGGCATTTTCGATATCATCCCCAGTGCGGAACTGTCCTTCGACCAGGCGGTGGAAGAAGGTAAAGGCGATCCCCTTTACTATCCCTACCATGATTATCTCTTTCAAGCGTTTATGGAATGGTGGAACAGGGCTACCCCCGAGGATATTCTTACCTGGTATGCCGCTGGCGAACTGGAAGAACGACTGGGGTGCGAACAAGGTTTAACCATCAAACTTTTTGCCACCCCTGCCGAATTTATCACAGACCTGGAGAAATGGTGGAAACTCTATACCGGCCTGGGAGTTGCCAAGCGCATCCAAGCCCCCCCCATCCTGGCCGTCAGCCGAAGGGCCTATGGTTTTGACCACCGGGAAGCCCAAAACCAACCCTACTTCACCCGCGCCTATAATATATTAAAAACCCGCTTATTAGAAAAAATCTGAAATAACGGAGGCTACTACTATGTATTTTGATAACGCCGAGGGCATGGTTTTTCGTCCGCCCAGCGAAGCTAATAGTTTAATTTTGCGTGTAACCATAGGCTGTTCGCATAATGTCTGTACCTTTTGCGGCATGTATCATGACGTCGCTTTCCGGATACGCCCGGAAGAAGAAATTACAGCCTTGATAGAACGCGCCGCCAACCTCTATCCTTACCAACGAAGAATCTTTCTGGCTGACGGTAACGCACTAATACTACCTACCGAGCGTTTACTAAAAATAATGCACCAACTGCATCAAGCCTTTCCGAAATTGTCCCGCATTACATGCTACGGTGGACCGCTAGATATACTGCGCAAAACACCTGAAGAACTCATCGCCCTTCGTGATGCCGGCTTGCAAATTATTTATCTTGGCATTGAAAGCGGCTGTGATGCAGTTCTCACCGCCGTGAACAAAGGCGTCACAGCCGCTCAGATGAGCCAAGCCGGACAAAAAGTAATCAACGCAGGCATCAAGCTATCCGCTATGATTATTCTCGGTCTAGGCGGCAAAGACTGTACCACCGAGCACGCACGCCATACTGCTAACATCATCAACGAAATCAACCCCACTATGTTGGGGGCGCTAACCCTTATGCTCCACGAAGGTTCCCCCATGCGGACCGCCGCCGAAAACGGCCAGTTTCATCCTTTATCCCCGTTCGAGATTATGCAGGAACTTCATATGCTGGTTTCAGGTATCGAAGTTACGCAGCCCTGCATTTTTCGCAGCACCCATATTTCCAACTTCCTGCCGCTATCGGGAACGCTCCCAAAAGATAAAGATCGCCTTTTAGCAGACATCAACCAATGTCTCACTCATTTCCGTAATCAAACCCGCCCTACCTATAACGCCAGAGAACAATATTAAATGCAAAAGCCGCCCAAGGGCGGCTCTTTTCTTTATATTAACGTCGCAAAAACCTAGTAAGCATCCAAAGCAAACTGGCTATTACCATAAAAAAGACAGCCAGCGGTAAAAAAACGACCACAAACACTACGATAACGGCAACAATAAGAAGCTTTGTAGTCCATTTCATCCGTCCCAGTCCCCAGGTCATATGACTGATATGAATGCCTTGATTAGCCCCTTGTTGCTGATATCGATATTGATAATTTGAGCGGGCATCCGACTCAGTCTCCACAGTGATCCCCTGAAAGTTTTCCCGTTCTTCCGGGGCTAACCGGGTTGCCTCCGTTTCTCGGCACTGACACCTTTCCTCTTGTTCCAGTACTCTCCCACAATTTACACACCGCATCATTTTCTCCCCCCATCACGGCGTAAACAGCGAATAAATTAACCCTTCAGCACTTAAATAACGCGGATCATATTTAACAAGTTCCAGTACTTTAAATAACTTATCACGATTCGTATATACGCTACTTGTTGAAACGCCCAGATCAGAAGCTAATTTCTCAGCGGAAATCCCTTGCGGAGAATTCAAGAGAGCATAGCTGAAAATCACCGCAGCCGCCCAAGCACCGGCTTTCCTTACCATAACCGGGCTCATCTGACAGTAATCGTTCCATAGACGGTCCGCCAAAACCTGATCGTGTTTCGAAAATCCGTATTCCGGCATAATATCACGGAACAACTTACGTACTTCCTCATTAGCCTCACGCTGCTGTACAATAACAGGAAATGTCCGTTCCATCTGATCAAAGGGGGTAACATTCAGTTTTGCCATATTCAGCAGCACATCTACCGTATGCCGGAAGGCCAAGGCATGACGTCCAAAAAATTCCGCCCACGTCGCCCCTGGCTGCTGAACATCAAAAATAGCTTTTTGCCGTAATGTCTCCTCTTTAATACGGCGGCAAAGATTTGCACTTAGTTTAATACTGGTTATACAATTTACCAATAAAGTCTCCCGCGAAAACACATGCCCAAAAAACAGCATTTTTTTCATACCCTTATAATCAAAATCGGGATGAGGCAGATTAAACACTTCATCGGTAAACACATTCACGCACTCTACCCACTCGGGATTAAGAACCCGATTAACAGTAAATACCGTAAATTCGGTATGCAGCAAGTCTTCCATAACTTGCCGCTCTTCTACAGAAAACTCATTCCAACTGGATTGAGCAAATTCCTTTATTGGTTTTTCATCATTCGAAAGCAACCGGTAGTCAAATAAAAAGTAATCCCAAAATTCCTGCCAAAACATGTTAAATTCCCCGGGTTCCGGCTCGGGAATAGGATTGAGCGGCCCAGCAAACAAAAACAAAGCTCGCTGAAAATCCTCGTTAAATTCTTTTTGCTGGAAAAAATTTCCCAGCTTCATCATCAACCCCTCAACGACTTCCCCCACTACGTTGACGAACTCTTCCGCCAGCAAAGAGGAACTTCGAGAAAACAGCAGATTTCCAGTATCGATAAGTTTGACCTTGTCGCCACCGGCGATTTCCTTAGCGGCCTGTTCCAGTTCCGTAGTATCGGCTAACACTTTTTTTAGCGCCAAATGCCTATAAAAATCTAATAATACATTAAAAAAGCGACGAACTGGCTTTAACGTTGCTTTAAAACCTTTTACATGACCAGCGAGCCACTCGATTACACGGCTATACTCCTGATAAGGTATTTCTTCTAAATAATCTGCATTGGTATGCTCTAAATATTTCAAGAACATCTTAATATTATGCCAAATTTCACGAAGTTCCTCATCAGTTGCTCCCTGCCAAGCATTCTGACGTAAATACCCTTCCACCCATTCACGGCTTATAGGCAAGTCTTCCTCTGTTTCTTTTTCATAGAAATAGCCAACTTCTTCATACACATTTTTCATCAAGACTAAGAATCTCCTTCAATACATGACAACACTACGGATATCATTATACCATTTTTCGGCGTTTGCTACTACCTGTCCAACCTGAAACCAACTCTTTTACATAGTTTTTCCAGTTTGGTGCTAGCGCCTTCTCATCCCTATTATTTTCAAAAAACCGCAAGCCAAGCGGCTTACGGTTTTTTTAGTCAAATACTTCTTACTACCGGTGCCTTGGGCGTCGGGCCTTGGGCGGGCCGATAATTTCAGAGAAAATAATACCATTGACTACATCCGAGTGGGTAAACTGTCGTGACCCGCGGATAACAAAGTCCTCCTGTACTTTGTTATCCGCCCCTCCCACTGCAGCAGCAGCGCGATCCGCCACAGAAGCATAGTCCGGTTCCGAAAGATCGATAGGCAAAACGGCTTCTTTCGGAGACCGTATTTGGGCATTTGGAGGTTCCGGAACACGGGGGGGAATCTCCGGATACTCATATTCCTTTTTCTTATAGCTTTTAAACAGCAAAGGTATCCCATAAATAATCAGCATACCGAAAATAATACTAATTACGTGGCCAAAAGATTTCTCCATGATTCATCCCCTACCTATTTCGCAGGTGTTTCATTTTTCCCCGTCGGAGCCGCCGGCCCTGTCTTGGCAATAGTTTCTCGCATTTCGGTATCCGCCAGAATATTGTTCATATTATAGTAATCCATGACTCCCATTTTTCCTTCTTTTAGCGCCGTCGCCAGCGCATGAGGCACCTCGGCCTGTGCTTCGACCACCTTAGCCTGCATCTCCTGGGTATAAGCGCGCATTTCCTGTTCTTTAGCCACAGCCATTGCCCGTCGTTCTTCCGCTTTAGCCTGCGCTACCCGCTTTTCCGCCTCAGCCTGGTCAGTCATAAGCTCCGCCCCGATATTTCTTCCCACATCCACATCAGCGATATCAATCGACAAAATTTCGAAGGCAGTACCAGCATCAAGCCCCTTTGCCAGAACCGTCCGAGAGATATAATCAGGGTTTTCCAGCACATCTTTATGATCCTTTGAAGACCCGACATTCGTAACAATTCCTTCACCCACGCGAGCAATTATAGTTGCCTCCCCGGCACCGCCGACAAGCCGGTCAATATTAGCCCGCACCGTTACCCGGGCTTTTACCTTCAGCTCAATGCCGTTTTTCGCCACCGCAGAAACAAATGGTGTTTCTATTACTTTGGGATTAACACTCATTTGGACGGCTTCGAGAACATTGCGTCCTGCCAAATCTATAGCTGCTGACCGTTCAAATGGCAGACTAATCTGTGCCCGGTGTGCCGCAATCAAAGAGTCAATCACCCGGTCAACATTGCCCCCTGCTAGAAAATGCGCTTCTAATTGGTTTACACTAATTTCAAGCCCTGCTTTATTCGCCTTAATCAGCGGCAGAACAATCTTCGCCGGAGGCACCCGCCTTAACCGCATACCAATCAAATTAAAAATCCCTACATGAACACCAGCGGCCAATGCCGAAATCCATAAACCCAGTGGCACAAAATGCAAAAACAGCACTACCGCCACTATAAAAATTACCACTATAAAAATACTACCAATCATAAGAGCCTCCTTTTTTTCTCTCGCTATTTATTTACTGTTCTTACCACAATCCGATTCCCGTTAACAGCAACAACGCGCACCGGAATCCCTGGAACAACATATTCCCCTTCCGAAACAACATTAAGATGTACTCCGTCAAACTCGGCAACGCCTGAAGGGCGAAGTAAAGTCAGTGTCATTCCGGTACGACCCATATACGAAACATAATCTTCACTGGAAACATACCCCGTCCCCGCCGTAGCCGCGTTTGTCAGTACAAATTTGGACCATACACGACTTGACGGCAATTTCTTCAGCAACAGTAAAAATACAAGTATTGCCACTACAAGACTGGCGGCTAGAAGATTCAGCGCCATCGCATCAGCTCCCAGCGTCAGAAAAAAGCTGCCTAAAATCATTAGCGTTCCTATTGCGCCAAACAGACCTACACCCGGACTATACAGTTCGGCGATAAGAGCTATGACACCACCGGAAAATAACAGAATCTCCATCCATCCGGCCAACCCGGTTATCCACTGACTGACGAAAAACAGCAGCGCGGCTAAAATCGCTATTCCTCCGGCAATTCCCGTACCGGCAGTCTTTATTTCCGCCATAATACCTAAAAAAATAATAGTGATAAGCGCCGATTTCACTAAAGAACTTGATAACCAGGCTGCCAGCTTTTCCTGCCACCCCAACGAGTATTCGAGCACTGCGGCATCAGCCAAATCGTAACTTGTCAGCACCTCTGACCGGGAAGCGGCAATTAAATCGGCATACCCCACTTTCAAAGCCTGATAATCCGTAAGCGCCAGAATCTGTCCAGGATCCGCATAGCCTGGAAGCCCCTGGGTTTTGTCAACCATTGCCTGAGCAACCGCCGGGTTTCGACCGGTTTTATTAGCGGTCGCCGCAAACTCGGCTTTAAGAGCCGCTATTGTTTTCTCTGTTGCCGGAATAGGTTCCGCCGCCCCTATACTCCCCCCGGGAGCAATTACAATTTTTTGGTGCGCGAGAGCAATGAGCGCACCGGCCGACCATGCACGATTTTTTATATAACAAATAGTCAGCATCGGCGATTCGCTTATCATATCCCTGATTTTCGTACCCGCGTCCACTAACCCACCAAAGGTATCCAATTCAATAAGCACCGCCTGTGCCTCTTTCTCTTTTGCCTCTGTCAGTGCCTTATGAACAAGCGCCACCTGTCCGTCATCGATTTCGCCTTTAATGTCAATAACAACGACCGGTGCCTTGCTTGCATACGCTAAGGAAAAAACGTTCAAGAGAAGTAAAACACTTATGCATATTAGCCACCTTTGCTTTGCGCCTCTCATTTTCTCCTCCTGTTTCCTCTTATAACCAGAAAACTTCTTCATTTTTTCCAAAAATCCTTTTAATATCTATCAAATGGCAAATTATCTGTATTTTTCCAATTATTTCATCATTGAAACTTTTCTTTTTCCCCTTGACTTAGCTTATTTTATATGCTATTTTTTTACTATACCAGTGAGGCATCGACAAATTTCGTGTTAAATTTCTAATATACTACATTGCAGATTACACAGTTAATATATCCCGCAAAAATTATAATATGATTTCAGCAACTTATTTCCAGTATTTCTATTCTTATTCTAATACTATAGCCAGTAATGACTGCTGTGCCAACAAAACAATTATTGATGTCATGTTCTTTTCAACTAGCTTCACACATAATAGGACAAGCTTCGGCTTGTCCTATTATGCTTTGGTTATCTAAAAAGTATAAAAAGTAAACCCGGTATCCGAAGGACACCGGGTTGTGTTTATTGATTTAGCAATTCTTTAACAATGGTATTCACCAGTTTACCATCCGCACGACCTTTGACCTTAGGCATAAGCAAGGCCATAACCTTGCCCATTTCCTTGGGGCTAGAGGCTCCGGATTCGCGAACCGCTTCAACGACCAGTACTCTTACCGCCTCCCCATCTAACTGTTCCGGGAGGTATTTGAGCAATACGGCAATTTCCTGTTCAAGGGCTTCAACCAAATCAGGCCTATTCCCTTTTTGAAATTCTTCCATAGCGTCCCGGCGCATTTTAACTTCTTTTGCCAAGACGTCTAGAACTTCCTCTTCACTAAGATCCTTCTTGCGATCAATCTCAGTATTTTTAATACTAGCACGAACCATGCGTATTACTGAAAGCCTGATTTTCCCCGCTTCCTTATCCCTCATGGCCTGCTTCATATCTTCAGTCAATCTCTCTTTAATAGACATATTAAAAAACCTCCGAAACTATTTGAACTTGCGCTTGCGCGCCGCTTCGGATTTCTTTTTGCGCTTTACACTTGGTTTCTCATAATGCTCGCGTTTTCTTACTTCCGAAAGAACTCCAGCCTTTTGGCAATTACGTTTAAACCTGCGAATGGCACTATCCAATGTTTCGTTTTTACCAACTTTGATTTCTGACACCTAATCTCCCTCCCTCCACACAGACCTCGGGAAGCTACTGTTTGGCTTATGGGTTTACCTAAAAATTATACACAAATACTCCGACTTTGTCAATATTAGCCTGGAGGCCATTCCATAAACCTTCCGCCCAACAAATGGAAGTGCAAGTGATGCACAGTTTGCCCCCCATTGTCTTTGGTGTTGACTACAGTGCGAAACCCTTCATCGGCAATACCAACCTCCGCAGCAATTCGAGGTATAACTGTCATAATATGACCCAATAAAGGGGCATCTTTCCCGTCTACTTCCGTTATATTGTCAATATGACGTTTAGGAATGACCAGGACATGAACAGGCGCTGCAGGATTGATGTCGGGAAAAGCGATTACATATTCATCTTCATAAATTATTTTTGTCGGAATCTCCCGGTTTACAATTCTACAAAAAATACAATCTTGCTGCATAATTCACCTCCTCTCATTCCTTGCTGCAAAAGTTTATACTTACTGGTCTATGTATAGATAGTTCGCCTTGCATTAGCGGATATCCTGCCATAGTTTGCCCTTTTGGAATATTTAGTAAGATATTATCCCCCATACCCCATCCTGGTATATTTCCCCCAATATAACAGGTAGAAGATGGCCGTGAGGTGCTTGTTCACCCGTATAGACCCGGATATAGTTTCCGGTTAAACCTTCTACCGGGTTCGTCTCCTGTCCCTCAGGCAATATGAGCATCTTGCGCCCAAAAAACTGCTCGCGAAAGGCAACGCTTTTTTTCGCCGCCAGCTGCTGCAATAGGCCCGCCCGGCTTTTCTTTTCGTTTTCCGGTATTTGATCGGAAAAACTGGCGGCAGACGTTCCTTTACGCTTTGAATAGGGAAATACGTGGATTCCCGCAAAATTCATTTTTTCGACAAAAGCCAGTGTATTGGCAAACATTGTCTCAGTCTCGCCCGGAAATCCTACAATTATATCCGTTGATATAGCAATATCCGGCACCTTGTCCCGAATGCCAGCCACTAAATCCCAGTACTCTGTCGTAGTATAGTGACGATTCATGGCCTTCAGTACAGTATCATCCCCTGACTGCAACGGCAAATGCAGATGAGGACACAACCGGTCATCGGCTATCATAATGTCGATTAAGGCATCGTCCACTTCCACCGACTCAAGTGAACTCAAGCGCAAGCGTACAAGCCCAGGTACATCAAGAATTCTCTTAACCGCTTCGGTCAGTGACAAATTCGGACCTAAATCACGGCCATACGCACCCAAATGAATGCCGGTAAGTACGATTTCCTCAAACCCGGCTTTTACTAATTTATTTACCTCACGCACAATACTGTCGAGCGGACGCGAACGAAGCGGTCCTCTGGCATAGGGTATAATGCAGTACGTACAAAAATTAGTACAGCCCTCCTGAATTTTAAGAAAGGCTCTCGTCCGGCCCGGGGCCGAAAAAAGGGGAATATCTTCAAACTCACCAGTGGCCATAATGTTGCCCACCAGCGTAACTTTTTCCTGTTTTATCTTAGCATTTTCCACCAATTCCACGATACGGTGGCGCTCTTTGGTCCCAACCACAACAGTTACCCCTGGTATTTGGGCTATCGCCTGCGGTGATAATTGGGCATAACAGCCGGTCACCACAATGACGGCCTGGGGGTTCAACCTGGTTGCTCTCCGGATGAGCTGGCGAGATTTCTTCTCACCAAGATGTGTTACAGAGCAAGTGTTAATGACATAAAAATCGGCAATCTCATCAAAAGCAACGATTTCATAGCCCCGCTCACGAAATAATCCGGCAATAGTATCCGTCTCAAACTGATTTACCTTGCACCCTAACGTTGTCAGCGCCACACATGGCACGCCGGTCCCTCCCTACATCCATAGCCTAACCTAAATCTCCATTTTGATACATGAGTATCGCCACTGCTGCCAGCGCTGCCGTTTCGGTTCTTAAAATCCGTGGACCTAACGTAGCGATATGCGCACTGTGAGATTGGCATAGCTCAACTTCCGCCGGGCTGAAACCACCCTCTGGTCCTATGAGTAATAAATAAGAACGGGCCGTCAAATTACTTAAGATTTCTTTAAGCCCCTGCCTGGCATCGCCCTCGTAAAGCATAATAACGGCAGTCTCAGGATCAACCGCACTCAATATTTCGTCTAACGTCTGAACCGGAGCAATTACAGACACCCTGTCTCTGCCGCACTGCTTGGCCGCCTCCTGGGCAATCTTTTGCCAGCGTTCCACCCGCGTTCTTCTTTTCGTCTCATCATACTGAACTGTGCTAAAACGGGCCACCATGGGAATTATGCCGCAAGCGCCAAGCTCAACAGCTTTCTGTACAATATACTCCATCTTATCGGCTTTAGGTAGTCCCTGGGCCAGCCAGACTTCAATAAGCGGCTCATGGCGCTCATTGATTTTCTCCAGCAATGAGGCTTCGACCAGCGTGGTTTTTACCTGTCGCAATAAAGCCCGGCCCACTTCACCGTCCTTGCCTACCACAAGAATTTCATCTCCCGGTTCCAGACGAAGAACTTGTCCAATATGCTTCGCGTCTGGTCCAGAAATGGTTATATCTTGCTGCAATACATCATCAAGGAAAAAGCGCCGCACTTTACTAGCCTCCCTTGCGGGCCATAATTGTACCCCAACCGCCTTCCTCGATAGCCTTTTCCAATACAAGGCCGTTTGCCGACAGTTCCAAAAGTACTTCTCCAACCCGTTCAACTATGATTCCACCGGCAATAAAATAACCGCCGTCGGCCAGCCGCTCCGGCACATCCGGCAACATACGAAGAATAATATCGGCTATAATATTGGCCACAATAATATCAGCCTTTCCGCTAATGCCTGTCAGGATATCTCCCTGATTGACCATCACCTGCGAATCGACCTTATTAAGTACAACATTCTCACGAGCTACCCGAACCGCAACCGAATCATTGTCCACCGCAACTACTTGACGGGCTCCAAGTTTAGCAGCAGTAACCGCCAAAATCCCTGAGCCGGTTCCGACATCATATACCAGGTCGTCAGGTTTAACAATATCTTCCAACATCCGAATGCACATAGAGGTAGTATGATGGCTCCCTGTACCAAAAGCCATCCCAGGGTCAATTTCAATGACCAGCTCCTCGTCCTGCTTAACATATTCTTTCCAGGTAGGCTTAATTACCACCCGTTCGCCTACTTTGACAGGAAAAAAATATTCCTTCCAGGCTTCCGCCCAATCCTCTTCCTGTACCTCTCTCCGTTCTACCCTACCTATCTGTTTTTCTATGTTTTTCTCGAGATCTTTCAGAGCTCCACTAAGCTGCCGAATTTTATCATCAAGACAATCGTCGACTGGCAAGTAGGCTTTTATTGTCACAATATCATTTTCAATCTGCTCCGGGATATCGCAATAATCCCAAGCACCTGAACGTCTATATGTATTAATCAGGGCAGGATCCTCAATCACTACACCAGAAGCTCCCAACTCGTGAAAAATATTGGCCACCGCTTCGGTGGCCTCATTCAGGGTCTGAATACTCAGTTCAGCCCATTTCATCCACAATCGCCTCCTGTTATGCTATTGCATTCCCAGGGCGTCTTTCATTTTTTTGAAAAACCCCTTTTCCTCGGGATTAATATCTACCCCGCCGGCTTTTGCGAATTCTAGCAAAAGTTCTCGCTGACGTTCCGAAAGCTTTTTGGGAGTTACCACTTTCACCCTGACGTGCTGATCTCCCCGACCTTGCCCTCGAAGATGCTGAATTCCTTTATCTTTTAGTCTGAAGGCGGTACCCGACTGTGTTCCCTCGGGAATGCGGAGGCTGACTTTCCCCTCCAGTGTAGGCACTTCAATTTCATCGCCGATGGTCGCCTGTACAATACTTATAGGAACTTCACAAATGACGTCGTCCCCTTCACGTGTAAACAGTTTATGCGCTTTTACAAAAATATAAACATACAAGTCCCCCGGCATTCCGCCGCGAGTTCCGGCTTCCCCTTCATTGGCCACTCTTAAACGAGCACCGGTATCCACCCCGGCCGGAATTTTAACCTTGATTCTCCGGCGGTTACGCACTTTGCCTTTTCCGTGGCACTCTTTGCAAGGGGTATGAACAATTTTTCCTTCCCCCCGGCAGCGGTCACAAGTAGTAACCGTAGCCATACGCCCCAACGGAGTGTTACGAACCACCTGTGTCTGTCCGGTACCACGGCACTGCGGGCATACTTCAGGCTGAGTACCAGGTGCGGCCCCCGAACCATTACAGGCAGAACACTCTTCCGTGCGCGGTACGGTGATTTCAGTTTCCAGACCAAAGGCGGCCTGATCAAAAGTCATTTCCAAATCATAACGAAGGTCATCGCCGCGTTCCGGGCCTGCTGGACGTCCACCGCCAAAGCCGGATTGACCGAAAAACATGTCGAAGATATCATGGATGCCACCGCCGCCGCCGCCAAAGCCGCCGAAACCACCAAAGCCGCCCTGTCCGCCGCCCTGTCCGCCATCAAACGCAGCATGACCAAACTGGTCATATTGCTGTCTGCGCTCCTGATTAGACAGCACCTCATAGGCCTCATTTACTTCCTTGAATTTTTCCTCGGCTTCTGCGTTGTCGCGATTTACGTCCGGATGGTATTTACGCGCCATTTTACGGAACGCTTTTTTCAACTCATCCTCAGATGCTGTTTTCGGAACGCCAAGTACTTCATAATAGTCTTTTTTACTCACGTTACACCACCAAACTATCCAATTGGCAAACAAGAGCCAGTGCCGATCGATATAAGGTGCCTGCCAACAGGCAGGCACCTTATATCGATCGGCGCCCAGCACTATTTATGTTTTGCCAACCGGTATTCTATGTTGTTATTTCTTTTCGTCGTCAACAACTTTGTAGTCCGCGTCTACTACCGTATCATCCTTGGCAGCTCCTGCATCAGCACCTGGTGCTGCTTCCCCTTGCGCTCCAGCCTGGTTGTACATAGCCGAAGTTAATTCATATAACGGCTTAGTCAATTCTTCCGTTGCGGCCTTAATCTTTTCCAAATCCGTTCCGGTTATAGTTTCTTTTAATGCAGCGATGGCCTTCTCGACTTTTTCCACCAAGCCCTTGTCAGCCTTGTCGCCCATATCTTTAACGGTTTTTTCTGCCTGATAGATGAGAGAATCCGCATTGTTACGAATTTCGACCTCATCCCGCCGCTTTTTATCTTCGGCGGCATGAGCCTCCGCTTCTTTCACCATGCGTTCCACTTCTTCTTTCGGCAAACCGCCGGAAGAAGTAATGGCGATTTTCTGTTCTTTACCGGTTCCCAAATCCTTCGCGCCTACATGGAAAATACCATTGGCGTCAATATCGAAAGTAACCTCGATTCTAGGTACTCCGCGCGGTGCTGGAGGAATACCGGAAAGTTCAAATCGGCCAAGAGTTTTATTGTATGTCGCCATTTCACGTTCACCCTGAAGCACGTGAATATCAACCGAAGGCTGATTGTCAGCTGCAGTAGAAAATACTTGGCTCTTTGAAGTAGGAATCGTGGTATTACGCTCAATAATCTTGGTAAATACCCCGCCAAGAGTTTCAATCCCCAGAGATAACGGCGTAACATCAAGAAGCAGTACATCCTTCACTTCGCCGACAAGAACACCGGCTTGGATAGCCGCGCCGACAGCAACGCATTCATCAGGATTAACCCCTTTGTGAGGATCTTTCCCAAGAAACTTCTTAATTGCTTCCTGTACTGCCGGAATGCGGGTAGACCCGCCCACAAGAATAACCTTATCAATATCTTTCACATTCAGACCGGAATCATTCAGTGCTTGACGGGTCGGTCCCATGGTTGCTTCCACAAGGTCAGCCGTCAACTCTTCAAATTTCGCCCTGGTTAAGTTGATGTCCAGATGCTTAGGACCTGTTTGGTCAGCCGTAATAAACGGCAAATTGATATTAGTAGTCAGCACGCCTGAAAGTTCGATTTTTGCTTTTTCCGCCGCTTCCATCAGACGCTGCATAGCCATACGATCGGAAGAAAGGTCGACACCCGAGGTTTTCTTGAACTCGGCAACCAGCCATTTCATAACTTTTTCGTCAAAGTCGTCTCCGCCCAAACGGTTATTACCGCTGGTTGCTTTTACTTCGAAGACACCGTCGCCCAGTTCAAGGATGGATACGTCAAAAGTACCGCCACCCAAGTCAAATACCAAAATGGTATGATCCTCGCCTTTATCCATACCATAAGCCAGTGCTGCCGCCGTAGGTTCGTTGATAATACGGAGCACTTCCAGTCCGGCAATGGCACCGGCGTCTTTGGTTGCCTGCCGCTGACTGTCTGAAAAATAAGCCGGAACAGTAATAACAGCTTGCGTTACCTTTTCGCCAAGATACGCTTCTGCGTCAGTTTTCATTTTTTGCAGAATCATAGCCGAAATTTCTTGCGGCGAATAGTCTTTATCACCAACACGAACTTTATAGTCGGTTCCCATATGGCGTTTAATAGAACTAATAGTCCCGTCCGGATTGGACACTGCCTGACGTTTCGCAAGTTGCCCTACCAAACGTTCACCATTCTTTGAAAATCCAACAACGGAAGGTGTTAACCGGCTGCCTTCGGCGGTCGGAATAACCACCGGTTCGCCGCCTTCCATAAACGCTACAACTGAGTTAGTTGTACCTAAGTCTATCCCAATTACTTTTGCCATACTACTTTCCTCCTAAGCAAAATATCTTTTCTAATACTTTTAACTGTTGCAAACAACCTTAACCATGCTGGCTCTAAGTACTTTGTTATGAGCCATATAGCCTTTTTGCAATTCCTCCACGATGATTCCCTCCGGCTGGCTAGGGTCTTCTACCCGCATAACCGCTTCGTGCTGCGCAGGATCCAGCATAACGCCTACTGCCTCAATCGGTTTAAGGCCGAAGCCTTCCAAAATCTGCACGAGTTGACGATACACCATATCCACGCCAGTCAAAAGCTGCCCTGCATTTTGAGTTGCCCCGGTGGAAAACGCCCGTTCGAAATTATCTAAAACCGGGAGAAGCTGATTGATAACTCCATTAGCCACAATTTGAGACAATTCTTCTTTCTCCTGGCGGGTGCGTCTGCGGAAATTATCAAAATCAGCCTGCAGCCGCAGGATACGGACATTCAGTTCTTCTAACTCCCGATTCTTTGCTTCCAGATTCTCAAGCACTTCATTCATTTCGTCCCGACTGAAGCAAATTTCCGCCTCAGCCTGAGCCGTGTTTTCCTGGCTTTGTACTTCTTCCTCAATAATATCTTCAGTATTCTTTTCAGCCATTTATATACTTCACCTCCTAAAAGTCCGGCATTGCCGCCGTATTAGCGGCTCCGGCAGGCTGATTTGCGCCCGCCCCTTCTTCTTTTTTCTTAATGATGGTATCAATACGAAGTATGGCTACCGCCACTTCTCCGGCGGCTTTTACCGCATGCATTTTAACCGTAACAGGGTCGACAACACCCAAATCCAGCATGTCGGCTACCTCACCGTTATCACAGTCGACCCCTAGTGAATCCATGTCTTTGTCTCCTTGCTCGGCCATAACTTCCTCCACCTTTTCCAGCGGATTAAAGCCGGCATTTTCAACAATCTGAGCCAAAGGATGTTTAAGCGCACTAGCCACACAGTCCACACCGTAAGCCGCCATACCCTTAACATGTTCTCTGGCCTTAGCTAGAGCACGTGCCACGGCGATTTCAACAGATCCACCTCCCGGAACATAGCCGCCTTTTGCTGCAGCTTGAACACTGGAAGCCGCGTCTTTGGCAATACGCTCCCTTTCTCCTACCACTTCCTGAGTAGCAGCACCCACTAAAATAGTAGCCATAGGTTTGCCCTTGCCGCCAACAATGCGTACTTGCTCCAGTTTCTCGTCCTCGTATACCTTTTCTGCATAGCCCAGGTATTTTTCCAGATCCGTCATTTCTTTTTTCAGGCCGGTCCTTTTAATAACTCTGGCACCTGTATGTTCTGCCGCCCGGCGCATATCCTTCATAGCAACACGCTGAACGACCATGATTCCAGCGTCAGTAAGTGCTTCTTCTGCTGATTCATGCACGCCGCGGTCAACCAAAACCACATTGATCCCCAAGTCAATGATTTTCTTAACATTGCTTTTAAACTCACTTTGCAAATCAATATACCGGTTAAAACCCGCATCTGTACGGAGCGCCTCATCCTCAACTTCTTCCGGTTCAAGCGCATCATCCACTAACAGCAGTTTAACATCCTTCGCCTCTTGGGGCATATCTTTCGTCATCCGCTCTTTGTCAACAATAACGCCAAGAAAGACCTCGTTTTCCGCCCCTTCTTCCGCAGTAATTATATCGGAAAGCTTGAAGTTCGCCTCATTTAACTTTTCCATCCCTACCAGCCGGGCAGCAGCGACAACCAACTGCGCAATATCGCTATGTTCGCGTCCGGCAATCGTCGCTATCTTTTCAAGTACAGGGTCTTCCATATCTCGAACCTGACGACCACGTTTTTTGACTTCTTCCAGCGCGCAATTAATGCCGTATTTTATCCCTTCAATCACTCTGGCTACCGGCACACCCCTCGTTACCTGGGTAACACCTTCTCCCACCAGGCCGCCTGCCATAATGGTAGCTGTCGTAGTGCCATCACCGACCTCCGACTGCTGCGCTTTTGCAATATTAATCAACATTTTAGCGGCCGGATGATTTACATCCATCTTGTCTAAAATGGTCACTCCATCATTCGTAATAATCACTTCGCCAAATCTATCTACCAGCATGGTATCAAGGCCTTTAGGTCCTATCGTGCCCTCAACCGCCGCCGTAATTGCCCTAACGGCATTGGCATTGGTCAATAGCGCGGCAAGGCGCTCATCCACTTCGGCGCCGCTTCCCGCCTGTTTTAAATTCATGCGGTTTCCTCCAATATAATATTATTACCGGATATATCCTATGTATAATATAGCGGGCGCAAGGCAGACCCCTTGAAGGTCTGCCAGCCCCTCTGCTAAAGCTTATATTTCTTAAGCATCTCACCAAGATGCCGGTTCATAAATTCCATTACCGTGATAATTTTGCCATATTCCATACGCGTGGGTCCCAATACCGCCATAGTACCGATTACTTGCCCCTCAATCCGGTAAGTCGCCTGCACCATACTGCAGTCTTTTATGCCGCTGTACTTGTTTTCCTGACCAATGGTAACTACTACACCATCACTATCCTGCATGTGAAGAATATCGCATAACAATTGCTCCTCTTCCAGCATAGACAACAGTCCCTTAATCTTTTCCACCTCTCGAAATTCCGGCTGGTTTAAAAGCTGCGTCGTTCCGCCTAAATATACCTTTTCCCCGCCTTCTGCCGCTAAGGCCTGTCGCAAAACCGCCAAAGCGGATTCGAAAAGAACCGGATTAGCCATAATATCTTTTTTGGCTTCTTTTAAAAGGGAATTTTTTATTTGGTCGAACAATAACCCGGCTAATCGGTTATTCAAACCATTTGCAATTTCCTGCAAATCTTCCAGCGAAGTATCGGTCGGAATATCGATGACTTTATTATCGATAACTCCATTATCCGTGACTACCACGAGAATGGCCCGCCGTTCATCGAGCGGAAGAAACTGAGCATACTTAAAGCGTGAATTTGTTGGCGACGGCGCCACCATCAAAGACACATTGCGCGTCATTCTGGCTACAACTTTCACCGTTTCCTGGAACACTTGCTCTATGTTTCGGACTTTGGTTTCATACCAATTGGTGATAAGTGCAATATCATGATCGGAAATTTTCTGCGGCTGCATCAAACAATCAACATAAAAACGATAGCCTCTGGGCGACGGCACTCTCCCCGCCGACGTATGCGGTTGTTCCAAATACCCCAGCGCCTCCAAATCTGACATTTCATTACGGATGGTTGCCGGGCTCAGTCCCATATCATATTTTCTGGATATGGAGCGTGATCCTATCGGTTCTGCTGTAGTAATATAATCATCAACGATAGCCTGGAGAATTTTTTGTTTGCGTTCATCCAGCATCGGCCTTCCTCCTTGTTGTTAGCACTCTATCTGATAGAGTGCTAACATCTAATAAAAAAATACCACCCGCACGAGCGAATGTCAAGATGTTTAGTGCTATTTCTCATTATTTGCACCTATAAAAAAAGGGCTTATATAGCCCCAATAACCGACTCCAAACCCGCCTTTACTCCGGTAAAAATGCAGCAAAAACAACATTCCCGTATTTCATACCTCTATCCGTGAGCCGTATCCCTTTCGTATCAGCAATCACTGCACCTTTCGCCGTCATAGTTTCCACCACCGGTCCGTAGTGCGACAAAAAATCGGTTCCAAAGCAATGATTAAAGTCCTGATACCTAAGACCAGCTTTAGTTCTTAGCGCCAAAAACGCAAATTCTGCCATAGCCTGCCCCTCACTTACCCGCTCCTCCTCAACAACCGGCAAAACTTCCTGTTCCGTTAGTTTAAGGTACTGTGCCAGACTTCTGGTGTTAGCAGCCCGCCGGTTGTGCATAAAAGAATGCGCCGCCACACCCAACCCCAGATAGGGCTGATAGCGCCAATATTTTAAATTATGGCGACTCTCATAGCCAGGAAGAGCATAATTAGATATTTCATACCTCTCGAACCCGCGTTGAGGCAAAATCCTCACCGCATCCTGGTACATCGCGTCCTCCTCCTCTTCCTCTGGCAACACCAGCCGGCCCTCTGCAGCCATTTTCCCGAAAGGGGTATTATCCTCCACCTTCAGTCCATATACGGACAAATGACGAACCGGAAGTTTGAGAGCCTCGTTCAGACCCGACCTGAAACTTGCCGCCGATTGTTTAGGCAGACCATACATAAGATCCAGACTAACATTATCAAACCCGCTTGCGTTCGCCTGCCAAACCGCACTTTTTGCCCCCTCAGCCGAATGAATACGCCCTGCCGCTTTCAGAACCTCATCTGTAAAACTTTGCACCCCAAAACTAATTCGATTGACGCCACTCATCCGCAAGGCCGAAAGCTTTTCTCCATCCACAGTATCGGGGTTGGCTTCCACCGTGATTTCGACATCGGCTTCTATTGAAGTATAGTCGCTAAGTCTTGCAAGTATTTTCCCCAAAGCCTCTGCCTGTAAAACAGTCGGCGTCCCGCCACCAAAGTATACCGAATCCACCGTGTACCCTGACAAAACACCGCCCCTTCCGGTAATTTCCCGGCTGAGGGCGGTGATATAGCTTTCCTGGTAACGTTCAATTTCATCGGCACTGGACGAAAAGTCACAGTATAAACATTTCCGGCGGCAAAAAGGGATGTGGATATACACACCCAGCTTCATACTAACCTCCATTAATCCATTTTCAAAATGGCCATGAACGCTTCCTGCGGCACTTCAACATTCCCTACTTGCTTCATGCGTTTTTTGCCTTCTTTCTGCTTTTCCAGCAGTTTACGCTTTCGGGTAATATCTCCGCCGTAGCATTTTGCTAGTACGTCCTTCCGCATAGCTCGAACCGTTTCCCTGGCAATTACCTTGTTGCCAATGGCAGCCTGAATGGGGATTTCAAACATTTGCCGTGGGATTATTCCCCGCAGTTTCTCTGCTAACAACCGGCCACGGTATTGCGCCCTGTCCTGGTGGACAATAACACTCAATGCATCTACCGGCGCACCGTTAAGCAGTATGTCCAACTTCACCAGCTGAGATGTTTTATAGCCAATTAACTCATAGTCCAAAGACGCATAGCCTCGCGTCGACGACTTCAACCGGTCAAAATAATCATATATAATTTCACTGAGCGGCAGATGATAAGTCAGCATAACCCTTGTAGTATCGAGATACTTCATATCCTGATACTCACCACGTTTTTCTTGAGAAAGCTCCATCACACTGCCTACAAACTCATTAGGGACAATGATAGTTGCCTTAACGTACGGTTCCTCAATGTGCTCTATTTCCTGCGGTGTCGGCAGGTGGGAAGGATTATCAATCCTAAGTACTTCCCCATCCGTTTTATGCACCATATAAATAACGTTAGGTGCGGTGGTTATAAGCGCTAAATTATATTCCCGTTCCAAGCGCTCCTGAATCACGTCCATGTGCAGAAGGCCAAGGAACCCGCATCGAAATCCAAAGCCTAACGCCACTGAGGTTTCCGGTTCGAAAACCAGCGATGCGTCATTAAGCTGGAGCTTTTCCAAAGCATCTCTCAGCGTATCGTATTCACTGCTTTCAACCGGATACAGACCGCAGTATACCATCGGGGTAACCTTCCGGTACCCGGGCAAAGGTTCGGTTACCGACGATTCGCCATCCGTAACCGTATCACCGACGCGAGTGTCTTTGACATTTTTAATGCTGGCTGCAAAAAAACCAACCTGGCCAGGTCTAAGCTCATCCACAGTGGCGAGATAGGGACGAAAAACGCCTGCCTCATTAACTTCAAACCGTTTATCGGTAGCCATCATTTTAATTTTCATTCCTGGCTTTATGACACCATCCATAACCCTGACATACACAATAACGCCTTTATAAGGGTCAAAATGCGAATCAAAAATCAGCGCCCTTAAAGGAGCATTTGCATCACCCTTTGGAGCCGGAACTTTCCGTACAATGGCTTCTAGTATCTCTTCCACGCCAATACCCGTTTTCGCACTTGCCAGTACGGCATCGGAAGTGTCCAAACCGATAACATCCTCAATTTCCTGCTTAACCCGCTCAGGATCGGCACTGGGAAGATCGATTTTGTTTATTACCGGAATAATTTCCAAATCATGTTCCAAGGCCAGATAGACATTCGCCAATGTTTGCGCTTCTATCCCCTGCGCGGCGTCAACAACCAGTAAAGCGCCTTCACAGGCTGCGAGACTACGGGATACTTCATAAGTGAAATCCACATGTCCGGGAGTATCAATGAGATTAAGCATATACATTTGGCCATCCTTGGCCTTATAATCCAAACGCACCGATTGGGCCTTAATCGTAATGCCCCGTTCCCGTTCCAGTTCCATTTGATCTAAAACCTGATCTTCCATTTCCCTGGAACTGAGAGTACCGGTGTACTCGAGCAGCCGGTCCGCTAGTGTCGATTTTCCATGGTCAATATGGGCAATAATTGAGAAATTACGTATATTTGCGGTATTCATTAGGCGACTTCCTCTCACTTGGGCAAAATCACTTGTTCAATTATTATAGCATTTGCGATCAGTTCCCCGCAACCATTTCCCTTCTAGCGCCTAAATCCCTCTGCTATTTTCCCCAAGTATAACCAGAACTGCCTACCATACTCCGTAAATTGCATTTTTGTCGTAATAGCAGCGTCCACAAACTGCTTTCCCCACATTTGGAAGAGGAAAACGGCCGGGCTGATTTCTACAGTAGCCGAGGTAGGTACTGTCAATTGCCTGCCGTTCGCTTCTATTCTGAGTGCGTTATCCAGCCTGGTTATAGAAGCTACGGGAACAATGGCACACACACTGCCTCGGTTCCCTAAGATTTCCACGGTATAACTTCCGTTCTCCCAGCTGCGCGCAATAGATACTGCCTGTCCATAGCTTTGATCCAGAGTTAAAGCTGTTAACTGCCTTCCGGTAACCCCTATCCCGATGAACACGAAAAGAACCAGCGCCGCTAAAGCTCGAATAATTATATCAACTTCCCGCGCCTGCATTCGTTCCAATACACTCCTCCCGAGCCAAGCCTAAGACTCCGCCAGAATTTCCGCCAGCACATCCGCCAAAAAAGACATACTTCGCAGTACTTCTTCCTTCTCATTTTCTTGACAGCCTACCTCTATCAGTAGAGCCCGAGGAAAAAGATGCTGATTATAGCGCCAGTCATCCAACCGTATGCCCCGCGACAATCCCGGATAATGCTGATTGAGCTTCGCATCGATCAATTTGGCAAACGCATGATTTTGCTGCCAGTGAGGCTGCGGCAGTCCTTCTTGCCCGGTCGCTACAACAATCATAATGCGAGCCGTCGGTAATCCGTTTACAACTGCAGTACAATCGTCTTTCGTTCCGGCATCCCGATGAAAATCAAATATCATTTGCAGCGAAGGATTTTCCGACAACATATTTTTCGCTGTTTCTTCCGATGGCCCATAAGCCTTCATAAAACTGGGATAATCGTGCACTTTCTTACTCTGTAAGGCCGGTATTCCATGCTCAGCCAATTTATTAACCAGCGCTTCTCCCGCCGCCACAATATCGCCTTGCTTGCCCCCCGGTGCATGCGCGGCCCCCGACCAGGGAATAAACGATTCCGACGTATGCGTATGGTAAATCCCCACAAGCGGCTTACCCGCCGGTACAATGTCCTTCCACTTAAAGTTCGGAAAGTAGGGTATACTCGCCGCATTTACAGTGGACGGGCCGGAAACAAACGCAGTCAAGACCGGAATTTCCGCTCGGAAGATCGATCGCAAGTCCCCGGCATCCACCCCCGTCATATGTAAAACCGCGCCCAGCATAGCGGTTCGCATGGAATATTCCTGTTCAACTTTCACTGTATCCGTCGTTCTGGCGGCTTGACCAAGTCCTGGAATACCCAAAGACAATATGTAGCTGGGTAAATCACTATGATTTTCTTGCCGCGGTATCGCGGCGACAGGAACTATCTTACTGCTAAATGCAATATAGCACATATACATGGCCGCCACTAGCACAATAACACCAATAATACCGGCCATCCGCAATATGCCTGTATGCCTCTGCCGCCGCTGTCTTCTGCTTCCCATCGCCGCCTCCTGCACTCACATGGTTTACATACAATCTATATGCTTGGCAGCAAGCGAAATATTACTCTATAGGACAGCTTAGTGCAGATACATATGGATATTCTCATAATCAATATTAGGATGAAGAGCCCGGTTAATGCCCCCGGCGATAATCGTTGCCACATCCTCTATCAAACGGTCGACTTCCTTAGGAGTAACCATAAGATCTCCTAACGACTCAGGCAACACCTGTCCCACAATAGTTTTACGGTCATTTTCCGTAAGGGTTTCAAGACTTTTAAAATATCGGGAAAACGCCGAGTATTCCTGCATAGCGTTCAACGTATCTAACGCAATCGTCGAGGCATGCACCACAGTGGGTACCCCTATTGCAATAACCGGAACCCCGAGCGACTCCATTGTAAGTCCAAAACGCTTATTGCCAACTCCGGACCCCGGACTGATTCCCGCGTTGGCCAGTTGTACGGTAGTAATAACCCGATGGCTGGAGGCAGCCGCCAACGCATCAATGGCAATCACTAGATTGGGTTGTATCTTGCTGACCAGACCGCTGATAATTTCCACGGTTTCCATCCCAGTAATTCCTAAAACTCCCGGAGCAATGGCGCACACTGACCGGACTCCGCCTTTAAGTTCGGGAGACAACATATTCTGTAAATGGCGAGTGACAACCACCTTATCCACCGTCCGCGGCCCCAGCGCATCCGGAGTTATATTCCAATTGCCTAACCCCACGACTAAAATAGTGCTATTCGGCGCAAGCTGGGCCATATCCACCAGTTCTTTAGCTAGACATTCCATAACCTTTGTCTCTAGAGGAGTATTCTTATACCTAAGCCCCCCAGCCTCTATGGTTACATAACGTCCCTGCCGTTTGCCCATAACCTTCTCGGCCTCAAGGGTAGTAATACTCACCCGGGTAATGACCGTTTCCTCGTCTCCCCAGGTTTCCGCCAATACACCGGGAATGTCTTCCCGGACTTCTTTAGTTAACGCTTCCCTTGCCTCAAGGGCCAGATCCGTACGGGGAGTATGCAAATTTTGAAACACGTTTAGTTCCCTCCTGTCAATTACACCTGCCGAGCAGCAAACTACTGCATTATCTTATCCTTTTTCTTACATGGTTATACGGAATATGGAAATCTTACTTGCTTTTTTAATACTGCCATGCTAAAATATTTTAGGTAACATGGTCAAAGGAGGTGAACTATTTGCCAAACATTAAATCTTCAGAACGCAGCGTAAAAACCGACGCTTTACGGCGCTCTCAAAATTTGTCTACCAAATCGACTGTACGAACTGCAATTCGTAAGGTTACTGCCAGTGTTGATGCCGGAAACGCTGATGAATCAAAAACCCTCCTGACCAACGCTAGCAGCGTTATTGACAAAGCAGTCGCCAAAGGCGTTCTTCATAAAAATGCCGCGGCTCGTAAAAAATCCCGTCTGGCTAAAAAAATTAACCAGATCAATGCTTAGTAAAGCTACCTTGCCTGAGCTTAGGCAAGCGAATCAAAAAGACAAAGCGTCTAATGACACTTTGTCTTTTTTGTTTCTAGGTTTTCCCTGTATAATGCTAACGATTCATCATCCTACCTTAATTAAACCCTCAATTATTGAATAACCATACCTATACAAAAGTCGTGCTGCCTTAAACTAAAGCAGCACGACTTTTACTATATATAATCTTACTTAACCGAATACTCCTGCAACAATTCCTGCTTCATCTTCCATAAAGCCGGGGACAAATCCACATAATAATTATGCGGGTTTTCAAAGCGAAGCACTTCCTCCCAAAGGGTTGCAATCTGTTCTTCACAATGCTGCCGGATACTCTTTAATTCAGGACTTATGTACACACACTTTCCTTTATCAAAAATTTGAACTAACATGCGCTTTGCTTCAAAATTGATTACTGTTTTACGTTTCCAGGTATGTTCCGGGTCAAATAATTCATACGGCTTTGTATCGTCAATGGCCTCGTCATGCGCAGTAATAACATCGGCTATAGCCTTGCCATTCTCCTTCGAAAACAGCCTCCATACCTCTTTAAAACCTGGATTAGTAATCTTACCAACATTTTCACTAATCTTGATTTTAGGAACAATTCTCCCCTCTTCTTCAACGGCCGCAAGCTTGTACACCCCGCCAAATACCGGATCGGATTTTGAAGTTATCAATCTTTCTCCTACACCAAACGAATCAACCTGCGCACCTTGAACAAGGATATCCCGAATGATAAATTCATCCAGCGCATTTGAGGCAATAATCTTGCAATCCTCTAGACCTGCAACATCAAGCATTCTTCTTGCCTTCTTACTTAAGTAAGTGATATCGCCACTGTCTATGCGTATTCCCTTCGGTCTGAAACCACGAGGTATAATCTCCTCCTGGAACACTTTTATCGCATTGGGAATCCCTGACTTAATAACATTATAGGTATCAACCAAC
>Ga0316602_10000200_pt1 | contig 54427 bp, 31 predicted proteins | sample OWC_soil_day10_C_FD_203103 | JGI IMG/M metagenome (GOLD analysis project Ga0316602, IMG submission 203103) | Wetland soil microbial communities from Old Woman Creek delta, Ohio, United States - OWC_soil_day10_CT | ecosystem: Environmental > Terrestrial > Soil > Wetlands | place: USA: Ohio...
TTCAAGACTGCTAAATGAAGTACTGCCATAATCTTAGTCATTTTCGACAAACATTTCGACAAACATTTATGCTTGTACACGGGTAATTTGCCGTTTTTTTTTGAAAGATTACAACTTTTTCTAGGAAAGAAAAGAGCCGTAAATCGTTGATTTACAGCCCGTTAACTGAGGTGATCCCGGCGCGATTCGAACGCGCGACCCACGCCTTAGAAGGGCGTTGCTCTATCCAGCTGAGCTACGGAACCGGCCTTAAATGCGGTGCAAAGGTAGTGCTTTTTATCATATTTCAAAATGATTCTATCACTTTTTTCATTTGCATATCCTGCTAATAGGGGCTATAGTCCTAAGGGTAAACCAGTTATATACCAAATAAAAAGAAGAAGTATCCATGCCAAAAGAATGTAAACAGAGTATCGCCAAGTGTATTTCAGCAAAGATCCGTAAGTGATTTGTCGTTCGTAATGCTGCATGTAGGTAAGCACCAAAGGCATGTAAAACAGAAAAGGAGTAAGAGCGTTGGTTGAACTGTCACCTACTCGATAAGCACACTGCGTTAGTTCGGGGGCTATGCCCAGTTGCTGAAATACAGGAACAAAAATAAAAGCCATAAAAGTCCATTTGGTGGTGGATGATACCATAATAAGATTGATCACAGCTGTGAACAAGATAAATAGAAGAAGAATGCCCATGTTGCTTATATTAAGCGATAAGAGAAGATCTGCACCACCAATAGCCAGACACTTATCTAAATGAGAATATTCCAGGCAAGCAAACATTTGGGCTGCAAAAAAAGCGATCACCAGATAAATGCCTAACATTTGCATCGGCTGCGTTAAACCATCGATGACATCAACATCACTACGATAACGCCCGGAAGCGAAACCATAAACCATCCCCATAAGTCCTACACCAAAGGATATAAGGAATAGAATGCCCATAATGAAAGGAGAACGAATGAGTCCACCATTTACCCCACGTAGTATGCCCCAAGGAGAAAAAGTAGCCAGAAGAATTGCGACTAAATAGAGCGTGCCTATCAGAAAAGAAATAACAAGTGCTCTGCGTTCTTTATGCGAGAGTTGTTTATACCCTTCAGGAGTTACTTCACCGTGATAGCTTCCCAAAGCAGGAAGTAAATTCCTACGCGTTATAAAGTAAATGATGCCGGCAATGAGGAAAGTGGAAACGAACATAAAATAATAATTAGACAGGGGACCAACATTCCCACTGAAAGGCGAAAGATTTAAAGCTGCATCTTGTGTAGTAGATGCTATCAAAGGATCAAGTGTGGTAAGCACCAAGTTAGCACTATAACCACAAGCTACAGAAACATAAGCAGTGATGATACCGGCTATGGGGTGAAGTCCCACGGAATGAAAAAGTGTCGCTGCTATAGGTAACAGGATAATATATCCCGCATCACCCACTACATTGGAAAGCACTCCCAAAAAGATAACCCAAAGAATGATGCGACGAGGATTGCGGTGTTTCTTTAATCCACGACGAATACAAGCTCCAATGAAGCCTGAGTGTTGAGCCACACCTACACCAAAAAGAGCAACAATGACTAACCCCAAGGGAACAAAGCCTGTGAAATTTGTGACTACGCTACGTAGCAACCAACGGATACTTTCGGGACTAAGCAGGCTTTGCACACGAATTTCATGTCCTGTCTGAGGATGAACAACGTTCAGCCCGTAGATATCAAATATCCACGAGAGGAACACGATGAGCATCGTAAGCAGGAAAAACATCGTGGCGGGGTGAGGCATGTGCCATCTATTCTTCATCGGCCTCAATATTATCAAGATCAATGACACGAAGTTCTAAAGCCCGTACAACAAGCCGGGTAGCATTCACTCCTACCCTCTCACCTTCTGCAAAAAGCCGACCTACAAGATCGTTCTGTCGTTTCTCAAGGGATTTTACCCCAAACGGCATACCTTTGAGTGCTGCGATCATATCTTTGGTATATCCCAAAGCCAAATGACGCAGAAAGCGTTCGTCGTATTCATCGATGTCATAACCGATAACTGCTTCTTGTCTGCGTGCATCGTTGGCAACAGATTTCTTGAATCGGTCTACTATCTTCTCAAGAATTGGATAATTAAAAACCAGTTTCTTTCCATCCATTACGGCTTGTACATCTGTTTTAGTAAGTAGCTCGCCTGTTTTCAAAATAATACCATCGGCTCCTGCATCTAACACATCTACCCAAAGTTTCTCATTCAAGATTTCGCCTGTAAAGATAAGCACTCGCACACCCGGATATCGTTTACAAATATTGCGACAGATATCGACGCCTATCGTAGTAGAACCACCCAAGCCAAGATCGAGCAACACCATATCGGGCGGCCGATTTTCAATAAGAGGCCAGAATTCTTTCTCTGTCATAGCCGTGCCAATAACTTCTGCATTGGGTATTTCGTGACGAAAGATTTCTTCGGTTCCCTTTAGTTCGAGTTTAACGTCTTCTACTATAATTACTTTAAACTGTTTTTCTTCCATCTTTCTTTATTTTATTACTTTAGTTTCTCGTTTAGGAATAGTGAAATAAACGGTGAATCCTCCTTCGGCAGCAGGTTCAGCGTTGATGCGACAACCACGCCGAAGAGCAAATTCATCATGGTCACGAATAATCTGCTTGCATACCAAATATTCCGTACCAGCTAATTCACCCTGCACACCCGCCGTCATCCGATTAAGATTGGGATAGAACAGTTGATTGAGTTCCTCTAGGGTTTTCTGTCGACGCTTATCTATGAATGAAAAACGTATATATTCCCCATCAGGACAAGCTTGTATTTCCAACTCTCCCTCACAAGGTGTAGAAAAGGCTTCATCAATCAAGTTTTCGAACAAGAAATATAACAGCTGAAGGTCTCCTACCACCAAGGCTTCCATCGGTTGAGACGAAAGAGAGATCCGATTCGGATAATTTTTACTCACTTTGCGAAAATATTTTTCGGCATGCTCAAAAAGATCTGTGACACTTATAACCGAACGACGGAAAGTGACCTCTTCTAATTGCCGCGAAGCACAGGAACTGAGTATCGTAAAAATGCCTTTATAGTATTCTATCAATTCGGCAATTGCTTCTATATTTTCTTTTTCTTCTGCAGGTAAAAGAGCCCCTGATTGGATCTTATCTATTATTTGTTTTATCTTATTGGGGTAATAGATGGTTTCGTGCTTAATAGTAGAAAGACAATTATCCAACACCATGTTTTGCACATGTAGCAAGTTATCTTCCAAAGATGCGCGACGGGTTTCTTCCTGAGCCGATTCAATATCCCGATACCTCATTGCAAGTTTCACTACAGCATTAAATACCACAATAGCTACATATCGAGTGATTAACTCAACAAGCAGAGTATCGGTTTCTTGATTAGCAAGTTCTTGCTTACCAATAGTAAACACACCTACGCAGAGCCTATTTTCTCCTGCATCAACGATCAATGGAAGTGCCTGAAAATTTTCTTCATACAACTGAACTTGTTCATCAAAACAACGTTGCACAATAAGTGGCATCGTTTCACATCGAGGGTTAGAGGCAAATTCTAACTTATGCGCAGTTTCATTGTAGACAGCTATGCCAATACTGTCTATCATCAAGAGTTCGTTGACCGAATCAAACGACTCATCAACAATGTGTTGAGGAATCTCTTTGAACGTTTCTTCTTCACGCAATAGAAGTTCGGCTGTCTCTTGTGAGCGTAACAAAGAAGAAGCAAACACCGTCTTGTTCACTTCCAATACTTGTTCAAGATTGAGTCTGTTAATTAACCTCTTACGTACATATATAATATAGTAACCTATCAGTGACGATACAAGTAAAAGCAAACAGAGAATGATCCCTACCGTTTTGTTTGTTGTGGAGCGCTCCAACTGCTTGCAGTAATCCTCGAGTGATTGATCTTCCCCCAGCAACTTATACAGAGAAGTATAAGCAGCATTGTTATAGCTGTAAGCTTCCCACTTCTTTAAGGCAAGTAGCGACACAGATGCTTCATTGCGAATATCAAGAATAACATGAAAATCGGAATTAAACATCGTATTCCACCATTCAATCTCGGCAGGGGTTCTTCCATCTCCATACAAGCTCATGTAAGCATGTGGAAAGTGAGCGTATTTTTTATAATGAAGATTAAGCCTATTTATGGCCGAATCAGCATATTGGAGAGCTAGTGAATAATCTTCTATCACATTGCAATAATAAGCTGTATCGGCAAAGAGCGAAGCTTCATTAAGCAATGTTTCATATCCTTTTTCAGAATCTGTAGTAACTGAATCTGTAGAGACAGGAACTTTCGTAAGAGGTTCATGATCACATGACACAACAGTTGCCGATAATAGAAAAAAGAATAGAACACCCAGCATTTTTCGTACGCCTTGGGGCAAACGGAAGTAAAAGCGGCTCCCTTTGCCTACAGTGCTCTCTACACTAAATTGGCATACACGAAACAGATCATTCGTCTTTCTGTATTTTTCGATTATCCCTTTGCAGTTCATCAAACCAAAGCCACTTCCCTTGTTTTGTTTCAACTCTTCCGGATTAACTGTATTATCGAGACCTATGATGCGAGAGTCATATACTTTCTCGCCCAAAATACGGGTCACATCAGCAGCCGAAAGTCCACTTCCGTTATCTTCTATTGAAATCTCCACATATTCATCCGTAACATGTGCGCTAACCCGTATACACCCACCTTCAGCAGTATATTTACGAGCATTCTCGGTCAGTGTGTTAATCATGAAGAGCGTGAGTGCTTTATCCGCTTTGACAACAGCATCCGTAGGTTCTATCTCAAGTACCTGATGTTTCATTTCGAATGTTCTGCGTCCTTTACCAACCAGAAGAAAAAGTTCACTGAGCATGAAGTTCTCTATATTCAAACTTAATGTACCTTGCTTCATTTTTATCCAGAGTGCCAGTATATCATTATATTCATTGATGGTGGTTACTAGTTCATCAATATACTGAATCTTTTCATTTTTAATCGTCTCGCTATTGATGAATCCTTTCTTAGTGAGTTTATCTACTTCATTGATAATTCTGTCTATATAAGGATTAATGCCATTCACAATAGCCATACACGACTTTTTTATAAGATTTTGGCGTTTATTTTGGGCAATGTGCTGCTCGTAAACGTAGCGTTGTTTTTCCAGTTTTTTTTGTTCATCACCCAAAGAGATAAACGTCATGCCATTATCCAGAGTCCATGCTATGTAAGGCGTGATAACACAAACCAGTGCACGTTCATCCTTCGTCAGTTTACGAAGAGTATGAAGCGTTAGTAATCCGATAGGCAATTCTTTATCTGGCACATAGAGACTAAAATCCGACTTTACAAATTCACCGATAATAGGATCGTCCACATCCATATGTTCGCCTCCTTCCAATTCAATATGGATAGCTCTGACTCCGAACAGCTTCTCCATATCCGGCTGAATAGCCACAGTAATGGCCTGCACTATTTCCTCCTCTTCAGAAATCGTGGCAGGAATGGATGCCGTTATTTTCTGGCAAATATCCAAAGTGAGTCTTAATCGGTATATGTGCATCAAGTTACGTTTTTTAGAACGCTTATGAAAGATCCAAAACAAAACAAAGACACACAGCAATCCTAGTATTACGAAGAGAAGAAGCAAATTGAGCTGTCTTGATTCCAACTCTAGTGCTTGAAAACGGCTCTCAAACTGTTTATCCTGTCGGGTATACTCCAATATAGCAAGATAGATATTACGATTATAATCCGAAGGAATTTTCAGACCCATGCCTGCATACGATACACTTAATTGCTCACGAATACGGGATATCCACTCAGGTACGGTTTTTATCTTCCCTTTGCCCATCCAGCTGAGCTCTGTATAGAGCGTATCTCTGTCGATAAAAGGCTTTAGGATATCCGCACGCAACGAATCATGATGTTGTGAATAATAAAGCTGATGATGACGGTTGACACAATTAAGCGCTTTAGTTAGTGTATCGAGCGCTTCAGCATAGCGGCCATGAGTATTGAGATATTTCCCAATAGTAACATAAGCCGCTGCTATTTGATAGAGATCATTGTAGCGGCGAAACTTACTCAATGAGATTTCAGCCAGACGAAGGGGTAACAATGTATCAACAGTTACTCCAAATTGCTTTAATGCATGTGGTCGCCTGGCTTGAAACAAGGCAAAGTTATCAGGCGCAATCATAAGATTAGCTAATCCTTGTATGCCATTTCCTTCAAAGTAAACATACCTTTGTTGAGAAGCGATATGCCACGTGGTATACAACTCATCAAACTCATTTAGTTTACGGGCTTCAGATGTTTCACCTTCGCACAAACCTGCCGAACCTTTAATATAATGATAATAAAGCATCTGACTGGTATCAGCAACCAAATCGTTCTCTAATTGGATTTCATTGAGTGAAGCCGCAGCTTCAGGTTGTTGTTGAAGATAATAATAGTAAATGGCTGAAACGATAGAGAATTCAGAAAAAGCATAGTTTAAACGGATTTTTTCATGACTGTCGACAAAAAGATTACGGTCTTCGTCTATTCGTTTCATTCGCCTGATAGCGCTATTTCGATAATCATAGAACTCCTTATTCATTGCTGTTCGCTGATAAACTTTCATCAACCCGACATCAGCTATAAGCAATTCCAATTCATTTTTGGTAAGACTATACGCCTGCTTATGCAACCGTTCAGCCATCTCAAAATTCATCCGCATAAAGGCACAAAAGGCCAAGTTATTGCAAGCTTCCGCCTTACCCTGACCATACAAACTAACTCCACGATAAGCCTGTTGAGCAAGCATAAACGATGAATCAATATTTTTATAACGAAAGAAATAAGCTTGTTGATTAAGAGAATCAATGAATCGCACCTCTTTAGTAGGTGCCATGTCTACACATGAAAAAAAGGCTGACGCAAGCAGCAGGCACAAAGTGATTATGGATAAGCGGGGATTCATTTTGCCAAATCTTGTTTTAAGAAAGCAAATCTACTATTTTTTCCAAACAAACAGTTCATTCTAATAAGTTTTATTATCTATTCAACACAAGCATAGAGACAAGAAAACTAGATGCAAAAATATTTTTTCTACAATAAGTCTTTTAGATTGATGGGAGAATTCATACCTTTGCATGCAAATTAACAAATAGGTTACAACTATTACAATAATGAGCGAAAAATCACCCTTTATGGTATTCTCGGGCACTAAATCGAGATACCTAGCAGAAAAGATCTGCGCCAGCCTTGATTGTCCCTTAGGAAATATGAATATCACCCACTTTGCCGACGGTGAATTCGCAGTTTCTTATGAAGAGTCTATTCGCGGTTCTCAGGTATTTCTGGTTCAGTCCACCTATCCCAATTCAGACAATTTAATGGAACTTCTGCTGATGGTTGATGCAGCCAAAAGAGCTTCTGCTAAAAGTGTCATTGCCGTAATTCCATATTTTGGATGGGCCCGTCAAGATAGAAAAGACAAACCGCGTGTTTCTATTGGTGCCAAATTAGTAGCCGATTTGCTTGCAGTAGCAGGGATTGACCGCTTAATAACAATGGATTTGCATGCCGATCAGATTCAGGGTTTTTTCAATATTCCAGTGGATCACTTATATGCTTCAGCCGTTTTTCTTCCATATATTCAATCATTGCAGCTGGAGAATCTTGTTATTGCCACTCCTGACGTTGGCGGTTCAAAAAGAGCAAGTACTTTTTCTAAATATTTGGGCGTTCCATTGGTACTCTGTAATAAATCTCGTGTGAGAGCCAATGAAGTGGCAACAATGCAAATAATAGGTGATGTAGAAGGCAAAAACGTGGTATTAATCGACGATATAGTAGATACCGCAGGCACAATAACAAAAGCAGCCAACATAATGCTGGAAGCAGGTGCAAAATCAGTAAGAGCCATTGCAAGCCATTGTGTTATGTCCGATCCGGCTTCAGAAAGAGTAACAGAATCAGCACTTTCAGAAATAGTATTTACAGATAGTATACCCTACTGCAAAAACAGTCCGAAAGTAAAGCAACTTAGCATAGCCGAAATGTTTGCGGAAACAATCAAGCGAGTAGTAAACAACGAATCTATTAGCTCTCAATACATTATCTGATTTCAGACTTTCGATATAACAGTATTTCATACAATATAATCCCTGATTATCTTTGAATATAATCTTTATTCAAGGTATAATCAGGGATTGTTTTTTGATTTTACAAGTGCATTATTTGGATATCCTGAACGGCTATCAAACAATTACAGTCTTCTTTTCGTTATAGATTCATATTAACTAAATGAAAAGGTAATGATTTATAAATTTTTATTCCCCGCCAAACCTGATGATACAAAAGTATCACTATTTCTTTTAGCCATGAGAATTGTGTTTGGGTTACTACTAATGAATCATGGCATACAGAAATGGAATGCTTTTGATCAAATGTCGGCAGTCTTTCCCGACCCTCTTGGAGTTGGAAGTTCCTTATCCTTAGCATTAGCAATCTTTGGAGAACTGGTTTGCTCTATAGCTTTCATTTTTGGCCTCTTATATAGATTATCAATGATTCCAATGATTATCACGATGTTAGTAGCTTTCTTTATGATTCACGGCAACGACGTCTTTGCTGTTAAAGAGATGGCCTTCATCTATTTGACTGTATTTGTTTTGATGTATTTCGTAGGGCCCGGCAAATTTTCCCTTGATAGATTACTAATCAAAATATTCAATCATAAAAAGTAGAACAATGTTCTATTAATAAATAGAAACATTGTTTAAACACACGTATCATAGAAATATGGTTATCTTTACACCTCATTATTAATTTTAAAAAAAGTATTTATGAAAAGGAAGAAATTATCTCTTTGTGCCTATCTGCTGGGTGGTACACTGCTGTTCAGTTCATGCATCGGGTCTTTCACTTTGTGGCATAAAGTACTCGATTGGAATCAAACAATAGGTAATAAGTTTGTTAACGAACTTGTTTTCATTGCTTGCAACATTGTCCCTATTTATCCGATAGCAGGACTAGTTGATATCATTGTACTCAATTCTATTGAATTCTGGAGTGGTTCCAACCCTGCAAGTGCCAATGTAGGCAATGTAAAAAAGGTAAAAGGAGAGAATGGTGATTATATGGTTAAAACCCTTGAAGATGGTTATACCATTAGTAAAGATGGCCAAACAATGAACTTAATTTATAATAAAGCAGCTAATACTTGGAATGCGGTTTACGATGGCCATAGCACTAAGCTGTTGAAAATGAACAATAATGGAACAGCAGAACTATATTTACCTGATGGTGGAACAATGAATGTTACGCTAGATGCTCAGGGAATGATGGCTGCACGAAAAGTTGCTATGAATAATGTATTCTTCGCTGCGCGATAATCCATATATTTAAGAAATCCCCCTTGCATAGAGTTATCAACTCTACTCAAGGGGGATTTTAGATTCTTATAGATAGAGGCTTAATCGACTCTCAAGAACGATTACATACGGAAAATCAGAAAGGATAACCTACTGCAAGGTGAAACGTAAAGTCACGCTTTAGACTAGGACTAAGTATTGGATAACGGTCGTTACCCGTACTATATACTGGATTAACCGCCTTCATTCCACCGTCAAGACGAAAGATAAGGTAATCAAGATCTAATCGAATCCCTAAACCATAAGCGAATGCTATTTGCTTATAAAACTTATCGAAACGAAATTGCCCTCCCGGCTGATTCTCATAATTGCGTATCGTCCAAATATTGCCGGCATCAACAAATGCAGCTCCTTGCATCCGCCAAAACAGCTTACTTCGATACTCAATGCTTGCATCAAACTTAATGTCTCCTGATTGATTCAGAAAATTACCATCTCCGGGAAACGAACCCGGACCTAATCCACGAACCGACCATCCACGTACACTATTAGCGCCACCGGAGAAATATTGTTTTTCAAAAGGAACAATTTTCGCATTTCCATAAGGAACTGCAATGCCAAAACCTGTATGAAAAGCCACGGAATTGCGTTCATCAATAACGATGTTTTTCGCAAAATCAAAATCGCCTTTCAAGTATTGAGCATAAGGTATGCTAAGAATCGCATATTCGCCATCGCTATTTTTTGATTGATTGATAATACGAGAAATCCCATAAAGAAGATTTCCTGCTGATTCTATCCCTGCACGGATAGAATATGAATTAGATGCAATTGTATTATTCGTCAATACTCCACCAGTACTATTATAATTATACATATACCCTGTCCGCACAATCAGACGGTCTTTGTAGTTGTATTCCAAAATATAAGCTTGACCGGCATCTTCATATTTCTGTCTAAATGTATCTGACATCCACGGCATATAGAGAAAACTCACATCAAGTAAATCAAAACGGTGCTGAACTCGTGGATTATTTGACCATTTATAACTCCAAGATGCTGAAGCTACTTTACGCGAAAATTCAGGGCGCAACTGAGAATTATATTGCAATCCAAATTCAGTCGTGGCTCTGATACGCTTTTTAAAGTCAGACGAAAGAAATGGAAAAAGAAAATTAGGAAAACGGATGCTCGCTTCAGCACCGTATTCTGTATAGTTATTATTCTTATATTCTTGTTGCAATCCTGAAATAGCTTCATATGCACCTCTAAACTTAAGCATAAAAGTCTCAGAACCATGAAATAAGTTGCGGTGTTGAAAAGAGACAGAAGCAGCTGCACCAAGATCACCCGCTGAATTTGTGCCCTCTATCTCGAAAGAGACGGATTGATGTCTACTTTTGGTTAACATTACATAGCAATTCAACATAGTACTATCAGCTATTTGAGTCTCAAAAAAACGAATATTTGTATATTTCAACGCTGAAAGTCTGCCGAAATAAGTATACGTACGTTGTACATCACGTTCATTATATAAGCTTCCCGGAAGAATTCTCAAATTATCCGTCAATACTTTGGGACGCAAGTATAGCTTATCCTTATAATAGATAGGGTATCCTTTGTAATGCAAAGAATCATTAATTTCAATACTACTCAGTGCCGAAGACTGAAGTACATCATAATCAGTAATAAAACTTACTTTGTTTATTTTATACTGTTCATGATCTTTTGGCAAATCAGCTACATATGTTTTATAGCGTAACAAATGAAGAGTCAGATCAACTTGATAAGTATTTCTAACAGTATCCGCCGTATAAGTAATAAAGTCCTTGTTAAATTTATAATAACCTCTTTGTGTCAAATTATTAGTAATTCGTTGGCGCTCAGCATCCAGCTCGTTCACATTAAACAACATTCCTTCTTTAAGCAAAGAATTGGCCGAATCACTTTGCATGAAAATGGCTATTTTTTTATCCTCTATATCATATTTAAGACGACGTACAATATAAGGTTTTCCGGAAATCACCTGATAAGTAAGTTTCAACTTCTTCTTTTTAGTCGTTGTCACATAATCAACCTTCGCCCCCATATAGCCCATATTTTGGAGCACTTTCGTTAATTCTTCTTTAGAACGCTCAGCTTCAGCAGAGCTATATATCACAGGAGCATCACCCATCTTCCGAAAAGATTTATTATACCACCGCGTAGAATCCCTCCCCGAAAGACTATAAATGTACAATTGCGTCTTAATTAAGCTAAACCACTTTGTGTTTGGATTTTGGCGTACATATTTTTTAAGTTCCGAAGATCTTATTTTCTTATTATCTGTTTGCACAGCAACTTCATCCAACAAATATGCGCCATCGGGTACAAATTTTGTGGCAGAGCATGAAGCAAGTGCCAAAATAATTATAAGCCGTATCGTGTAAAAAAAGCTTCTCCTCATGCGCTTATATATGAAATTAATGGAATGGTTTACAAAGATAAGCCATATTTTTCGTTTAAGAAAAGAAAAAGAACCGGAAGTATTGAGAGGAATTAAGAATATCTTCATAGATTTGCAAAAAAAATATAAACAATAAGTAGTACTATGCCATTAAGTAAAAATAAAATAAAATATATTCATTCACTGGAACAAAAAAAAACACGTAAAGAAGAAAGAAATTTCTTGGCTGAAGGTCCAAAATTGGTAGACGATCTATTAGGGCATTTTCCTTGCCACTATTTAGCCGCTACCAACGAATGGCTGAATGAACATTCATCCATTATTGCCGATGAAATAGCAGTAGTCACCACTGAAGAACTTTCGCGAGCCAGCCTACTGAAAACGCCACAACAAGTGCTTGCCATCTTTGAACAAGCAAAGGACAATATAGAACTAGAGAAAGCACAAAGATCTCTTTCATTAGCATTAGATGATATCCAAGATCCCGGAAATTTAGGCACAATCATCCGACTGGCAGACTGGTTTGGTATTGAACAGATTTTCTGCTCACCGGGGACCGTAGATGTTTATAACCCTAAAACAATACAAGCTACCATGGGAGCTATTGCTCGTGTAAAGGTGCACTACATTCCACTCCCCGATTTAATTGCTTCTTTACGAGGTATTCCTGTATACGGTACATTTCTGGATGGAGAAGATCTATACCAAAAGCCTCTGTCAGAAGCAGGACTTATTGTTATGGGAAATGAAGGGAATGGAATTAGCAAGGAAGTAGAAAATCTTGTAAGCCACCATTTGTATATACCGAATTATCCTCAAAAAAGACAAACATCCGAATCACTGAACGTTGCAATAGCCACAGCCGTAGTGTGTGCTGAATTTCGCAGACAGATGATCATACCTAAGCAATTATAATAAAGGAGCTATTTTAGTTAATTCAGTAGGCAACATAGTAGCAAAATCAAACGGATAAAGACGATACAACGATAATTTTCGGGTAGCAAAATCTGTCATCAAATCAATAGGAATCTCCGTTAATTGGTTGTTATACTTCAACAAAGAGCATATACGATCCAATAATAGAGGAGCATATTTACAAAGTATTTCACCTTCTTCTTTTGGCAATAAAAGACTGACTCCAGGCATCCATTGAACGCGCTCAGACTCCTCGCTCAAAGAAAATGCACGTACAGCATATTCTCCTTCTACTTCAACTACGTATTGCTTAAGCAATCCGTAGTGAGGTAACAGCAAGTAATGTGAAGCAAATCGTTTCATCTAATTATATCAATTATTTAAATAGATTTTATCGCCGCTGAAGTTGATTATTCATTGGGCGAGGTTGCATATTATTCCGCCTATGATTGAGTTCTTCGGGATTTTGTCTTCGAGGAGGTACTTGCGCAGGCTCCATCATTCTAGCCGTATCGGCTTTTATTGGTGCAGATGGCCTAGCCTTCTTTACAGAATCCGCCTTTGCCTGTTCCTCTGGAGTTTTAGCTTTAGTACGATAGCGTTTTAGTGAGATTGCGCTTACTAACATGTTAGCCTCTTTCTCTCCTTCAAAATAAATAAAACCTCTTATCTCACGAATAGCCCCTAACGTATCTGCTTGCAAGCGAATACGTTCTATACCAGGTTTCAGTATCTTCTTTGTAGAACTAATAACACTATCATTCGTATATACGATCTGCATAGCCATAATTGGCCTATTAGTAGAAGATGTTTGCATTTTATGCTTTAAGAAGTGAAAATTGGCCTGCCATTCCAAAGCATCTTTTTCTTCAAAATTAGCATCAGCAGGAATCGTAAAGGTGATTTTATTGCTTAAAGGAAAACCAGTCAGACAAGCAACGCGCTCCAAAAACCACACATCAATACTATCTCCGGGAGCCGAGACAGGAGGTTTCTTATCACGAATAGCGACCAGATGATTAATTTCATCTTGTTGCAACTTCAAGCGAGCATTTACTTTCTCGTAGATTTTAGCCAATACCTCTGTATTTCGCGTATACCACACCATTGACGAATCAAATGCAGCCTCTGTAGTTCCATATTTTTTAAAGACATATTCTACATAAAGAGCCTTTTTATAATTATCTTCGCCAGTGAGATTCTCTCCCATTGCTTTAGCCAAATGATAATCATACAGCAGTTCTTCCATCTGATCTTCAGATATCACGCCATCAGGCCTTTTTATTTTACAACCAGCCAGAGCTAAGAACAATATGAGTACGTAACATACGTTTTTCATCTATTACTCTCTCAATTTATTCATGAGAATGATAAGTCTCATTCAAATATTTACTATAAAACAAAAGTAGCGCAATAATTCCGCAACTGATAGCTGCATCAGCAAAATTGAAAATAGGACTAAAAAAGATGAAATGCCCTCCTCCTATCAGAGGCATCCAAGTAGGCCAAGTAGTATCAATAATAGGAAAATAAAACATATCTACCACCTTTCCATAGAACAAGGTAGAATAACCTCCTTCGGCAGGCATGAAGCTGGCAATAGAAGAATGAGTGCTTTCGTTAAATAAAAGACCATAGAATACACTATCAATAATATTACCCAAAGCTCCCGTCAAAATCAAAGATATGCAAATGATATATCCGGTCTTTGCTCCACGTTTAATAATCTTCATCAAATACCAACCAATAAGTCCTACAGCTATGATACGAAAGCTCGTCAAAAACAATTTCCCAAATAGCTCCATACCAAAAGCCATACCATTATTTTCAGTAAAATAGATATAGAACCAATCGGTGACATGAATACTTTCGTGAAAATACATATTTGTTTTCACTACGATTTTGATCATCTGATCTATAAAAAGTACCGAAAAGATAATGAGCAAGGATATACGTCCTTTTGTTAGTATATTTTTCATTCTTATTATGGAGTTGAGAGATTAAGTCTCTTAAGTATTGAGGTGTTAAGTCATTAACAAGATTGTTAAACGACTCAACACCTCAACACTTAAACTTCTATTTCTTATTTCTTTCCGTCATTTTTTGCTTCAATACTCAATGTAGCATGAGGTACGGCGCGCAAACGCTCAGCAGGGATTAACTTCCCAGTTTCACGGCAAATGCCATAGGTCTTATTTTCAATACGCACCAGAGCTGCTTGTAACCCCTGGATGAACTTTAACTGACGTTGTGCCAGTCTGGTTATTTCCTCCTTAGACAGAGTGTTGGCTCCTTCTTCAAAGACTTTATACGTAGGCGACGTATCGTCAATATCATTCCCATCTTTGTTCATGATACTCTGTTTAAATTGGTCATAGTCTCGTTGAGCTAGTTCCAATTTGTCCATTATAATTGCACGAAATTCTGCTAATTCCGCATCTGAGTATCTCGTCTTTTCTGCCATAACTTCTGATAAATTTTAAAGGTTAGTAGTTTTTTATTATAGTTCCTTAATCACGCTGACATATAAAGAAAAATCGTCAAAGTTTAATTCTGTTCCATCTTCAACTTTATCTGCCAACTTCAGTGACGTACCTAAAACTTGATTGCAAATATAGGTATTATATTCATTCACCGCATCATCCGTTTGCTGATTTTTAGATAACACAATTCTAATTTTGTCTGTAATCTCAAAGCCACTCGACTTGCGAATATTCTGAATACGATTCACTAATTCACGGGCAATGCCTTCACGCCGAAGTTCCTCTGTGACCGTTACTTCGAGTGCAACAGTGAGTTTTCCTTCATTTGCAACAAGCCATCCAGGTATATCTTCACTGAATATTTCAACATCAACAGCCTCTAGAACAACCTCTTCATTACCAAGATTCAACGTATATTTTCCGTTTTTCTCCAGTTCAGCAATTGCTTCCTGAGATAATTCATTTACTCCTGCAGCAACGGCTTTCATCTGTTTGCCAAATTTAGGTCCAAGCTTCTTAAAGTCGCATTTCACTTTCTTTACTAAAACTCCGGCAGCACCATCCACGAACTTTATCTCTTTCACATTTACTTCATTCATGATCAGTGCTTTCACCGCTTCAACATGTGCTTTCTGTTCTTCGTCAACCACAGGAATCATAATACACTGCAGTGGTTGACGCACTTTGATGTTCACCTTGCGACGCAAAGCCAACACCATGGAAGTTACATCTTGAGCCATTTGCATGCGAACCTCCAATTGTTTGTCTATCAACGATGCATTGCACTCGGGAAATTTAGCCAAGTGAATAGAAACGACATGGTCTCTTCCCGTAGCAGAGATCAAGTCCATATACAAACGATCAGCATAGAAAGGTGCGATAGGTGCCATTAGCTTAGCTACAGTCTCCAAACAAGTATAGAGCGTTTGATATGCCGAAAGTTTATCTTGTGAGTATTCCCCACCCCAGAAGCGTTTACGATTCAAACGAACATACCAGTTAGATAGATTATCGTTCACGAAATCTGAAATCAAACGCCCGGCTTTCGTCGGTTCATACTCATTGTAACAAGTATCAACTTCCTTGACCAATGAATTCAGTACAGACAAAATCCATCTGTCAATCTCAGGACGTTCAGACATCGGGATTTCAGCTTCCTCATATTCAAACCCATCTACATTGGCATAAAGAGCAAAGAATGAATAGGTATTATATAAGGTACCGAAGAACTTACGACGAACTTCTTCAATTCCTTCCACATCAAATTTCAGGTTGTCCCAAGGCGATGAATTTGTAATCATATACCAACGAAGCGGATCAGAACCGTATTTCTCAATAGTAGAAAAAGGATCGACAGCATTTCCCAAGCGCTTAGACATCTTGTTGCCATTCTTATCAAGTACCAATCCGTTTGAGATAACAGCTTTGTAAGATACGCTATCAAACACCATGGTTGCAATGGCATGCAAAGTAAAGAACCATCCCCGAGTTTGGTCTACGCCTTCAGCAATAAAGTCGGCTGGATATACCTCGTGGCTATCTAGTAATTCTTTGTTTTCAAACGGATAGTGAATTTGCGCATAAGGCATAGCACCGGAATCGAACCAAACATCAATCAAGTCCGTTTCACGCTTCATCGGTTTTCCTTCTTTGGACACCAAAATGATATCATCCACATAAGGACGATGAAGATCTATCTTTTCGTAATTATCAGCATTATATTCTCCCGGAACAAAACCCATATCTTTGTAAGGGTTCGACTTCATAAATCCGGCAGTAACTGATTTTTCTAATTCATCATAAAGTTCCTCAACTGACTCAATACATATTTCCTCGCTATTATCCTCCGTACGCCAGATAGGCAAAGGAGTACCCCAATAGCGCGAGCGGCTCAGGTTCCAGTCATTCAGATTTTCGAGCCACTTACCGAAACGTCCTGTTCCTGTAGATTCAGGCTTCCAGTTAATAGTTTTGTTTAGCTCCATCATACGTTCCTTACAAGCAGTAGAACGGATAAACCAACTGTCCAACGGATAGTAGAGCACCGGTTTGTCCGTACGCCAACAATGTGGGTAACTGTGCACATGTTTCTCTATCTTAAAGGCTTGATTAGCCGCCTTCATCATCATGCAGATAGAAACATCCAGCGTTTCATCCTTTTCAGTCAAAGTAGGATCATAATCGTTCTTCACGAAACGTCCGGCATACTCCTTGTATAGTTCAACATTCACCCGCTCGCTCACAAACGATTCGTCCAGTTCGTCCAAAAGATAAAATTTACCTGTAAGATCTACCATCGGACGAAGTTCACCTTTTTTGTTGATAAGTTGCAACGGTGGAACGCCGGCCGTTTTAGCCACCTGTGCATCATCCGCACCAAAAGTCGGTGCTATATGAACAATGCCCGTACCATCTTCTGTGGTAACGTAATCACCCGGAATCACCCGGAAAGCTCCTTCACCCGGATTCACCCATGGGATGAGTTGTTCGTACTCCATGCCAACAAGCTCGGCTCCTTTATATTCGCCAATTACTTTGAAAGGGATCAATTTGTCGCCTTGCTTATAGTCTTCCAATGCCAACTCGGCAGCCTTCGGATTAAAGTGCGTATTGAGCAATGCTTTGGCTAGCACAACAGTGATGGGTTGACCGGTATAAGCATTATAGGATTGTACGGCAACATAATCTATTTTAGGTCCCACGCACAAAGCTGTGTTCGAAGGCAGCGTCCATGGAGTGGTAGTCCACGCTATGAAGTAAGAAGTTCCCCACGCAGCCATCTCTGGCTTAGGGTTCTTCATGCGGAATTGAGCTACCACAGTGGTATCTTTTACATCACGGTAACAACCGGGTTGGTTTAGTTCGTGTGAACTCAGTCCCGTTCCGGCAGCCGGAGAATAAGGTTGAATGGTATATCCTTTATATAGCAAGCCTTTCTTGTAAAGTTGCTTAAGTAGCCACCAAAGGGTCTCAATATAACGATTATCATAAGTGATATAAGGATCGTTCATATCTACCCAATAGCCCATTTTGTGTGTCAAATCCTCCCATTCTTTGGTGTATTTCATCACATCTTTACGGCAGGCAGCATTGTATTCGGCTACAGTAATCTTTTTGCCAATATCTTCCTTTGTAATGCCCAAACTCTTTTCAACCCCCAGTTCCACAGGTAACCCATGCGTATCCCATCCGGCTTTACGCTTTACCTGAAAACCTTTCATCGTTTTGTAGCGACAGAAAATGTCCTTAATGGAGCGAGCCATTACGTGGTGAATGCCCGGCATTCCGTTAGCCGATGGAGGTCCTTCATAAAACACATACGAGGGACAGCCTTCACGTTCTGTCATACTTTTAGCGAAAACTCCATTTTCGTCCCATTTCTTGAGCACCTCTTTGTTTACCTGCGAGAGGTCCAACTGGGAATGTTCAGCAAATCTCTTACTCATCACTATATACTAATTTTCTATATTCTATTTATAAGGGTGCAAATTTACAAAAACATTAGATAGGTAGAAACATTTAACTGCAAAAAAAAAGGGTTGCCCTGATATCACATCAGTAAGCAACCCTTTATTTCCTTAATCAATCTATAAATCATTATTATACTTAAGCAATCTTAACCTTAAGCTATTGAAAACACCTATCCTTATTAAAAGTAATTCATAAGAGTTCTGCCACCTTGAAAATACTTTGTTTTAGAGACTTACTCTCTTCATCCGTTAAATCTGAAATTTCAGGCAATTGGAGCAAAGTATCTTTTGCTGCCTCTATTACTGTCCTTTGTTTCGGACACAACCGCATAAAATCTTCCAGTTCAGTTGCTTTATCAAGGTTGCCACCCACAACAGCCAGAATAAAGTCATCATCTTTCAGATAATCATCTATATTGTAATTTGTTCTTCTATCCATCTCTAAATAAATCTATTATAATAAAGACGGAGGTCCAAACCTTATGTACTCAAAAAAAACAAAACAAAATCATTAACCGGCCAAAGTCCTCAATTTGACCAATCCCCGATGCATCAAATTACGAACCGATTGATAGTTCATATTCATAATTTCACAAATGTCATCGTATTTTTTTTCTTCTATATAGTATAATGTAAGCGCCTCCCGTTGACGTGGAGAAAGCTGACCAAGAATATCACCAACGATGCTTTTGTCTTTCTTCCTAGATTCTGAAGCAATATAAGAATCCTCAATATCATCGTCGCTCGAAACATTACTAAATTCTTCTACAGGCGTATCAGACATATAAACCCTTCTCCGCATTTCATCACACAATTTGTTTTTTAAGGAAATAAAAAGATAAGATTTGAAATTGCTGATATCGCTCAAATTGCTTCTTCTTACATACATCTTCACGAAAATATCGTGAATACAATCTTTCAAGAGTTCTCTATCTGAAGTTAATTTGCAACCGTAATTAAACAGAATATTAATATGCAAATCATATATACGAGAGAAAGCATTCATATCACCAGACTGAAAGTCGGCAAATAGTCGTGCATCCAATTCAGAAGAATCATTTAACATAGTGTTAGCATTACAATTTTGTTCTATCATGGTATACTGGGTTGTTTCTTGATGCAAAAGTATGGATAGAGGCAATGCTATTTAGGGAATATTTGGTTATAGGATTGAAAAAACAGGTACTATGTTTTATAACATAAGACATTTCTATTGCATTTTATACAAAAGAAGCCTGCTAATCGATGTAGCAGGCTTCTTTATTTATAATTTATGAAACCAGTAAACTCCATTCGTATCCAACGGAGGTTTTATCTGATACAAAGATTTAATTTTCAAGGACTTATGAATAATATCAATTGCCCCAGTACGAACATTAATGCGACATACCTGATATTTGCCTGTTGATAAGTAAACATCGATATTGGATCCAGATTGGGAATAAATGATCGCTCCTATATCAGAATTTACCATTTTCTTATAAGAAGCATCCTCCGTTTCTACCACCTTCATAGCAGCTGCGTCTTTTAAAAAGGTCGTGTCGCTGACCGGGAGTTGCGGGCAAGATCCTCCTGCCATGAAAACGGCCCATGCCATATCGGGATAATTCTGAGCATAGAACGTTACAGCCTTTTCCGGATAAAATTGGCGATATTCATTCACCGCTTTATAAGCTTCATCAAATGTGATCTTTCCTACTTTCATCTTGCGCATGTGTTGACGTGGAGCCATGTTCTTACCACCTTCGGGTGCATAAGTCGTACCGTCATTCTTATAGTGCCAGTAGCGTATATCGATAATATCGACCACAGCAGAACGTTTATTATCATTCAGAATGGCATCTTGCACATCTTTCGTTGCACTCAATGCGATGAGCGGATGCTTACCTGTTTCTTCTTCCCATTCCGCAATCACATCCAACCAGAACTGCACGAAATGTAGCGGTCCTGTATATTCTGCGCTGACCAGTTGAATCACATTCTTGTTATCGGCAAAGTTATTCAGACATTGCCGGATGTATTGCCGATGCAGTTCTCTGCGAGCGGGGTTCGTCACATCATAAAACATGTCTGCCATAAAAATGCGTTTATCTCCGGCAAAAGGAACAGGCTCGGGGAATCCGGTATTGTTTATATTGTTAACTGAACGCCAGGGGCAATCAACCCAATGGGCTCCTGCCTCAATGATATTGTGCTGGAAGTAATTTTGATGAAACAGCAACAAACCCTCTTCTTCGCCTTTATCAGCAAATTGCTTTAAGCGCGACCAATACCAAGCGTTAGGACGAGTAAGATCGTATTTGCTCAATCCTTCCCATGCCGTACTCTGACCACTACGAGCAAAAGGTTGTTCATAAAAAGGTCCCCAAACATCTCCGTCGCGGCGACGGATACGTTCGTGATCGTCTCTTCTGCGATCATACCATAAACCGTAATTATGGTCGAGTACCAACAACTTGTTCATTTTCATATAGCTAACGACTGAATCTATTCTGTCTGTAAGCCCCAAACCTTCTCTCCCGGGCACAAAACGAGTAATATGAGGTTTGGCAGAAGGAAGGAAATTTGTTTTTAATCGCCCATTCCACCAAGGCACTTCCTGCCTGCCACCTACCATCAAAGCTCCATCCATCACCAATCGACCGTCTATTATCCCTATAGAATGCTTCTTTTGTGTAGTAGTAACCTGCTTAAACTTTATATAATCAATCGATTTCACTTTATCTGAATTTACAGATGCAGTAAAAGTACCTTGACCGATCCATTCTTCCAAAGTCAAACGAGGAGTATAGGCTTCTTTGGTCAATCTCATCGCTTCTTCCACTTCGGGACTGCTGGTAGCGTTCGTGTTTCTCGGTAAAATACGTGCACGTAGCGAACAATCTTTTTGTAATCGCTCAGCAAGTTGTGCGTAAAAGATGCTACGTGGCTGAACGTGATTATTTGATTCACCCCATTCACCATCACCCGAGAATTGCGCCCAGCAACCATAAGCACGGTTTGGTGCATCTTTAGAAGGGGAGTAGCATTCTATTTCAGCCGCAGTACACTGCCAGAAAAGGCTATTAGCCGTATTCCAACCTGCACCATTCTTATCTTGCCCCAAATTCTTATACGCCAGGTTATGTCCGTCAATGTTGACCACATCAAACAGCAAACCGCACGCCCAAGCATCAATAGAGCCACTGAAGCCTAGAGATTCTTTCGAGTCACATTGCACAAATGCATTGGGGCCCGGAGCAGAAAATCCTACAGAAAAATCATGAATACCTTGCTCTGAATAACAGCGTTGAAAAAGAGTGAGTTGCCCCATAGTAAAAAAAGTGCAACGACGCATCCCTCCTATTTCTGAAACAGGTTCCTTAGAGATACAATCCTCCACCGTAACTCTGGAAGCAGTTCGCTGTACAGCCACAGCACTACCTGCAAAGTGTTTGAAGTCCACACGACGCACCCAGCAATCTTCTGCGTTCTCTATTGATATTCCAACCCAACAATGATCTTCATCTTTTAAATACTGCTTGTTATAGTCAGACACCAAAGTCATATTTTCGACACCGGAATTAGAAAGACGTCCCGTCCATTGATAACGTAACATTTTAGATTCACCATAAACAGCGTCAAGTGCTACAGTCAAGGGAACATCAAGCGTTACTTTGTTTCCGTTTACAGACGCAACTGTTCTGTCCCAGTATAAGTTCGTATCGCCGGGCTTCCAACCCAGTGAACTGATTCCACCGCCAAAAATGTCGCAGCCAATGGAAGCAATCCATTCTTTAGTCGAAGGTCTCAATACCATTACACGGTCACCTTTATTCAACTGTACTGCCGAAGAGACCTCCATGGTACAATCGTTCACCGCCACATAAGCCGACTTAATGCTCAATGTATCTTGAACGATCTTATTATTCTTTCCTTCTACATAAATCAGTGCACCACGATCTACTCCTGTTCTCAGTAAGACCGTTTTCTCCTTATCAGTTCCACGCAGCACTACGCCCGAAGTGCTTATACGTAACTCTTTAGAAAGAGTATAAACGCCCTTATCCAGCAAAACAGCACCACGAAAACCATTCATATCGGGTGGCAAAGAAGAAACATAGTCTATTGCTCTTTGTATTTCAGCCGAACTATCCCCCTTCTTACAAGGAATAAATACCGCTGTGTTCACATTCGGAATATCTTGCTCCGAATTTCGATAACCGCAAAAAGAAAAATCCAGTATTCGGTTTCCTTTTGGATCTTTCGAGTAAGTCAACTTATCATTCTTTACCTGCAAAGCAAAGGTTTGTGCAGCAGCCTGCACAAACCCCATACTTAGTAATCCCAGAAGGAAAAATTTCACATTCAATCTTTTCATTATAACAAGCTTTTACGTCCGGCTAATGTGTCATGATTGTTTTTCACATTCGTCCAGTCTATCTTTTTCTTTGTTTCTATTCCATTGATATACTTCTCAATGTTGGTATAACCATCACCATTACAATCGAGTACAGCATCCGAAGCGTCATTCGGGTTCAAACCATTTTTAATTTCCCACGCATCGGGCATACCGTCATTGTCAGAGTCCACATATGGAATTCCTTTATATTCAGGCAAACCACCAACCTGACGAATATCGGTAATGATTCCTTTCTTATAAGAGTCAGCCGGAAGTCTTCTTTTCACATAAGGAGAAACAAACTCCGGTGCATTATCCACATAAATGGCTTTTCCCGTTTGCACAGTCTTAACCACGCGCGCATCTACAGCATCACGTTTAGGAAAGTTGGCTCCTACATTATCCAGCACAAAATTATAAGCTTTTTGCGTAGACATTATAGTAACATGTGGCATGGCGAACGGTTCATTTACCTTCATTTTATTTAAAAAGTCTTCCAAATTAATCTCTTTATCAAGCTCTAACTGAATTCCTCCGTCCCAATTATTGGCAGTAACCTTTTTATTCCCATATACAATATTGCCGGTTACATAAGCCTTTCCGAAAGATATTGCTTTGGTTTGATCTCTACCTGCTTCAGGTTTAAGAATACGATAAGAGATTGGTTTGTCAAGCGGTGTGATAGGACCCGGTTTATAGTAATTATTAATAATATTGTAAGAGCTGGTATGGTCTCCACCATCTACCGAGCGGTTCCACCAATTGTAAATCACATTATTCACAAGATTGAATCCTTCGTTCATTCCTATCGAACAATTACGGCTGATGTTGGATGCAAAAAGATTGCGGGCAAACATGCAGTTGTGCCCACCGATAGTAGCACCAAAACCATGATTGTAACTATCCATCCCTTCAGAAAAAACAGAATTCTGGATCGTAATATTTACTGTAGGAAGTTTCAAGCCATACCCTTTTGCATCACGATTGTAAACGTGGCGGTAGATAGACATGTTTTCATCCAATCCCCAGCTGGCAGAGCAATGGTCGACCATTATATTACCCACCGCATTGCCACCGATTGCATCATCACGAAAAGCGACATCTTGCTCTCCTCGACGGAAGCGCATGTGACGCATCACCACATCGTGTGTATCAATAAGGAAAGAAGCACCGGTTACACAAATGCCATCACCCGGAGCAGTCTGCCCGGCAATAGTAATATAAGGTGCCCTTAAATGGATAGGACTATTGAGACGAATAACACCCGAAACATTGAACACGACAATACGTGCGCCACCTGTTTCACAAGCTTCTCTGAAAGTACCGGGACCTTCATCAGCCAAAGAGGTTACAACGATCACTTTTCCTCCACGTCCACCGGGAGTATAAGCTCCTCCACCTTCAGCACCCGGAAAAACAGGAATATTCACTTTCAGTAAGTCTTCCGGCTTTGAAGCCCAAGGTTTGTACGGACGTCCTTTAGCAGCCTCTTCCAGTACTATTGGCAAAGCTTTTTGCCAAGCCGCATCAGATTTTCTTTCAAACTCAGCCTCTTGGCGCGCCGCCCTAGCCTTTGTCGAATCCGGAATAATGGGATATTGTGCAACAACCGATGACGCACAAGCGGTTGTTAATACCAAAACAGATAGTAATTTCTTAATGTTATTCATATTATAAACTCTCTATGTTCTACTATTTATGAAGACGATTAAGAAAACTTATTGTAATCGTAGTCCTACACTTTTCTCCATTCATTCATGTATTCCTTCGGAGTTTGATTGTACTTCTTACGGAAACACTTACCATAGTAACCCGAATCCTTAAACCCTACGGCAAAAGCTATCTCTGAGATACTCATGTCCGAGTTCTTTATTAATTCGATCGATTTATTCAACCGTATCTCCTTCACCAAGTCCACCGGAGCCAATCCGGTAAGGCTTTTTAGCTTCTTGAAGAAGGCCGAACGACTGAGACCTACATTGGCCGCAATAGTGTCAATATTAAAATCGCTGTTATCAAGATTCTCTTCTATCACCTGATGGATTTTATCAAGTAACTGAACATCTTTCTTGACCAAATATTGTTCGTAACTATCCGGCTGTTTTTCGTCGGACTGCTGCCACACCCTTTCACGGAAAAGTTTCCGTTCACCTAGTAATTGCTCCATTCTGGCTATCAAATACTCTTTGCTAAAAGGTTTGGTGATGTATGCATTAGCACCCATACTGATGGCCTTTGTCTTAGCTTCGTCATCATTCTTAGCAGTAAGTATGATAACCGGTATATGACTAATTTGGAAATTTTTACGGATACGCTGCAACATCTCTGTTCCCGACATTTCGGGCATCATCTGATCTGTAACAACAATATCCGGATGATACAATAGAACCTTTTTCAATCCTTCCACTCCGTTTACGGCTAAGTAAACATTGTATCGATCCTCCAACTGAAGTTTGAGCAGGTTACCCAGATCTTTATTATCTTCTACCAACAACAAAGTAGGCAACGAAGAATCCATTTCATCTTCCTTGTCAGATTCCTCTTCATCAAAAGCATCTGTTTGTTCTTCAGGCTGGGATTCAGCATCCAATTCACTTCCACCCACATAAAAGTCTACTTCGGATCGTTTATAATGATCCTTACCTAACAGTAATTCTACTGTAAAGACAGCACCTTCCTGTTCCTGACTCTCTGCCGCAACAACGCCATGATGCAGGTTGATTATTTCTTTGGAGAGAGCCAAACCAATTCCTGTACCTTGATAATAGGCATTACGAGCATTTTCACCTTGAGAGAAACGTTCGAATATCTCCGACAATTTGTTTTGAGGTATGCCCACTCCCGTATCTTCTACACGCACATAGCAACGTTCCGCACCTTCTACCAAGCCAATAGAGACAAAGATACTACCTCCCGAAGGGGTAAACTTGAACGCATTCGAGATAATGTTTCGAATAACAATACCTAGTTTTTCCTGATCTGCCCAAAGATAGATAGCCTCATCGGGCACTTGGAAGGAGAAACTTATTTCATTTTCCTCCGCCAGTACCCTGAATTCCTTTTGGAAAGATTTTACCATACTGTTCAGGTTTATCTGGGAGATATGTAAACGCATCTTTCCACTCTGTATCTTTCTGAAATCAAGTATCTGATTAACCAGTTGAAGCATCTGATTGGTATTCTTCTCCATCAGTTCTACATACTGTACTCCCTTAGGAGAAAGTGCTTCTTTCTCTTTGATCTCCTGTATGGGCCCCTTAATGAGCGTAAGTGGAGTTCGAAGTTCATGAGAAATATTCGTGAAGAATTTTATCTTCAACTCCGACAACCGCTGCTCTATGTAGACTTCGTTCTTCATTTTTATCATGAAGAGAGATGCTTTCAGAACTCCCCACAACAATGCCATTACTAAAACAGCATAGATGCAATACGCCCACCAGGTAAACCACCACGGAGGCAAAATAGTTATGGCAAGTCTCTTTTCGGAGAGTAGCTGCGGATTAGCCTCATCAATGGATTGAACCCGAAAGACATAATCGCCCGGAGGAACATTGGTGTAAGACGCTATTCTGTTTTTACCGTTTGAGTGCCACTCGTTCTCGTACCCCTCAAGAATATAGCGATACGAAACTCTATTTTGATTGTAATAATTCAAAGCGGCAAACTCGATGGTAAACATCGATTGATTGTGTTTAAGTGTGATTGAATCGGCGTACTTAACGGACTCCATCAAAATAGGATTGTCCTTAAAACTGCGTATATCTCTGTTGGATACCAGAAAATCGACAATATAAGTCTGATAATTTACATTAAGGGTTTCCAGTTTATCCGGTGAAAAGATCAGTACCCCCTGCTTACAACCGAGCCAAAGCTCACCATTGAGCGTTTTTAAAGCGGAGTTTTCCTCCATCTTCACAGTCAGAAAACCATCATATTTGTCGAAGTTCCTTATTCGTTCAGTCTTCTTGTCAAACAGTGAAAGCCCACTTTCGGTAGCAAACCAAAGGTTCTTATCCTTATCCTCTACGATAGATACCACCACATCATTGTTCAAGCCTTCTTTCAATCCATAAGATTTGAACAGCGGGCGATGAGTAGTCTTATCATAACCGATTAATTTATTCACACCTCCACCAAACACGCTCACCCAGATGTTTGCATCCTGATCTTTGTAAAGCACATAGATGTCATTATCAGCGATATTTGAACTGGCACTTTCGCTCCTGTAGGTTTCAAAAACAATTTGATCGGGAGATTTAAAGTTACTATCAAAGGACATCAATCCGTCCATTGTTCCGATCCAGATACGGCCGTCTTTATCCTCAGCCATATTACGCACATCCATGTATAGTCCGTAAGACGGATAGTGTTTCAATCCATTATATTTATGCTTAAATACTGTTTGCCCTTTTTCCTGAGTAATGAGGTTGAGTCCACCGGCTAATACCCCTACCCAAATACGCCCCTTGCTATCCTGAAAACTAAAGTACACCTCATTTCCACTAATAGAATTGGAGTGATGCGGGTCATTTGTATATCGGGTAAATCGGAAGCCAAGGGAAGAGGATTTATCGGGTTCAGCTTTTACCAAACCATTTCCTTTGGTCGAAAACCAAAGATTGCCTCTGTCGTCTTCCATCATGTGATACACATTTCCAATCTGATAATTCTCTGCCGAAAAGATTTGCTTCAATTTACCATTTTTATCTAGCCGATAAACCTTTTGCCAGCGTGTTCCAATCCATATATCACCGTTTCTAGACTGAAACAAAGCCTTTATTCCGATTGCCGAAGCATGGCTTTGATTACCTGGAGTAAACTGATGAGGGTCGAGTAATTTAAATTGTTTTTTAGGAAAGTTTACCCGATACACTCCCGCAGTAGAAGATAGAAGCCAAAGAATACCGTCCTTATCCAAAAACTGTCCCAAAAACAGATGAGCACCTTCTTCAATTGACAGCTGCTTCATCTGGTTCATTCTCATCATCGTATGCGTTTCACGATCAAAAAGCAACAACTCTCCGGAGGGTGCAAGAAAAAAGATTCCTTGTTCGCCGGCATTTTGCACACTAAAGTCACCAATGGCTGTTCCCGATGGGAAAGTATATTGTTTGCTATTATTATTCAACGGATCATAGCAGATGATTCCTTCATTGCCCGCTTGCAGCCACACTTTGTCGTACTTATCTATGAATGAAGAAGAAACAGGCGTGCGAAACATCGAAACAGGAAGTTTTCGAAGAGATTGGCTCTTCTGATGATATTCGTAAACACCTTGCCCGGTCACACTTACGTAAACCAGACCGTCATCGGTTACAAGCAAATTTTCTATTCCTGATGTTATCCCCGGCAATTTATGTTTGCTTACCACCCCAAAAGACAGATCGATGCGATAAATATTTCCATGCCTATCGGCCATCCATACAGCTTTTCCTGAACCAAAAGCGCAGGTAAATTCAGTCGTCGCATCAATACCCATCTTCTCAGTGATAAAATTGGCCGGTTTAGCATGCATTTGATTCCCTTTCTTATACGAAAAGATCTTGTAATCCGTTCCAATCCAGTTGATGTATTCTTTCGTTTCGCTAAATACATTGTTACGTAACCTCCAGTCGTATAACGCCACATTCACACCTGAATCATGCAGAAGCTTAATTTCTATTTTACCATCAGTTGTTGTTGAAGCGCGAAGCAAACTTTTATCCTTGGTGAGAAGTAATACATCCCCTTCGAGAGTCTTCTGAATCTTTATGATTTGAATATTCTCTGAATATTCCTTCATATCATCGTAAACAGCATGAAAACGTTCATGCACTTTATCAAAGACATAAAGTTTTCTATCCACTGTCTTCATCCATAGAAAGCCGTTTTTATCTTCGAGAATACTTTGTATTTTACGGGGAGGAAGATCGGAATATAGTCCGTCCCTATTATTGTATGCTTTGAATTTAGTCCCATCAAAACTGCATAAGCCATACCAGGTGCCAAACCACATAAAGCCATTTTTATCTTTAAGAGAGCAGTGCACAATGTTATTAGGCAATCCTTGTTCAACCGTATAATGCTCCACAATCATGTTGGGATAAGCCGATACTGAGGATAGCAGGCACAATAAAAACAGAGCTAATAAAAGAAATCTTTTCATGGTAAAAGAAGTTCTATTCAATAAATGGCTTCAAAGATAATAAAAAAAACGGCACATTGTGTCAATATTCACGAGTAGGGCACACGAGCCTTCTGAGAGGGGTAAATAGAACGTCTGATTTCAACGCGTTGAAATAGTAACTTCAGCGTGTTGAACACGTACTTTCAACACGCTGAAGTTATAAGATATAAAACCAAAAGTTATTTCGTAAAATAAAAAGAAACAAAAGAGATGACTATTTATGCTTCTCGCCAAATTCAGTCTGCTGCCTTTCTACTTCAATGAGTAGTTGGCGTTTTTCTTCTTCTGTTAAAATTTTCTTTTCCTCTTTGCCCAACTGCTCGGGATCCTTCACTGAAGTGCACGGTTCTGTTGAGTCAACTGAACGGTTCTCTTTGGTGAACTGCACGGTTCTGTTGACCAAACTGGACGGTGCAGTTGGAGCGCCTTCCTCCATATAGCAAAAAGGGAATGGGGCCGGAACACTTTCCAGTTCAATTTCCGCCGATGTAGGTGCATGTACACCTTCGTATTGCACTCTCGCTTTTACTATTATCTTGCCTGCCTTGCGTGTAGAACGAATAAGAACGGGTGCCGAACCAAATTCCACTGCACGGGGATTGGCCCCGATGGAAGCATCACCAATGATCTGCCCTTCACCTTCTACAGAAAAGACGATATTTTCTTTGGCTAATCGGCGAACATTACCGCTATCATCAGTCACTTCTGCTACTACCACCACAAAATCAGAACCATCAGCTACGAGTGATTGCTTCTGCTCATCAACAGTAAGGCGAAGTTTGGTAGAACGGCGAGACGGCATCTTCTTCATTGAGCATACCACTTTGCCGTCGATAATCCCTTCAGCTACCATGTTTACCTTCTGCCAGTTCTTCTGTACGTAGCTAAACTCACGAGCTTCCCAGAAGTCCCACACATTTTCAAAAACAATCGGAGCGTTAGGCATGTGACCTTTGGCATGCACCACCGCTTTTGTCCACGTTTTCTTTCCGTCATAGACAGACAGGCGCACTGAATCGCAATTACTGAATACAACGACATCTTTATCAGAGAATTGAGACATTTCATGAGCAATGTAGACCATCGGCCCGCAATCGGCCAACGGATGCTTTAAGTCGGCTGCCGTCTGACTGCGGAATAGATAATACGCATACTTCGGTTGACGGAAAGCATCAAAGATTCCTCCCCAATAAGGATCGGGGTGATAACCTCGTTGATGATCGAACGGATGCCATTGCGCCCCACCGATAAACTGCCCATTGGTGCGATACATCTCATCATAACTCTTTGCCAGCGAAAGTGCCTGCACCAACATCGGACGCTCTCCCCAACTTCTACTGGCACGATTATTATTGTTGTGCGCATACCAATCGTCTACGTTCTCACCAAATTCACGGGTGAAGATGCATTGTTGGGCAATGTTTTTTTCGTCATCACCCGGCCAACCGTACACCACGTCATAGTTTTCTTTTACCCCTGCCGAATGTACATCTGCCGCAGCTACGGGACGTCCGGGATACGGATATTCCTCTTTTGTTATTTGCAATGCCTCGAGAGCAAAGTCTTCCGGATAACGGGTTTCATTCAAGATGGGTTCCCACATCAACACCGACGGATGATTACGGTCTCTGCGAATCATCATGCGCGTATTTTGATGCACAAGTTTGGCAAACTCGGGATCTTTGTTCCAATACTGCCAACCGGGAGTGGCCACAATAACAAACAATCCCAGTTCATCACAAGCATCCATAAAGGAGGGATCTTGCGGATAGTGAGCCACACGGATAATACGACATCCTGCATCACGCAATCTTTTTGCATCACGCCATTGTTGTGAGTTGGGCAAGGCATTACCTACATAAGCGAAATCCTGATGACGATTAGCTCCCACCAACTGACCAAAAGGCTTTCCGTTGAGCCAAAAGCCTTCTTTGCCTTTAAATTCCGCTTTACGAATACCCACACGGGTTACTCCTCCATCCAGCGATATCTTCCCCTCTTTAATTCTGGATTCTACTCTATACAAATAAGGTGCATCCGGCGACCAAAGATTAGGCTTATGCACAGACATTTGTTGCTTCACAGTGATACTTTCACCCGACTTCAACATGACTCTGCTTGATGCATGCTTTAGCTCTTTTCCTTGAGCGTCGATCAATCTTGTTTCTACAGTTACAATCTTTCTAATCGCTCCGCTGTTCTTCACTTCCGTATCCACATATACAAGGGCACTCTTCTCTGTGATGTCATCAAAGTGTACAAACACACCTCCACCAGCTACTTTGTCGGCTTCTACTGCATCGGTTATGGCAACAGACGATTTCCCGATAAGCCAGACATCCCGATAAATGCCCCCGTGGTAAGCAAAATCAAGTGTATATTGAGGTTTACCCGGAGGAAAGTTTTTATCATCACTATTATCTGCCATTACAGCCAACACACAAGAATCACCTGCCTGCACCCCGTTTTCACTGAGGTTGACAGAAAACGGAAGATAGCCACCCAAATGTTTCTTCAGTAACTTGCCGTTAAGGTAAACTTCCTGCTTACCCATGATCGCTTCAAAGTAAATGCTGACTTGTTGCCCTTTCGTATCCGCAGGAACAACGAAATGCTTGCGATACCATGCCACTCCTTGATAGTTGCGGCCTCCACTAGCCTCTGCCGGTTCCAGCTGCACCGTATGCGGAGTGGAGACTACAGCCCAAGCAGCATCATTAAAGTTCACCTTCTCTGCATCCTTCACGTCTCCCTTAAAGTAGCGCCATCCCGGATTGAAATTATACACCTTTCTGCCCGAACCGGACAAAGGAATAAATCCGGCAACCGATGTTTCGGCACGATAATTGTCTGCCCAAATAGAACTAGGGAACAAGACAAATAAAAGAACGAACAACGTATGCTTCACTGCTTTTTCAGTGATATGCTTATATCGTTGATAGATGTGATCGTTAGCAAATAGACTCTGCTTCATAATATATAAGGTTTATTTTATCCATAATTCAATATCTTTTCGGCGACTTTCCGGCGTCACTTTGAGGTTGATTAGTTTACCTGCCTTCAACTCTGCTTCTACGGTAGTTTGCATAGGCGCATGTAGTTTAAAGTGCACGTCCCATTCACGTGGCCACGCAGGAAACAGCAATATTTTGTCTCCATTGGTCTGCAACAGCATCTCTTGTAAACCAATCATGCCGCTACCTCCCCAGTTGTGATCAGGTGACCAATCAAAGCCCGGTCCCCAGAAAGCAGGAAAGCGATACGGTCCGTCAGCCAACTTTAACAGAGTCAAACGTTTAGCCTCATCTGTCAGTCCCAAACAAGCTGCCCAGATGTTATCTTGCTTCCAGCCCACGTGACTGCGAAACTTCAATGCATCGGCATCATATAAATAAGTATTGCGAGCTATGTCTAAGCTATCTTTGCCCACACCATATATTCTCCATGGAAAGACAGGATATAGCTGAGGAGTCTCCACGTTATTGATTCGTTCCCATGTTTTAGCGGGAGAAATCATCTCTTTCCCACCGACCGTACGTAAAGGAACAGGAGGAATCTTAGCCAGCATTTCCGGTTTACGACCATACGTTTGCAGCACCGTACGCAAAGCAGCAATGGTACTCGACGCATTATTAGTCATCTTATACGTTTCACAAGCCGAACCGGGAAACAAAATCAGATGACCATTGCCATCCAGTTCTTTGCGGCCGCGTTGTCGAGCCAGATAGCGGTAATGTTCATCAAAAAAAGTCAAAGCGCTATCTATCAGCGGCAGATATGGAGAGATGTCCGCCCCTGCATAATCTTTGGTTTCCAATATCATTTGGCAAAACTCCAACACCGTGTCCCATTCATATTCCAGCCAAGCATTATATTCTATTCCCTTATCAAAATAGTCAGGCCGCTTAAATCCATATTCAGCAGGATTGGGTAGCCCGAAGTTCTCAATCTGTTCGGCAAAGCAAGCCCCCGGATGATTCCAATACACTTTGCTACGAAGTTCCGCATTGCCCAGCATGGCCAGATAGAATTTAAACTGGGAAATCATCAAATCTGCATCTCCACTTTTCAACATAGGCCAGTAGACCAGTCGTTGATTTTGAGCCGTCATCGTTCCACCACCCCACTTACGAAAGTCGGGCGTAAAGTTGAGCTTTTCATCTACATGGAGAGGATCGAACGTGAAGAGACCGCCGTTAAACTTCGTAGGTACACTGCCATATGCATTGCAACCCAACATGTAGCGAAACAAAGTGTAGTTGCGGGTAATCTGTTCCGCTTCGCCCTTCGCAACGATAAAACTACGTTGCCAAAAAGCATTCCACCAGGCATGTGATCTCTTTTTGTCTTTTTGGAAATCGCCTGTAATAACCTGCGTCAGCCCCTGCTTCCAAGTCTCAACATCAGCAGTTTGCTGCATATATAAAGCAATGTGGATTTGCTGCTTACGAGTCGGCTTAACAGAACGAAAGTGCCATGCCCGATAATCAGTACCGGCATACATATCTTCCTTCGTTCCAAGAAACGATAAGTTGCTTCCCCAAAGTTTGCCACCAAAAGTAAGATGCTTTATTGGGTTCATCATCTTATCCTTCACAGCATCCATTCCCTGCTGAGCCACTGCTACGTCAAAGATTGTATTGGAAGGGTTATGATGGTAGAACATTACTTCACTCTTGCTTGCCACAACAGAATCTTTTGTCGTAGCAAGTCCCTCTGACATCACCCATTTATAAGAATTTTGTTGCCCTTCCCCTTTGCGAATAGGACGGTCTTTGTATCGCCAGTTTTCGTAAAAGACCTCTGTCGAAACCGCTTGCCGACTTTCTAACTCTACATGTATTAACGGATGAAAAACATCCACCCATAGTTGTATGATCGTTCCGCCGGCTGATACTTCTACATAACCCTCATTCAGTTTCAGTTCCTGTCGAAAATCGGACGCATTCAGAAATGGATTGGGCGACAAACGAAGACGTACCCTGCCTTGCTTTAGCATACAGTTATTTTCGTCAAAGGAACCGCTCCGACTAATATAGAAAAGTAAATCACCCTTTTCTACCCATACGTTCAATCCGATATCTCCACCACCACATGGCATCGATTCCGAAGAGTTACGACTCGGACTGTTCCAAACAACATTGGCATGCTGACTCCAAAGAGACGGCACGCCAATCATTAACACAACTATTATAGAAAAGAGTTTCCTCATAAATATCTTTTATATCTACCAGTTATCCGTACGAAAGGAGGATACCGGCAAACCATTACCACCAAACAAATCGCCATCCACATAGTTATCAAAAGCATAGCGCACAGCCACCGGATGAGGCACTTCCTCACTCTTCACGTACATTTTGCTACGTACAATCCATGCTTTAGCAGGATGAAATACCTTATCGGCTCCAGCCACAGTGAACAGTTTGGACTCGAAACAACCCTTTCCTGTGATCCACATCGGAGCATTGGCGAAATGCACCATCACCGTATCATTTTTTATCTCAAATGAATCAAAGTAAGGGCTATCACCACTGACTCCTTCAATACCATACGTTTTACTCAACGCCAAAAGAGCCAAACGTTCTCCAGCCACCTGCTTCTTTACAGGGTGAATGCCTTTTTCCATTCCTGCATCGAGTAAAACAGCCATTCCCGTATTGGCTACACGATGTTCAACCTGAGCCTGAGCCTCACGAAGATAGGCAGAATTAATGATTTCTTTCCCTTTTTCAGTGATAATTCCATAATCATAAGGAGCTATCTGGCAATAGTAGAAAGGAAAATCTCCTTGCTTCCACGCTGCACGCCATCCATTTATCAGTGTAGCAAACATATTAGCATACGTATTCGCACGGTTGTAGTTATCTTCCCCCTGATACCAGATTACACCTTTCATCGTCAAACCAATCAATGGGTGAAGCATGCCGTTGTAGAGTACAGTAGGTGTCCTGTTTTTCGATTTGATATCTTCATCTGTGCGAGGGATTTTTGCATCAGGGAATGCTTTCAGCATATCTTCCGTCATCCATGCTTCGGCAGCCGATCCGCCCCAGGCAGCAACAATCAAACCAACAGGAACATCCATGATCTGTTGTACCAAACGACCAAAGTAATAAGCTGTAGCACTAAATTCATAAATCGATTTAGGAGTAGCATCCTGCCAGTTACCTACCACATCGTTCTGAGGCAACAAAGTGGAAGTCCGCTTAACGGTAAACAGACGAATCTTCGGATTCCTACTCTTCAAAATGTCCATGTTCGCGCCTTCTACCGGCTGATTCTTAAATCCACTCATCGGCATTTCCATGTTACTTTGTCCCGAGCACAGCCAAACCTCGCCAATAAGTATATCTTTCAATATTGTTGCTTTTCCATCATTAAAAGAAATGGTGTATGGACCACCTGCTTTAGGAGTTGCCACAGAAACAGCCCAATGACCTGCGGCATCTGCTTTCGTGCGATACTGCTTGGCATTCCATCCTGTGATGACAACAACTTGTTTGCCGGCTGTTGCCGTTCCCCAAAGATTAGCATTCGACTGCTGTTGCATCACCATACCATCCGAAAAAATAGCGGGTAGTTTCACTTCTGCCCGTACACTAAGCATTGCTAGTAAAAAGAAAGACAAAATCAACGTCCCTCTTTGAATGTTTTTTCTATTCATTTCTATCTTTATTTCTGTTGAAGAAGCTGCACAGGGCCTAGTAATCCGGCCGGAATCAGTACATCTTCTTTCATTCTGTATTTCGCATTTGTCCATATCCCCTTGAAAGGAGCTTTCCCTTTATCGGCACCATTAATGGCGTTTGCCCAAGTATTGGTTACCTCTATTTCCAGTAAATTAGTTCCTTTCTTCATGGCAGATGTTACATCTACTTCGTAGGGTGCTGTCCATACCGTACCACAATCTACTCCGTTGATACGAACGGTGGCAACATCGGCCACCTTACCTACAGATAAAAGGATTCGCCCTTTAGGATTCTTCTTTCTATTGAACGATGTCTTATAGGTAACTGTTCCCGAGTAATATTTCACTTGTTCATCTTCCGATTGGCTCCAATCGAAAAGCGTATCTTTAATGAGTACCTTATTGATAAGTGGAAAGCTAACAGTCCACGCCCTATTGTCTAAAGCAATTGGTTCGGAGACGTTCTTCTTTTTATCCTTATCGATTGATGTAATTACAAGGTTCTTCGCAGAGTCAGTTTCAGAAGCAACTGTGTGGTGATGAAAAACAACAAATGTTGATTCTCCCGCAGCCAATGTCAACAGCACCTCCGTGCGACCATCAACTTCTTTCCAGACAATTTCTTTCTCAATCTCACCTGTCACCGGATTCCAGCGTTCAGGTTTCTTGCCTGCAATGCGCAAACTTACGGTGAAAGTACGTTCCTTATCTTGTTGATTAGAAATGAAATAGATATCTGCTTCCTCTCCGCAACGATGTGTCCATGCCACCTCTTCGGGAACAATTGCATCACGCTGCAATCCATAAGCAGAGAAGTCATCATCTTTATAGGGAAGCTGAGGAATCAAAACACCTGCTTTTCGTAATTCATCCAACTTCGCTTGTACTTCGGCAGAGAAAGGAATACTATCCGGACTCATCGGATGAGGTAACGGAAGAATCAATGCCTTGTATGATGCTCCACCAGGAAGTATCATCCGTCCGTTTTCCGCCTTGGCCAAACGAAGCAATGCATCTCTATTAAAGGAATCATACGCATATCCACGCAAAGGATTTACCCATTTATCGGGATCGGCCATATTAGCAGAATGACTTACTCCCACAGGTTGTTCGCGTAAGGGCTGACCGACATTAGCCAAACGTACTTGTTCGCTCTTTACCCGTTCTGCACCAAAAATGCCGGGGAGTGAGGGAACCAAACGTTCAGGTAACACTGCCCTACTGGGTATTTCTTCTCCTATAAACACGGCAATATCTGCCACCGGATGCCCGTATTGCAACAAAGCCTGACAGCGGGAAGCGTAGTCAACCAAAGCTTTCGCTCCATCTTTCCACCATGTTTGATCTCGTTGAAAGAAAAGGCCGATACCGTCTAGTGTCATACCGGGTTTGCGATCTGTATATGGGTTGTGCACATTCACATGAAAGAAAAGCTTATTGATGCCCAACGCATAATTGCGGTCGAGCAACGTTTTCAGCATGGCAGGAGTTTCGTTCCACGTACCGCGAAGTTCCGTAAATCCTTCTGCTTGTATAATGTTCTTGCCGTAGATGTGTGCCCCACTTATGGCATCAAGCATGTCATTCGGTTTATCGTGGGTGGGACTGTTAAGCCAAAACTCGCCCATCGGACGATCAACCATCTTATAGTGCAACAATCCATCGCTAACCATGGTTGGTGCCACACATTCGGCAGAAGATTCGCAATCGTAAGATTTTGCACACATAGCCAGCGTTTTATAGAATACATCCACAACTAATTCGGCAATCGTTGTACGCACATCATGAAGCACCTCTTCCGACTTTACCACATTATCCATCGGAATGCCCGCCAACAAAGGCAGATAAGGCATAAGGTCGTAACCCCGACGTTTCAGAAACTCAGCAGGGAAATTATCACTCCAATTCTGACTGCCACACTCCCAACTATCCACGTGCATATACTTCAGCACCTTGCGTGCCAACACGGAATCTGTTTGAACAAAAGCCGCACCAAACCAGTTATCTAACTGCTTCTTAACCGCTACTTCACTAAACTTATCGCACTCTAATCCCATTCCGGTACCGCCTGTTGCATTGGTGTGCCCCGTAGAGGTGTGCCCCATACGAAGAAGTTTCCATCTGCCGGCAGGAAGTTTAGTAGTAAGTACTCCATTCTTCATGAAAGCAGTCAGATTTATAATTTGCTCTCTACGAATACAGTCTTGCACACCTATTTCCGAAGCCGATGTTCGGGGCGCCACACGCCATACCAGTCCCACTTTCCCTTCCCATTGGTTCAAACGAGGTTCACTATGCAAGATAAGTTGTTTGATCTTTAAGTTTGGTTTCCATTTTGCAGCATCCATATCCTCACTGCCCGGTTCGCTACCAACCGGAGTCCAGTAAAAGCGGAAATAGCGTGCTGTGGTAACAGGAATAGAATGCGTTGAGTTTTCATCCGTGTTTTGCCAACCCTGACGGGCAGGAACAAGCTGCTTCACCTCACGAAAGTTCACTCCATCATCACTTGCCATCACCTTCAATCGGTGAGCCTGATAATTATTACCATTCAGCACAATTTCGATGTTGCGGCAAGTAAAAGGCTGAGCATATTCGTATTGTATCCAGCAAGGAAGAGAAGAGCGAATCACTCCATCCTCTGCTATCGTTACTCCTTTGGATGGATCAATGGATTTTCCGGTATCCGTATTGCCGCAAGTGATTTTATAAAGCGGAAAGACAGAAGCCTCGTTCACCGAAAGATCCGCCGAATTCTTTTGCAGTCCTCCTTTTAATAAAGGCTGGTCACCCTCTTCTGAAACGGGTAAAGCCAACAGAGCGATATCTTCATAATAACCTTCATAAGCTTCGGGGCGGGCTAACACCAGTTTCTTAATCATTCCTCCGGAGACAATCGTATCACTCCACACCACTTTTTGCATCGATTCTTTCGGAGTGATCCACGGACCACCTGCCAATGCAAAACCATCGCAAATATGCATTCCAAGCTTCAAACCCAAACGATCAGCTTCCTGCATGCTGTAGCGCACCATCTCCCACCATTGCGGAGTAAGTTGTTTCACTGCACCTTCGTAGTTAGGCCATCGAGATGGTTCACGGATTGGCATCAGATAAGCACCTCCTAAACCCACCTCTTTCATTGCCTCTAGGTCAGCCTTAATACCTTCCTTAGAAACAGCTCCGTACATCCAGTACCAGAATGTCCACGGCTTTGCTTCCTCTGATGGATTACGAAAACACGCACGAAGAGCCTCCTGTGACATCAGATTGCCAAAGACACTCAAACAGATAACTAGCAGTAGTATACGGAATTTAGTGTTATTCATGACTGTTCACCTTTCATAAAAGGACGAAAAAAGGGATGAGTTGTACCCATCCCTTTATGTATTATTTGAATATTTATAAGTATTAAGAAGCTCATTAATTGCGTAATTTACGTTACACAATTAACGCAATGCAAAACAACCTATTATTTAATTCCGTTGAAACGGAAAACAATACGTCCATGTTGCTGACCACTTACCCACTTAGGTTGTGATGATGGCCCACAGAGATCAGTTGAATTCACCTTGTTGCGTACGGCAGGAATTACATTCAACAGAGAAATTCCGCTTTCAGGAAGTGTATAGAGCAATCTGTCACGTCCATCACGTGGCTGATAAACACCCACATAAGTGTCCGGAGTCTCATTGGTGATACTAATCTCACCCTCTTTTGTACGAATGTTCATCCACGAAACATGGGCAAAATAACCTTTGAACTCGGGATACGTAAAGCTTTCACCAGGGACGGGATCATTGTAGTCATTCTCCCAAAGGTTGTATTGCGGACCATGCAAACGGTTTTGCCATACACGATAAGGACCGTCACCCAACCATTGCTTACTCAACACTTTATCTTCCGGATAATCGAAACGAATACCCATCAAATCTACTACTCCGGAGAAATTATAGGTATAATCCAGTGCTAAAGTTCCGTCAGCCGAGATACTCCATTGAGCCTTATCAAAGTTACCAAGCTTGTAATTGGCTGTAACAAGCAATTTACCTTCTGCTTCCTTTATATCAAAGCCGGTAAAGACAGTTGCATCATCAAATTCAGTATAAGTACGATCTTTCTGTTTTGCATTCTCATCATCGTGGTTATAGAATTGATCCAGAGAACGATCTGCACGACGAGCACCAATGAAACGAGGGCCATTGGCAAAACTGATAAGTTTATCGCTTACCTTTACCGCTTTCAATTGTCCATCTCTCTTGCAGAAAGTAAATTCACGTCCACCTGCCTTAGCAATTACCGCCTCAGCTGTTTCTGTGTAAGTTGGCTTAGCACCATTTACTGTAAGTTCTTTGGCAGTAGTAATATCTCCGAGAGTGTAGCTCCAAGTAAACAGTTCCTTACCAAATGCATCAACAGCAGTTAAGATCAACGCATCAGCATCTTTCACAGCAGCAGCAATCTTCATGGTTCCGGCTTGATGAGCAGTAATATTTTCCCCCTTTGTCTCACCTTGTTTCAATACTTTCACCTCTTTCTTTACATCCGTAGCCAAAGGGAAAGTCACGTACTTCCAATTGAAAGTACAAGTGTTCAGATTCAGGAAGTCATAGCGATTTTCTATCTGCAGCACACCGTTAAATGCCTTCGTCAATTGTTTATTCATCACCTGAATAGGGTTCCAAATTTGCTTGATTGTATAGTAGCTACCCTCCTTTTCGTGATGAGGCTCCACAATGCCATCGGCTCCAAAGTTACCTTGATTATCAATGAAGCCATTCATATCCACACGCTTCACTCCTTCATCGGCCAGCACCCAGAGGAATCCACCGATGCAACGAGGATGTTTACGCATCATTTCCCAATAATCCCATAAACCGGCACCATGACCACCATCGTACAAACCGTGCAGAAACTCTGTAGGCATAAAGATTTGCGGAAGTCTCATATACTCCTGACTTTCTCCATACGAACGGTAATGCATCGTTTCAAAACCACTGAAGTTTCCTTGCGGGTGAATCACCGGACGGGCTTGAGGATCGTGCTTGTGAAACTCACAGTCAAGTTCCGTGTTCCATCCTTTTTCATTTCCATTGCTCCACCAGATAATAGAAGGATGATTCACGTCCCTCTCTACCATACTCTTAATGAGAACAATACCAGTAGGCGTATCATACTTTCCATGCCATCCGCCAAGCTCACTCATTACATAAAGTCCCAAAGAATCGCACGCATCAAGAAAATCAGGATCAGCCGGATAGTGCGAAAGACGAACAGAATTCATATTCATGCTCTTAATCAGTAGCACATCTTCTAAGTTCTTCGCTTTGCTCAACGTTCGTCCGGTTTCAGGGCGGAAACTGTGACGATTCACTCCACGGATATTGACACGTACGCCGTTTATATATAATCCGTCGCTCTCCTTTACCTCGATGGTACGGAAACCGAATGATTCTGTTTCACGATGAAGAATGCTACCATCCTGCGCCAACAGAGAGAACTCTGCCTTATAACGGTCGGGCGTTTCGGCTGTCCAGAGCAATGGATTGCTTACGCTTATTCTTACGGTTGTCCAGTCACTTCCCGCTTTCACAGGAGTTACCGTTTCAGAAACCTTCTTTCCATTTTTATCAAGAATTACTGTACGAAGCTTCACATTATCGGCAGCACTATTCAAATAGCAATTGGCTATAAAACTACCATCGGCCTTTGCATCGATAGCCGTTCTTTGAATGTTTAATGCGGGCTTTATCTCAAGAAATACAGGACGGAAGACACCTCCGAAGTTCCAATAATCAGCACGGCGTTCAGCAAGATTCACTCCGGCATTTTCGCTCTCCTTACTCACCGTTACCTCCAGTAGATTCTTCTTGCCATACTTCAGCATGTCAGTTACGTTGTATGAGAAACGGTAGAATGCACCTTGATGTTTGCTTCCGGCCTTACGACCGTTCACCTTCACCTCTGTGTCTGTCATCGAGGCTTCAAACACCAATTCTATCTGGCTGCCCCGCCATTGCTGAGGCACATCAAATTCATATTTATACATACCCTTTTCATTCGCAATGCCCTCAGGAAAAGGCTTTCCGTAAAAACTGATGCCATACTGATACTGACCAAAACCCTGCAACTCCCAGCAAGAAGGCACTCCTATCTTAGTCCATTTACCTGAATTACGTCCCTCCGTGCAAAAGAAATCCCACTGTACCATATCATCAGCTCCATGGCCCGACAGATAGTGAGTTTCAGTTACCGGAACCTTGTTTTGCGCACTTCCTGTGGCTACGGACGCTAACAAAAGCGAAAAAGCCGATAGAATGCGATGCCATTTTAATCGTCTGTCAATCATTATAATTCGTATATTTGTTCATTATTCTATTTAGATAGACGCTGTATAGGTCCATTTGTACCCATCAACATTTGTTTTAAAGAAATAAAGAACAACTGATACTTTCAAAATTTATCTATCTTTGTAGCTGATTTAAAATAACTCTAATAAATAGATAAGATGACAGAGAAAGCTCCAGCAAAGCCAACAAGGGTGTTACCTAAGAAAAATGGCAAAGACGTGCAGCCTACCGGAAAACGTATTGGTAAATCCAGACCAAGCAAGGCTATCAACCAATTGAACAGAAGAGTAAAATAGGCCGCCAAAAAGAAATCTATCCGTTTGCATGGTAGCGTTAGAAAGAAACCGGCATTGAGGATAAATGCAACCGGCATTCGCATGAAGTGCAACCGGCACTTGGAACAAGTGCAACCGGCAAAAACAAACGGGGCTTTGTGTAGCGTTAATGATTACACAAAGCCCCGTTTGTTGTATGAGCAACATTATCCATTACTTCACCCGTACAAAGCGTACATGAAGGGTATGCTCTTTCTTCTCAATCGCATATTTTTTCAATACTCCCGGGCCACAGCTGCTGTTGCCCAAACCTAATACTGCCGCATCAAGGTTCAGAATCACTTCTTTGCGTGCAGCCAAATCACAATCATGCGCGGTAGTGTAAAGATCCTGAGCAGTATAGTGCAAAGCCGATGCAGAGAAATTCTTTTCGATCGCTTCTACTCTCACTCCCTGACCTTTGGCGTTCGTCAAGGTCAGAAAAGTCACATCTTCTTTGTTGCCACTTTCTTGCGGACGAGGGTAATGCGTATACTGATCTGCTACTTTACCACTCCACAGACCAATGGTACAAGCTGTTTTCCGATCAGGATAGCTATCCGACAGGCCACGCCCATACCACGTAAGGTTTTCATAGCCGGCAGACAAAGCCATTGTGATGCCCAGACGAGGCAACTCCGGTAAGTTACCTACAGGCAGAAACTTACATTTTACATCTATCTCACCATCCGTGGTAACCGTATAAGTTGTTGTCGTAACAATGCTTCCGTTCTTGTATTTATTGGCTATTTTAGATTCCACAACTACCGCACCGTCTTCACGTAAATGATGAGTGAACGATTGCAATTCATAGGTTGGTTTATCCAACCCGTTAAGTTCCCAATCTTTGGCTAGCCAGTTGCCGAAACCTTTATCATTGTCTGTCGGTGCACGAAAAACTTGCGTAACAGGAGCTTGCGCCAACATCTCACGACCATCATAATTCAACGATGCAAGTGTTCCATCCTGTACATTCCAAGAGGCAACAAAACCTTTTCCTTTTACAGTCAGATTTTTATCCCTTCCATCCACTTGCAATTTACCCTTATTAATCATTTCAGTTCCGGGGAGCTTGCCTTGTTGCAGACAGAATTGCTCCCAGCTAACCTCGTATCCCGCTTTAGCCCAAAGAGCATCTTCACGTAATACGATACGACACAAAAGACGAACATCTGCTCCTTTAGAAGAAGAAAAATCACGAATAGCTGAAGGAAGTTCCACCGATGCACTATCACCGGGTGCAACTTCAGGAAGAGTAAGTTCCCCTTGTTTACGGGTTTTACCATCGACAGATAGCGTCCACAAACAGCGATAATTCTCGAGTCCGATGTGATGGTTGTGATTAACAATCTGCAAAGAAGAACCATCAAGCAATTTGAGATAAACAGGTGCATAAACCTTTTTCACCTCCATATACTTAGGCGTAATTTCCCGATCACTTCTCACCACTCCATTAAAACAGAAAGCTTTCAAATTGGGAACGTCACCAAAGTCACCTCCGTAAGCCACCATTGTGCGACCATCGGGGAGTGTTTTATAGATTCCTTGATCTACCCAATCCCAAATGAAGCCACCCAACATGCGTGGGTTGCTATACATCTCGTCCCAATATTCCTTAAAGTTTCCCAGCGCATTGCCCATACTGTGTGCATACTCGCTTGTCAGCACCGGACGGTTATCGTTTGTACGTTGAGCAATGCTTAGCAAGCGTTCCCAACGAGCATTCTCCGGACGTTCTTTATCGGCTCCCTCTGCAATGCCGGGGTTTAAATATTCTTGTTGTACACGTGTATAGAAACGACTAATCACATCCACCGTAGCCGGATCAGGATGACCCTCCAAGCCTTGCGCTCCTTCGTAATGCACCGGACGGGTTGGATCAAAGTCGTGCAACCATGCAGATATAGCAGCAAAGTTAGGCCCATAACCACTCTCATTGCCCATACTCCACATCACCACCGACGGATGGTTTTTATCTCGTTCGGCCATGCGTACAGCACGATCCAGAAAGGCTGCATGCCAATCGGGCGTATTGGCCAATGTGCCACGCAAACCGTGTTCTTCTATATCAGCCTCATCTACCACATAAAGTCCCAAACTATCACACAGCTCATACCAGCGAGGTACATTTGGATAATGACTGGTGCGAACAGCGTTGATGTTCGCCTGTTTCATAAGCAGCACATCTTGCAGCATGCGTTTTTCTGTCATGACACGAGCAGTAAGCGGATCATGTTCGTGACGGTTTACCCCTCTGAAGCGGATGGGCTTTCCGTTGACTAACATTTGTCCGTTCTTAATTTCTATGCTGCGGAAACCCACTTTGGTGTTTACGACCTCTTTTGTACGTCCTGTGCTATCGTTCAAACACAATTGGAGAGTATAAAGAGATGGCGTTTCGGCGGTCCACTTCTTCGGATTGATCACAGGGATACTGATGCGTCCCATCTTACGGGGCCCCCGTTGCGGAAACCATTCATTCATCACAGAAGCTTTATGATCCAAATCGAGGATAAGCTCTACATCGGCCGGAGTAGAAGAGATCAATCGCCCTTCCGCATCCGTCAATGTGGCAACCAACTTATACCCCTTCCCTTTTTCGCTTCCGAAAACAGAAAATTTCGGATCTATCTGTAAGGTAGCATCCGTATAAGTATTATCCAGCAAGGTACGCACAGCGAAGTCACTGATTCGAATATCCTGAGTATGGAAGAGGGTAATACTCCGATGAATGCCTCCGAAGCGCCAAAAGTCCTGATCTTCGAGATAAGAACCATCGCTATATTTATAGACTTCAAGAGCTATCTGATTCTTTCCGTTATGCAAATAAGAAGTGATGTTAAATTCACTAGGTTCCATGCTTCCCTGACTATAACCCACACGTTCACCGTTTATCCAAACATAGAATGCACTCATCACCCCATCAAAACGAAGAAAAGTTTGTCCATTGACTTTCCAAGTTTCCGGCAACGTAAATGTACGGCGATACTGTCCTACCGGATTCCTTTCTTTATAGGTGGTGTAAGTCTGCTTTGGTTCGCCCATCACTCTGGGTGGGTCAATCTTAAAAGGATAACCGGAGGAGACATAAATAGGCGTACCATATCCGTTGTTCTCCCAGTTGGCTGGAACCTTAAAGTCTGCCCATGAACGATCATTGAAAGTAGTGGTATAGAAATCAGCGATCTTACCATCCGGTGTAGGCGTCCAGCGAAATTTCCATGTTCCATCAAGAGACAAAAGGCGGTCTCCCGCCTTCTTATCATATCCATAAAATGCAGCCCTGGCAGGCTCACGATTTATTTGAAGCACATGCTGATTTTCCCAATCATGCAGTTGCTGTGCCTGGCAGAAACCACCCAGCAAACAAAAAGTGCCCAATAACGCATTCACTAACTTCATATTCTCTTTTTATTAAAAGCTTTAATTTCTTGAATTGCCGTACTTATTGCACATCCAGAGCATCTAGCCACAGCCCGTTCATATCGGCAGACGCAAGTATCACCTTGTAATGTCCGGCATTGATATATGTTCCCGTAGTAGTACTCATTAATTTCCATTTCTCAGGTGCTTCGGGGAATGTTATTTCATCATCTTTCAATACTGTGCCGTTAGCAGCTATAAACTTCAACCGAACCGTTATCGGCTTGCCACTTCTGTTCATATACTTAAAGCGAAGAGCATATACCTGAGCCAGTCCGGTAGAAATGTTCCACTCAATGCTACCTTTACTTACTTTATCAAAAGAAACGCCAGTCTGTTTACGGTGTTCTATCTTTTTATACGAACCTTGCACTTTTGCCTTTTCAGCTTCATAAGTAACAGTGGTACGTACATTCTTATCTTCGGGCAACAACTCTTTCGGAGTCCGTGCAATCGTATCTGTGTTTGCTTTTGCCCAACTCCAAGTAACATTATCTACAGCGATTCTCTCTACAGTACTGTCTAATATTGACTTCTCGGCAGAGATTCTAGCCACAGCAATGGCAGAGATGACAGCTTGTCCCGCCTTCACTTCAGGGAAAGAAATTTCCAATTTACCACCTTTCACTTCTGCCGTTACCACTTTCTTCAGAGCACCATCGTGTCCGGCTTCTGCCCAAATGTCCAAATCATCGAGTACAGTCTTTCCATTCACTGCCACGTCAAAGATACGCAAGCCCTCACAATCCGTCTTCTCACTGCCACCCGTACCATGCCAAGGTTCAATGAAATAGAGTTCCACCCGATATGTTCCGTCGGGAACTGGGAAATCATAACGTAATTTATGACGACCGAAACGGAAGTGCTGAAACAAAGTCCAGTCTCGCATACCTTTTATGGGATCATTGGTCGTCCGCTGACTGGCCAGATAAGGATTTAATCCTTCAAAATCTTGTGCCCAACTATGAGACACTGATGTATTATCTTGTGCCCATATCTGTCCAAACTCATCCGTGTAACTATCCCCTCCACAGTTTATCCGATACAGATAATCATATCCGCTCTCCGCTTTCAATAGAGGTTTCACTTCTTTATAGAGTGCATCAAAATGAGGAGCACGTTCCAATCCATTGAGTACAAGTACATCCTCAGCAACAGGTTTACCTTTGTAATAGCCCACTGCACGAAGCACATTGTAACGAACATCCCGATGCTCCCACATAAAATGAGTACCCATGCCATTATTCTTTTTACGTCCTAAGAAAGGAGTATTTGCCGCATCATTATAGAGTAGCACAGAGTCACAGTTGCTATAGGCCTCAACGGTAGTCCGTCGTCTGCCGGTAGCAAACCTGTCCGGCCATGTGTGAGACACAAGATAAACCATCGGATCTTTGGCAGCAGACACGTAGTTAGCCCGATACATATAATATACATCCAACGGTTCCTCCCATGGCGTAACTAATCCTTTGTAGTTGAACGGTCCCACTTTATCTATCTTCCGATAAGCCTCATCCGGCTGACGGCGACCCGGATTATCGTGACTGCTGAATATCCATTGAAATTGTCCGCAAACACTATCTTTTGCCTGTTCCGCCAAACGAATCTTCATTTCCATTAGCTGACACATACGATCTTCACTCCACACCCCGTTTTGCTCAAAAGCTCCCGGTTCGGTATGCAGATCAATGCTTCTCCACGCACCATATTCACCGTTGAGTAATTGGTCGGATTGAGCTAACTCAGTTTTATAATTTTCCGGTTTACCACCATACGTACCACTCCAATTCTGCACTACATTCCAGTCCGTACCCTCACCTCCATTGCAAGTAGTAATCACACGCATGTTTTGCGCTGTTGGATCCATCTCACGAATAATGGCGCTACACTCTTCGGCAAACTCACGGGGCAAAACACTTTCATTCTGCAATCCCCACATCACTACCGATGGAGAATTACGACGTTCTTTCACCCACTGACGGAGCAATTGTTTGAAGTTCGCTCTAAATTCAGGTGTGTCATACCAGATGTGTGCAGAGAATTGCGTCCAAAAGAGGATACCATCTTCATCCCAATATTTCTGATAATCCAAGTTGTGCGGTTGATGCGCATCTCTGAAAGCATTGAATCCGGCAGCCTTTATTTGTTTCACTCGGGCAGCGACCTGTTCTTTACTGAAAGCGTGACTCTGACCGAATTGGTGCTCGTACTCACACACACCATTGATGAAGACCGATTTTCCATTCAAGTAGAAACGTCCGTCGCCATTCTTACGCTTCACGGGCCAACTGATTGTTCGAATGCCAAAAGGAGTCGTTATTTCATCCGTTGTAGCCGTGCCTCGTTTAATCATCGAAGCCAGATTATAGAGATAAGGATTCTCCACACTCCACAAGGTAGGATTCTCTACTGCAGCCGATTGCCTGATTATTTTTGTTTCTCCCGGAGCAAGAGTTACCTCCTCCACCAATCGGAGAACCTTCAAACCATCTGCATTATTGAGTTTATTCACCACTTGAATCTTTTCAGTCTGCGAACTGTAGTTCTTTACTTCCGTCTCCACGTACACAGTCTGCGCTTTATCGTCATTCCAAATATGTATACCAAAAGGTTCGATGCGTACTTCATCGGTAACCTCAAGCACTACCGGACGAAAGATACCCAGTGGTTGAGAGCCTTCACTAAAGCCCCACTCCGAAGAGCAACCACCACAAACCCAAGGCATATCCGAAATCATTTCAGGATGCTCCGCCTTCACTTCCAGCAGATTATCTTCCCCGGGTTTCAAAGCATCCGTCACGTCGAGTGTCAGTGTGGTGCGACCAACAGGATGGCGCCCGTAACTCTTCCCATTCAATGTGATGGTAGCATAAGTCCCTACCCCTTCGAAGCGTAAAAAAGAGTGCTTCCCTGCCTGAGCTTTCGGAGCAATAAATGACTTTTTATAAAGAGCAGTAGCATGCAGATTGCCATGAGTCAACTGCCGATAGCCATAATAGTCATCCCAGTTATGAGGGATGTTCACTGTTTGCCAAGTTACCACCTTTTTCTCTTGGTCAAGCAGCAACGTAGTCTTCCAATCTTTATCCAGTTGCAGAATCGTTCTTCTGTTCTTCTCTTCCGGCTGAGGGAAACGAACAGCCGAACGCCCCATCGGTTTACTCGTTGCTACAGCAATGCCACGTTGATCATCTTTATTTACCCCGCAATAGAAATGGTAAACCACTCCATCGTGATTAATCACACAACTTTTATGAGCAAACAGATTATCGTAGTTTTTGGAAGGAATAATCAAATCATCCCCCGTCCAATCGGTCCAATGGATTAAATCATAACTACAGGCAAATGTATTAAATGCCTTATATTGACGAGAAGGAGCAAAAGCAGAGAAGTAAAACATGACATATACATCACCCATCTTCTGAATCTGCGCATCCCCCGTAATCGTTCCCTGCGTTTCATGACTAAAGACAGGATTACCGGCATAGCGTTTCCATTTCTTCATATCTTTTGAAAGAGCGATACCAATTCTTTCCCCCTTCAGTTGCGTTTGCGGATGGCGACCACCCGCATTGTAGAACATCACAAACGGATAACCTAATGTCTTTTTTTTGTCCCAGTATATCGTACTTTTATATTGCGTCAGATTCTCAAACCACTGTGCATCTTTATCTTCCGAAGAAAGAAGCGGTTTGTCCATTGATTCCCATTCCACCGCTTCGCCCAGATTCTTCTCTTTCGTCCAAGCCATGCCTATGCGAAGCGGGCCGGCCTCATAACCGGCATTGGCTCCTCCGATGTAAGTCATCCAATAGTTTCCCTTATAAGATTGAAGAGCATAACTACCTCCCCACTCCATGTCCGGCAAAGCAGGAAATCCGCCCCGTTGGTTAGTATCCCAAGTACCATCACGAAAAGAAAGAATCCGTCCTTTTGTCTTCCATTCCAACAGATTATCGCTTTCGGCCAACCATGTTTCATATCCACGGCCATCATTGCCCGAACGACCGTTGTAAATAACAAAGGTCATGTACCACTTATCACCCTGTCGAAACACGGTGGGACAATCCATCTTGTAATTGTTTGTTTCCGGAGCCAGAACAAGCCCGTATTTATAAGGCGTTTTGATTTTTTCATATACCTCCTCCATCTTCTTTTGAGAGACGCTGTTTTGCGCAAAAAGAGAACAAACAATCAACGAAAACAGAATAAGCACACCATTTCTTTTCATCGTAGTCAGTATTAATAAAACCAGAGTGATGATTCTCCTTATTTAATTGCAAGTTTAAGGACTAGTAAAACAACCAGTCCATTGTTTCCTCCGCTCCTGCCAAAGCAGCATTGCGAGGAGTAATCTCTTTATTTGTAAATCCAAACACCAGCAAATACCCTTTAGGCAAAAGCAATTGATGTTTGCCAACCGCAAAGCTATAAGCATGTACATCAGCCAAAGGCATACCGTCAATGCGAATAGCATTTGTCAGTTTCGCTTCCGCTTGTCCATAGTCATTAGCGGCCGCATCTATTTCTAGTTTCGGTGCTTTGGCATATTTCTTTTGGTCATCACGAAAATAGCCAACCAACAATTGAACGGGTTCATGAGCTTCGAACTCAATCATTGTTCCCACTTCACGCTGCCTGTCACCATTCAGATTGAAAGCAGAAAGTCCTTCTAATTCAGGAGCCAAAGCTTCCACCTTACCCGGTACGTTAGAGAATAACGAAGCCCCTTGGGTCAACTTCACCACAGATGATTTGCTTAACAAAGTAACATTCCCCTGAGTAAGTGGAGCTATTTTCACTTCCGTCGCAACTGTTTTATTACTTTGTTTCTCCTTCAACATAGCCAAGTTAGCTTTAAAATTAGTTAGCTCTTTCTCGTAGTGCACCAACATCTCCGCCCAAGTTTTATTTTTGCCGCCATCACCTCCAATAGGAATACGACGCTGAGCCGTCTGCATACTGTTGGCATAGTAATAATGGTCCTTCGTCAAATCCACCAACTTGCGATAGTGAACAAGTCCCTCTTCCATCAAAGGTATCGCTGCATCAAGATTCTTCAAATCCTTTCCCCATTGATAATCGAGCACCAACTTAGCCGCTTTCACCTTCAGGTTGAAAGCATACGCAAATTCGCGATAGCAATGCATATCATTTTGAAGACGTTCAAACTCCTCCTTATTCTTAGTTACATTCGCAGCAGCCTTGTCAATAGCAGCTACAGCCTTGTCACCATGCTCAATCACCTGAGCAATAATATCAAGCGGCAACTCACCTACGTGCGGTTGTTTCTTCCACTCCTTCTCCACATACTCTATGAGTTTTTCTCCTTCCGGTCCGCAGCTCTCATAAAATCCCGGATAGATGGTATATTTATATGGGTTGACCAATTGGCTCATAAACATTCCCAACAATAATGTCTGCCTGTTACCCTCTGTAATGCCGAAACGACGAAGCAACTTCGGAGCGATTTCACCCGATTGCTCATACGCTTCCAGAATTTCACGCGAGGCTACCGAATCAGTCCCGTAATACTCACTCAACTGACTATCCCAGTAAGACACTTCATCCTTACGGTCACGATGACAATTCCATGCATATCTGGCCCAAGTCTTGTACCACATCCAGTCACGATCCAGCTGAAACTCACGTTTGCCATCCGGCAATTTATCAGCAGTATACGGCCAATCCCAGTAAGAAGCCTGCGGGTAAAGGTGCAACGCATTGGCCCCATGAACATTGTGCATCGCATTTACAGCCTTCTGAACAAAATCGGGAGAGCTCCAACGAAACGGCTCCAGATTAGCCAGAATATGCACATTACTGATATGAATACTTCCTAGTTCGCTCAAATCCTTATGTATCTTAGCCCATGGACCACGAGGTTCATACGTAGTAAGAGACTCACCGTTGTACTTATGCATCGTATATAAATTCTTATATAATGGCAAAGCAGCGTCCATCACCATCTTGCAGTCAGTATCGTGCGCACGAAGTAAGATAGGAGGTTCATCCGTGCGACCAAGTGCCTTCAAACCATCCTTCACACCCGGAATAATCGTTTTCGTAAACCATTCCACATCATCCTCATACGTATCCATTGCCTCACCCAGGCAAACAAGCAAGCCCACATTGGGGTATTTCTCTATAAAAGCAGCGATCGACTTGCGGGTATAATCACTGATAAGCGGTGTGATAGGACGGTTACGATCTTGCGTTTTCAGTCCATAATGATCAGCAAAAGGCTTTGACAACAAAATATTATAGAACATCTGAATAACAAAGATACCTCTTTTATCGGCTTCCTTGGTCAGAAACGAGAACATCTCTTCATTCTTCTTAAATGTCTCCTCGCTTACCTCCAGCGCAAAAGGATACTCCTTCAACTTCACCAATGAAGAAAACGGATGCCCATTCCATAGGTAGAGCGTATTCATACGGTTAGCCACCAACATATCAAGATACTTTAGCCACTGTGCCTTGTCATAAAACCAAGGAAAGTTTTCGGGAGTATAAGGATATTCGTACACGCCATGCCCGGGCAGATAAGTTGTTTTCTGCAAACCTACGCACGAACCACGAAGCACCATCTCGGGTGCATCGGTCATTGAAGTAGGGAAATTCAGGCTCTTATTATCGTTTACATGATCAATCAATTCACGGCAAGCATAGATAACACCGTTACCATCTTGTCCCGTAAGTTCAGTAAAATTGCCGTTGGTAGTAATGCGGAAACCCTCCTTTTTAGTAATGGAATCCGTTGCCTGGTTAATAAAGATCGTTTTCCCTTTGAGCTTTTTACCATTCGCATCCGTACGCCAATCCACTTTATAGCCCGATTGTTCAAGTGTTGTTTTTAATTGTTGGGCTCCAAACAGCGCACGATTGGTAGCATTCGGGGTAGTTATAATACTTACAGTTTTTTCTCCGCACGAGCAAAGCAGAAATACTCCTATGCCCACCAGAAGATCTTTTAGTTTCACCATCTCTATTTACCTTTGATATTTACTCTTTAAATTCCGTTATATACTAAAAGAGACGGTAAGGAAAGGGTTTTGTACTCAATATCACTCGATTTCAAAGTATAGCAAAACGATTGGCAGAACCAAAGAAGGCACAATCTCGATTCTGTACATTCAACCATTAATACAATAAAAGCCACGGAAGGAGGATAATACTTCACTCATAACTCTTGTGCTCATGTAAGATACTTAGTTATATACCATTTTAGCTTGCATAGATACCGACACCGCACAAACTCCATTATCCAAAGAATCGATGTACAGGTGCAGCGTGAATTTATTTCTCCACGGAAAGTAGAGGCGTTGGGGAAAAGCATTCGCCAGCAACAGGGTCTCCCTGTCAGGAGTGAACTTCCCGAAAAGGAAGAGAATCACCACCAGGTCCTTACTCTCTATCTCCACATAACTTATCTTGTCCACAAATGACAGGTCGAGTGAAGGCTTCTCGTCAAAATAGCCCATCAGCACCGAGCGCAAGCGCAGAAAGGTGTCCTTCTGTATGCGCCAACGATTTTGCCTGCCGCTCTTGCTTAAGAGCATGTAGTCATTCTTTCTTTTAAGGTATATATATTTATCCATAAGCTTCCGATTCTTTTTTTAAAAGCCTCCCGGACACTTCCGGGAGGCACAAACAAAACAAACAAATAATGCCGTGATTCACATCATGGGCCTCTTTAATGTTAAATTTAAGAGAACAAATACTCTTCAAATATCCAATCGCCACAGATTTAAGTCGCTACCCTCCTTAATCTCATTTGCACGGGCAACACGCTGAAATCATCATAGGGCGAGCCCGCCAACGGATACAGATAAAGCCTGAATGAACATTCTTGTGATAAAGGCAGACGTTGGGGAAAAGCTTCCGTTAAGAACAGTCCCTCCTCATCGGAGTGATCAATATTGAACAGGAAGCTGATCAGCCTGAATTCCCCGTCCTCCAACTGCCCTTGTTCCATCCATGCGAGGAGTTCCCTGTCAAACAAAGGAGTCTCCTCAAAATAGACAAGCAGATAATCGCGAAGACGTATCAGGTCTTCTTTCTCCACCCTCCACCGGTTCTCCTTTCTGATGTGTCTGAAAAGCAGGAAGTCATTCATAACCGCGCTTTTATTTCTGTTTGAGATTATTGTAAATGGCATTGCGGAAAGAACTGCCCTGGTTAATGTCGGTCCTGTGATAACAGCCTACCCATGCATAGCAGGTGGCATTCATCAGGTCTTTGTTCAATCGGTACCACGGAGTGGTTGAGTGTCCGCTGACTCCGAACACGTGTCCCAGCTCGTGAGCCAGCACCGTGGCATTCAGGCAGGTTGTCTGCGAAATACCGAAAGCATAGCTGTTGTCCGCACGGTTTATGTCGTACACGTTGGTATAAGCGCGGCCCAACACACTGGAACTCCAC
>Ga0316602_10000204_pt1 | contig 53636 bp, 53 predicted proteins | sample OWC_soil_day10_C_FD_203103 | JGI IMG/M metagenome (GOLD analysis project Ga0316602, IMG submission 203103) | Wetland soil microbial communities from Old Woman Creek delta, Ohio, United States - OWC_soil_day10_CT | ecosystem: Environmental > Terrestrial > Soil > Wetlands | place: USA: Ohio...
GCCTGGCCGGTGGTCACCGAGCAGTTCGTGCAGTGGGTGATCGAAGACCAATTCACCATGGGTCGTCCCGACTGGACGATCGGTGGCGCGGTCTTCTCGGACGAAATCGAGTGCTGGGAGAACATGAAACTGCGCTGCCTCAACGGCTCGCACTCGACGCTCGCCTACCTGGGGCAACTCACCGGCCGCGAAACGGTCGCTGACGCCATGGGTCTGCCGCTGATCACCGACATCCTCGACCCGCTGTGGATCGAGATCCGCGAAGTGTTGCACGCGCCCAAGGGCGTCGATACCGCCGACTACGTCGAAAGCCTCAAGCAGCGCTACCGCAACCCGGCGCTCAAGCACCGCACCGCGCAGATCGCCTCAGACGGTTCGCAGAAGCTGCCGCAACGCTTGCTCGCGCCGCTGCGCGATCGCCTGGCCAAGGGCCTCGTTTCGCCGATGATCGCCACCGCGATCGCCGCCTGGATGCACTACGCGGTCAAGATCGCCAACACGCCTGACGGTGTGCTCAACGACCCGCTGGCCGCCGAGATCCTGGCCGCGGCGCGGCAGAGTCTGGTGGCGTCGAGCATCGTCGGCCACCTGCTGGCGCTCGACAAGATCTTCGGCGCCGACCTGCCGGCCAATGCTGCTTTCCGCGCGCTGCTCAGCGAGAAATTCGTCGAGCTCGCCAAGAACCCCGAAGTCGCGACGGCGACGCAGATCCGCTTCTGACGCTGTTTTAACTCCGCAACGATTACACAGGAAACACAAGCAATGAAAATGACCTTCCGCTGGTACGGCGAATCCGATCCGGTGAGCCTCAAATACATCCGCCAGATTCCGGGAATGTCGGGAATCGTCTCGGCGATCTACGACGTCCCGGTCGGCGAAGTGTGGCCGATCGAGAAGCTGCAGGCGCTGCGCGACACGATCAACGCCGCCGGACTCGAATTCGAAGTCGTCGAAAGCGTCCCGGTGCACGAAGACATCAAGCTCGGCAAGCCGAGTCGCGACCGGCTGATCGCCAACTACCAGCAGAACATCCGCAACTGCGCCGCAGTCGGCGTCAAGGTGATCTGCTACAACTTCATGCCGGTGTTCGACTGGACGCGTACCGACACGGCGATGGAGCTGGCCGACGGGTCGACGACGCTGTCGTTCGACGCCGAGGCCGTGGCCAAGATCGACCTCGAGCAGGGCATCTCGCTGCCGGGCTGGGACGCGAGCTACTCGCCGAGCCAGCTCAAGAGCCTGCTCGCCGAGTACAAGGACGTCAGCGAAGAGACGCTGTGGAGCCATCTCGAGTACTTCCTCAAGGCGATCATCCCGGTGGCGATCGAAGCCAAGGTCAAGATGGCGATGCACCCGGACGATCCACCGCGCCCGATCTTCGGCCTGCCGCGCATCGTCAAGAACCGCGACGATCTGGCGCGCCTGCTGGCCATAGTTGACTCGCCGGCCAACGGGCTGACGCTGTGCTCGGGGTCGCTGGGCGCCGACCTGTGCAACAACATCGAAGCGCTGGTCCGCGAGTTCGGCGGCCGCGGCCGCATCCACTTCGGTCACGTGCGCAACGTCAAGGTCGAACCCGACGGCACCTTCTACGAGTCGGGACACCGCTCGTGCGAAGGCTCGCTCGATCTCGCGGCGATCATGAAGGCTTACCACGACGTCGGTTTTGACGGCTATATCCGTCCCGACCACGGCCGCATGATCTGGGGCGAGACCGGCAAGCCGGGCTATGGCCTCTACGACCGCGCGCTCGGCGCCGTCTATATCAACGGCCTGTGGGAAGCGATCGACAAGTTCGCGCCGGCAGCCAAAGCCTAGCCATCGTCCAATTTCAGGAGAACAGAATGATATTCGGTAACGTGAAAGATCTCGAGTCGACCTTCGCCTGGTTGCCCAAGCCGCTCAAAACCGCCGTTCAGCACCTCAAGGACACCGATTTTGCGGCGCTGCCGGTCGGCAACTACGATCTGCAGGGCAAGGACATCTACGTTCAGGTGTTCGACGCGACGACCAAGCCGATCGCCGAAACTCGCGCCGAGGTGCATCGCACCTACATCGACGTGCAGTATTCGTGCAACGGCAAGGAGCGCATGGGCTTTGCCTCGGAAACCGGCAACAATACGGTGCTCGAAGATCTCGTCGAAGCGCGCGACCTGCTTTTTTATACCGGGATGGAAAACGAATCGACGCTGACCATGACGCCGGGCAGCTTCGCGGTGTTCTTCCCGAGCGACGTTCATCGTCCGGGATGCCTTCTTGACCAGCCAGCGTCGGTACGCAAGGTGGTGATCAAGGTGCGCGCTTCGCTGCTCTCTGCTGGCCAGTAACGATGAACAAGACCATTCGCTGGGGAATGATCGGCTGCGGCGCCGTCGCCGAAGTCAAGAGCGGTCCCGGGTTCTACAAGGCGAACGACTCGTCGCTCGTCGCCGTGACCAGCGCCGATCGCGAAATGACTCGCTCTTTCGCGCAGCGCCACGGTGTCGCCAAGCCTTACGATACGAGCGAGCAACTGCTCGCCGATCAGGACGTAGACGCCGTCTATATCGCGACGCCGCCGTCGTCGCACAAGCCGCTCTCCTTGCTGGTCGCCAACGCCGGCAAGCACGTCTATGTCGAAAAGCCGATGGCGATGCGCTTCGAGGAATGCCGCGAAATCGTCGATGCCTGCGAGCAGCAGGGCGTTCGCCTGTTCGTCGCCTTCTACCGCCGCGCCATGCCGCGCTTCCTCAAGGTCAAGGAATGGCTCGAGAGCGGCGCGATCGGCGAGGTGCGCTGCGTGCGCGCGGTTCAGCACCAGATGCCGGCGACCGAGGACCTGTCGCGCGAGACGCTGCCGTGGCGCCTCAAGCCTGAAGTGTCGGGTGGCGGCAAGTTCCTCGACATGGGAATTCACACGCTCGACATGCTCGATTTCTGGTTCGGCGCGATCGAGGAAGTGCATGGCATCGCCAGCAACCGCGCCGGACTCTACGACGTCGAGGACACGGTCACGGCGACCTGGCGGCACGCCAGCGGCGTCCAGGGTTCGGGTTCGTGGTGTTATGTCTGCGGCGAAGGCGAGGACTATGTTGAAATCATCGGTTCGCAAGGGCGTATCGAATTCGAGTTCTTTACCGACGCGCCGCTGCGCCTGATCAACGCGGCCGGCGTCGAGGAAGCCGATATTGCCAATCCGCCGCACGTACAGCAGCCTTTCATTCAGAGCATCGTCGACGACCTCAACGGGATTGCACCTTGTCCGGGCAATGTCGAGAGCGCCGTGCGTTCGACCTGGGTCGCCGACGAGGTGTTGAAAAATTACCGTCAGCAGAAGGGCTACTGAGTCCCGATCAAATTCGCAGACGCCGCTGGAAAATCCCATGCTGGCCGGCGCTGCGCCCAACTTATCATTCAAGGAACAAGACATGCCACGTATCCCGTTTGAAGAACTGAAGGCGCAGTTCAAGCGCGTCCTGATCAAGAAGGGCTGTGACGAAGCTGCCGCCGACCTCTCGGCGCAACTGATGACCGAAACGAGCTGCGACGGCGTCTATTCGCACGGCGTAAATCGCTTCCCGCGCGTCGTCGAATACATCGACAAGGGTTATATCGACCTCAAGGCCAAGCCGACCAAGACTGAAGGCATGGGCGCTTTCGAGCGCTGGGACGGCAATCTGGGTCTGGGCAACGTCAATGCCAAGCTGTCGATGGATCGCGCCGTCGAGCTCGCCAAGGAATTCGGCATCGGCTGCGTCGCGCTGGCCAACACCAACCACTGGCTGCGTGGCGGCAGCTACGGCTGGCAAGCCGCCGAGGCGGGTTGCGTCGGCATCTGCTGGACCAATACCCAGCCCAACATGCCGGCCTGGGGCGCGCGCGATCGCCGGATCGGCAACAACCCCTTCGTGATGGCCGTTCCTCGCAAAGAGGGACATGTCGTCGTCGATATCGCGATGGCGCAGTTCTCCTACGGCCAGATGGAAAACACCGCGATGCGCGGCGATATGTTGCCGGTTCCTGGCGGTTACGACGAGCAGGGGCAGTTGTCGTGCGACCCGAAGGAAATCGCCAAGACCTGGCGCGTGTTGCCGATCGGTTACTGGAAGGGTTCGTCGATGTCGATCGTCATGGATATGATCGCTGCGGTGCTTTCCGGCGGTCGTTCGACGGTCGGTGTCGGCAAGCTCGGTAGCGACGAATACGGCCTGTCGCAGATCTTCATCGCCATGGACGCCACCCGGATTGCCGGCGAAGATTACCTGGCCTCGGCGATTGCTGAAGTGGTCGACAATCTGCACGGCTCCGACCGTGTCGATGCCAACCAGCCGGTGCTCTATCCCGGCGAGCGGTCGCTGGGACACCGCCAGGAGAATCTGGCCAAGGGCATCCCGGTCAGCGATGAAGTGTGGGCCAAGATCAAGTCGCTGTGAATCGAACTGAACTGTTAAAGGATCAATCATGAAAACTCGGGCATGTGTCTTGCACGCACAGGAAGATGTGCGGATCGAAACCCTTGAGGTCGGTGATGTCGGCCCGCAGCAGGTGCTGGTGCGCATCGGTGCCGGTGGTATCTGCGGATCGGACATCCATTATTACTGGGAAGGCGGCATCGGCACCATCCGCGTCAGCGAGCCGATCGTCATGGGCCACGAAGTCGCCGGGACGGTCGAGGCCGTCGGCAGCAAGGTGACCCGTGTTCGTCCGGGCGACCGTGTTGGCGTCAATCCCAGCCGACCGTGCGGCAAGTGCAAGTTCTGCCAACAGGGCCTGCAGCAGCATTGCCTTGAGATGCAGTATTTTGGCAGCGCCATGCGCAAACCACATACCCACGGCGGCTTCCGCGATCTGCTGGTCGCCGAGGATTTTCAGTGCGAACTGGTCGGCGACCAGGTGTCGATCGGCGAAGCGGCGTGCGCTGAGCCGTTCTCGGTCGGCTTGCACGCCGTCAATCAGGCCGGCAGTCTGCTCGGCAAGCGCGTGCTGGTGACCGGAGCCGGTCCGATCGGAGCCTTGCTGATCGGTGCCGTGCGTTTGGCCGGTGCGCAGGAAATCGTCGCTGTCGATCTTTCCGAAGCGCCGCTCAAGGCCGCTACTGCGATGGGCGCGACCTGCGTGATCAATGCCCGCCAGGAGCCCGATCGTCTGCTCGCCGACTATTCGGCCGACAAGGGCTATTTCGATGTCGTCTTCGAATGTACCGGCGTCGGTGCTGTGCTCAGGCAAGCCTTCCCGGTTATCGCTCCGCGCGGCACCATCGTCCAGGTCGGCGTCTCCGGTCCGACCGAAATCCCGATCAACGCGCTGGTCGGCAAGGAAATCAAGCTGGTCGGCACGCACCGCTTCCACCAGGAGTACGCCGTGGCGGCGCGCCTGATCCGCGAGCAGCGAATCGACGTGCGTCCGGTGATTTCGTCGACGATCCCGATGGAACGAATTGCCGAAGCCTTCTCTGTCGTCCGCGATCGTTCGTCGCAGATGAAGGTGATTCTGAGCTTTGACTGATTGGCCATTGACTGGTGGATAATTCTCGACAACAAGAACGATGTGCCGAATATTTTTAAAAGTGGTAGCATGTCGGAACGTTGTTCCATTATTACGGAGGCTGACTTGGCTAGTAAACACGTAGTGATCGTCGCGGATTGTGACCATCAGTCGATCGACATTGAGAAGGCCGTGCTGGCGGATGTCTGCTCGGAACTGCCTTGGCTCAAGTGTCGGAGCGAAGACGAACTGATCGCCCAGTGCGCTGACGGCGAAGGAATCATCATTATGTACGCGCCGATGACGCGGCGCGTGATGCAGACGCTCAAGAACTGCAAGATCATCGCGCGTTACGGCGTTGGCGTAGATAGCATCGATCTGAAGGCAGCCGCTGAGCTTGGCATCATCGTCAGCAATGTGCCCGACTATGGCACTCACGAAGTCTCCGACCACGCGCTGGCGATGATGTTGTGCCTGACGCGCAAGGTGGCGATGGCCAATTCGCTGGTCAAGGCCGGTCAATGGGATTTTCGTCTAATGCACCCGATTCATCGCCATCAGGTGCAAACCATCGGCATCATCGGACTCGGTCGCATCGGCAGCGCCATGGCGCACAAGACCCACGCCATCGGAATGAAGGTCATCGCCCACGATCCCCTGGTGAAGCCGAACCGGGTTCCCGATTACGTCACGCTGGTCAGCCTCGAGGAACTGCTGCGAGAGTCCGACGTGGTGTCGGTGCATTGTCCGCTTTCCGATTCGACGCGCAATCTGCTCGACGCGAAAATGCTGGGCTTGATGAAGCCGTCGGCGTACCTGATCAACACCGCGCGCGGCTCGATCGTCGACGAAGTGGCGCTCGAAAAGATGTTGGCCGAGAAGCGGCTGGCCGGCGCGGCGATGGATGTCTTGAGCCGTGAGCCGGGAACGCCTGATCATCCGCTGTTCAAGTACGACAACTTCCTGTGTACCCCGCACATGGCGTGGCATTCGGAGGAGTCCAACAAGGAACTCAAGCGCAAGGCCGCCGAGGAAGTCAAGCGGGTGCTGCGCGGCGAAGCCCCGCTTTATCAGGTCAACAAATTCGTATCAGCCTAGGATAGGTCTCATGAAAAGCATTATTTACAGTGGCGCGCAGGACATTCGCGTCGAAGAGAAATCGCTGCCGGAAATCGCGCCCGGTGAAGTCTTGATCAAGGTCGCGTATGTCGGCGTTTGCGGTTCCGACATGAACATTTACCAGGGTGTTCATCCGCGCGCCAAGGCGCCGCTGGTGATGGGCCACGAGTTTTCGGGGACGATCGTCGCCGGCCACCCGACCTTGCCGAAGGGAACGCCGGTCACCGTTTATCCGCTGCTCTCGTGCGGTCACTGCGAACCTTGTTTGAATGGCTACGCGCACGTCTGCAACACGCTCAAGCTGATCGGCATCGACTGCGACGGGGCCATGGCCGAATACGTCAAGGTGCCGGCCGACAAGGTGATGGCGCTGCCCAAGACGCTCTCGCTCAAGCTCGGCGCCTTTCTCGAACCGCTGGCGGTCGGCGTTCATGCGGTGCGGCGCTCGGGCTATCGGCCGGGCGATCGCGCGGTGGTTTTCGGCGCCGGGCCGATCGGCCTGTGCGTCGCCTCGTGCCTGAAGTACTTCGGCGCGCAGGTGATCGTCGTCGAAGCCAACCCGTACCGTCTGGGGGTGGCCAAGAAGCTCGGCTGCACGACGATCGACGCGGCCAATGAGTCGATCAGCGACAAGGTCAAAGAATACACCAATGGCATCAACGCCGATTTCGCCTTCGACTGCGCGGCGCATCCGAGCGTGCAGACGCACCTGCTGGACGTGCTCAAGGTACAGGGTACGGCGGTGATCGTCGGCTCGTACAAGAAGCCGCCGGAAGTCGACCTGCTCAAGGTCGAGTTCAAGGAGCTCTCGATGATCGGTATCCGCGTCTATGAGCGGCGCGACTTTGAAATCGCCACCGAGATGCTGCAAAGCGGCGCCATCGATTTCGAGCTGATGCTCAGCGAATCGTTGCCCGAGCAGGCGCCGGAAGTGTTTCAGGGGCTGCTCAAGGGCGGCAACACGATCAAGATGCTGTTCAAGATGCAGCCATAACAAGGGATTGAATGATGCTCGAACTATTTAGCTTGAAAGGGAAGGTTGCGCTATTTACCGGCGGCAGTCGCGGACTGGGCAAGGCGATGGCGATCGGCCTGGCCAAAGCCGGTGCCGACGTCGCGGTGGTTGGCCGCAAGGCCGATCAGGACGTGATCGATCAGATCAGCACGCAGGGCGTTCGCGGAAAGTTCTACGAATTCGACCTGGCCAACGTTGACGGGATCGCCGCGCTGGTCGGCGAGGTCAAGAAGGATTTTGGTCACATCGACATCCTGGTCAATAACGCCGGCGTGCAAAGCCGGCACAAGGCGGTCGATTTTCCCAAGCGCGACTGGGATTTCGTTCTCAACGTCAATCTGAACGCGGTGTTCTTCATGTGCCAGGAAGTCGGCCGGTTGATGCTGGCGCAGGGCAAGGGCAAGATCATCAACATCGCCTCGCTGCTGTCGTTCCAGGGCGGACTGACGGTTCCGGCGTACGCCGCGAGCAAGGGGGCGGTGGCGCAGTTCTCCAAATCGCTGTCGAACGAATGGGCGAGCCAGGGGATCAACGTCAATTGCATTGCGCCGGGCTATATGGACACCGAGATGAACACCGCGCTGATCGCCGATGCAACGCGCAGCCGGCAGATCATGGACCGCATACCGGCCGGGCGCTGGGGCAAGCCCGAGGACATGGTCGGCGCCGCGATCTATCTTGCGTCCGATGCCTCAGACTACGTCAATGGCAGCACCATCGTCGTCGATGGCGGATGGATGGGGCGCTAGGGGCTAAGTGCGATGCCTTGAGTGAACAGTTTTCGATCAGGGAATCGATGTTTTTACATGTCAGCTGGGATGGCTTTGTGCTGGTCTGTGGATCGATCCAAGACCAGCGTTTTGGTGGGTGGTAGTCGATGCGGTAGTGGCCTGTTTTAAACAACTTGTGTAATACCTATAAGGGGAAAAAGAGTATGAGAACCGTCTTTTTGAAAAAGATTTGCAATGTGGTTGCTGCCGCGGCAGTTGGCCTTTCCTGCAGTTCATTTGCTTTGGCGCAGGAAGTCAGTGGGAAGTTGGGTCACTCGATGCCGCCAGATCATCCGCAAGCCGTGGCCATGGTCAAGTTTTCCGAACTGGTCGGGCAATACACGCAGAATCGGGTAAAAATCCAGGTTTTCCCCAGCGCCGGGCTCGGCAGTGATGACAAGATGTTGCAGGCGACTCAATCCGGAACACAGGAGGTGTACTACGGTGCTTATGCGGCGATTGCCGGATCTGTCAAAGAACTCGGTATTTTTGATTTTCCTTTCCTGTTTGAGAATATGAAGGAAGTCGACACCGTGATGAACGGCAAGATGGGCCAGAAAGTCTTCGACAAGATGCTGCCCTTGGGGCTGGTCGGGCTGGGGTGGACCGAAGCCGGTTTCCGCAATCTGACCAACAGCAAACACCCGGTAAAAACGGCTGACGATATTGCCGGGCTCAAGATCCGCGTGATGCCCAACAAGGTTGCTCTCGATACCTGGAAAGCGCTGGGTGCCAATCCAACGCCGATGGCCTTCTCGGAAATCTTCACGGCGCTCGAAATCAAGGCGATCGATGCCGAAGAAAATCCGCTGATCCTGATCTACACGAACAAATTCCATGAGGTCAATAAGTACATAACCGTCACCAATCACGTGTATACCCCCTGCGGTATCGTGGTCAACAAGAAATTCTGGGACAAGATCAAGCCTGAGGACCAGCAGGCGATGAAGAAGGCAGGCCTCGAATCCTTGAAGTTTCATCGCGGCCTGATGGACGCGGCAAACAAGGACGTGATTGCCAAGCTTGAGGCCGCCGGCGCCAAGATCGAAATCCTGCCGCCAGTCGAAGTGAACAAGCTGCGCGAGAAAACCAAGCCGGTGATCGATACGTACACCAAGTTGATCGGTGAGGATTTCGTCAAGGAATTCTATGCGGAGATCCAAAAAGTTCGCGCCGCCAAATAGTCGCACGCGCCGGCCAGGGCGGCATCTCGCGCCTTGGCCGTTTTTTTTCGCTGCGCAACAGCCGCGCAGCGTATTTCAAGGCAAAACCCCATTCCTCTGTGAAGGAATCCGAATATGAAACAACTCGTGCACTCAGCGATCAAGGGATTTGACCGGCTGCTGGAAGTCACGCTGGTCGCCTGCATGGTGGTGATGTTTGTGCTGGTCTTCATCAACGTCATGATGCGGCTGCTGATGAACAGCGGCATCGACCTCTCCGAAGAACTGCCGCGCTTCGCCTTCGTCTGGATGTGCTTCGTCGGCGCCGTGGTCGGCATGCGCCGGCACTCGCACCTCGGTGTCGACATGGTCGTCGCCGCGCTGCCCGTGTTCGGCCGCAAGATCTGCTGGGGAATCAGCCAGGCGATCATGGCCGTGTGCAGCGTCTATATGCTCTACGGCACGTATCTACAGCACGACATCATCGAGAAGAACGCTTCGGCGGTGATGCAGGTCAGCATGCTCTACGTCTATGGCATCAGCTATCTGGCCGGCGCCGCGATCATCGTGATCTGCCTGGCCAATCTGGTGCGTCTGTTCCTCGGCCAGGTCGAAGAGCACGAACTGATCGACGTTCAGGAAGAAGGCATGGAAGAAGCGCTCGAAGTCGAAAAGGGAATCGAAGAACAAGTCAAACGCGAAGGAGCAAAAGCATGACCGTATTTGTTTTTGTCGGCTCGCTGCTGGCGCTGATGGCGCTCGGCATGCCGGTCGCCTTCGCGCTGATCGGCTGCGGCATCACCATGATGTATTACATGGGGATGACCGACCCGCAGATCGTGATTCAAAACATGTGGGACGGCGCCAACAGCTTCCCGCTGCTGGCCGTTCCGTTCTTCATGCTGGCCGGCGAGTTCATGAACGCGGGCGGCATGACGCGGCGCATCATCACCATGGCCATGGCCTGGGTCGGCCACATCCGCGGCGGCTTGGGCTATGTCGCGGTGATGGCGGCGATCGTCATGGCCTCGCTGTCGGGTTCGGCGGTCGCCGACACCGCGGCGCTCGCTTCGGTGCTGGTGCCGATGATGCGCAAGGCCGGTTACGACGTCAATCGCTCGTGCGGTCTGATTTCCTGCGGCGGCATTATCGCGCCGGTGATCCCGCCGTCGATCGGCTTCATCCTGTTCGGCGTCACCGGTGGTGTCTCGATCACCAAGCTGTTCATCGCCGGCATCGTTCCGGGGGTGATGATGGGCCTGGCGATCATGCTCGCCTGGCACTGGTGCACCAAGCACGACGACATGAAGGTCGAGCCCAAATTCACCTTGCGCCAGCGCCTCAAGGAAACGCGCGACGCCGCCTGGGCGCTGGTGTTGCCGGTGGTGATCATCGGCGGCCTCAAGGGCGGCATGTTCACGCCGACCGAAGCGGCGGTCGTCGCCGCCGCCTATTCGATGTTCGCGGGACTCTTCATCTACAAGGAAATCAAGTTCAAGGAGATGTTCGGCTTGTTCCTGCGCGCTGCGGAAACGACCGGCGTAATCATGTTCCTGGTCGCCGCGGCGGGTGTCTCGGCGTGGCTGATCACCGCCGCCGACATCCCGGCGCAGCTTGCCGACATGGTCGCGCCGTTCATGGGCAACAAGATGATGATGACCTTCGTGTTGATGATGCTGGTGTTGATCGTCGGTACCGCGCTCGACATGACGCCGACCATCCTGATCATGACGCCGGTGCTGATGCCGGTCTTGAAGCAGGCGGGAATCGACCCGGTCTACTTCGGCGTGCTGTTCATCATGAACAACGCCATCGGCCTGGTGACGCCGCCGGTCGGCACGGTGCTCAACGTCGTCTGCGGCGTGGCGCGAATTCCGATGAGCGGCGCCATCCGCGGCGTCGTCCCGTTCATGATCGCGCAGACCATCGTGATGTTCCTGCTCGTCGCTTTTCCCGAGATCATCATGCTGCCGCTGCAGTGGATGACGCGCTGAGTTTCTTCCCGAGAACGTTCTGCTGCACCCGCTTATCGCGTCGATCAGACGTGTTTTTGATAGGAGAATTTCATGAAAGCAATGTCGTTCCGTTGTCTCACCAAACCCCTGGCGACCGTGTTGGGAAGCGCCTGCCTGCTGCTGTCGAGTCATGCCCTGGCACTTGACGTTCGCCTTGGGCACGGGTTTACCGAACAACACCCGCGCGGCCAGGCGATGATCCGTTTCGCCAGCGAAGTCGACAAGGCAACCAATGGTCAGGTCAAGATCAAGGTCTTTGCCAACTCGGTGCTCGGTTCCGAGGAAAAAATGCTGCAGGCGATCCAGGGGGGCGTGCAGGAGTTCTATCTGGGGTCGCTGGTCCCCTTCTCGGTGCGCAAGAAAGAACTGCAGATTTTCGACTTCCCATTCATTTTCGCCAACGATAGTGAAGTGGCCAAAGTGCTCGACGGCCCGGTCGGGCAGAAGATGCTCGATGACCTCGGCGATACCGGCGCGATTGGCCTGACCTGGGCCGGCGGCGCCTTCCGCAATATCGCCAATGGCAAGCGTCCGATCAACAAGTTCGAGGATCTCAAGGGGCTCAAGATTCGCGTGATGCAAAGCCCGGTGGCGATCGAGAGCTTCAAGGCAATGGGAATCAACGCCACGCCGATGGCTTATGCGGAAGTGTTTACCGCGCTGGAGATCCACGCGCTCGACGGTCTTGAGCATCCTCCGGTGGATATGTTCCAGAACAAGATCTACGAGGTCCAGAAGTACCTGGCGATCACCAACCACGTCTATACGCCGGTGGCGCTGGTTGTTTCCAACAAATGGTTCTCCGCTTTGCCGGCGGATCAGCAGGCGGGAATCAGAAAAGCGGCGGCCATCGCGCGCGATTTTGAACGCTCCGAGGAAATTCGCCAGGCCAAGGAAGCCGTCGATAAGCTCAAGGCCAACGGCATGGCCGTCACCGAGCTGTCGCCGCAGGAACTCGACAAGATGCGCGCAGCGGTGCGTCCTGTGATTGAAAAATTCTCGACGAGCATCGGTGCCGACTTCGTCAAGCGTTTCTATGCCGAGGTCGACAAGGTCCGCAAGGTGTCAAAGTAAGCACTAGGTCCTGATCGCGGCGTCAAGCCGCGATCGGCCGCCGCCGATCAGCGCAGAATCAGATTGTCGCGGTGGACGATTTCAGGCTCGTCGAGATAGCCGAGGATCGCTTCGATATCCTGGCTGGCGTGGCGCGCAATCCGGCGCGCGTCGCTGCTGCTGTAGTTGGAGAGGCCGCGCGCGACCTCGACACCATCTGGCGACAGGCAGGCGACCGCGGCGCCGCGTTCGAATTCGCCCTGAACCTCGACCACGCCGATCGGCAGCAGGCTTTTGCCGGCGTTCAGCGCGGCGACCGCGCCTTCGTCGAGCAGCAGTTGGCCGGCCAGCAGCAGGTGGTCGGCGAGCCATTGCTTGCGCGCGTTGAGCGGCGCGGTTTCGGAGACGAGCAGGGTGCCCACCGCTTCGCCGCGTGCCAGGCGCATCATGACGTCCGGCTCGCGCCCGCTGGCAATCACGGTATGCGTTCCGCTGCTCGCCGCGCGTTTGGCGGCGATCACCTTGGTGATCATTCCACCGCTGCCGTATTGCGTTCCGACGCCGCCGGCCATCGCTTCGAGCGCCGGGTCGCCGGCGCGTGCTTCGGAAATCAGCGTCGCGGCCGGATCCTTGCGCGGGTCGGCGGTGAATAGCCCGGGTTGGTCGGTGAGAATGACCAGGCAGTCGGCGTCGATCAGATTGGCGACCAGCGCGCCGAGCGTGTCGTTGTCGCCGAACTTGATTTCGTCGGTGATCACCGTGTCGTTCTCGTTGATGATCGGCACCACGCCGAGTTCGAGCAGCGTGGAGAGCGTCGAGCGCGCGTTGAGGTAGCGCTTGCGGTCGGCGAGGTCGTCGTGGGTCAGCAGAATCTGCGCGGTGTGCAGCCCGTGGCTGCCGAAGGCGCTCTCGTAGACCTGGGCCAGCCCCATTTGGCCGACGGCTGCGCAGGCCTGCAGTTCATGGACGGCGCGCGGGCGCTTGCTCCAGCCCAGGCGCTGCATGCCGCAGGCGATGGCGCCCGAGGAGACCAGTACGACCTGCCGGCCGCTCTGCCGCAGTTGCGCAATCTGCTTCGCCCATTCGTCGATGGCGGCCAGATCGAGGCCCTGACCATTGTTGGTGACGAGAGCTGAGCCTACCTTGATGACAAGTCGTTTCGCTTCGGCAATGCGGGTCGGGGTCATGGCTACTAGTCTATTTTGGCAGAATGATGATAAATAACCGTTCGGCCTGAGCTTGTCGAAGGCCAGTGATGGCGAGCGGCAGCGGTTCGACAAGCTCACCGCGAGCGGTATGGCTTTTTACGCAACGAACTACTCGGTGTCGGCACCACTTTCTGAATCGTCGAGAAAGTGCTCGTCAAGTGCGGCATCGTTCATTGGCAGCGGTGGCGCCAGGCTGTCGAGTGCTTCCTGCAGCTTGTAGATCACCGGGCGGCAGCCTTCGCCGTTGATCGCGCTGATCTGAAAAACGGGCGTGTCGGCGTCTGCGGCATAGGCCTTGAGAAAATCGGCGACGCGCTGTTCGCGCTCATCCTCGGGGATCAGGTCGAGCTTGTTGAGAATCAGCCAGCGCGGTTTGGCGGCGAGCTCGGGGCTGTACTTCTCGAGTTCGCCGACGATCGCCTTGGCGTCATGCACCGGGTCGGCGTCGGGGTCGGGCGGCGCCAGGTCGACGATGTGCAGCAACACGCGCGTTCGCGCCAGGTGCTTGAGAAAGCGGATTCCCAGGCCGGCGCCTTCGGCGGCGCCTTCGATCAGCCCGGGAACGTCGGCGATCACGAAGCTCTTGTTCTCGCTGACGCGAACGACGCCGAGGTTCGGGTGCATGGTCGTGAACGGGTAATCGGCAACCTTCGGTCGCGCCGCCGAAACGGCGCGGATGAAGGTGCTCTTGCCGGCATTGGGCAGGCCGAGCAGGCCGACGTCGGCGAGCACGCGCAGTTCCATACGCAGGTCGCGCTCTTCGCCGGGTTCGCCCTTGGTGAATTGGCGCGGCGCACGGTTGATGCTCGACTTGAAATGGATGTTGCCGAGGCCGCCGCGACCGCCCTTGGCGATCAGTACCTTCTTGCCGTCGACGTCGAGGTCGGCGACGATCTGCTCGCTATTGACGTCGGCGATCACCGTGCCGACCGGGACGTGCAGCGTGATGTCGTCGCCGCCCTTGCCGTAACAGTCGCTCGATGCGCCGTTGCCGCCGCGCGGTGCAAGGAATTTTCGCGAGTAGCGGAATTCGATCAGCGTGTTGAGGTTGCGGTCGGCGACCACATAGACATTGCCGCCGCGTCCGCCGTCGCCGCCATTGGGGCCGCCCTCGGGCTCGTATTTCTCGCGCCGGAACGTCGCCGCGCCGTTGCCGCCGTCGCCGGCTGCAACGTAGATCTTGGCTTCGTCGATGAATTTCATGGGGCGGTCCCGTCGTGAATCGTGTGAATTCGGTCTGAAAAATTAAAAAGCCCTACCACCAGGATAGGGCTTTTGGGGTGCCTTGCGGTGTGATCAGGCAGCAACCGGCGCGATGCTGATCGTGCGCCGGCGCCTGGGGCCTCGGATGGTGAATTGGACCAGGCCTTCGACCAGGGCGAACAAGGTGTGATCCTTGCCCATGCCGACGTTCTCACCCGGGTGGAACTCGGTACCGCGCTGGCGAATGATGATGTTGCCCGGGACCACCAGCTGGCCGCCGTAGCGCTTTACGCCGAGGCGCTTCGATTCAGAGTCGCGACCGTTACGGACACTGCCGCCTGCTTTTTTGTGTGCCATGAGTCAGTTTCCTTTCGGTTAGGCCGCGACGATGTCGTCGATGCGGATTTCGGTGTAGTTTTGACGATGGCCCTGATGCTTCTGATAATGCTTGCGACGACGCATTTTGAAGATCATGACCTTGTCGTGACGGCCTTGTGAAAGCACAGTCGCCTTGACGGTCGCTCCAGCCAGGAAGGGCGTGCCGATTTGTACGGACTCGCCTTCGCCAACCATGAGAATCTGGTCAAGGGTGATTTCTGTGCCAACGTCTGCCGGTATCTGTTCTATTTTCAATTTTTCGCCGGTGACAACGCGATATTGCTTGCCCCCGGTTTTTATGACCGCATGCATTGTTGGAACTCCAAAGAACAAAGTGTTGAGAAGAACCGCGCATTATACGGAAATTTCTTTCCAAGTCAAAGGGTTCGCGCAGCAGTGGCGTCGGGCCCCGGCGCCGTCCGCTAGCCCGCTGCGCGCGCAGGCCGTGCCTTGGGACGGCGGGGCGGCCGGCGTCCTGGCGGTTTTTTGCGCAAGATCCGGCCGGATCGTTTGTCGCTCCAGCGTTTGCCTTGACTGAGCAAGGGTACAGCGCATAGCATTAACGGATTTTTCGAAGGTGCTCTACGGTGAAGCTGGAACAGCTCGACAACCTGATTGGCCCTGACATGAAGGCCGTTGACGCGGTGATTCGTTCGCGTCTTCATTCCGATGTGGCGCTGGTGCAGCAGGTCGCCGAGTACATCATCAACGCCGGTGGCAAGCGCCTGCGCCCCTCGCTGGTGCTGCTTGCAGCCGGCGCGCTCGGTTATCGCGGTACGCAGCACCATGAGCTTGCCGCCATTGTCGAGCTGATCCATACGTCGACGCTGTTGCACGACGACGTGGTCGACGAATCCGATCTGCGGCGCGGCCGTGAAACCGCCAATGCGCTGTTCGGCAACGCCGCCAGCGTGCTGGTCGGCGACTTTCTGTATTCACGAACTTTCCAGATGATGGTCGACGTCGGCGACATGCGCGTGATGCGCGTGCTGTCGGACGCGACCAATATCATCGCCGAAGGCGAAGTGCTGCAGCTGATGAACTGCCACGATGCAAACGTCGATGAGGCGCGTTATCTGCAGGTGATCCGCTACAAGACCGCCAAATTGTTCGAGGCCGCGGCGCAAATCGGCGCGATCATCGGCGGCGCTTCGCATCAGGTCGAGCAGCGTCTGGCCGAGTACGGCATGCATCTGGGAACCGCCTTCCAGCTGATCGACGATGTGCTCGATTACTCGGGCGCCGAGGTCGAGACCGGCAAGCATCTTGGCGACGATCTGGCCGAGGGCAAGCCGACGCTGCCGCTGATCTACGTGATGCAGCACGGCACCGCCGAGCAGGCCGCCTGCGTTCGCCTGGCGATCGAGAACGGCGGTCGCGACGACTTCCTGGCGGTGCTGGCGGCGATCCGCGAAACCGGCGCGCTCGAGCACGCCAAAATGCAGGCGAAAGCCGAAGCCGATCTGGCAGCGAATGCAATTGTTGCGTTACCTGCTTCCCCATACAAGGATTCTTTGTTAGAATTGCCGCTCTTCGCGGTTGCTAGGTCTTTTTAGCGCCTCGTAGTTTCGGTCGGGGCGTAGCTCAGCCTGGTAGAGTACTGCGTTCGGGACGCAGGAGTCGGAGGTTCGAATCCTCTCGCCCCGACCACATTTACAAGCAGTGAAATAAAGGATTTGGCAAATTGCCCAGTCCTTTTTTTTCGTCCACAAATCGGCACGGCTTTTCGCTATGATGGCTTTCGCCGTCTTTAGGCGAAGGCCTGCTCTCCTCGGCACAGAGCAGCTTTCCGTCCATTCCCTGGTGCCTGAAGAAAGTCCGCAATGTCGCTGGTATTGACCGAAAAAAGAGATACGACGGGCATCATCACGCTCAACAACATTGCCAAGCGCAATGCGCTGAGCGAAGCCTTGATCAGTGAAATCACGGCGGCCTTGAATGGCTTTCGCGCCTTGAATATCCGTGCGGTGGTGTTGCGCGCGCCGCCCGGCGTCAAGGTCTGGTCGGCGGGGCACGACATCTCCGAGTTGCCCGACCGCGGCCGCGATCCGCTGGGCTTCAACGATCCGCTGCGCATCCTGATTCGCGCCATTCAGGAATTTCCGGCGCCGGTCATCGCACTGATCGAAGGCGGCGTCTGGGGCGGCGGCTGCGAAGTGGCGATGGCTTGCGACATGCTGGTCGCCACGCCCGAAGCGACGTTTGCCATTACGCCAGCGAAACTCGGCATTCCCTACAACCTGGGCGGGGTGCTCACGCTGCTCAACATGATTCCCCTGCCGGTGGCCAAGGAAATGCTATTCACGGCGCAGCCGATTCCAGCCGAGCAGGCGCTCAATCTGGGAATCATCAACTACATCCAGCCGGCGGCGCAGATCGAGGCCTTCGTCTTGGCGATGACGGCACGCATCAGCGCCAACTCGCCGCTGAGCATCGCGGTGATGAAGGAAGAATTGCGCCTGCTGTCGAGTGCCCATGCGATTTCCCCTGAGCTCTTCGAGCGGATGCAGGGCGCGCGCCGTATCGTCTATGACAGCGATGACTACCAGGAGGGGCTCGACGCCTTCCGCGCCAAGCGCCAGCCGCAGTTCTCCGGGAAGTAGCGCCTGCCGGGCGCCTAGCGCCCAGTTCGGGCGAGGTAGCGCTTGCGCCAGAACAGCACGCCCAGGCAGAGCGCGATGCTGGTCATGGTGCCCATTGCCCACCAGAATCCGAGGTGCTGGTGGATCAGCGGAATGAAGTCGAAGTTCATGCCAAAGATCGCGGCGATCAGGTTGAGCGGCAGGAAAATCGCGGTCAGCGCGGTCAGCGTGCGCATGATGTCGTTGGTGCGCTGACCCTGGGCGTTGAAATGCATCTGCACCGAGCTTTCGACGCTCTGCTCCAGGCGACGGACGTGGTGCACGACGCGCTCGATGTGCTCCTGGACGTCGCGACTGCGCACGCTGAGCAGGTCTCGCTCGCGTTGTGCTTGCGCGGTCGGCGGTTCGGGCCAGGTCTTGATGGCGTCGATCCAGTCCTGGATCGCGGTGCGCTGGTCTTCGCAGATTTCGTCGAGGTAATGCAGCGTCAGGCGTGCGTCGAGCAGCGTCGCCCAGTCATTGAAGCGGCTCTTGGGGTCGAGTAGCCGGGATTGCCAATGGTCGAGCTGATGGGTCAACTCGCGGCGCAATTCGAGAAAGCCATCGACCATCTGGTTGATGATGCGCAGCATCAGGTCGGCCGGACAGGTCGGCAGGCGGGCGCCGGCCGCCCGCGATTCGGCTGAGGCGGCGACGAAGAGCTTGGCGGCGTAGGCGTCGCGGATCGCGCACTCGCTCGGATGAACAGTCAGCAGCACATGGTCGAACAGCGCAAAGCCGACCGCACCGGTATCGATGCGTCGCAGGATCGGCGGCCCACTGCGCAGCGCTGGGCGCTCCTGTGGATCGCTGCCCGCCGCTCGCTCGCCGCTTGCCGCTGCCAGCCGCCGAAAAACGAGCAGGTCGTACTGCGAGGTGTAGTCGTAGTGCGAGGGGATGAAACTGTTGAGCAGGTCCGATACGTGCAGGTCAACGAGTTGCATTCCGCACAGTGCCTGCAAGGCCGCCTGAATCTCGTTTTGCCTGGTCGCGAAGTCGTCGCGGCTGCAGGCGATCCAAAGATAAGCCTGGCGCGCCTTGTCGATCGCCTGGTCGAGTGCGGCCGATTCGTCGAGGCTGGTGCTGGTGATGGTGAAAATGCGCATGCCGCATTATGCCGAACTCAGCGTGGTACCGCATGCTTTCCGATCGCCTGCCTCGGGCGCTTCTGCTATGCTTTGCTGCTCAGAACAAGGGCTTGATCAAAATGAAATTCCTGCTGCTGGTGGCGCTGTTTCTGGCGGTGTTTTGGCTGCTGCGCAAGGCACGGGCTGCGCGTTCGGCAGAGCGTTCGCCGCGGCCGGCGCGGGCGCCTGAGCGGATGGTCAAGTGCGCGTATTGCGGCGTTAACCAGCCGGTCAGCGAGAGTATTTTGACGCACGGGCGTTACTACTGCTGCAGCGCCCATCGGCTTGAAGCCGAATCACGCGATGGCTGATTGCTGATGCGGGATATTTTCGACGGCAAGGCAGAGCAGTTCTCCGAGATGCATTGGAAGTCGCTGCACTATTTTGTTCTCTATCGGTGCTGCATCGCCTGCCTGTTGTTCGCCTCGTCGCTGCTGCACCCGTCGGCTTTCTCGATCCTTAGTCCGCATGCCGGATCTTTTCATCTGGCGGCGACCGGTCTGTACCTGCTGGCAACCATCTCGTCCTTGCTCGGACTGCACTACTATCGTCGGTGTTTCAACGTGCAGCTGACGCTGCATGTGCTGGTCGACATCTTGGTGTTGACGCTGCTGATGCATTCCGGCGGCGGCTTGCACAGCGGCTTGGGCGCGCTGCTGCTGGTCACCCTGGCTGGTGCGGGAGTCGTCGGACAGGGGCGCCTCGTTCTTTTTTTTGCGGCGACGGCGACGCTCGCGGTCCTTTTCGAACAGGCCTATCGGGCGATGGTCGTCGATGTCGAAATGACCGATTTCTTTCAGGCGGGGCTGTTCTGCGCCGGTTTCTTTGCCGTTGCCATTTCGGCGCGCTTGCTGGCGCGCCGGATCATCAGCAACGAAGAATTGGCGCGCCGGCGCGGCGTCGATCTCAAAAACCAGACGCTGGTCAGTCAGCGCATCATCGAGGAAATGCAGGATGGGGTGCTGGTGCTCGACCGCGATGGATGGGTCAAACAGCATAATCCGCGCGCCGAACAATTGCTTGGCTTGGGCGACCCGTCGGAGCGCCGGCTGGTCAATTACTCGACCGAACTGGCGCGCGCTTTTTCCGACTGGTGTGCGCGCGCCAGTGGCGAGCCGGTGTTGGTCAGAGCGCCGGCCAGCGGCATGCAGTTGCGTGCGCGCTTCGTGACGACGACGAGCTCGGAGTGCGACGTGCTGGTTTTTCTTGAGGACATGGGGCGCTTGCAGGAGCAGGCGCGGCAGATCAAGTTGGCCGCGCTCGGCCGCCTGACGGCGAACATCGCGCACGAGATCCGCAATCCGCTGTCGGCGATCAATCATGCCGGCGAGTTGATGGCCGAAGAGAGCCTGGGCTCGACCAATGACCGGCTGCTGCGCATCGTTCTCGACAACACGCAGCGGGTCGAACGCATCGTCAGCGATGTGCTCGAACTGGGGCGGCGCGATCGCGCTCATCGGGAGCTTATCGATTTGCGCCAAACCTTGCCGATCCTGGTCGATGAATATACTCTCAAGGAAAAAGCGTCGGCAGGCGTCGTCGGCTTGGAGTTTTTGGGGCGCGCGACGATTTTCTTCGATCGCTCGCATTTTCATCAGGTGCTGTGGAATCTTCTGGGCAACGCTTTGCGTCATTGCCGCGGGGTGGCTGGCAGCATTCGCTTGCAGGTACGTGACGGCAGCCGCGACGGATGGGTTGATTTGCATGTGATCGATGATGGCGAGGGGGTCGACGAGCGCTATAGCGAGCAGATCTTCGAGCCTTTCTTTACCACGCACAATCGCGGTACCGGCCTGGGGCTTTATATCGCGCGAGAGCTTTGCGACGCCAACGGGGCGCGGCTCGAGTTGATGCACAGCGAGTCGGGTGCGGACTTTCGTATTTCCGGGAGGAGTGAGCCGTGTCAGTGAGCAAAAGCGATCGCCGTCCGCGCGGCGAGAAGGCACGCGTGTTGGTCGTCGATGACGAGGCGGATATTCGCGAACTGCTCGACCTGACGCTGGCGCGCATGGGGCTGTCGGCGGACTGCGCCGCTACCGTTGCCGAAGCGAAGAAATATCTCGAACGCGAGCATTACGGCTTGTGCCTCACCGACATGCGCCTTCCCGATGGTGAGGGCTTGGACATCGTGCGTTTGATCGGCGCGCAGTATGGTGAAACGCCGGTGGCGGTGATTACGGCTTTCGGCAGCGCCGACAACGCGGTGGCGGCGTTGAAGGCGGGCGCTTTCGATTATCTGGCCAAACCCGTGGCACTCGATCAGCTGCGTTCGCTGATCAAGTCGGCGCTCAATTTGCCGCTGCGCGGTGACTTGTCGGTCGCGGCCGCTACCACTGACGGAATGGCCGGGCAGCTGATCGGCGACTCGCCGTCGATCGCCACGGCCCGCGAAATGATCGGGAAGCTGGCACGCAGCCAGGCGCCTGTTTATATCTCCGGAGAATCGGGCAGCGGCAAGGAACTCGCGGCGCGTCTGATTCACCGCCAGAGCGCACGCCATGGCGCGCCCTTCGTTCCGGTCAACTGTGGCGCCATCCCCGAAAACCTCATGGAGAGCGAATTTTTCGGCTACCGCAAAGGCGCCTTTACCGGGGCCGACAGCGATCGCGATGGCTTCTTTCAGGCGGCCAACGGCGGCACGCTGTTTCTCGACGAGGTCGCCGATTTGCCGCTCGCCATGCAGGTCAAGCTGCTGCGTGCGATCCAGGAAAAACGGGTACGCAAGGTGGGCTTTGCCACCGAAGATCCGGTCGATGTGCGCATCGTTTCGGCGACGCACCGCAAGCTCAAGGACTGCGTCGATGCCGGCAACTTTCGTCAGGATCTTTACTACCGGCTCAATGTGATTGAGCTCAAGATGCCGAGTCTGCGCGAGCGTCAGGAGGACATCCCGCTGCTGATCGAGACGCTGCTCGCACGCATTTGCGGGGATCGGCCGCCCCCCGAGTTGTCGGTCGAGGCGATGCGTGCGCTGGGCGCCTACAGCTACCCGGGGAACGTGCGCGAACTCGAGAATATCCTTGAGCGCGCATGGGCCTTGTGCGCCGGCGGCAAGGTGCTGCTCGACGATCTGCAACTGGCTGCCGAGTCGGCGGTCGAGGGCGGCGCCGGGCATGACGGAGAGACGCTCGATGATCACATGAATCGCGTCGAGCGGCAGCTGATCCTTGAGGCGCTGGCGAAAACCGGTTTCAACCGGACTGCGGCGGCCAGATTGCTCGGCGTCACTTTCCGCTCGCTGCGCTACCGCATCGAACGGCTGGGGATCGAAGAGTGAGCGCGGGCGACCGAACGAGCCCAGCGGCGCTCTGCGGCGTATGGGACGATGGGTGGTTTGGCGCCGCTCAGCGGATCGACTCGCCAAACTTTGACGATCGGCCCGAGGGGGAATCCGTCTCGCTGGTTGTGGTGCATGCCATCAGCTTGCCGCCGTCGAAATTTGGCAGCGACGATATTTCGCGGCTGTTCACCAACACGCTCGATCCGCATGCGCATCCTTATTTTTCAGCGATCAGCGCGGTGCGTGTTTCCGCCCATTTTTTGATTCGTCGCGACGGCGCGCTGCTTCAATTCGTGAGCTGTCAGCAGCGTGCCTGGCATGCCGGCGCGTCATCCTGGAACGGCCGTTCGCGCTGCAATGATTTTTCGATCGGCATTGAGCTTGAGGGCTGCGACGAGTTGCCTTTCGAGGACGCCCAGTACCTTCAGCTCACTGCGCTGATCGAGTCGCTGCGAACGATCTATCCCGTTGTTGCTGTCGTCGGCCATGCCGATATTGCGCCAGGGCGCAAGACCGATCCGGGGCCGTGCTTTGACTGGCGGCGCGTTGGCTTGCAGCATCAGGCGTGAGCCTGTCGCGGTCACCGAGCCGTCGCATTATCCCGATGGTCATTGGCTGTGTCGTCGGGTGACCGCGCTGTCGGCAACCCCTGAATAATGTCAATGGGGTATTGTGCGGCGGGCTGATTCAGTCGCTGGTTTTCGTCGTTCACAATAAACTTCTTGCGTCAAGTGTTCCTCGCTACTAGAATTAGTCGCGATTGGCAAGGGCGGCACAACATCTAGTAGTTTTTGTTGTCACCGACTTTCTGACATGAGCGGGTTGCTCTGGTTCGCCAGGGCCTCAATGCAGATTGTGATGGATGTGAACGGACTACAGGCTCAAGGATCTCTTGTCTACGTAGCGTGCTTACCGGAGGCTTCCGGTTTTGCGCGGCTGTCTGCATCTCTTCTGCTTCGTCCCGTCGCCGAGTCGCTTGCCGCGAAGTCTGTTGGTGGTGGCTCAGGATATGGACCATTCCGGCGGACATTGCACGCCCCTTCGGTTCCCGCTTGTTCCCTGTCCTTTTGGGTAAATGCCAACGTCTTTCGGCGGCTGTTGCCGCGTATGGATTCGATCTGCGCATTACTGATGCGCCCGTTGAATGGTCCAGTGTTTACGGATCGTTTTTTTCAGTGCCCGAGCTAGATGTTTCCCTTGAAATCAGAGAAGGAGGTTGACATGGCAACAAGTGCGAAGAAACCCGCGGCGGCTGCGAAGCCGGCCGCCACAAAGGTAGCGCCGAAGACGGCGGCCAAACCGGTGGCCAAGAAGGCGGCTGCCAAGGTCGTCGCCAAACCGGTAGCGAAGCCGGTCGTCAAGAAAGTCGCAGCGAAACCGGCGGTCAAGAAAGCGGCGCCCAAGGCGGTTGCCAAACCGGCGGCCAAGCCGGTTGTCAAGAAAGCTGCAGCGAAACCCGCCGCCAAGGTCGTCGCCAAGCCAGCAGCGAAGCCGGTAGCCAAGAAGGCTGCGGCGAAGCCAGCTGCCAAGCCGGCGAAGGCCGCTGTCAAAAAGGCCGCCGCCAAACCGGTCGCCAAGGCCGCAGTGAAAAAGGTCGTCGCCAAAGCGGCTGCCAAACCCGTCGCCAAGAAAGCCGCAGCGAAACCTGTAGCCAAGGCCGCGGCCAAAAAAGCCGTTGCCAAACCGGTGTCCAAGCCGGTCGTCAAGGCCGCGGCCAAGCCGGTCGCCGCCGTCAAGCCCGCAGCCAAGGTTGCCGTCAAGCCTGCGGCCAAACCGGCGGTGAAAAAGGCGGCGGTTAAAAAGGCGGTCCCGGCGTCCCAACCCGCGCCCGCTGCGGCACCGTCAACGGCAGCGACTCCGGGGCTGAAGTCGGCACTCAATCCGACGGGTGCCTGGCCGTTCCCGACGGGTTCGCGGCCGAAGTAGATCGTTCTGCGGGGTGGGGCGCTGGCCCCGCCCGTTTTCAAGCGCTCGACGCTTGTCGCGCGTCAGCGAATTATGAATCAGCGAAGATAGCGGCGAAGGCGATCGACGGCTTCGGCCAGGCGTTCGGTGTTGGTCGTGTAGGCCAGGCGTACGTGCGATTTTGGCGCATTGCTGCCGAAGTCGATTCCCGGGGTGAGTGCCACACCGGCGGTTTCGAGGAGGTCGTGCGCGAAGCGCTCGCTGTCGGAGGTCAATGCGCTGCAGTCGGCATAGAGGTAGAAGGCGCCTTCCGGTCTGGCGCTGATCTTGAAACCCAGCTTTTCGATCTCGGGCACCAAGAAGTCGCGCCGCCGGCCAAACTCGGCGCGCCGCATCTCTAGCAGCGCCAGCGTGTCCGGGTGGAATGCCGCCAATGCGGCGTGCTGTGCGGGCGTCGATGGGGCGATGAAAAGGTTCTGCGCGAGTCTCTCGACGGCGCGCACAAAACGCTCTGGAACGACCAGCCAGCCCAGGCGCCAACCGGTCATGTTGAAGTACTTCGAGAAGCTCTGCACGACGAAGATGTCGTCGCCAAACTGCAAGGCCGTCGTCGCGTCGCGTTCGTAAGTCAGACCGTGGTAAATCTCGTCGACGATCAGTTGCCCGCCCTGGCCGCGCACATAGCCCGCGATGGCCGCCAGCACGTCGTCGTCGAGCAGCGTTCCGGTAGGATTGGCGGGCGACGCGAAGAGCGCGCCGGCGGTGCGCTCGTTCCAGTGCTGCTTGACGTCGGCGAGCGTCGGCTGAAACTTGTTTTGGCCATCAACCGGAATGCCGATCGGTACGCCGTCGAAGCTGCGAACGAAGTTGGCGTTGCACGGGTAGCCCGGGTCGGTGAGCAGCCATTCGCTGCCCGGTTCGCACAGGCAGGCCAGCGCCAGCAGCAGCGCGCCCGAGGCGCCGGCGGTGACGACGATGCGTGAGGCCGGGACGCTGAGTCCATAGCGCGAGCCATAGAAATCGGCGATGGCGCTGCGCAGTTCGGGCAGGCCGAGCGCCGGCGTGTAGAACACGCGGCCGGTGGCCAGGTGCGCTTGCGCGGCGGCGATGATCGTTGGCGGTGTGGTGAAGTCGGGTTCGCCGACTTCCATGTGGATGATGTCGCGGCCTTCGGCTTCCAGCGCTTTGGCGCGCGCCAGCAACTCCATGACGTGGAAGGGGGCGATTTTCTGCAGGCGGCTGGCGGGAAAACTGGGCATGGTGGTCTCGCGACGCTCGGGTCGGAAAGGGGTGTGAAAAAAAAGCCGCCCGAAGGCGGCTTTGCTTGCTTTAAACGCGGCTTAAGCCTTGAACTTGGCTTCGTATTCGTCGCGGATTGCAGCCAGCTTGGCCGGCAGCTTGTCGCCCATCTTGGCGAACCATTCCTTGACGCCTTCGAGTTCGGCGAGCCAGGTGGTCTTGTCGAGCTTGGTGACGTTGGCGAACTGTTCCTTGGTGAAGTCGGAACCGCTCCAGTCCATGTCTTCGTAGTTCGGCGCGGTACCCAGAACGGTCTGCTGACCGCCGACCTTGCCTTCGCTGCGTTCGATGATCCACTTCAGGACGCGTGCATTGTCGCCGAAGCCAGGCCAGGCGAAGCCGCCCTTGTCATCGGTACGGAACCAGTTGACCACGAAAATCGGCACGGCCTTGGTCGCTACCGAGCCCATCTTGAGCCAGTGGCTGTAGTAGTCGGCCATGTGGTAGCCGCAGAACGGCAGCATGGCGAACGGGTCGCGACGGACCACGCCTTGCGCGCCGAAAGCGGCGGCAGTCGTTTCCGAACCGAGCGTCGCGGCAGCGAAGACGCCGTGTTCCCAGTCGGTCGTCTGGCTGACCAGCGGCACCGTCGAAGCACGACGACCGCCGAACAGGAAGGCCGAGATCGGCACGCCGTCGGCGTTCGACCAGTCCTTGTCGATACACGGGCATTGCGAAGCCGGGGCGGTGAAGCGCGAGTTCGGATGGGCGGCCTTGGTGCCTTTTTCCTTGGCAATTTCGGGCGTCCAGTCGTTGCCCTGCCAGTCGATGGCGTGCTTCGGAGCCGGTCCCATGCCTTCCCACCACACGTCGCCGTCGTCGGTCAGCGCGACGTTGGTGAAGATGGTGTTCTCGGCGAGCGAGGCCATGGCGTTGAAGTTGGTCTTGTCGTTGGTACCCGGGGCGACGCCGAAGAAACCGGCTTCCGGATTGATCGCGTAGAGGCGGGTGACGCCGTCCTTGTCCTTGCGCGGCTTGATCCAGGCGATGTCGTCGCCGATCGTGGTGATCTTCCAGCCCTTGAGTTCCTTCGGCGGAACGAGCATCGCGAAGTTGGTCTTGCCACAGGCCGACGGGAACGCGGCGGCGACGTAGTGCTTGTCACCGGCCGGCGATTCGACGCCGAGGATCAGCATGTGTTCGGCGAGCCAGCCGTCGTCACGCGCCATGTTCGAAGCGATGCGCAGCGCCAGGCACTTCTTGCCGAGCAGCGCGTTGCCGCCGTAGCCTGAACCGTACGACCAGATTTCGCGGGTTTCCGGATAGTGCACGATGTACTTGGTGGTCGGGTTGCACGGCCACTTCGGATCCTTGGTGCCGGCTTCCTTCGGCGCGCCGATCGAATGCACGCACGGGACATAGATGCCGTTGGTGCCGAGCACCGGGAAGACGTCCTTGCCCATGCGGGTCATGATGCGCATATTGGTGACGACGTAGGCGCTGTCGGTGATCTCGATGCCGATCTGGGCGATCGGCGAGCCGATCGGGCCCATCGAGAACGGGATGACGTACATCGTGCGGCCCTTCATGCAGCCCTTGAACAGGCCGGCGAGCAGCGTGCGCATCTTGGCCGGCTCTTCCCAGTTGTTGGTCGGGCCGGCGTTTTCCTTCTTCTCGGAGCAGATGTAGGTGCGGTCTTCAACGCGCGCCACGTCGGACGGGTCGGAGAAGGCCAGGAACGAATTCTTGCGCTTCTTGAGCTTGATGAAGGTGCCGGCATCGACCAGTTCCTGGCACAGGCGATCGTATTCGGCTTGCGAGCCGTCGGCCCAGACGACGCGGTCCGGCGTCACCAGGGCGGCGATTTCGGCGACCCATTTTTTCAGGCCTTCGTGCTTGACGTAGTCAGGAGCATTGATTGAGATGTTTTGACTCATTGCTATTCACTCTCTAAGGGACAGTTAAAAAAACAGCAGGGTCTGGCAGCGGCGATTTGATGATTTGCCGTGCGGGGCCCGGAACAGGCCGGCGAATTCCGTAAGAAAAACCGGGTCGTTCACGGCCGAGAACCCGTGGTGAACTGTCTGACGATGCGGTCATGCTTAGCGTTGATTCGGCGTTCCTTGAACAGGCAAAATAGTACCATAGCTCATAAGGGCAATGCTGCTCTGCGCACTTGCTATTTCCGGATTGTTTGTCCTTGCGCTCACCACGGTGCCCCGGTTTTTGGCGATTTCCATTGCGGCATGGCGCGCCAATCCGGCTATTATTCAAGTTGCCATGAGCGACCCGGTTTCCTCCTCGCAGGACCACGGTAGAACGGCGTTGGTGCTTGCCGGTGGTGGCGCGCGGGCGGCCTATCAGGTCGGGGTGCTGCTCGCCGTGCGGGATCTCTTGCCGCCAGACAGTCCCAATCCTTTTCCGATTCTCTGTGGTACCTCGGCCGGGGCGATCAATGCCGCGGCATTGGCCTGTTATGCCGACAGCTATGATGCGGCGGTCGATGCGCTGGCGGGCGTCTGGCGCAATTTTCACGTCGGCCAGGTTTATCGTTCCGACCCGCTGGGCGTCGCTGCGTCTGGCGCGCGTTGGCTGGGAGCGCTGGCCTTCGGCTGGCTGTTCAACAAATCGCCACGCTCGCTGCTCGACAATCGGCCGTTGCGGGAACTGCTCGAAAGAAGGCTGGACTTTGGCCGCATCGGCCGGGCGATCGACGCCGGTTCGCTCTATGCGGTCAGCCTGACTGCTTCCGGCTATACCAGCGGGCAGAGCGTCAGCTTTTTCGAGGCGCGTAGCGATGCGCCGGCGTGGACTCGCACGCATCGCTTCGGTTGCCGTGCGCGCCTTGGTGTCGATCATGTGCTGGCGTCCAGCGCGATTCCCTTCTTTTTCCCCGCGGTTCGCCTCAGTCGTGAATACTTCGGCGATGGCTCGATGCGGCAGCTGGCCCCCATTTCTCCGGCGATTCATCTGGGCGCCGAAAAAATCCTGATTGTCGGTTCGGGGCGGATGTCCAACAAGACCGAGCGCCAGCATTCGAGTACGTATCCGACGCTGGCGCAGATCGCCGGTCACGTGCTCTCGTCGATCTTTCTCGATAGTCTTGCTGTCGATATCGAACGCATGCAGCGAATCAACCAGACGCTGTCGGCCGTTCCCGACGAGGTCAAGCGACAGGGTACAATCCCGCTGCGTGCGATTCAGTTGTTGGTCATTTCACCGTCGGAGCGCCTCGACTTTCTCGCCGCGCGCCATGTCAAATCGCTGCCCTGGCCGGTCCGTTGGCTTTTGCGCAGCATGGGTGCGATGAGCCGGCGCGGTGGTGCGCTGGCCAGTTTTCTGTTGTTCGAGAGTTCATACACCCGGCTATTGATCGATCTGGGCTACAAGGATACGATGGCCCGCCGCGATGAGCTTGTGGCTTTCCTTGAAGTTTGACTTTATCTGATGTGGTTCCTCAGGTAGTTGGCCTATCTCTTTATTTTGCTTGATTTTATTTGGTTTGATGGTATAGACTCTGCCAAAATTGGTGCAATAACGTAATTTCGTTGGAGTGTTGTCGATGCAGATCAGGCTAAAAACGGCTTTGTTGTTTGTTGCCTTGTTGGGGGTTGGTTTTTCGTCAGTCGAGACGGCGCAGGCCGTCGACAATGCCAAGCCTTCTTCACAGAAACACAAGGTCAAAGCAGTAGCCCCGAAGGCCAAGGCGGCGTCTGCTGCCAGGAAAAGCGCGGCGCTGCCGGTGGCCAAGAAACAGTCGGCCAGCCGCCTCACGGCGAGCAGCGTGCCGGTCTGGCAGGCGGCACGGCGGCTTGACGTCCAGTCGGCGTCTGCGCTGGTCATCGAGCAAGTCGGCGGCGACGCGCTGTACCAGAAGAACGCCAGCCAGGTGGTGCCGATTGCCTCGATCACCAAGCTGATGACGGCAATGGTCGTGCTCGACAGCGCGCCGAGCCTGCATACCCCGATCACCATTTCGGACGACGACGTCGACACCTTGCGCGGCAGCCGTTCGCGCTTGCACGTGGGTTCGGTGATGTCGCGTCAATTCGCCTTGCTGCTCGCCCTGATGTCTTCCGAAAACCGGGCAGCGCATGCGTTGGCGAGAAACTATCCGGGCGGGCTGCCGGCGTTCCTGTCGGCGATGAACATCAAGGCGCTGTCGCTCGGTATGCACGATACCCATTTCGAAGATCCGACCGGCTTGACCAGCAGCAACGTGTCGACGGCTCGCGATCTGGCCAAGATGGTTGTCGCCGCACACAGTTATCCGCTGATCCGCGAATTCACCACGACCTCCGAGGCGACGGTCGACATTGGCGGTCGGTCGATGTCGTACCACAACACCAACCCGCTGGTTAAAAGCGCGGCCTGGGACGTCGGTCTGTCGAAGACCGGCTATATCAATGAAGCCGGCAAGTGCCTGGTGATGCAGGCGCGCGTCGCCGACAAACCGGTGGTCATCGTGCTGCTCGACTCAGTCGGCAAGCAGACGCGCGTCGGTGACGCCAACCGCATCAAGCGCTGGATGGAAAGCACGCAGGTGCGCGCCCAGGCGTCGCAGAAACCGGCGACGCACGCGACGCTGGTCGCAGCCCCGCCGGGCTGATAATTATTCTATTCGACGCAGTCTCGGATCGATCGGTGAGGCCACGGCAGACGTGGCCTGGTGCGCTATTTGGGAGCGAGCGGGCGATAGCCCAGGGCGTTTGAAATGGCACCGGCGGCAGCCTTGATCTGATCGCACCAACTCGGATCGTGACGATCGGTCGGTGCCGAAATCGACAGCCCGGCGACGATCGTTCCCTGGTCGTCGCGGATCGGCGCTGCCAGGCAGCGCAGGCCGATTTCAGCTTCTTCGTTGTCGTAGGCCAGATCGTGTCGGCGGATCTTGTCGAGTTCCTTCTCCAGTGCCGCGAGGCTGGTCAGCGAATGTGGCGTTTTGCCCGGCAGCCCGGTGCGCTTGGCGTAAGCGCGAACCTCCTCGATCTTCTCGGCGGCCAGGAACAACTTGCCGAGTGAGGTCAGGTGCAGGGGGGCCCGGTCACCGACCAGATAGACGACGCGAACTCGCGAGCAGCCGCTTGAGGTGCGCTCGATATAGACGATCTCGTCGCGGTCGCGGATGGCCAGATTGATCGATTCGTCGATCGTGTCGTGCAGTTTTTGCATGAACGGCAGCGCGACTTCGCGAATGTTGATTCGCGATTTGACGATGTTGCCCAGTTCGAGCAGGCGAATGCCGAGCGCGTAGGTGCTGGCGTCCTGTCGGGCCACCAGGCGCGAATGCGTCATCATCGCCAGGATTCGGTGGGCTGTTGATGGATGCAGGCCGGTCGTCTGCGAGAGCATCTTGAGCGTTGCCGGACCTGGTGTGTTGGCCAACACGTCGAGTAGTGACATCATGCGTTCGATGACCTGGATTGATCCCTTGGCTTCTTGTTGTTCTGCCATGACTTTTCTATCAGACCTTTCGTTTTGCCCGTGGGCAGAATACTATTCAGCGCTCGCTTCCCGCCTGGTCGTCTTATGGGCCAAGCCTCGTGCGCCGCGGTATCTTACCATCATGCGCAATGCCCGGCTCGCTCTCGCTTATCTAACTCGACTCGTCGCGTGCGTGATCGCGCCGCCGGGAAAGGATTGTGTGCAGGGCAGCGACCTGCGCCACGTTAAAGGATGATGATGCAAACCGACGACATGCCGGCGATCCCCTTGTGGATCAATGGCCATGCTTATCTGACGCTGGCTCCGGCCTTTCTCGACGTGCGCAACCCGGCGAGTGGCGAACTACTGCGGCGCACGCCGCTGTGCGGCGCACCGGCCGCGCGCCAGGCGGTGGCTGCGGCACAAGCCGCTGTCGCGGCGTGGGCGGCACAGTCTGCCGCCGCGCGCGTCGCGCTGCTGGCTGCGCTCGGCCAGGCGCTGGCAAGCTACGCTGCGCATTTTGTCCGGCTGATCGTCGAAGAGTCGGGCAAGGAGGAGGCGCTGGCCGCGACCGAGGTCGCCGACGCCGTTGCGCTGCTCTGCTCGCCGCCCATTGGCGACGCGTCGGGGGTGGTGGCCATTGTCGGTAGCGGCGCCGCGCCGCTGCTCTCGTCGCTGCGCCTCGCCGTTCCGGCCTTGACGGCCGGCGCGGCGCTCGTCATCCGGCCGGCGCCGCAGGCGCCGTCGGCCATTTTTGCTTTGGCCGAATTGTCCGCGCGTTGTGGTTTCCCTGGCGGCGTTCTCAATGTCCTGCACGGTGACGACGCTGCCGTTGACGGGCTATGCAGCGCCGGCGTTCGCCCGGTCCTTGCATGAACTGGTGCGTCGCTGACCTGGAAAAAGCCGGCGCGCGACGGCGCTTCTCCCGGATAATGGCCACACCATGAGCGAGCACACGCACGACCACCATCATCACGCCGACGCCGGGCCGCGCCTGGTCGGCGCGCTGCTGCTGACGCTCGGCTTCGCGGCGATCGAGGCGGTCAGCGGTTTCTGGTCTGGATCGCTGGCGCTGCTCGGCGACGCCGGGCATATGGTGACCGACAGCGCGTCGCTCGGCCTCGCTGCGTTCGCCGTCTGGCTGGCGCGACGGCCGCCGTCGCCACGCCATTCGTACGGGCTCGGGCGCGTCGAAACGCTGGCCGCGCTGCTCAACGTCGTGTTCATGGTGCTGGTCGTCGTTGCCATCTGCGTCGCCGCGATCAACCGCTTTCTCGCGCCGGCGGCGATCAACGGCGAGGCCGTGACGCTGGTCGCCGTGGTCGGTTTGGCGATCAATATCGGCGTCGCCTGGTTGCTGATGCATGGCGAACAGACGATGAATACGCGCGGCGCGCTGCTGCACGTGCTCGGCGATCTGCTCGGCTCGGTCGCCGCGCTGGTCGCCGGCGCGGTGATCGTATTTACCGGCTGGACGCCGATCGACCCGCTGCTCTCGCTGCTCATCTGCGTGCTGGTTCTCGGTTCGAGTCTGCGGCTGTTGCGCGAGGTGCTGCGTGCGCTGCTCGAAGGCGTTCCCGAACACCTTTCGCTGGCGCAGATCGGGCAGGCGCTGGCCGCCGTTCCCGGCGTGCGTTCGGTGCATGACCTGCATATCTGGACGCTGTCGTCGAATCGCATCGCGTTGTCGGCGCACCTGTTGGTCGATAATTTGGCGCAGTGGCCCGAGATCCTGGCGGCGGCGCGCCACGAGCTGCTGCATCAGGGCATCGCGCACGTCACGCTGCAGCCCGAGCCCGCCGCGCACCCCGTGCGCTGGTCACCGCGCGATGGCGGGGCGGCGAGCCCCGTTGCCGGTGAGCCCGCGCCATGAGGGCGCTGGTGCAGCGCGTCGCCTCGGCGCGCGTCGACGTCGGCGGCGAGGTGGTCGGTGCCATCGGTGCGGGGCTGCTGGTTTTCGCCGGCTTCGAGGACGATGACGGCGAAGCGGACCTCGCCTGGCTTTCGGCCAAGCTCTGTCGCCTGCGCATCTTCGACGACGCGGCGGGAGTGATGAATCGCAGTGTCGTCGACAGGGGTGGCGAGGTTTTGGCGGTCAGTCAGTTCACGCTGTTTGCGTCGCTCAGGAAAGGCAATCGCCCGTCGTGGGGCCGAGCGGCCCGCCCGGACGTCGCGCGGCCATTGTTCGAGCGCTTTGCCCGCCAGCTTGAGCGCGATCTGGGGCGCCCGGTGCCGACCGGTGTCTTCGGCGCCGACATGCAGGTGCAGCTCATCAACGACGGTCCGGTGACGATCGCCATCGATTCGCGAAGCCCGGAATAAAAGCCTTGGCGCCACAGGCGCGATGTCCAGATATGACCTTGGTCATAAGTTTGACCGGTTTGCCGGGAAAGGAGATAATGAGCCCCCTTTTTGACCGTGGTCATTCCCCTTGCAGCCCGCGTTTCATCATCGTTGCTGCCACGCCATGCTTTTGAGCCACGGGGCTCTTTGCCGTCAAAAATCAGGGCAGTATCTGTCCTTTGCCACTTGCGAATTACCCGCCCCATGTCCAGTACCGAATTAACGCTTGAGTCCGTGACGGCTTCCGGGCTTCTGGTCGCGTCGTTCGCGTGTTGCCGGTTTCGCCATCCCTTTCTAACCCATCTCTCTGGAGATTTTCAGTAAATGAGCAACGAATCTCGAATCCACAACGCCGCGTTACGCAGCAAGATCATGTCGGCCGACGAGGCCGCCGCGCTCATCAAGCCCGGCGTCAATGTCGGCATGAGCGGCTTTACCGGCTCAGGCTACCCCAAGGAAGTGCCGATTGCGCTTGCCAAGCGCGTCACCGAGGCGCACCAGCGCGGCGAAAAATACCGCATCGGCGTGTGGACCGGCGCTTCGACCGCGCCGGCACTTGACGGCGCACTGGCCGCTGCCAACGCGGTTGAAACGCGTCTGCCCTACCAATCTGACCCCGACTGCCGCAACCGCATCAATTCGGGCGAGATGGAGTACCTCGACATCCACCTGTCGCACGTCGCCCAGTTCGTCTGGTTCGGCTACCTCGGCAAGCTCGACACGGCGGTCGTCGAAGTCGCCGGAATTCGCGAGGACGGCAGTCTGATCCCCGCCACCTCGATCGGCAACAACAAGACCTGGCTGGATCTGGCCGACAAGGTCATCCTCGAGGTCAACTCCTGGCAGAGCCTGGCCCTTGAAGGCATCCACGACATCTACTACGGCACCCGTCTGCCGCCTGAGCGTCGCCACGTGCCGATCATGAACACCGCCGACCGCATCGGCTCGCACTACCTGCAGTGCGACCCCAAGAAGGTCGTCGCGGTGGTCGAGACCAACGCGCCCGATCGCAACTCGGCGTTCAATGCGCCCGACGAAGATTCGAAGAAAATCGCCGGCCACATCCTCGAGTTCTTCGAACACGAGGTCAAGAAAGGCCGTTTGCCTGCCAACCTGCTGCCGTTGCAGTCGGGCGTCGGCAACATCGCCAACGCGGTGATGGAAGGGCTCAACGACGGCCCGTTCACCAACCTCACCGCCTATACCGAAGTGCTGCAGGACGGCATGCTCAAGATGATCAAGTCGGGCAAGCTCGATTGCGCGTCGGCGACCGCCTTCTCGCTCAGCCCGGACGGACTCAAGGAGCTCTACGACGGGCTTGACGACTATCACTCCAAGGTCATCCTGCGTCCGCAGGAAATCAGCAACCACCCGGAAGTGATCCGCCGTCTCGGCGTCGTTTCGATGAACGGAATGATCGAGGCCGACATCTACGGCAACGTCAATTCGACGCACATCATGGGCACCAAGATCATGAACGGCATCGGCGGTTCGGGCGACTTCGCGCGCAACGCCTACATGTCGATCTTCATGACCCCGTCGCAGGCCAAGGGCGGCGCCATCTCGTGCATCGTGCCGATGGTTTCGCACACCGACCACACCGAGCACGACGTGCAGATCCTGGTCACCGAACAGGGCTTGGCCGACCTGCGCGGCTTGTCACCCAAGCAGCGCGCCAAGGCGATCATCGAGAACTGCGCGCACCCCAACTTCAAGCCGGTGCTCTACGACTACTACAAGCGCGCGCTGCGCGACTCGCCGGGCAAGCACACGCCGCACCTGATGGAAGAGGTGTTCAACTGGCACCTGCGCTATCTCAAAGACGGCCGCATGTAATTCGCCGAGTCAGACCCGAAGCCCCGCTGAATGCGGGGCTTTTTCTTGGCGCACGGGAAACAGGATCGGCGCAGCCGACGGCCTTTCTGCCGTGGGGCTGGCGAACGCAGCCCCGTGGCGACCCGGCTTAAGCCAATTCGTTGACGTTGTTGCCCAGCGTCTCGGTCGTTGAATTTGCCGAAGTCGTCGACGACGCGCTGCTCGACTCATTTTCAGCAGCCGCTGCCGGGCTGCTCGAAGCTTCAGTCTGTTTGGTCTGCAACTGGGAAATCCTTGCCTCGAGGACGGCGATCTGCTGTTGGATGAGCTTGGCCTGCTCTGCCGCGTCTTTCGACGTGCTCTCCTGCAATTTGGCCAACTGCTTTTGCAGCGCGCTAATCTGTTTCTGCAGCGCCTCGATTTGCGAGCTGCTGCCTGAACTCCCCGAACTGCTCGAACTGGCGGTGACGCTGCTGAGGTTTACGTTGATCGATGACATTTTTATTTCTCCTTGCTTTGTTAAGTTGCTCATCGTGGATAACGGCAGGAGATCGACAAGATGAACGGCGCCGGGTGTAAAACGGCGCAAAGCGGTGTAAAGAGATCGGCTCTGGCGGTACGGGATTGGCCAGGCGCAAGCCTGGCGCGCACCAGGCGGCTTCTTTTCAGAGCGTCGCGTCAGCTTCCAGCTGCTTGCGCACCCGGGCCAGCATTCTCCTGACCCAGGCCCGTTGGAAACTGAAGCCGACGACGACGCCGACGAAGAATATCGCGATGGCCGAGCCCAGGCGCAGTGCCTGCGGCCAAGCTTGCACCTTGTTGCCGTTGATGCCTAGCGCGCTGAGGACGACAGCGCACAGGCAAATGCCAAGCACCATGCCGACGATTCCCGCCAGCGCCGCACCACGCGAGCGCGTCAGTGCGCCCGGTGCGTCAAGTTCTATCGCACCGCCGCATGCCGGGCATTTCTTCGTAAAATGAGTGACTGCAATTTCCTGCTCGGTTGGGCAGTGACCGCAATGACGGCAAGAATAGTCCGGTCGGGCAATGGCCATGAGTCGAATCCAAAATGAGCAAGTGCCGCAGGATGCCGGATCGTCTGCACCTTGGCAAGCGCGGCCCATTTTCCGTGCGACGAAAACGCGATAGCCGAGCGGGCGCTACCCGCCGCAGCGGTACAAAACCGGCTAGCGCAGGCCCGATCGTCGATGGCGCGATGGCGGGAACTCAAAAAATCGTCGCGTGATACCCCACAGGATCGACAGCAGAACGATCGGAAAAACCAGCGTCTGCAGCAGGAAGACGACCATCAGCTTGACGATGCGCTCGGTCGCCTGTTCTGCGGCTTCCTTGAGCTTGGCATAGCGGGTCTTGAGGTCGGTCTGCGACGCAGCCCAGTCCTTGAACTTGGCGAGCAGGCCCGGTTCGGACGTGGTCGCCGGCGGCGGGTCGAGTTTCTCAAGCTGGATCGACACGGACTCGATTCCCTGTTGGCTGGTCTGGTAGTCGGCGGCCATGAATTTCTCGAACAGCAAATTGCTGCCGATGACGACGACGGGCAACGCAAAGCGGATCATCAAGGACACCACCAGCAGTCTCGACAGCCAGTCAGGCGGCGCGTTGCGGCGTAGATAAAGCACCGCCCAGCCGAGTGCGGTGAGCGTCAGGCTGAGCGAGATCAGCCAGTGGGCGCCGATGCTGAGCAGTACCTTCTGCACGCCAAAAGCGACGCTGGCGGTCAGCATCAGGTTGGCGAACTGCTCGATCAAATCATTGACCGGGTCGAGCGCCTGCCCCGGCGCAAAGATCACGCCGACACCCGCCGGCTGAACCGCGACCTCGGTGCCCTGGGCGACCGAGATCACGGCGTTCAAGGCGCGCGCGGTGGCGAAACTCACCAGTGCGCGTTTGAGCCCCGCATCGACGTACCGGTTGGCCGACGATTCGAGCGGCGCGAGCCATGAGCAGGCGACCAGCGCGCTGACGATCAGCGCCAAAGCCAGCCGTTTGGCGAACTGCGGATCCATTTTTTCCATGCGAGCCCTCAAACACCTTGTCGATTGGCGATAGTGTATTCCCGCTTGCCGATCGCTGTCGGCATTTGCGGCGCAACTGCGGCCTCAAGTTCCGGCGACCGTTGCCGATACGAAAAGAAGGCCTATTTGATCGGGGAGTATTCGTGTCGGTTTCTGGGATTGGCAGCTTTGGCGTCGCCAGCGCCTGGTCGAACGCCTTGGCCACCAAGGATAAGTCGGCCGGCGCACTGGCGTCGCTTGTCGCGACGACCACCAGCGGCGCGGCCACGGCGTTGTCGCCGGCCGCTTCGGCCAGCGAGGGGCGGGTGACGCTCGGCGCCGTGGTCGACACCGAGGTCGTTTACACAAAACTTCGGACGTCCTCCTTCGACGTCGCTTGGAAATCGTCGCCGACCGACGATACCAGCGCGCTGATGCGGAAGAATATGCAGAGCAATTCGAGTGTCTTCTGGGACGCATCGTCATTGCTCGATGGCCTGGGGGCGCAGTTGCTCGATCGGTTTTCGACGACGAAAAGCGATTTTTCGCAGTCGGTCGTAAGTTATCTGCAGAACAGCTCGAAATCGGCCGACGTCGCCCGTGCCGCGTCCACGCAGGCGCTGGTGGCGAGCAAGGTGGCACCGAACCGCATCGGCCTGACGATCACGACTGCTTCTGGCAAAGAGGTCAGCATCGCCATTTCCTTCGGCGGCGACGGCAAGGCGATCGCCAACAGCCTGTCGGTCGATGTGCAGGTCGATGGCGAGCTGACCGCCGACGAGCAAAAGGCAGTCGCGCAATTGTCCAAAGGGTTTCAAGCGACGCTCGACGGCCTCAGCAAGGTTCCGCCGACGGTCGATCTTTCCGGTCTGGTCGACTACGACGCAAGCGTCCTCTCGGGCGTCGAGCTGAGCGTTCGCGAGACGCCGCACTCGGGTTCGGAACTCAAGTCGCTCGATTTTCGTATCGATTCGACGCAGCGCAGCTTTTCCATGGAAACCGTCAGCGGCAAGATTTCGCTGAGCGTCGACTTGTCGCAACCCGAAATTCGCGGCTCCGCCGCCCAGCAAAGCGCTGCGCTCAACCGTTATCTTGAGCAGTTCGACGCGGCCAATCGGCGCGGACACGGCGACGCCAAGCTGATCGCGCAATTCAAGGCGGCGTTCTCGCAGCTCAATTCGAATTACCCCGCCGCCGACGAACTGTCGGTCCCGTTGCTCAGCAGCAAGGATCGCTCGGTGCTCTCCGGGCTCGCCGATTTTTCTGCCAGCATGAGCGGCGATTTCACCGATGCCGCCGAAGGGCGCGTCACGACCGAGGAAGGCCACATCGAATACCGCGCGTCGCAAAGCTCGACGATCTCCGGTCGCGACAAGTATGTCGGCCTCACCGTCAGCCAAACGCAGCGCGCCAGCCTCAAAACGGACTACGTCAAGAGTCGAAACGGTGCTCAGCTCGACACCGGCAGCGGCAACTACGACCGCCTCAGCATCCGCGACGAAAGCTCAACGACGACCTCGTTCTCCTACGTCAAGGATAAATTGAAGAGCGCGTCGGTCGAGCGTCTGGTCAAGCAACTCGAAACCTACGCCAAGCTCGTCGATTACAAGGTCGTCGAGGAGCGACAGACGCCACGCAACGACGCGACTCGGCAGGATATCTCTGCGCAACTGCTGCCGTCGTACAAGGAAGCGAAGCCGCGGGCCTGATGCATCGAGCGCGCGCCGAGCGTTTCTGATCGTCGCCGTCAGACGGTCAGGCCGCGGGCGATGCCAGGCGCCGGGCGGCTCGTCGGATCATCCCCGGGTTGCGGCGACAAACCAAGCTGCTTCGCCGCTTGCACCGCTTGCCGAACAGCCCGGCAGCATGTTCGAAGCCGCTGCCCTGCCAGAGATTCCACGACGCCGGTGCGCCGGCTTTCATCGACCAGCACAAGGGCGACGCGAGCCGGCCCAATACCTCGCTCATCGGCGCGCACGGCAGCGAGAACGCGACGCGCGGCGAGTTCGCCGGCGTGTTCGGCAAGGCAATGGGCAGCGACACCGATTTCAAGCGGATCAATCTGAGCGCCATCCATTATTACCTGCTGATCGAACTCAGGTTGCCATCTGCAGTCATAGAAATGACGCGGCACGCAGCCGATTGATTGTACAGAAGGCATTCGCTGTATCAGCGTAACGCAGTATTCATCCCTTTCAGTTCGTGCGACAAGAGGGCCAAATGAGGACTACATCGGTTATCCAGCGCTTGTTCGTGCTCGTCTCAATCCCTCTGCTGGCCCTGCTCGTTTCCGCAGGAATGCAATCCTGGCAGACTTTCGCCGCCTACCAGAGCAGCAGCCAAACCCTTCGCTTGATGGAACTGTCGGTCAGCGCCGGGAAGCTGATTCACGTGCTGCAAATCGAGCGCGGTGCGACGGCCGGCTTTCTGCAGTCGAAGGGACAGAAATTTGCCGACGTCCTGCCGTCGATACGGACCAATACGGACGAACGCCTGGCGGCCTTGCCGGCGTTGGCCAAGGTCGTCGCAGAGGCCAAAGCGATGCTCGACGAACTGAGTTCGGTCCGTCAGCGGGCAGGTCAGCAGGCCATTTCCGTTAACGACGAAGTGACGTTCTACTCCGGCGTCATTGCCCGGCTGGTTTCGGTGATGAGCGTCGGAGTGGATTTCAACCGCGATGCGACGATCTCGCAGAAGATGATCGCTTACCTCAGTTTCGTTCGTGCCAAGGAAAACGCCGGCCAGGAACGCGCGCTGGTTACCGCGGCGTTTGCCGCCGACCGCGTCGAACCGGCGCAGTACCGAACCATCCTGAGCAAGATCCATCAGCAGGACGCGCACTTCATCGACTTTGTCGGGATTGCCGGCCCGGCCGAGAAGGCCGCGCTGGCCGGCGTTCTGGGGGGCGCCGCGGCCAACGAGGTTGGTCGTCTGCGCGCCGTGCTCGCCGAAAAGTCCGCCGAGGGAGGCTTCGGCGTCGATCCGACCGAGTGGTTCAAGACCATCTCGAGCAAAATCGACGGCCTGCATGAGGCCGAGAAACTCATCACCCGCCACATCGAAGACGACGCCAAGGCGCAGCAACAGGCAAGCCGCGCGGCGTTTTTTACTTTCCTTGCGCTGAGCGGATTGGCGATCGTTTTGACGGTCGTCGTGTCGCTTTGGGTGGCGCGCCGTATCGGCGTGCCGTTGCGGCGGATGGTCGATTTCGCCGAAAGTTCGATTGCCGCGAACGATTTTTCGGGCCAGGTCCCGGAACTGGGCGCCACCGAGGTAGCCCGCGCCGGCGCGGTTTTGAATCATCTGCTCGGGAAGTTCCGTACCATCATTCTCGACAACAAGAGGTCGTCCGAACAAATCACGCTGGCCGCTCATGCTTTGGCGCTCTCAAGCAAGCGGGTCGGCGATGGCTCACAGGTCCAGTCGGATGCCGCGTCGTCGGTCGCCGCGGCGGTCGAACAGGCGTCGGTCAGCGTCAGCGAAACGGCGGCCAACGCGCATAGCGCCGCCGAAGTCGTCGAGCGTACGCGCCAGGACAGCGAGCAGGCGCTGAACGTCATGCGCGAGACGGTCAACGGAATGAACGAAGTCGTCCGGCTGATCCGTGACTCCGGAGCCAAGGTCGAACAGCTCAACGAGAGATCGAAGCAGATCGGCAGCATCGTCCAGGTCATCAGGGGCATCGCCGATCAGACCAACCTGCTCGCCTTGAATGCCGCGATCGAGGCCGCTCGTGCCGGGGAGCAGGGGCGCGGTTTTGCGGTGGTGGCCGACGAGGTGCGCAAGCTCGCCGAGCGGACGGCGCTGTCCACTGGCGAGATCGCCGCGTTGATCGCCGCCATTCAAGACGGCATCGGCGGCACCGTGACGGCGATGCAGCAGGCCAACGTTCAGTCGGGGGCGGGGCTGGAACTGCTCGGTCGCAGTGAGAAAGCGCTGCATCAGATCGACGCGGGAGCGCATGAAATGGCCAGCAACGTGCAGAATATATCGAATGCGCTGGCTGAGCAGGACACCGCGATCCGTCAGATCGCGGTCAATGTCGAGCAGATCGCACAGATGACGGAAAGCAATAGCGACGCGGCGTCGGCCAACAGCCGGACGGCGGCTGAACTCGACGGATTGTCGGTGCAGCTGCGCGAGTCGGTGTCGATTTTCAAGCTCTAGGGATGCGCTGATTTGTTCGTCACCCCGGCGAATGCCGGGGTCCAGTTCGCTGTTTTTCCTGGATTCCGGCTTTCGCCGGAATGACAACTTTGCATTTGATCAGCGTCTCCCTAGAGCTCGCCGCAGCCGCCAATCAATCGAGTAGTCGACTGCCGTCGCTGGGCTCGCGGCTTATTGAGCGATCCCGGTGACGCAATGAAACAGGCCCTGCTCCGGGTCGTCGCCGTTCGCCGTTTCAATCCTGCAAAATCCCGCTGCGGCAAGCATCGCCTCGACGTCGGCCAGTTCGTAGAGCGTAAAGCCATGCACATGGCCCGGCCACTTGGCCAACTCGCTCTTGGCGTTGAAGCACAGCGCCAGCCGCCCACCCACCGCGAGTACGCGCCGGCATTCGGCGAGCGCCCGTTGCGGGTCTTTCCAGAAATAGAGCGTGTTGACGCTGCACAGCTTGGTGAACTCGCCGTCGGCGAAGGGAATGGCTTCGATGTCGCCGTCGCGGATCTGTGCCTTTCCCGCCTCGACATAAGGGCGCAGCCGCGCGCCGACGTGCCTGACCATCTCGGGCGAAATGTCGGCGCCGGCGGCGAAGTCGCACAGTCGATTCGCCAGCACTTTTTCGAGCAGGTAGCCGCTGCCGAAGCCGAGTTCGAGCAGCCGGTCGCCGGGTTTGAGTGCCAGAGCGTCGAGCGTCAGCGAGTTCATCCCGGCATTGGCTTTTTCCAGCCAGCGCGCGGTGAGTAGTCGCCCGAAGAGGCCCGAAGGCTTGGCCAGCTGGCGGGAAAAGAAGGCCTGAAACACCGTCGTCATTCTCGGTTGGCGACTCTTGGCGCACGAACCTTTGCTAGAACTGAGGCGCGGCGATTGGCAGCAGGGTCGAATCGATGCCTTCGCACAGCGCGTTATCGACCGTCGCGTTGCCCTGCGCGTCGAGCCTGACGGTCCAGACGGTGTCGTAGTCGGCGTGCGGCCAGCCGCCCGACGGTGGGCCGGCGGTCGGCAGCAGCGGCACGTTGTTGCCGTAGCTCGCGAGCAGCGCATTGATCAGCGGCCGAATATGTCCGGACTCCCACGCCAGCAGGACGGTTTGGTTGGAGAACTTGCCGCCGGTAAAGAAAAAATCGCTGGTGCTCTTGGCGACGCCAGGATCGACCGGGTTGGTCCCCAGGGGGAAGCTCGAGACCAGCGAATAGGGCAGGTTGTTGGCGACGGCGTAGGGCAGTATCGTCAAAGAGGGCCTGACGTACGAGACATTGATCGCGCCGGTGCTGTACCACTGCGCCGGGTCGATCGAATACACCTGCTTGGGACTGATCTTGCCGCGCAGCGTGTTGGCCAGCGACAGCGCGCGCCATTGCCCGGCGCCGACATAGTTGCCGTCTTCAAAGTTGTAGCCGGGGTCCGGGTGCGCTTCGGCGTGCCGGACAATGTAGAGCGTCTGGTTGGTGTTGATGTTCGCCGGATTGATGACCCCGGTAACGCCTGCCGTGCTCGTGCTGACCGCTGCTTGCATTGGGTTGGGGCATGACGCGCTGGCCACCGGCGAGGGCAGTACCGGATAAGTGGCGGGTGGGGTCAGATTGCTGTAGTAGGTCACCAGACTGGCGCTTCCCGACGGCGGGATCGATATCGCGTAGATCTGATCCGGCCCCGTATAGGCGGCTGGCAGATTGAGCTGGTAGCCATGATGACTGTTGATGTAGGCGAGCAAGTTGCTGATTGTCTTCCAGGGCGCCGAGAAGACATAAAACCCGGGCTTGTTCTTGGCGATGATTCCCGATACCAAGGTGTCGTTGTTGTGCTCGGTGTTGTTGAAGTCGAGCCCGGCGCAATCGGGACAGTATTGCCCAGCCGTTGGTGCGGCGACTCCGCTGGGGAGCGACCCTGACGCATAGGCGGCATTGATCGGATAGCTGTTGGCGGTATAGGTCGCTCCGCTTGCACTAACGGGGAGCGTGATCTGGTTGAGCAGGGCGAACGGCTGAATGGTCGCCAGCGGCGACATGTCGGGATATTTGTTGGCGGTCTGCAGATGCGTCATCGGCGAGAGCGCGTAGATGGCGGTGACGTTCTTCGCCCCCAACACCTGCTGCTGCAGGTAGGTCGCCAGCAGCAGCGATCGCTGCAAGCCCTGGCTGGTGAGGTTGGCGGTGTCGGCTTGAATGTCCCCGGGCGCGTGGTCAGCCAGATCCGGGCTGACGACGAAGATCAGGTTCACGTTGTCGGCGGCGAGCGGCGCGGTGGTGCTTGAGCTGGAGCCGTCTCCGCCGCATCCGGCGAGCAGCGTCAGGATCAGGGCCAGTACGGAAATTCTGATCATGTGATTCATCCTGAGGTATCGAGCCTTCGTTCGAGAGTCTTGTCGGGGTAGCGCGCAGTATAGGTCATAGGCCGTTGCCCGCGCTATCGCGCAACGCTGCTGTTGACCGGGGCCGCGGCGATCGATGTGTGCATGAATGCCCCATAGGCCCACGCGACGCACGATACAGCGATAAGCAACCAAATCACGACAATAATGGCGCCGGCAACACGGCTTACAGGTTGGCCATTGACGATGAACTCCTGCGCCCGCGCCCTGCATTCGGCGAGTACTGGTGGCGGAATGATCTTGATGGCGAAAGCAATGCCCATTGGGATTAACACCAGGTCGTCCAGATAACCCACGATTGGAATGAAATCCGGGATCAGGTCGATGGGGCTGAGCGCGTAGGCGACGATGGCAGCAACGAGAAGCTTGGCGTACCACGGCGTGTCAGGGTGGCGCGCCGCCAGATACAGCGCAAAAACTTCTGCCCTGAGCCTAAGCGCACGTTGTTTCAGTTTCTCAAGCAACGGCATTTGACGATCCGCCGGCTGCGCCAACGCCTCACCGCATCATCAGCGCGAACACACCCCAGCCCAGGTATTCACGAGTGTAAGTGGCGTAGCGCACGGGTTCCGAGCTCAGTTGGGCGCGAACCTCCTTGGCGAAGTCGTCGCCAGGATTGGCTTCAAGCCATCGGCGCATGGTGAGCCATTTGGCCGCCTCGTACCGGTCCCAGCCGTCCTGGTCAGCCAGAACCATTTCAACGACGTCGTAGCCGAGGCGGCCGAAAGACGCGACAAGCTCTGGCAGCATGAGAAAGTCGCAGATCGAGTTGGCCAGACAGCCCTTGGCAACGTCTTCCGTCGGCGGCAACTGTCGCCAGAAAGGCTCGCCGATCAGGATAATCCCGCCGGGGCGCAGGCTGCGCGCCAGAAGCGCTATCGTTCCGGCGACCCCCCCGGCGATCCAGGTCGCGCCGACACAGGCGGCCACATCGACCTTCTCGTCGCAGACATGGCCGGCGGCATCGCCATGGATGAACCTGACTTGATTGGCGACGCCGAGTTCTACGGCACGGCGTTTCGCTTGTTCGGTGAACAACGGGCTCATGTCGATGCCTGTGCCGGTGACGCCGTGATCGCGTGCCCAGGTGCACAGCATCTCGCCCGAACCGCTGCCGAGGTCGAGCACCCGGGCCCCCGATTCCAGACGCAGCGCCGCGCCGAGCGTGGCGAGCTTTTCGGGCGTGATCGGGTTGTGGATGCGGTGAGCACTTTCAGTGATGTTGAATATCCGTGGGATGTCCATCGTGGAAAATTTCCTTACGGGTATGAATGGATTCGGTCAGGGCCTGACGTCTAAACGTATGGCTAGCGGCATTCCGACCAACCAAGAAAACAACCCGCCTCCGAAGGGAAAGCCAGCAAGGCGATGCCGATGGCGAGCATGGTAATACCGGCCAAGAGCCGCAAAGCGCCACTGAGAAAGAACGATGGCGCTTGGCCTTCGATCCCGACGGGAACGGTGCGCCGAATAGCCCAAAGCGCCCCGCAAGCAAGGCATAACAGGCCAGCAACGCGGACGGCGGCGACAGCGCCAAAGAATTGGTCCGCGACGATGAAGGCGACAAGCCCGATGACACCAATGACTTGTTCATAACGGTCACGCGACATTTTTGGGTGCCTTTAACTCAAGGATGAGCCGCGACTGTAAGGAGTCGGCTCCATTCATACGTTGGGCGATGTTTTTCATTTATTCTTGTCCCTTGTCAGCGCCCAAGGAGACACTGATTTATTCCGTTCGCCCTGAGCCGTGAGCGTGTCGAACGATCGAAGGGCTGTCATTAGAAATCAGCGTCTTGCAAGGGGCTTCGATAGGCTCAGCCCGAACAGGACGAATTGATCAGCGCGTCCCTGACTCCTCTTTTGCATTTTCATCGAATACCTGTTGGGCTGCCATGAGACCGTCCATCGCCCTGACAAAGCCGACTATTGGCGCCAGCTGCAACATCATCTCAACGATCTCTTGCTCAGTAAAGCCCAAATTCAGAGCCGCCCTTACATGCACTTTCAGCTGCAACGTGGCACCCAAGGTAACCATGCCGGCAATCGTAACGGCTTCTTTTGTCTTGATGTCCAAGCCAGGTCTCGCATAGACCTCTCCAAATACAAACTCGAGCAGATAGCGTGTGAAATCCGGGGAGATGAGCTTCATTTTCTCGATCACAGCTCTGCCCGTTTCGCCCTCCATTTCAAGTAGCTTCTTCAGCCCCTCGTCATACTTGGAAGATTCCATATTCCCTCCCTCTATGAAAAGATTGTTGCTGCATGGTGCCTATAGTTCGAGATCGGGCGACCGAGCGAGGCGAGAAGCGCTGCTTCTCGGGCGTTCCCCGGGGCGATGGGTTAGCCGCCTTGGATGGCATGGGCGCTCAACGAAGCAAGGACATGACATGAACGTCATAGTACTGACCGTCGATTAGGTTGCCGCGACGTAGCGTGCCTTCAAGCTCGAAGCCAAAACGTTCGTAGAGCGCTTTCGCATTGATGTTGTCTGCTCTGACACAGAGCTCGATACGCGAAAGGCCATTGGACCAGGATTTATCAATGGCCGCTTGCATCAACCGCACCCCAAGGCCTTGGTGGCGTGCGGAAGGCACGAGAGCAATGCCCAAAGTACCCATGTGCGCCCGAGATTCGCCCAGGTGAGGTGAAACATCAACCCAGCCTACGACCTCGTCCCCTTCGAGTGCTACGAAGTGCGGCGCACCAGAACTCTGGAGCCCACGGTAAAAGGCAAGTGATTGCTCCAGCGGTGGCGCTTGGGTAAACGCCAAGTATTTCTTTTCGCGGGCAACCATATCGACTGCGCGGTGCAGTCCGACGAAATGAGGCTCGCTGGCTGGTTCAATGGTGTAGTTCATGATGCCCAACGACGCGGTGGAAAATGCGGTTGATGACCAGATCATCCCCTGAACGATTCGGGATATCAAGGCGCCGAGATCGCGAGCAGATTGATGAGCCGGTATCTCGTTTGTTCCAGGTCGCGAAACGGGCCATTTACGCCAAGTCCGGGCAGATGACTTGTTCCTTACTGGCTCCTGCGTTGGTGTTTCGTTGGTTGCCGGCTGGCGGCCAATCGACTATGGTTACGCGCTGGCGATTTTCACGAAACCTTCCCATGTCCGCCTATCCTGTGTTCTGCCGTCTGTTCTTGATCGTAGCCCTCCTTGCCAGTGCTCCACTTCGCGCTGAGACCTGCGCCGAGCCCTTGTCGTCAAATAAGGTGAGCGGCGCCAAGGAGTGCCTGCTCTATCGTATGTTCGGCAGCGAAACGCCGGAAACGCTGATTGTCTGGCTGCATGGCGACACGTCAAATGGCGGGCCGGCACGTTCGCATTTCAAGCCTGCGGAACGTTTCGCGGCCGATCATGAAGAAAAAAAGATCTTGTCCGTTGCGCTGATCCGCCCAGGCTATCCGGACGGCAGCGGCGAGGAATCCTCCGTCAGTTTCGGTCACGGCGGACGCAAGGACAGCTATACGGACAACAATGTGCGCGAGGTGATCGCTGCCGTCGAGCGCTTCAAACAGCGCTATCAACCCAAACGCACCATTCTGGTCGGGCATTCGGGCGGTGCGGCAGTCTCGGCCATCGCCTTGGGCATGTCGCCGACGATCGCCGACGCGGCACTGTTGGTCTCCTGCGCCTGCGACCCCGGCGCCTGGCGCTGGACGCGGAGCGAAAACCCGATGGCCTGGGCCGACAAAGTGTCGCCCCGCGTCCGGATTGTTGCCCTGACCGGAGCGGCCGACACCACCACGCCGCCCGCGATGCCCGACCGCTATATCGAGCTGCAGAAGCAGCGCGGCCTTTCCGCCAGCCACCAGATCATTCCCGGCGTCGACCATAACGCAGCGTTCCGAGCCCCCGAGCTCGATACGGCGCTACTCGAATTGCTCGCCGCGCCGGGCGAAGCGCGCTGAAGTCATCTCGTTCGCCTCGGTAGATTGCCGCCGTAGCCATTGAGATTTCATTCACGGTTTGTCGTATTGATGGCCGAACTCGGTCGTTTGCAAGAGCCGATATTTTGTTTGCTTCAGGTCGAGAAACGGATACTTGCGCTTGAGATCGGCGAGATAGGCGTCGAAGTCTTCTCCCGGTTTGGCCCTGACGCGCCATAGCTTCGGCCCGGCGGCGGTGCACTTGATGTCGAAGTGGCCGAGGTAGACCGTTTCATTGGCAGCGACGCTGAAATGACCGCCTCGATATGCGCCGTATTTCGCTAGATCGCTGCGACCGGCAACCCAGTACTGCGCGGTATCGGAGACCAATTTGTCGGGCATGACCTTGATTGCGAAACCGGCCAGCGCGTACTCGCCCGGCTCAACCAGTAATGCGTAATCGATATATTCTTGGCGTCGCAAGAGCTTGGGGCCGGTGTGCAAGACGATGTCTGCGCCTTCTTCGTTGGACTCTTTTGTCGTCGGCATAAGGTCGAAAGCGAAAATGCGCAACTCGGCGTTCTGATAAGCGCCGCAAGCCCAAGTCCGCCCCCAATTGACGCCCAAAAGGACGACGCCCTTCGTACTTCGTTGCTCTGCGTAGGATTCTGCCGTGGCTTCGATTGATTGTTGCGCGCTGTTTACCATGGCCGTCGAGGCGCACGCCGTGAACAGGGCCGGTAAGGCGACAACCGCTGAGAGCCGAATGAGCGACTGGATGTCGATGCGCATCGCCTGGCGTTTCCGATCAGGAGCGATCGAGCGAGGCGAGTTGCGCGGCTTCCCGGCCAAGCGCGGGATCGATGGGCTGGCCGCCCTGGACGGCATAAGTCATGTAGATGACGGAAAACGGCAAGTGGGGAAACCGCTTGGTCTCACCGGGCTTGAAGCCGAGTTTGGCGTACCAGCGCTGCAGATCGACGTGCTCGCCGATGACCCCGATGCTGATCTTCTGAATGGCGTCTGCTTGCGCGACCCGAACGATGTGTCGAACGAGCGCGGCGCCGACACCGCGCTTGCGGCAAGCGGGAAGAACCGAGAGGCGGTTGAGGTAGGCGAGACCGGCGCCAGGACTTTCGTAGGCAACGCACGCAATCGGGCTGGCGTTCTCTTCGGCAATGAAATATCGCTCGCCGCGGGCGAGATCCGCGGCAACCCAAGCGTCGGTGCAGAAAGAGGGATGCTTTGGGCAGTTGTCGGCATTCAGGCCGAACATCAGCGCGACATCGCGGTTGGCGGTGCTGATGAGCGTTGCGATCGCGGCGATGTCCGCGTGTGCAGCCTGTCTGATTTGCATTGGCGTAAGCAGGTGACGGTAGGTGGAAAACGACGCCGATGAAATGCGGCCTATGCCGAAATCATCCTCCGGGTGCGCGCTGATATCAAGGCTCCCGAACCCAAAACGGCCCAAAGGGGCCAGCTTCGGGTTTGTTTTTGTGTATTTTGAATATTCGATGCTGACCCCATTAACACCATTCGGGCCGCTACATTTTCCAGGCTTGGTCATTTCGAGTTGCGAATTATCACTGCGCTCACAAACTCTATTTGAACCAGAATTAACCGATATGGACAAGGCCACTGTATCGCGATCTATAAGAAAATCGTTCCATATTACAAACAGTGGCCTGCCCTATACTACTCTACAACCTCAAGACAAAACCGTGGGCTCGGGAGACACTGATTTATTTCGTTCGCCCTGAGCCGCGAGCTTGTCGAACGGTCGAAGGGCGGTCATTAGAAATCAACGTCTTGCAAGGGGCTTCGACAGGCTCAGCCCGAACGGGGCGAATTGATCAGCGCGTCCCTCGGCGAATCAATGGAGAGGAACGGTCAGTATAACAACATTATCAAAAGACTCTCTAGCTGGCGCTTTCCCGTCTGAATAATCAAAAGAAGCCGAAACTTTTACAGGATATGAAAACCCATATCCGGCCGCAAACCAAGCAGTAGTTGTACTCGTTCCCGGACGACTTTGACGCAACGAATTCTCGCCAACAAGCATAGTCCTGCATGTATTCAGCGTGACTCCCGCCATAGTCAGCGTTTCAACCCCGTCAAAGACAAACGTGCTAGAGTATGTTGAAGGACCATAACTATTGGTTTTTGTTATGCTAAGGACTTGACTTTCACCAACTTTTTTTGTCAAGTCAATAGAATATCCTGCATATGTAGTTGTATCAATTGTTCCGCTGGCATTATAATCCCTGTCGCCCAAATTCGTTAATTTTTCAGGAGTATATACTGTATATAGTTCTGAAAAAACCCCCGATGGATCAGCAGCGCGGTGATGTTTTTCAACGGTGACGTCGGATCCATTATAAGTTCCCCCATAAAAACTGACGGTTATTTCCGACCCTGCCTCTTTAGCCGCATACTGCTTTCCCAGCGATGGGCTCATGCAAGACGCCAAAGTAGTCGTATCGCCAACGATGGCCGGGGTTGCTGCCGTTGCGGATGCTGAGTTGCCATCATCTCCCCCTCCCCCGCAGCCACTTAATCCTGAAAACACACTAGCGAGCACACAAACAGGAATTAAATTCTTCGATACTTTGCTTATATACATTATTACTCCACTAATTAGTCTATTCTGAACAACCCGTTTCATGCCACAAGTAGCGGGAATGATATCGTGCTTTGCATTCCGCCGCGCGGATCGTTCGCCCATAGACAACCCAGGAGATAAGCGAAACAAAGCCGTTGGAAGTAGCTTTCTCCACAGAAATGCTGCCAATACGGGTTCTCCACCCAGGCCCAGATCAGTTCCTCGTCGGAGCAGGCGAACGTTTGAATTAACCGGCCGCCACGCACGGCGGTTGAAGGGAAAACTGCGGCATGTTGGCGGTCCGGCTGAATGATGGGTTAGGAGTAGTCATTTGTTGTTGGATTTCCAGTCCATTAGCATGTTTTTTAACTCAATGCTGTTGGCGTATTTTAGAAATGGGTGATTGCCTGTCTGTTGGCTCTCTTTATACCAAGCGATCCTTTGCTCGATGGAGACTAGATTTGCAACAGCAATAAATGAGATGTTAGGTATTTTGTGGTCGTATAGCTTTCCAACTTCAAGCGCTTTAATAAGTTGATTATTTCCAACCATAAAAAGAACAATTAGCCCTCTTGTATTAGCCTCTCCCCAACTCTTGTTGATATCCCTTAGCACCTTTTCAACTAACACATCACTCGCCGTCATGCCAGGCATTGGATTAAATTTTATATTGAATCGAGCCACTGGCATTCCGACTAGATCAGCCAGTAACTCAACCGCTTGCCACGATTGTTTTTCCCCAAACGTCATTCCATCTAGAAAAATAACTCTCGGAAAATTGGTAACAGGGTTCTTTACATCAACGCCAAATACAGATGTGTTAGACGTGCTATCGCCGCTATCCGACTCAGCACCTGCCACAGTTGAAAAGTAGAAAAGAGACATCGCAATAACGATAAGCTGCCTTAGCATCGCAACACCCCTAACGAATGAAATGGACTTCCCCGTCCCGAGGTTGCGGCGGAAGCCGCTGTCGGCAACAAGTGCCATGATGGATTTTCCGAACCTCATCAAAACCACGAAAGGGGAAGTCCATGAGCATTATCACTGTCGGCATCGATCTGGCCAAGAATATCTTTGCCGTGCATGGCGTGGATGAATACGGCAAGGCGGTGCTGGTCAAGCCGAAAGTCTCTCGCGAGCAACTCCTTCCGTTGATCGTGCAGCTGCCGCCGTGCCTGATCGGCATGGAAGCCTGCTCCGGCGCACACCACTGGGCACGGCTGCTTCGAGCATACGGCCACACCGTCAAACTGATCGCTCCGAAATTCGTCACCCCGTACCGCATGGGCGGCAAGCGCGGCAAGAACGACGCCGCGGATGCCGCCGCGATTTGCGAGACGGTCACCCGGCCGCATATGCGTTTTGTGCCGATCAAGGAAGAGCACCAACAGATCATCCTCTGCCTGCACCGCACGCGGCAAGGCTTTGTCGAAGAACGCACAGCCACCTACAACCGCCTGCGCGGCCTGATCTCGGAGTTCGGCATCGTCCTGCCGCAGAAGGTCGCTTGTCTGCGCCGCGAGATCGGTGCGCATCTCGAAGACTTACCCGGTTACGCCAACCAGTGCATTGGCGACCTGTTGTCGCATGCCGACCAGCTCGATACGCGGATCGAGCAGTACGACCGAATCATCGCCCAGGCGGCACGCGAGAATGCGCGCAGCAAACGCCTGATGCAACTGCCCGGCATCGGTCCGAACACGGCCAGTGCCATGCTCGCCAGCATCGGCGGTGGTCACGACTTCAAGAACGGTCGTCAGGTCGCCGCTTGGATCGGCCTGACACCGGGGCAATACAGCAGCGGCGGCAAGGCGAAGCTGGGTCGGATCACCAAGGCTGGCGACAACTACCTGCGAAGTTTGCTTGTTATGGGCGCCCGCGCGGTACTCAGCGGCCTTGGCGACAAGCAGGATCGCTTCAGTCGCTGGGCGCGCAATCTGCTGGAGCGACGCGGCTATTGGCGCGCCGTGGTGGCGATTGCGGCGAAGAATGCGCGGCTGGCGTGGGCGGTATTGAGATACGGCGAGGATTTCCGGCTCAGACCCAGCGCTGCCTGAACCGCTGACAAATGCGTCTATAGGGAAAGATACTGAAAGGAACAAACGCGCCGCCCGATGGCGGCGAGAAATCACCGACGCCCCGAAGGAAGTTCTCCTGGGGGATGCACTGCATGCGTTGATGTGAAGCGGGTTGGACCCGCGCCGGGTATGCCTGATTAATTCAAGGGGAAGATCCTATTCCCGACTAACGATTGAGGTCCCGGCGCGCGTCTTTCATCAGGGTCCCGGCATTGAGCCGAACATGACCGGTTGTAGTTTCGCAGTCCTTCACCTTCTCGCTCGACAACCGCAGTGGATGACGATTTGAATCAGGAAAAAATGATGAACTAAAAAACCAGAATGGCGCTTGCGTTTTGGGGAAGCCCTTGTAGTTTGAATTAACCGGCTGGCGCGGCTTTATCGCGCCAGTCCGTGTTGAATGATGTGTTAGGCCTCGGCACGGAAGCCCTCTATTTGCACCACCAGCATTTCTGCGCCAGCATTCAACTGCTCTGACCGCGAAAGCGAACAAAGACTAGGAAATAGGGCCTTTGCCGTTTGTTGAATTTCATTATCGGCACCGAGATCAAGTTCTTCCAACGCAAGAAACCAGAGCTGGAATGTCTGCATCTGAATTGATGTGGGTTGAATCTCTCCGCACTCAAGAGTGGCGAAGAAAATCAAGAAATCAGACTCCCTTTCGTCAAAATCGAGTACCCCATCAGGATCGCGGTCTCCGTGCTTGAGGAAGTTCCAGGTTTTGTGCATCACATCCCGAACCTCAGCGTGGGAAAGACCGTGATCGATTCGAAGCTTCTCGCGCCACGATTGGGAACCAGACCTCTTGTCGAGGATGTCAGAAAAGATGTTTGATGCGGCAACAGCCAGGGTATGAGGAACGATGGGATCCGCATTGCCAAAGAGCAAAGAGATTGCAGCATCAAGTTGTCGTGATGCTGCATCGAGTTTTGCGATTTTCGGCATATGAGAGACCTAACGAATGAAAGGGACTTCCCCGTCCCGAGGTTGCGGCGGAAGCCGCGATCGGCATCAAGTGCCATGATGGAAGCTCCAACTCTCATCAAAACCGCGAAAGGGGAAGTCCATGAGCATTATCGCTGTCGGCATCGATCTCGCCAAGAATATCTTTGCCGTGCATGGCGTGGATGAGTACGGCAAGGCCGTGCTGGTCAAGCCAAAGGTATCACGCGAGCAACTCCTTCCGTTGATCGTGCAGCTGCCGCCGTGCCTGATCGGCATGGAAGCCTGCTCCGGTGCACACCACTGGGCACGGCTGTTTCGAGCATACGGCCACACCGTCAAACTGATCGCTCCGAAATTCGTCACCCCGTACCGCATGGGCGGCAAGCGCGGCAAGAACGACGCCGCGGATGCCGCCGCGATTTGCGAGACGGTCACCCGGCC
>Ga0316602_10000205_pt1 | contig 53253 bp, 42 predicted proteins | sample OWC_soil_day10_C_FD_203103 | JGI IMG/M metagenome (GOLD analysis project Ga0316602, IMG submission 203103) | Wetland soil microbial communities from Old Woman Creek delta, Ohio, United States - OWC_soil_day10_CT | ecosystem: Environmental > Terrestrial > Soil > Wetlands | place: USA: Ohio...
TCCGTCCTGTCCTCATCATTTCGCTTTTCTCTGTGCCCTCTCTTTTTTCCTCTGTGCCCTCTGTGTTGACTCTTTTTTCTTTCAGAGCCCCAGCTCGGCCTCGAGGTGCGCCTCGAAGGGATTGAAGTAGCCAGGGCCCTTCTTGACCAGGCCCTCCAGGCCCTTGCCCATGTCCCGGCTGCGCTTGATATCGGCGAAAAGGCCCTGTTCGATGGCCTCCATGAGGCCGGTCTGCTCGATCTCCCGCAGGAAGCCCAGGGTCTGCCCCAGGACCTCGTGGGCCCGGCGCACGATGACCCCGTCCTGGCGGAACTCGATCTCATCAGCCAGCCCCTGCATGTTGGCCATGACGTACTTGGCGTTCTCCAGGGCCAGGAAACGGTCCTGCATGTAGGGAGTGTGGATGGCCTCGGTGAGCATGCCCAGGAGGTGGATGCCCTGCCCCGTGGCCTGGGAGACGAAGTTGAAGAGAGCGTTCTGGACCACCCCCTTGAAGATGTCCCCGGTCATGAACTTGGTGGGCGGCATGTACTTCAGGGGCGCGTCGGGGAAGATCTCCCGGGCCATCTGGGCCTGGGCCAGCTCCAGCAGGAAGCCGTTAGGGATGTCCGGGTTCATCTCGAAGGCGTGGCCCAGGCCCATGAGTTTCGGGGGGAGCCCGGCGGCGTAGGCGAAGCGCTCGTTGAGAAACTGGCTGGCCAGCACCGTGTAGGCCTTTTCCACCGCATCCGAGGTGGTCAGGTAGTTGTCCTCACCGGTGTTGATGATGATCCCCGCGTAGGCATTGATCATCCGGCTGAACTTCTGGTCCACGAAGGTCCGGTACATGTTGATGTCGCGGAAGAGGATGCCGTACATCGAGTCGTTCAGCATCATGTCCAGGCGCTCCAGGGCGCCCATGGCCGCGATCTCCGGCATGCACAGCCCCGAGGCGTAGTTGGTGAGGTGGATGTAGCGCTGCTGCTGGTCCACCACCTCGTCCAGAGCCGCACGCATGATGCGGAAGTTCTCCTGGGTGGCGTAGGTGCCCCCGAAGCCCTCGGTGGTGGCACCGTAAGGGACGTAATCCAGCAGGGACTGGGCCGTGGTGCGGATCACCGCCACCACATCGGCCCCCTGCTCCGCCGCCGCCTGGGCCTGCTTGACGTCCTCGTGGATGTTCCCGGTGGCCACGATGAGGTAGAGCATCGGGCTGTGGTTGCGGCCCGCGTACTGGGTGAGCTTGGCCTCGCGGTGGGCGCGATTGCCCTTCACCCGACGGGAGAAGGCCTCCACCCGTTCCTGGGCCCTGGCCTCCAGGGCCGCCCGATCCCCCAGGGGCAGTTCCGCCACGTTGAGCCCGGCGGCGATGCGGGCGTTCAGGCCCTCCACCGACTCCCCGGTGCGCACCAGGGCGTTGACGTAGGGCAGGAGCGCCCCCTCCTCCAGGCGGCCCTTCAGCTGGTCCACTACGAGGTTGGGCACCGGCACCCCGTCGGTATCGGCCCCATCAGCCCCCGCCAGGCGCAGGGTGGCCCGCTCGACCGTGACGGTCGTATGGTCCGCGATGAAACCCATGACCGGGGCAACAATGCGTTCCGCCAGGGCGCGGGCCTCGGCGATCTGATCCTCGGGCAATCCTAGTTTCCGTTCCATGCCAGTTCTCCAATCCCTATCCATGTCCAAGCAAAGTCTGGGCTTTCTTCACGATCTCCACCGACAGGCCCAGCATGCCGGCAATGGCGAGGGCGTCCGAAAGCCCCTGCTCTCCGGTGTCCGGCACCAGACGGTAATCCATGAGGCCATCGATGCGGCGGATCCGGGTCTCCAGATCCTCCGACTCCGCCATGCCCTCCAGGGCAGCCCGCCGCAGACCCGCCATGCGGCGGTAGGCCACGGCGGGGTCCCGGGGTAGTCCCCTGAAATGGGTGCTGCACAGGGCGAGGAGCCCGGGCGCTCTCGAAAGGTCCCCCAGGAGGGCCCCCAGCAGAGCCTCCGCCTCCCTGGAACTGGTGGTCCGGGCGAACTCGTCCAGGAGCAGCAGGAGGCCTCCCTCCCGGTGGGCCAGGGCCTCGACCACCTGGCGGATCTCCCGTCCGAAGCCCGAAAGTCCCTGGGCACCGGGCTCTCCCCCCTCGCCGATGAAGCGGCACTGGCGGTAGAGCCGGGTCTCGAAGGCCAGGGCCGGTACGAACAGACCGGCCTGGACACAGCTCTGCAGGAAGGCCAGGGTCTTGAGGACCACGGTCTTGCCCCCCATGTTGGAGCCGAAGATCACGGTCACCGGCCCCTCGAATTCGGCGTCCAGCGGGGTGTAGGGCAGCCCGAGCCGTGCGCAGAGTTCCTCACAGGGGAGGAAGCGCCCCCCCCGGATCCGCACGGGCCCCTCCGTGAGGACAGGCCGCACCAACTTCAGTTCCCGCGCCAGCCGCGTCCGGGCCAGGGCCAGATCGAAGGTCCCCACGCCCCGACGGCAGGCCACCAGGACAGGCAAAGCCTTCTGCACCGCAGCCCCCAGGCGGGCCAGGACCTGGGCCTCCTCCACCCGTTCCCGGGCCAGCAGACCTTCGAGTTCCTCCCGCAGAGCCCAGGCTTCACCCAGGATCCGGGGCTTCACCAGCACCCGTCCCTCGTCGTAGGGCTCCAGTTCCAGGAGGGCATGGGCCTCCTTGGCGGTCGCCAGGTCACCCTGGGGCAGGACCAGGAAGGGCCGTTCCCCAAAGCGCAGCCCCAGAAGCTCCTCGATCCGGCCCAACTGCCGGGCCTGGAGTTCTGCGAGCCGCTCCCCCAGTGTCCGGAGCCGGGCCCGGACTTCGGCCAGGGTCGGATCATAGGCATCTGCGAGATAGAAGGATTCGGCGCTCTGGCGGCCCTGGTTCAGGAGTTCCAGCAGCCCCTCAGGGGGGGCGGGAAGCGCAAAGGTCCCCCGGGCTTCAGGGCTCAGGATCCCCAGGAGCTCGGTGTAGTGATGCAGGAACTTCTTGACCTCGAAGAGTTCCACTTCGCCCAGCAGCCCTTCCGATTCGGGGAAGCGTGGCAGGCGCTGCAGGTGATGGTTCAGGCGGCTCAGGCGCAAGGGGTCGGATGAGAGAAGGGCCAGGAGCTCCCCAGCGGCCTCCGTCTGGTCCCAAAGCGCCTCCAGGCGGTCGGCTTCGTGAATGGCGCGCTGGGCCTCCTTCTCATCCCGCCCGAAGGGGCTATCGGGACAGAGACGACTCCAGAGGCTTTCGAATTCGGAAAAGGCGGCAAAAGCATCCATCAGGCCGCCTCGCAGGGATGGAAGACCACATAGGAAGCAGCCTCTCCCAGGACATCTAGGAAGTCCGCCCGGTCGAGCCCCCGGAGGGAGACCACCAGACCCCGGAGGGGCAGACGGCGGCGCAGGGAAAGGCGCACCCGCGCCAGTAGCCGAGTCAGCTCCCGGGCCTCGAGAAAGACCTTAGTGGCGTCCTCCAGGGAGAGGGCCTCCAGGTCCCGAGGCAGGCTTTCGAGGGAGGCGGCCGTCAGTGGCCCCTCCCAGCGAAGGGCCTGGGAATCAGGCTCGATGGGCAGGCGGTCCAGGATCGCCAGGCTGCGCATCCGAGCCGCGATCCTGGCCAGATTGGCCCGATCCACCCGGGCCGTGAAGACGAAGCCCAAGTCTCCGAGGGCGGCCACCTGGGTCCAGCGGTTCACGGATCCGTCCACGAGGAGGGAGTGGGCCCAGCCTTCCTCCCGCACCCGCCGGAGGAGCTGGGCCAGGAGGCTCAGGTGCTCACAGCCCGCCAGGGTGACAGAACCCGGACGCAGGACCCGGCCCAGAAGGAGACGCCCCAGACCGGCCCTCGGCGGCAGGGCCTCCAACAGCTCCACCCGGGTATCGGAGGCGCGGACCAGGGACTCGCTGGAGAGCACCACATCCCCGGGAAGCACACGGATGTTCCCTCCGGGGGACTTCTGGGCTCCGTCCAGGCCGATGCTGAAGAGTGCCACTGGCCCCGCAGGGCGCAGACGGGCCAGGGCCAGATCGAGGAAGGTGGTCTTCCCCGATCCCTTCTCGAAGCCTGTCACCGCCGTGACCGCTCCATCCATGCCCTGCCAGCAGTCCATGGGATCCCTAGTGCCGCTTGTTTCGGGAAAGGCCTTCGGGCTCCAGGCAGAGCTTCTTGCCCGCCAGGAGCAGGGCGACACCATCCTTGGCGCCATAGTGGGCCTCGTCGTCCGGTTCCTGGGTGGCCGGATGGTTGGGACCGGCGTGGATGGGCCAGGTGTAGGTGGTGACCACCCCCTCGAAATTGCGGAGGATGGCCCGATCATCCCCCATGGAGATGAGGTAGTTGGGCATGACGGGGATCTTGCCGCCGCCGCCCGGGGCGTCCACCACGAAGGTGGGCACGGCCATGCCCGTGGTGTGCCCCCGCAGGTTCTCGATGATCTCGATGCCCTTGGCGACCGAGGTGCGGAAGTGGCTGATCCCGAGGCTCAGGTCGCACTGGTAGATGTAGTAGGGCCGGACACGCACCGCCAGGAGCTTGTGCACCAGCTTCTTCATGACCACCGGGTCGTCGTTGATGCCCCGCAGCAGCACGCTCTGGTTGCCCAGGGGGATGCCGGCATCGGCCAGGCGGGAACAGGCTTCCCGGGCCTCGCGGGTGATCTCCTTGGGGTGGTTGAAGTGCACGTTCACGTAGATGGGGTGGTACTGCTTGAGCATCTGCACCAGGTCTTCGGTGATGCGCTGGGGCAGGACCACGGGGGTGCGGGTGCCGATCCGGATGATCTCCACGTGCTCGATGGCCCGGAGGCGCTTCAGGATGGACTCCAGGCGGCCGTCCGAGAGCACCAGGGGATCGCCGCCCGAGATGAGGACATCTCGGACCTGGGGAGTGCGGGCAATGTAGTCGATGGCCCCCTGGATGTGGTCCTCGGACATGTGGGAGTACTGCTCGCCCACCAGACGCCGCCGAGTGCAGTGGCGGCAGTTCATGGAGCACATGTTGGTGACCAGGAGCAGCACCCGGTCCGGGTAGCGGTGGGTGAGGCCTGGAACCGGCGAATCCACGTCCTCGTGGAGGGGGTCCGAGAGGTCCGAGGGCTCGTCGTGCAGCTCCATGAGGCGGGGCACCGCCTGCATCCGCACCGGGCAGTCCGGATCCTGGCGGTCCATCAGGGAGGCATAGTACGGCGTGATCTCCATGGTGAACTTCTGGAGGCACTGCTTCAGGTGGGTCCGCTCCTCCTCGCTGAGGGGGATCACCTTCTCCAGGGTCTCCACGTCCCGGATGGCGTTGCGGATCTGCCAGTGCCAGTCGTTCCACTGTTCCTCAGTCACATCCTGGAAGAGGGGCACGGAACGGTAATCAACGGGAGCGTAGGTCAGCATGGTTACTCCAACACGAGTCGAAAATTAGAAAGAGTCAACACAGAGGGCACGGAGGGGGTAAAGAGAGGGCACAGAGAAAAGCAAAAGCGAGAAAAGAAGGGAAAAGACAGAAGGAGGAGGATAGGGGGTAAGGGAAGATCGGAGCCTAGGTGCGAGGCGCCCCGGCAGGCCCCGCACAGCGGGGCTGGACGGCGTAGCCGGACAGGTTCCGGGCGGATGAGGCGGCGGAGGCGGGCCTGCCCGCCGAAGCCTCCGAGTCCTCCCGGGACCCGGCCAGGGCGGCGGGGTGAGTCGTGCCCCCTCTGTGCCCTCTCTTTTGGCTTTTCTCTGTGCCCTCTGTGTTGACTCCTTTTTCCTGCGTCAGGTCAACCACCATCACGCCCCCCTCAGCCCGAACAGCTTGCGCACGTCCTCGGGCGTCGCCAGCTCCCGGCCGCAGTCGGCGCCGATGCGGGCGGCACGGGCCACCAGCTCGGCGTTGCTCTTCGCCAGACGGCCCTTGGAATAGAAGATGTTGTCCTCGAAGCCCACCCGGAGGTGGCCCCCCAGGGCGATGGTGGCATAGAGACAGTCCAGGTTGGCCTTGCCGCCGATGCCCATGGCGGTCCAGTGGGCCCCCTCCGGGAGCTTGCGCACCAGGAACTCCAGCACATCGGGTTCGTACTTGGCAGCCCCCGGCACGTTCAGCACCAGGCCGTAGTGGAAGGGCGCTTCCAGCAGTCCCTCCTTGATGAGGATCTGACTGGCGTAGACATGCCCCAGGTCGAAGCATTCGAGGGTCGGCCGCACACCGTGGGCCTTCATCTCCCGGGCGAACTGCCGCATGATGGGCAGCGTATTGACGATATACTCGTCGCCGAAGTTGACGGTGCCGCAATCCAGGCTGGCCATCTCGGGATTGAGGGCCACGGGCTGGAGCCGTTCCTCGGGACTCATGCCCACGGCACCGCCGGTGGTCACCTCGATGACCATGTCGCACTTGGCCCGCACCAGCTCAATGGCCCGGCGGAAGATGGCGGCATCCTGAGTCGGCGTGCCGTCGTCCTGCCGGACGTGCAGGTGCAGGACGGCGGCCCCGGCCTCCCGGGCCTCCAGGGCAGCCTCGGCGATCTCCTCAGGGGTGATGGGGAGGGCGGGCTGCATGGCCCGGGTGGTTTCGGCCCCGGTAATGGCACAGGTGATGATCAGCTTGCTGTCCATGGCGGCTCCTACTGGCAGGGATAGAGTTCCGCGACGACCGCCAAGGCCTCTTCGATGGCACGGATGGCCTTCTCCAGGTCGGCCTGGGTGTGACGCGCGCTGATATACCAGTGGTGGAAGGGTTGGATGAAGAGCCCCCGCCGGATGGTCTCGGTATAGAAGCGCTCCCGGCGCTCCTTGGCGTGTTCGTCCACCTTGTCGAAGAGCATGAAGGGCATGGGGGGGATGCCGTTGACGGTGGCCGATACTCCGGAGGCCTTCACCACCCGCTCCAGTTCCTTCAGGAACCAGGTGCCCTTCTCCCAGACCAGGTCGACGATCCCGTCCCGCTCCAGGATGTCCAGGCACTTCATGGCGGCGGCCATCTCCAGGCTGTTGGGGAAGAAGGTGGAGCTGATGAAGACCTTCTTCTCACAGACGTTCATGAACTGGGCCTTGCCCACCACGGCACTGATGGCGTAGCCGTTGGCCAGGGCCTTGCCGAAGGTGCTGATATCCGGGGTCACACCATAGCGGGCCTGGGCTCCTCCCAGGGCCACCCGGAAGCCGCTGCGGATCTCGTCAAAGATCAGCACGGCGCCGTGCTTGTCCGCCAGGGCCCGGACGCCCTCCAGGTATCCCGCGGGAGGGGCCTGGACCGCCTTGGCCAGGGGGTGCCCCACGGGCGTGATGATGATGCCGGCCACATCCCCCCGATGGGCCTCCAGCTTGGCCTCCAGATCATCCAGATGGCCGTATTCGAATTCCACCGTCAGGTCCTGCACGCACTGGGGCACGCCCCCATGGACCTCCACGGCCCAGTCGTGCCACCCGTGGTAGCCGCAGCGCAGGATGGTGTTGCGCTCGGTGTAACCCCGGGCAATGCGGACGGCCACGCCGGTGGCATCGGACCCGGTCTTCACCAGGATCACGCTCTCGGCGCTGGGGATGAGGTCGATGAGCCGCTGTTCCAGTTCGTTCTGGATGGGCTGGACCAGGGAGAAGCAGAAACCCTTGTCCATCTGGGCCTTCACGGCATCGTTGATCTCGGCCTCATCGTAGCCCAGGATGATGGGCCCGTAGGCGCAGAGCATGTCGATGTAATCGTTGCCGTCCACGTCCACGATGTGGCCGCCATAACCCTTCTCCAGGAAGATCGGGTATTCCCCAGGGATGAAGTTGTAGGGGCGGCGGATCCCCATCATGCCCCCGGGCGAGAGGCGCTGGGAGGCTTCATACATCGCCATGGACTTGCTGAGATTGAGCTTGGGTGCGGATTGTGCCATTTCAAGACTCCAAAAAGAATGACTTCCACCACGAAGGCACCAAGACACAAAGAAAAGCAAAAGGAAGAAAAGAAAGCCCTTGTTTTTCTTCGTGTCTCCTTCGTGTCTTAGAGCCTTCGTGGTGGAATTCGGTTTTCAGACGTAGCGTTCCTGGAAGAGTTCACGGAGCGCAGGGTTTTCCCGCAGTTCCCAGAGGGTGATCTCGGCGTGATCCTTCGTGTAGCCGTTGCCGATGATCATGGTGACGTCCTTGCCGATACCCTCGGCCCCCAGGGCGGCCTTCCCGAAGTGGGTGGCCATGCTGAAGAAATAGACGATGCCGCCATCCCGGCAAGGCAGGACGGAGCTCAGCTCCGTGTTCTGGACATTCACGCAGTTGATGACCAGGTCGTATTCGCGGCCTTCATTGGCCTCCAGGGCCTCCTTCATCAGATCCAGGGGCTTGGTGGCGTCCGCCAGGATGACGCGATGCACCAACCCGAGGCGTTCCAGGACAGCCTGATCCGCGGCGTGATGGATGTTCCCCACCACTCGGCCCGTGGGGCCCACCCGCTTCATAGCCTCATAGGCCACCAGCATGCCGGACTTGCCCCCGGCCCCCAGGATCAGGACGGAGTCCCCGGGCTTCACCAGCTTGGCGGCCTGGGCCGGAGCCCCCGCCACGTCCAGAGCCGCGAGCGCGAGCCCCTCGCTCATATCCTCCGGGAGCTTGGCATAGATGCCGCTCTCGAAAAGGAGGGCCTGCCCCTGGATCTCCACCCGATCGATGTCGGGATGGATCCGCGTGATCTTCTCGATCTTCAGGGGGGTCAGGCTCAGGGAGACCAGCGAGGCGATCTTGTCGCCGGCCTTGAGATCCCGACCCGCCAGGGCCGAGCCCACTTGGGCCACGGTACCGATCAGCATGCCGCCGGACCCCGTGACGGGATTCTGCATCTTGCCCCGCTCGGAGACGATAGACAGGATCTTGGCTTCGATCTTCGCCAAGTCATGCCCGGCCTCTTCCTCGATCTGGGTGAAGCTCGCGCTGTCAATGTTCAGCGCAATGACATCCACCAGAATCTCGTTGTCGTAGAAGGTGGAGAAATCGTTATCCAGCCGAAGGGCGGGCTGAGGCAGCACCCCCCTGGGCTCGATCACGCGATGGGAACCGTACTTGCAGCCCTTGGTCATGGCCAGCTCCTTTTCCGATGATTCGGTTTCATTCAGGATGAAAATAAACTTGGCAAATCAGACCGTGCTGATTCCAAGTCAGAACATTAAGGGCCACCAGTTCAGCTGCGGACACCCGAGTCCCCTGCCGGGAACCACGGGCTTAACAGATGAAACACAACCCCTGCGAACAAAAGACCTACCACCTGACAAAGCCAGGGAAGTCGAATAGTCAGCCTGGGGGAAGGTGGGGGAGAAGCATGGGTGGTGAACTCGCCTTATGCCCCTAGCCTACTCGGACTCGTCTTCAAGTTCATCGGTGAATTTGGGTCTGGCCACCCGTTCCACCTCCCGGAGTTTGCGGAGGGACCCCTTGGGATCCTGGCGGGCAATGGAGGTCGCGATGGCATGTGCGAGGGCGCCAAAGGCCGCCAGGGAGTGGGAAAAGAGCAGGTTCTCCCCAGGGATCGGCAGGCTCAGGGTCGCAAGCTTGGCCAGGGGCGAATTGAGTTGGTCGGTAAAGGCCAGCACCGGAACCTTCCGCTTGCGAGCGTAGGCTGCGGCATCCAGGGTTTCCCGGGTATAAGGCGTGATGGAAATGGCGATAAGAAGGTCCTGGGGCTCCAGCACCCCCACCTGGCTGGCGAAATCCGCCGGACTGCCCTCCATCACCGAAAGCCCGGTGTTGATGAGGAGGTAGGCCAAATGACGACCCATGAGGGCCGAAACGCCGTCGCCGATGACCAGGCGGGTGCGGCTCTCCTTGAGGTGACGGACCACGCTTTCCAACAGGGCCTCATCCACGGCCTGGACCACCCGCTCGATGTTCAGGATGTCCCGGCGGGCCACCTCCACCAGGGTCGCCGCCGCCTGGGTGGGAGCCTGCAATAGTTGGTCTCCCCGCCGGTAATGGCGCTTGGCGGACTGGACCAGGGCTTTGCGCATCTCCAGAAAGCCCGAATAGCCCAGCTTCTTGGCAAAGCGGACCACCGTGGCCACGCAACTGTGGGAGCGTTCCGCCAGCTCCTCCACCCCCCACAGGGCAGCCTCATTGATGTTGGCGGCCAGGCACTCGGAGATCCGGCGCTGACTGGGGGAGAGATCCCCGGTGGACTGGAGTCGGTGCATCAGCGTGGGCTTGGGAGTCGGCATAATCCAAGAGTGTCCCCGAACGTCAGACGGTTTCATAGGGGGTGACTCATGGGCATCCATGAGACCGGCCTCGATCAGGCGTTGGTTCAGCTGGCGGGCCATGAACGCAGTCCGTCGAGCAGAGCTTTCCAGATAGGCACTGCCTTCACCCCGTACAGGACTTGCGGGGAACCCTCCAGGTCTGGAGGGCTCCCCGCAAGGGTCAGGACCAGCCTACTTGGCGGGCTTGAGCCTGTTGTTCTGCGCCCAGCGGCGGCCGAAGGTGGTGGCCGAGCCGTAGGCCAGAGCCTGGGCTTCCGTGGGCAGGGTCGCCAGGGCGAAGGCCTTGGGAGCGGCGCCACTGAGGTAGACGTTGGGCGTCTCGGCGCAGAGGCTGGCATAGGCCGGAGCCTGCTGGGCGATGGCACTGCGGACACCGGCCAGATCCAGCTTGGCACCACCGGCGGCCTGGAGGCTTTCACCCAGGAAACTGACGTTGTCGAAGCCGCTCAGGGGCTTGAAGGCCCGCTTGAACTTGATGATCCGGCCATCGAAGGACACGATGGAGCCATCCTCCTCGGCAATGGGCGTCAGGGGCACCAGCACATCGGCGCGCTCCGTGGCCTCGGTGGCGAAGAGATCCATGGCGGCGCTGAAGGGCACCTTGGCCAGGGCCTCGGCGCAGGACAGCCCGGCGGGGTCGACCCCGAGCAGGACCACGGCCTTGATGGCACCGGCAGCCAGGGCGGCTTGGGCCTTGGCCAGGTCATCGCTGGAGGTGAAGCCTCCGTAGACGATGTCCTGGAAGCCCTGACCATTGGCCTCGTTCCGGACCACCAGGAGCCCGGCGCCCGTCAGGAGAGCCAGATCGCCGCTCCACTGGAGCTCCGATCCACTGGAAGCATCCCGGTTCACGATCACGGCAGGCTTGGTGGCCGCCTGGAAGAAGGCGGCGGCACGCTCGACCAGTTCGGAGGCAGGGGCGAAGGTGAAACCCTGGAGCGCAGCGGCGTTGGAGGCCTTGGCGACGCTTTCCGCATCCTGGAGACCGGCCTTGAGCACGGCACCGGAAAGAGCGGAAAGCACCTGGGTCTCTTCCCCGGCGGCGCAGGGGAGGTGGCAGGTGGCCAGACGCTTCCAGGCCAGGTCCGCAGGTCCCACATGGATGAGCTTGGCCCCGGCGCTGATGGCGCGACGGACCTTGAAGGCGAAGACAGGATTCTCCTTCAGGGCGTTCTCACCCACGGTGACGATCAGGTCGGCCTGCTCGACGGCCTCCTGCTTGAGGGTCGAGGCCACGGCAGCCGGCAATGCGGCCCGACCGAAATCCTCGGCGGCAAAGATATTGCGGGAACCGAACTGCTTGGCCAGGGAAGCGAAGAGGAAGGCGGTCTCGCTGGAGATCCGGGGCGAGGCCAGGAAGAGGATCTCCTCGCCCTTGAGGCCCTTGAGCCCAGCGACCAGGGCGCTGGCGGCGGCGCCCATGTCCACCTTGCCCTTGCCTTTGAGGCTGGGGTTGGCGAGGCGATCCTTGGAGCCCACGTAGTAGGTCCCGAAACGGCCCTTGGCGCAGAGTTCACCCTCGGTGAAGGGATCGATGGGCTTGGCGGTGACGAAGAAGTAGTCACGCCCGGAATGGTTGATGTCGAGCTCGCAGCCCACGCCGCAGAAGGAGCAGGCGGAGCGGTAGGGAGCGGTGCGGTAAGGACCGGGCTTCTCCAGGTTCGCCTTGAAGGTGATGGCGCCGGTGGGGCAGACCTCGATGCAGTTGCCGCAGGAGATGCAGGTGGTATCGGCCAGGGCCTTGTTGAGGCTGGGCTTGACCACCGTATCGTAGCCGCGGTCGATGAAGCCCAGGGCGCTGACATTGATGAGCTCACCGCAGTAGCGCACGCAGCGTCCGCACAGAATGCACTTGTTGGCATCCAGGATGATGTAGGGGTGCCGATCATCCATCTTGTGCTTCTTGAGCTTGCCCTTGAAGTGCTCCTGCTGGACATCGTAGTTGCCCGAGAAGACCTTCAGATCGCAATCGAAGACGCTGTTGCAGCCGCAGGAGAGGCAGCGGTTGGTCTCGGCCTTCACCTGATCGACGGTGACGCCCAGATCCACTTCCTCCCAGTTCTTGGCCCGCTCGTGGCGGTCCAGCTTGGGCATTTCAGGACGCTCGGCCTTCTGGTAGCCCACGAAGAAGTCGGAGGTGGGGACCTCCAGGACAGCGCGCTTGCTGAGGAAGCCCGCCTGGAACTTCTCGACCTTGCCGGTCTGGAACCACTTCTCGATGACCTTGGCGGCCCGGCCACCGGCGGCGATGGCATCGATGGCGGCGGCGGGGCCGGACATGGCGTCACCACCGGCGAAGACCCCTTCCACGCTGGTGAGCAGGGTCTCGGGATCAGCCTCGATGCTGTTCCACTTGGTGGTCTTGATCTCGCCCAGGGTCTGGTTCTTGAGGCCGGAGAGATCCTGGTCCTGGCCGATGGCGGAGACCACCCAGTCGGCCTTGAAGAGGAATTCGCTGCCTTTGACCTTCTCGGGCTTGCGGCGCCCCGAGGCGTCGGGCTCGCCCAGTTCCATCAGGTAGCATTCCAGGCCCAGGAGCTTGTCGCCCTCGGTGACCACCTTGTTGGGGGCCGTCAGGTAGGCGAACTCCACGCCCTCTTCGATGGCGTCCTCGACTTCAATATCATCGGCGGGCATCTCGGTGCGGGTGCGGCGGTAGAGGACCGTCACCTTGTCGGCACCGCAGCGCAGGGCGGTGCGGGCCGCGTCGATGGCGGTGTTGCCGCCGCCCACGATGGCCACATTGCCCTTCAGCTCGGGGGGACCATTACGCTTCACGCCCTCCAGGAAGACGATGCCGGGGAGGATGTGGGGATGGTTCTCATTCTCGAGGCCCATACCCTTGGCGACCCAGGAACCCAGGGCCAGGTAGATGGCATCGAAGCCCTCAGCCTTGAGGCTGTCCAGGGTGAAGTCCACGCCAAGCTTGGCGCCGGTGCGGACCTGGATGCCGCCGGAGACGAGCTGGGCCACTTCCTTGTCCAGCACAGCCTGGGGCAGCCGGTATTCGGGGATGCCGTAGCGCAGCATGCCGCCCAGCTTGGGCTGCATGTCGAGGATGGTCACCTCGAAGCCCTGCTGGCGGAGGTAGTATCCGCAGGTGAGGCCCGAAGGGCCGCCGCCGACGATGGCCACCTTCTTGCCGTTGCTGGGCACGATCTCGGGGGTCCCGAGGCGGTCGTACTCCAGATCGGCGACGTAGCGCTTCATGAAGTTGATGGCCCCCGGGGAGTCCACATCCTGACGGCGGCAATTGGCCTCGCAGTAGCGCACACAGACGCGACCGCAGGAGAGAGGCATGGGGTTGGTCTCACGGATGAGGTCCAGAGCCTCCTTGTAGAGCCCGGCATTGGCGAAGGCCAGGTAGCCCTGGATATCCACATTGGCGGGGCACTTCACGTAGCAGGGGCCACGGCAGTCGGCGTAGTGGTTGGAGAGCAGCATCTCCAGGGCCGACTTGCGGGCCTTGAGGGCGGACTCGCTGTCCGTCCAGATGTCCATGCCCTCGCCCACGGGCGTGGTGCAGGACATGAGGGTGCGCCCCATGTTGCGGACTTCCACCACACAGACCAGACAGGAGCCGTAGGGCGGGAGGCGGGGGTCGTAGCAGAGGGTCGGGATATCCACCCCGTTGTCCCGAGCGACCTGGAGGATGGTCTTGGAATTGTCGGCAACGACCTCTTTGCCGTTGAGCTTGAAGGTGACACTGGCCATGGAATCGGTCCTCAAACTTTGCTGATCGCGCTGAAGTTACAGACGGTGAAGCACTTTCCGCACTTGATGCACTTGGATTCATCGATCAGGTGGGGCTTCTTGGCTTCGCCGCTGATGCACTTGGTGGGGCACTGGCGGGCACACAGGGTGCAGCCCACGCACTTGACCTCGTTCACCACGAACTTGACCAGGGCGCCGCAGGAATGAGCGGGGCAGCGGTGCTCGCGGATGTGGGCCTCGTACTCGTCCCGGAAATACTTCATGGTGGTGAGCACGGGGTTGGGGGCCGTCTGGCCCAGACCACACTGGGAGGAGCCCTTGATGATCTGGCCCAGTTCCTCCAGCTGCGTCAGGTGCTCTTCCTTGCCGCGACCCGCCACGATCTCTTCCAGGATCTCCAGCATCCGCAGGGTGCCGATGCGGCAGGAGGTGCACTTGCCGCAGGACTCCAGCTGGGTGAAGGTGAGGAAGAAGCGGGCCATCTCCACCATGCAGGTGGTGTCGTCCATGACCACCATGCCGCCGGAGCCCATGATGGCGCCGGTCTTGGTGATCTGTTCGTAGTCGATGATGGTGTCCGCCAGGGAGGCGGGGATGCAGCCGCCGGAGGGACCGCCCATCTGCACGGCCTTGAACTGGCGGTCATCCTTGATGCCACCGCAGACATCGAAGACCACGTTCTTGATGGTGAGGCCCATGGGGACTTCCACCAGACCGGTGCGCTTGGCCTTGCCGGCGATGGCGAAGACCTTGGTGCCCTTGCTCTTCTCGGTGCCCATGGCGGCGTACTTGTCGGCGCCGTTGAGGATGATCCAGGGCACGTTGGCGAAGGTCTCGACGTTGTTGATGTTGGTGGGCTTGCCCCAGAGCCCCTTGATGGCGGGATAGGGGGGACGGGGGCGGGGCGTGCCGCGCTTGCCTTCGATGGAGGCCATGAGGGCCGTTTCCTCACCGCAGACGAAGGCGCCGGCGCCCTCCTTCACCTTCACCTCGAAGCTGAAGCTGGAGCCGAAGATGTTGTGGCCCAGGTAGCCCTTGGCCTTGAGTTTCTCGATGGACTCCCGCAGGCGGCGCACGGCCAGGGGGTACTCGGCGCGACAGTAGATGTAGGCGTGCTCGGCACCGATGGCGTAGCCCGCGATCATCATGCCCTCGATGACGGAGTGGGGATCCCCCTCCAGCACCGAGCGGTCCATGAAGGCGCCGGGGTCACCCTCGTCGGCGTTGCAGATGAGGTATTTGGTGTCGCTCACGGAGGCCGCAGCGAACTTCCACTTCTGGCCCACGGGGAAACCGCCACCGCCACGGCCGCGGAGTCCGGAGTCGAGCATGGACTGGATCACCTCGGCGGGCGTCATCTCCTTCAGGGCCTTCTGGATGGCCTTGTAGCCGTCACGGGCCTCGTATTCCTCAATGGAATCGGGATCCATGAAGCCACAGTTCCGGAGCACGACCTTGACCTGGCGGTCGAGGTAGGAGAACTCGGGGCCTTCGCTGTAGTCCTTCAAGGCCACGTACTGGGCAAGCTCTGTCCCGCCGAGGACATGGCCCTCGAAGACCTCCTTGGCCTTCTCTGCGGTCATATCGCCGTAGAGGGTCCGTCGGTCCCCCTCCCAGATTTCCACCAGGGGCTCGCGATAGCACATGCCTACGCAACCCGTGGACGCCAGTTCGGCCTTGTCGCTGTTCGCGGCCACCAGATCCTTGAAGGCCTCAAGGACCTTACCGGCTCCGGCGGAGACGCCGCAGGTTCCCATTCCAACCACAATCTTTTTCATCATTGTCCTCGTCACAGGGGAGAGCCGGTCAGCCCTTTTTCCGGAAGTCGTTGAGGATCGTCCGGACCTTCTGGGGCGACAGGCCGCCAAAGGTCTCGTCGTTGACCATGATCACCGGGGCGAGCGAACAGCAGCCCAGACAGGCCACGGGGCTGATGGTGAAGAGCCCGTCGGCCGTGGTGTCGCCGGTCTCGATCTTGAGACTGTCGTAGAGCACATCCAGTAGCATGCTGGAACCCATGACATGGCAGGCGGTGCCATCGCAGACCTTGATCAGGTATTTGCCTGGGGGTTGAAGTCTGAATTGTTTATAAAAAGTAATAACACTAAATATATCACTTTCGGGAGTACCGGTGATCGCGCATATCTCAGCGATAGCCGCCTCGGGCACATAGCCGTGTTTCTCCTGAACGACCTGCAGCAGGGGAATGACCTGACTGCCGTCACCCAGACAGGGCTCCACGGCCTTGGGGTCAAAATAGGTATAGGAAGCTACCGACATTACATTTTCCTCCCTGGTCATACCATAAGCTTAATGCAGTTTTCCCGCGTCAGGAATACAAACCAACGGCATAAGAAAGAATCCAAGCCTTATGGTAATCGAAGTTGTTATTCACGTGCAAAAGAGAATTTATTCTCGAATCACCGAATCATACCAAATCGACCTATAACACGCGCTTAAACAGCACTTCATTCTCAAGATAGATGTGTTGCATCAGACTGTCCGCCAGGACTTCGAAGGCCCGGTAGAGGCGCCGCTGCAGTCCCTGGGCCGATTCCGGAGGCTGAAAGCCCTCTGTCAATTTATGGATTCGCACCAGGAGTCCGGCGGCCGCATTATGCTCATCCTCAAAGAGCTCCAGTGGCTCCATGATTTCCTTATCCATCTGGAATTCCCGTCCCTGTTCCTTGGCGAGAATGGCCGGAAACAGGGTGGCCTCTTCCATACGCAGGTGATCCCGCATCTCCCGGCAGAAGAGATCCACTTCATCCCGGATGGCCAGGAGCTGGGGGAAGTGATGGCCTTCCATGAGGGCAGCCTCCTCCACTAGGTTTTCCAGTTCGGCCATGCCGTGCCGGGTCTCCCAGTGATAGTGCTCCATGAGATGGCGGATCAGGTCAACGACCGGCGCCTCCTTCCAGGCATCCAGCGCTGCACGATCCGACCCCTTCCGCTCATCTGCCATGGTCATTAGAAACTCCTTGTTGCCTTTGGTTATGTCACGCCATATTCCTTCAAGATTAACCGAAGAGGGACTTCTCCGCTTGAGCCGAGGGCCCGCCAGACTGTACCGGCATGCGAATCGATCAAACCATCCGGAAGGACGGGCTGCGACAAGGGCTGCTGGGGATCACTCCTCCGTGAAAGCCAGGGCCATGGCGCTCGCCTCGGGCGAGAGGTGCGCGAAGCGCAGGAGGCGATCGTTGAATTCGATATGCAGCTCCCGGTCCTCATCGAGAATCAACTCGACATGCTCCCGGTGAACGATCTCGTCGGAGAGGTACCGCCAGTACAGGGTTTCAGCCAAAGCCCCAAGCCCTCTGGCCTTCGCCTCCCAGTAGACCTTGACGAGGGTACGCCATCCAGCCATCTTCATCCCCCCCTCGCTCAGGATGGCCTCCTGCCAGAGGGGCCCCGCCCAGAGCTGTACCAGCTCCACAGCGCGTTCTTCCTGCCGCAGGGCGATGCTGAGCACCAGCTCGCCCATGTCGAAGACGACGGTCTTGAGGCCGAAGCTCATCCCCACTTCGTCCGCGAGGTGCCCGTAGGAGATCAGGTGTTCAGCCGCCTGATACATGTGACGGGGTTGATCCAGGAAAGCCTCGATCAATAGGCGGTAATGGTAGGAGAGGTTCTGGAACCTCCTCAGGTCCCGCTCCTCGATGGATTCCCGAAGCAGGGAATTGAAGGCCATGATGTGCAGCTCCACCACCCGATCCCTGCAAAGCACGGAGGCCAGCTCTGCGCTTTCCACCAGCTGGCCAGCCAACTCTGCCATCAGCTCGTGTTGCCGTTTATTGGCCACCTCCATCACCTTGAGCAGCTGAGCCAGGAGATAGGCCTCGGGCCAGAGGCGTTCCTTCACCAGGAAGGCTTGGCCCTCCCGGGCAAGACCCGGGACAAAGTGGGGGCGAAGGGCTCGCCAACGGGAGGGCTCAATTCCCCCGCACCCGACCAGCTCCGTGAGGATGGCGTGGAGGGACTGGATGGCAATGAGCACCAACTGGCGGTCCCCTCTGGCCATGCCCGTGAGGGCAATGTTGGCCACCACATCCGTGATTTCGAACAGATCCCGGGAATTCTGCTCGGTCTTCTGCCCACGGCCCAGCAGCGCCAGGCTTCGGATGGCCTTGCGGGTCAGCATGGGCATGAAGAAGCTGGGCCGCAGGAACTGGCTGATGCCGAAGAGAAAGGGGAGCATCCCCGCCAGTACGACCAGCAGCGCGACGGAGACCAAGTTGAGGAACAGCCGATGATAGGAGGTTCCAGGGGGCACCACCCCCGACCCCAGGAGCAGCAGGTGGGTGAAGACCAGCACCGAGAGGCACACGACAATCAGAGGGTGTGCCACGTATAGCTTCACCAACCTTGGCGAATAGAGATTGGCCGAAAGGGGGATGATCAGCGCGATGCTGGTGACCACCACCGTCGTGAATTGGTTGAGCATCCGGCTCGCCAGGGAAAGCCCGGTCTGGTGGAGCTCCTGCTGGGACCCGAACACAGACAGCAGTCCCCCAGCCACCAGCGCTCCCAGCAGGCAGGTGGCCACGAGGGGGAAACTGTACCCGCTTCTCCAGGAGGAACCGATCCGATGATTTGCCATGCCCCATCTTCGGCTGAAAAGGGGCTTTCGCTGAATATCAGGACCTCAGCAGCCCCTGGATCGCAATGTGGAAATCCAGAAGGGAGAATGGTCGGGAGAGGAAAGCTGCCTTGGTGGAAGCCATCGACTTCATTTCCTCCCATTGGGGGAGGAGTCCGCCATGGAAGAGAACGGGCAGTCTGTCAACGGCTCCCCTGCAGCGGCCCAGGGCGGGATCCACAGCCTTGGAGAAGTCCGTGACCATCAGATCCGGAAGGAACTCCGTGACCAGTGGAATAGCCTCCTCAAGGGTGTCGCATTCCTTGATTTCGAAGCCATGGAGCTGGAGAAATCGTCGGAATACCCGACGGTCTTCGGGACCGTCCACCAATAGGGCCTTCTTGGGAAGAATCTTCCGCATAGCTACATGCTCATAAGCCACAAATAACCAATCACGATGAATCCGCAGACCAAAAGGTACATTTCCCGAAGCGGCAAAGCCGCAACGCAACAGGGAGGCGCAGTTTCCCCACAGGGAATGACAGAACCCTGCATGGAACGCCTCTACAGGCACAGCAAGCCCTTACAGTCCTAAGCGCGTCGCCAGGTCCTGGCTGCCCTTGCGACTCGCCGAGTATTCCCTGCCATCCGCCAGCAGCACCATGCGTCGCCCGTAAGGCAGCACCCGCAAGCCTCTCACGGATTCTGTCCGAGCCATGATGGTCCGGTTGAGCCTCACCAGAGGGACACCAGGGAGGGCAGCCTCGGCCTGGGCCAGGGACCGCCAGCGACTCAGAAAGCGCCCCTGGACCCCGCACACGAATACCTTGCCGCCCTCGATCTCAAAATGGCTGATCTTGGCTAATTCCAGAAGGACCGTCCCGCTCCCGGCCGTGACAGGGATCTTGGAGGGGGCCATCGGCCTAGGCTGCGCGCCCCTGCCCAGGAGCCGGTGACGAAGACGATCCAGCGTCTTGGCCAGCCGGGCTTCCTCGACGGGCTTGAGAAGGAAGTCCGCTGCCGCAAAGTCAAAGGCGGAAACGGCGAATTCCGAGTTGCTGGTCACCAGGACGATTGGAAGGCGCTCCGCATACTCCGCAAGGATGTCGAGTCCCGTGGCCCCCGGCATCTTGACGTCCAGGAATAGACAGTCCGGAAGCGGGTGCCCTTTGAGCCAATCCACCATGGCCATTCCATCCTGGAACTGGGCCTGCACCTCGCAGCCCGCCCGGTCCAGGAGGCGCGCCAAACGCATCAGAGCCAAGGGCTCGTCATCTGCAATGGCCACCCTGATCCTGGAATCCATCATCCCTGCCCGTGCTGAAGTTGGCACCAGCATAGCACTGCCAGATTAGTCGCTTTTGGCCCAGCAATAACGCGCTGGAGGCACTCGATTTATTTTTGATTTATAATTTCAAGCCACACCAACCACCCCCATCGGTCGAATGCCCTCCCAATCGCTATGGCCTTGACGGAAGGCAGCCGATAAACGGATATCAGCCGCACCCATCCTCCATGGATCAGCCGCGCCAAGCGAGCCATTCCCCAGCCAACGGTTCCTTGTATGATGAGGGGCCATACCACGAAGGCTCCGGAGCACCATGGAACCCACGCTTTATATGTTCTGCGTTCCCCAACACCCCCTGGAACAGGTCGGTGAGCACGTTGTATCTGAAGGCTTGACCGAGAAGCTCCAGGAATGGCAGCGAAAAACCGGTGCCCGGGAACTGGTCTATCTCAGCACCTGCCAGCGCGTCCTCTGGATGCTCTGGGAGGGTGATGCCCAGGGCCTCGGCCTGGGGCCTGACGTCACCAAGCTCACGGGGGATGCGGCCTGGCTTCACCTGCTCTCCCTGGCCTCGGGCCTGGAAAGCGCGAATGTGGGTGACCGGGAAATCCCCGGACAGATCCGAAGCGCCCTGGATACGGCCCTGGAGGCTGGCACCGCCGGCGAGGAGGCCCTGTCCGCCCTGGAGGATATCCTCCGGGAGGCCCATCGCCTCCGCTCCCGGGTGGGACTGGACCACGGCCAGGCCAGCGTGGCCACCGTAGCCCTGCGCCACGTCGAACGATTCCTGGACTCCTCCGGCCACGTCGTGCTGGTGGGCGTGGGCCCCATGACCCAGTATCTGGCGGCCCGTCTACCAGAACGTGGCTATCGGGTCACGGTCACCAACCGCAGCCTGGACCGGGCCCATGAGATGGCCGATCCCCTGGGTCTCCCGGTCATCCCCCTGGCCCAGCTCCAGCGGGATCCCGGCACTTTCGACTGTCTGGTGTCGGCAACCGCAAGCCCCGAGCCCATCTTCACCAGGGCGGCCTGGCAGCAGTGCACTCGTGAGAACCGGCTGCTTATCCTGGATCTGGCCCTGCCACCCGACACCGAGCCGGAGCTGGAGCAGCTTCCCTGGGTGCAGCGTCTCAATCTGGGCAACTGCCTGGAGGAGACCGAGCAGGCCAAGCTTCACCGCAAGGCCGCAGCCCGTCAGGCCGATCCCTTCCTCGTGGACGGGGTGGAACGTCTGCGGGGCCGCGCCCGGAAACGGGCGGCCAAGCGTCGGCGCGCCATGGCCCACGAACGCCTCAGCATCGCCTGGGAGGCCCTCAACGCCGAGGCCTCTGAAGGCCCCCTGTCGGAACTGACACCTGACCAGGCCCAATCGCTCCAGGCAATTCTCCGGCGGGGACGCACCCTGGCCTTCCGCGCTCTGGCCCAGAGCGAACCCAGAGCCACGGGTGAGGAGTCCCCTGAGGACGGGGAAAGGTCGTGAGCCGCATCGTCGTTGGCACCCGGAACAGCCTCCTGGCTCTTGGCCAGGCGAAGCCCATGGTGGACTGGCTCAAGTCCCAGGGCCACGAGGTCTCCTGGCGGGAGTTCACCACCCATGGAGACCGCTGGCTGGCGGGCCCCCTGGACAAGGCGGGCGCCACCGGGCTCTTCACCAAGGAACTGGAGGAGGCCCTGGCCCTCGGCGAGGTGGACCTCCTGATCCACAGCCTCAAGGACGTCGCCATGGATAGGCCTGCGGGCACCCTGCGGGCCTGCATACCCATGCGGGAGGACCCCTCCGACCTCCTGATTCTCCGCCCCGATCGGCCCGAGGCGCCCACCCTCGGCACCAGCGCCGTCCGCCGCGAGCGCATGCTGCGCCAGGCCATGCCCCAGGCGCATTTCACGTGGATCCGCGGCAACGTCCCCACCCGGCTCCAGCGGGTCCGGGATGGCATCCTCCGGGAGGAACCCCTCCACGGCACCCTGCTGGCTGCCGCAGGGGTCAAGCGCCTGGGATTGGACCTGTCGGGCCTGGAGGTCCGCGCCCTGGACGCCGAAGAACTCCTTCCGGCCCCCGGTCAAGGCGCCCTGCTGGCGGAGACCCGCACGGATCGCCCGGATATCGCGGAGGCCCTGAAGCCCCTCCATGACACCGATACCGCCCTCTGCGTAGATCTGGAACGGCGGGTGCTCGCTGGCCTGGGCGGCGGTTGCCAGCAGCCCCTGGGCGCCCTGGCCCAGTGTCTCGGCGATGGCCGGATCCGCCTGAGGGCGGCCTTCGCCCTGGAGGATCGGATCGTGAAGGCCGAGGGCATCGGCTCCCCCGAAATGGCCCTGGAGGCCGTGCTGGCTCGATTCCGGGACGAGGGACTGGGATGGGCCCACTGAGGCTGGCCCTGGACCGCCCCCTGGACCACCCCCTCTGCGAGCGGATCAGGTCGGCAGGCTGGGTGCCCATCCCCTATGCCTGCACCGAACAGGTTCCCAGCCAGGAAGGGCCACCCCAGGGGCGCTGGGACGCAGTCCTCATTCTCAGCCCTGCTGGCGCCCGTGCCATCCTCCCCTTCCTGAAACCGGGGACACTCTGCCTGGCCACGGGCCAGGGGACGGCCGCGCTCCTATCGGATTTCCCGGTTCTCACCCCCACCCTACCCAAGGCTGAAGGCCTTTGGGACCTGCTCTGCGAACGTTTCCCCCAGGGAGGGACTTTCCTGCTGGTCCGGGGCGGGCGCAGTCGGGGCTACCTGGAGACCCAGGCATCGGGAAAGCCCTGGCAGCTCAAGGCCTGGGTAAGCCACCGGGAGCAACCCTTGTCTCCTCCCCCCCCCCTGCCAGAGGCCTCAGCGGTGCTCGCCCTAAGCCCCCTCCAGGCCGAAGTCCTGGCCCCCCTGGCCCTGGACCGCCAGCGCTTCGCCTGGGGCCAGCGCACCGCCCTGGCCTTTGCGGCCGCCGGAGCCCCGGCCACAGCCAGCTGCGAACCGACTCCGGAAGCTCTGGAGGCGCTGCTGGCCGCTCAAGTCGGGTCCTAGCAGACGAAGGACCGGAAGCCTCGGGCACGTTTTCCCCTGGGCTCTCGTTGATGAATCTGCTTTCCTATGGAAATCCAGAAGCTCACAGCCCGGTACGGCACCACCACATGGAGGAAGATCATGCAGGAGCAGATCGGCCAAGTCGCAGCCCGGATCAAGGAAATGAGAGAACTCTCGGATATCTCCCCTGAATCCATGGCCTCGGAACTGGGTCTCAGCAGGGACGCCTACCTGAAACTCGAATCCGGCCAGGAGGACATCTCGGTGGGCCTGCTCACCCGCATCGCCAAGCGCTGCAAGGTGGAACTGGCCACCCTCATTACGGGAGAGGAGCCCCGCCTCCACCTCTACACCCTGACCCGCAGAGACAAGGGCGCCTCCGTGGAGCGGAAGGTCGAGTACCAGTACATGGCCCTGGCCGCCAACTTCATTCATAAGCATGCCGCCCCCTTCCTGGTGACCGCCCGACCCGGCGGTCCCGTCCACCCGGACACCCATGCGGGCCAGGAGTTCATCTATCTGCTCGAAGGGCACCTGCAGGTGCAGATCGGGGACCACGAAGTCACCCTCGAAGAGGGTGATTCGCTCTATTTCGACGCCAGCGCTCCCCACGCCGCAAAGGCCCTGGATGGGAAGCCCGCCCGCTTCCTGGCCGTTCTTGCCTGAACATTCCGCCCACCCCTACGTTTCGGAAAGAACCATGCTGATTGATCGCTACGCCCCTGGCACCTACCGTTCCTTTGAGGACTTCCAGGAAGGCTTCCAGGTCCAGGTGACCGAGAACTTCAACTTCGCGTACGACGTCGTGGATGTCCTGGCCAGTGAAAGCCCCCAGGCCCCGGCCCTGGTCTGGTGCGATGACAAAGGGGAGAAAGCCACCTTCACCTTCGGGGACATGAAGCGCTGGAGCGACCGGGCGGCCAACGCCTTCCGGGCGGCGGGCATCGGCAAGGGCGATCCGGTCATGCTCATCCTCAAGCGGCGCTACGAATTCTGGTTCTGCATCCTGGCCCTCCACAAACTGGGGGCCATCGGCATCCCCGCCACCCATCTCCTCACCCGGAAGGACATCGCCTACCGCAACAACGCCGCGGGGGTGAAGATGATCGTTGCGGTGAACGAAGCCCCGGTGGTACGGGCCATCGACGAAGCCCGGAAGGAGTCCCCCACCCTCCAGGTCGCCGCCCTCGTGGGAGGAGAGGCCCCCGGCTTCCTGGATTTCAGCGCCGCCCTGGAGTCCGCCCCGGAGGACTTCACTCCACCGGAGCCCGGCACCCGTAACGACGACACCATGCTGCTCTACTTCACCTCGGGCACCACGGGGTACCCCAAGATGGTGCAGCACGATTTCACCTACCCCCTGGGCCACATCCTCACGGCGAAGTACTGGCAGCAGGTCCAGCCCGGAGGCCTCCACCTGACCGTGGCGGATACTGGCTGGGCCAAGTCGGCCTGGGGAAAGCTCTATGGCCAGTGGCTCTGCGAGTGCGCGGTCTTCGTCTACGACTACGACAAGTTCGTCCCCCGGGACATGCTCCAGGTGATCGCGGACCACGGCGTCACCAGCTTCTGCGCCCCGCCCACCCTCTACCGCTACTTCATCAAGGAAGACCTCACCCAATTCGACTTCTCCCGCCTCAAGGCCGCCGCCGTTGCGGGCGAACCCCTCAATCCCGAGATCTACAGCCAGTTCCTCGCCATGACCGGCCTCAAGCTCAAGGAGGGCTATGGGCAGACCGAACTGACCCTGACCCTGGGAACCTACCCCGGCATGGAACCCCGTCCGGGCTCCATGGGCAAGCCCTCCCCGGGCTACGACATCGATATCGTGGACGAGGAAGGCCGGAGCTGCGAGGTCGGCGAAGTGGGCGAGCTCATCGTCCGCACCGGGCGTCGCCAGCCCGTGGGCATGTTCAGGGGCTACTACCGGGACGAGGCCAGGACCGCCAGCGTGTGGCACGCCGGGGTCTACCACACCGGGGACACGGCCTGGCGGGACGAGGATGGCTACTGCTGGTTCGTGGGCCGCACCGACGACATCATCAAAAGCTCGGGCTACCGCATCGGCCCCTTCGAGGTGGAGAGTGCCCTCCTGGAGCACCGGGCGGTCCTGGAGTGCGCCGTCACCGGCCTGCCGGATGAGATGCGGGGTGCCATTGTCAAGGCCACCATCGTGCTCGCCAAGGACTACGAGCCCAGCGAAGCGCTGAAGGCCGAGCTCCAGGAACACGTCAAGCAGGTCACCGCTCCCTACAAGTACCCCCGCACCATCGAGTTTGTGTCCGTCCTCCCCAAGACCATCAGCGGGAAGATCCGCCGCGTGGAGATCCGGGAGCAGGATGCGTGAGAATGCGGGCGCACAAGCGAAAAGGGTGGGGGTAAGGTAGAAGGCGCCCCTCAAGGACTTCCATGGAGTTGCCATGTTCATTCGCCCCCGCCGTCTCCGTCGCACCAAGGCCATCCGGGACCTCATCGCCGAAACCGATCTGCGCCCCCGACACCTGATCCAGCCTTATTTCGTCCAGGAAGCGGAAGGGGAAAGCCCCATCGCCAGCCTGCCGGGCATCGCCCGCACCGGCATCCAGGCCACCCTGAAGCAGGTGGAGGCCGACCTGAAGAAGGGCCTGCGCTCGGTGGTGCTCTTCGGGGTGCCCGACGCCAAGAGCCCCCTGGCTGAGCACAGCCACGACCCCAAGGGTATCGTCCCCCTGGCCGTGAGCGCTCTCAAGAAGGCCTTCGGCGATGACTTGATCGTCATGACGGATGTCTGCCTCTGCGCCTACACGGACCACGGCCATTGCGGCGTGGTGGAGCACGGCGAGATCGTCAACGACGCCAGCGTGGCCATCCTTGCAGAAATGGCCCTCACCCACGCCCAGGCCGGCGCCGACGTGGTGAGCCCTTCGGACATGATGGACGGTCGCATCGGCGCCATCCGGGCCCGGCTGGACGAGGAGGGATTCCAGAACACCGCCATCCTCTCCTACGCCATCAAGCACAACGGCGCCTACTACGGCCCCTTCCGGGAGGCCGCCGACTCCAGCCCCAAGTTCGGTGACCGCCGCACCTACCAGATGGATCCCCGGAACGCCCGGGAGGGCATCAAAGATGCCCTGCTGGATATCGAGGAAGGCGCCGACATCCTCATGGTCAAGCCCGGCATCCACAACCTGGACCTCATCTGGCGCCTCAAGGAGTCCTGCCTCCTGCCCATCTGCTCCTACCATGTCTCCAGCGAATTCAGCAGCGTCAAGGCCGCGGACCAGCTGGGCTGGGTCAACGGCGATCAGCTCATGTACGAGCAGCTCCTCAGCCTGCGCCGGGCCGGCAGCGACATGATCATCACCTATGCCGCCCGGGAAGCCGTGCACAAGGGCTGGGTTTTCTAGTGCCCAGGCGCGCCCTCGCCTTCGCCCTCTTCAGCCTTGGCCTGATGGCCGCCCCCCTGGAGGGCGAGGGATTCTCCCTCCAGGCCCCAGAACTGCTGGGGCAGGGCCAGATCGGCCGCCCTCCCCGCCTGACCCATGAGGAGAACGGCACCGACATCCCTTACGATGTCGCCCCACCCCGGACCCGCTTCACCTTCTCCGGCGGGACGGTGCTGGAGGTGATCCCCCTCACAGACCCGGGAGTCACGGACTTCGGGAAGGCCTACCCCGACCTTGCCACCTGTGCCCGGGACGTCCAAGGCCTGCTGGCCAAGGGCGCCCCCCGGGGCCTGATCATGCAGGACTGGCCCCTATGGAACTGCCCGGACAGCGCCCCCACCATCTTCGCCAAGGTGCGGAGGGTGGAGACTCCCTGGTGTACGGGCTTGTTCTTTCTGACCCGCTACACCCAGGAGGAGGGCTCTCCGGTGGACAACAGCAGTCTAACCGGCACCTTCCAAGGCCTCAGTCGGGACGGACGCTACTTCATCTACGCCGATATCCCCCTGACCCAGGCATCCCTCCCCAAGGAGGGACAGGACCTCACTGAACGTCCCGCCGAGGAGATCCGCGCTTACTACCGCAGGGTGGAGCAGCAGCTCTCGGAGGCCCCGGACGGGAGTTTCAACCCCTCCCTCGGGGTGATAGACTCGCTCCTCCAGTCCCTTAAGCCCCTTTCCCGATAGAGCACGCCATGCCCAACGATGCCCTCTTTGCCGAAGCCCTGACCCACTTCCCCGGCGGTGTCTCCTCCCCCGTCCGGGCCTTCAAGTCCGTGGGAGGAACCCCCAAGTTCTTCAAAAAGGCCTCCGGGGCCTGGTTCGAGGACGAGGACGACACCCGCTACCTGGACCTCTGCATGTCCTGGGGGCCCCTGATCCTGGGGCACGCCCACAAGGACATCCTGGCGGCGGTCTCCGAATCCATGCGCGAAGGCCTGACCTTCGGCGCCCCCTCCCGGCGCGAACTGGCCCTGGCCCGACGCATCAAGGAAATGGTCCCCTATATCGAAAAGATGCGCTTCGTGTCCAGCGGCACCGAAGCGGTGATGTCGGCCCTGCGCGCCGCCCGGGGTTTCACGAAGCGGGATCTGATCCTCAAGTTCGACGGCTGCTACCACGGCCACAGCGACTCCCTGCTCGTGAAAGCCGGGTCCGGGCTGGCCACCTTCGGGGAACCCACCAGCGCCGGGGTTCCCAAGGCCTTCGCCGATCTCACCCTGGTCCTGAGCCTGGACGATCCCGAGGCCCTGGAGGCCACCTTCGCCAAGCACGGTGCAGAGCTGGCGGCGGCCATCATCGAGCCCATCCCCGCCAACAACGGTCTCCTCCTCCAGGATCTCTCCTTCCTCCAGCGTCTCCGGGAGCTCTGCACCAAGCACGGCACGGTCCTGATCTTCGACGAGGTCATCAGCGGCTTCCGGGTGGCGCCGGGCGGCGCGGCGGAGCGCTTCGGGATCACCCCTGACCTGGTGACCTTCGGCAAGATCATCGGCGGCGGCATGCCCGTGGGCCTCTACGGTGGTCGCAAGGACATCCTGGGGATGGTGAGCCCCGATGGTCCGGTCTACCAGGCCGGAACCCTCTCGGGCAATCCCGTGGCCATGGCGGCCGGATTGGCGACCCTTCAGCGCCTGACCCCGGTGGTCTACAGCGAACTGGAGGCCAAGTCCGAACGCTGGGCCAGGACCCTGGAGAAGATCCCGGGGCTCCATGTCCCCCGATGCGCCAGTCTTCTCTGGCCCCTCTTCCAGCCGGAGATCAAGCGGGCCGACCGGGTGGAGTCCGGTGCCATCGATCAGTTCAACCGCCTCCACAAGCTGATGCTGGAGGAGGAAGTCTACCTGGCCCCCAGCGGCTACGAGGTGGCCTTCCTCTCCACCGCGCACGGAGATGCGGAGTTCACCCACTTCGAACGGGCCGTGGAGAAGATCGCCGCCCAGTGGTGAGCCGCCCAGGGCGTCCTATCCCGTATAATGGATTCTTTCGCAAGGAGCACCTATGACCCGCATCTTCACCTTTGGCCTGGAAAGCGGCACCGTGAGCGAGGGATCCTACCTCGTCATCCAGGTCGCCCACCGGGACAGCAAGCGGGCCGCCAGGGCCGCCCAGCTTGAAGCCGCCAAGCGCGGTGGTTCCTGGCGCGTGGTCCACAAGGCTGAGCGCCGGACCGGCGTGGCCATCCCCCAGGGAGAGATCCTGGGCGCCACGGGCCCCATCACCTTCTCCGTCGAGGAGTAGTCGCAGGGAAGACCACCACGAAGCACACGCCTCCCGTGTGCTTCGTGGTTTTATTTTGGAGCGTTCATGCCTCAGCCCCTCCTCCAGGTCCTCCACGGCGAAGCCCTGACTCCCCCCCCGGTCTGGTTCATGCGCCAGGCGGGGCGCTTCCTGCCGGAGTACCGGGCCATCCGGGCCAAGGCCTCCTTCGAGGAGCTGCTGAACGACAGTGATCTAGCGGCGGAGGTGACCCTCCAGCCTCTGCGCCGCTTCCCCAAGCTTGATGGCGCCATCATCTTCAGCGACATTCTGGTGATCCTGGACGCCCTGGGCTGCGGCGTGACCATTCCCGAGGGCGGCCCCAGGCTGGCCCGCACCCTGGACCAGATCGACCTGGACCAGCCCCTGGACGAGCGGATCTTCGAACCGGTCCAGGCCGCCATCCGCAAGGTGAAGGCCCAGCTCCCCCCCCATGCCACCATGCTGGGCTTCGCGGGAGCCCCCTGGACCCTGCTGGCCTACGGCATCGAGGGCAAGGGTTCCAAGACCTGGGGCCGCGCCAAGGCCTTCCTCCACGCTGAACCCGTCAAGGCCCAGGCCTGGCTGGACAAGCTCGCGGATGCCGCGGCCCGGCTCCTGAACCTGCACATCGGCGCCGGCGCCGAAGGTGTGCAGCTCTTCGACACCTGGGCCGGGGAACTGGATCCCGAAGACTACGCCCGCTTCAGCCTCCCCGCCGTGGAACGAACCCTCTCCCAGGTCACCGGGGCCCCCAAGCTCTTCTTCGCCCGGTCAGGCCATCTTCCCCAGGCCCTGGAATCGCTTTCATGCGAAGGCCTGGCCGTGCCCTGGCAGGTTCCCATCCAGGAGGCCCGGGAGCGTTTCCCCCGCATGGTGCTCCAGGGCAACCTGGACCCGATCGCCCTCCTGGCCGGAAGGGACATCGCCTGCGCCAAGGCGCGCCGCATCGTTGAATCCATGAAGGGACACCCCCACATCTTCAACCTGGGCCACGGCCTCACCCCGGAAACCGACCCCGAAGTGCTGGGGGCCGTGATCGACGCGGTGAAGCTGGGCTAGGCTCAACGGCGTCTCAGCCGGGTGAGCACACAGGCAAGGTCATCTACCGGCTGTTCCAGACTGCTGTGGCAGTTGTAGTGGTTGGAGCACTTCATGCGGGCTGAAAGGCCGAGGAAACGGCCCTCATAGAACACCTGCTCCCCACTGAGCACCACGGGCTGCGCCGCCAAGGGGCATTCCGTCAGTTTCACGAAAGATTCACGCTTCCAAGTCATCTCCGACCTCCGTTGGTTGGGCGGCAGTGAGCCCGAAAAAGCAAAATGGAGGCGCAGCCATCCAATGCCAGGATGGTTGCGCCTCCAACTTGCAGGTCCGGGTCCTGCCCGCCAAGGCTTTTTGTCCCAATGGACAGATTGTTTAGCAGAACCAACCTAGCCCCATCCCGAACTCTGTCAAGCCCCGGTCCGAGAAAAATCGGATGCCCCTTTGGACCCAAAGGAGGTGGACACCCGCTCGAAGCAGTGGCGCAGTTCGCCCAACTCCTTGGATTTGAACGAGCCTTTGGTTCGCTCGAGAACCCGGATTCCCTCACTCAGGGCGGCCTCGTACTGGGCCATCCTGGGGCAGCTTCTGACACTGCAGGTCGCGCCTCCATCCTGGGCCATGGTCAGGTCAACCAAGTGCTTGAGATCCAGCAATGTCTCCCCCATGTGGCCGAGGACGGCCCCAAGAACCTGGTTCACCGGCAGGGCGGTGCCTTGTCCCGATGTATCCAGTCCCATGGTCAAGGCCCCAAGCTCCCGGGCCCAATCACTGGCCCTTGAGGAAGCCGCCTGGATGTTCTGCTGGACGCGATGCTGTCGAACCCCTTCCCGGACCTGTATGACAAGGTCCGCAAAGGCCAGAGGCTTCACAAGGTAGCTGAATACGCGATGGCCCAAGGCCTGGATGGCCGTTTGAGCTGAAGGGTACCCCGTGACCAGGATGACCGGGATCCCCATGTTCAGGGCACGGATCTCATTCAAGAGCTCCAGGTTGTCGTTTCCGGGCATCCGGATATCGGTTATCAGCAGATCGAATCGTTCTTCCGCCAAGAGTCGGGTGGCGCTTGAGGCATCCCGGGCCACGGAGACGTCAAACCCTTCGGCTCGAAGCAGTTCGGCGGTGCTGATCAGGAAAAGCTCCTCATCATCCGCGAGAAGAAGTCGGCCATTCATGGGTACCTCCAGGAGCTTGCGAACTAGGTCATCGGGAAAAAGGCGGTAAAGCAGGTACCTCGCCCTTCGAGGCCGGGGCCATGATCCAGGGAGCCCCCCAGGGAAGCCATGATGCTGCGGCATGAGGAAAGGCCCATGCCGAATCCGCTCATGTCCCCCCCGTGCTTCGTCGTGAACCCGGGCTCAAAGACCCGGGTGGCCATTTCCGAAGAGATGCCGCCTCCTTCATCCCGGACGGAAACCCGGACCCCTCCCGAATCACGGCGGGCGCCTATGACCACCTCCCCCCCTTGGGGCGAAGCCTCGATGGCATTCTGAAGGAGATTGAAGAGCAGCTGCCGGAAAAGCCCCTCATTCGCGACAAGCGTGCAATCCGGCTCTACGAAATCCATACGCACCTTGACTCCACCGGACCGGAGGCGGGGCCCAAGCAGATCACTCAGGTCCTCGCAAACCTTAGCGAGGGGCACAGGACAGCTCCCCGAAGCGGGGGGACGATAGATCTGGTACATCGTCCGGACACTACTGCCGATGCGGTCCATGCCGCGGTTTATCAACGGGAAGTAGTCCAGATAAGGATGGTCCGGCGGGACCGCCCGCTCGACCAACTGCAGGGCATTCCTGATCCCAGCGAGGGGATTATTGATCTCATGGGCGAGGTAGGCGGCCATCTGGCTCTTCACACTCAGCTTGCCGACCTCCTCCATCAACCCATGAAGACGCTGCCGGTCCGTGATATCCCTGGAGATGCCGTACAGCGCAAAAACCTCCCCCTGGCTATCCCTCAGAACCCCCTTAGAGGACTGGAAGATACGATCCTCTTCTCCATCCCGCATCGTTTCCTCAACGGTGACCCAGGTTCCCGCCGATTTGGCCACCTGGTCGTTCTGCACGAATTGCCGGGCGAGGGACTCCGGGAAAAGCTCCAGGTCTGTCCTGCCCAGCACCTGTTCCTTGACAAGGCCGGTCACACGGCACGCCTCCCGATTGAAGACGAGGTACCGCCCCTCCAGGTCCTTGACATAGATAACGTCCGCCGAAGCCTCCGACAGCGCGAGCAGAAGACTCATGGCCTCATGTTTCCGGTGCTGTTGACGGGCCTCCTGCTGGCGGCCATGATGCAAAGCCTTCTGACGATGCATCAGGAACCCGAGCAGGGCTGCACTGACGCCAACATATCCGAATCCCTTAAGCGTGCTCGCAAGAGCCAGGGCCGCCGCATCCCGGACCAGCCTCCCCAGGGCGAGGTCAGACAAGGTGATCCACAGGACCGAGAACACGGCAAAGGGAAGGATAACCCCCAGCACGTTCCCGGGGGAGGCAGGGACCTCCCTGACCTCTACGGCAGTGGCAGCTGGTGGGGGCATCAAGCCTCCTGTTGGCATTCTGGAATTTGCCGTAGTCTACCGACAACGGCAGTTCCACAACAGAAGGGTTGCTTTTCCAGGCAGAATAAATCAGATGCTCAGCGGCTCTTCCACTGAAAGGCGTGGGGCCACTTGGAGGCATTCCGTGCATCGCTGAAGCCCGTATGGCAGACGCTGCAGGCCGATGAGCGCTCGGAGCCGTGTTCTTCCACGAAATCCGAAGCAGAGTGGGGCTTGGAGCTGCTGTGGCACACCCCGCAGCTGCCCATGGAGTGGAGGGGGTCCGAGGCTCCCAGCGCACCCATATACTGGTTCATCTGATAGTTGTCGCTGGCCTCCCGACTGGGGACCATCGCATGGGGGCTGCCATGGCAGGCGGCACAGGCCACTCCGCCGTGCCCCCGGGCATTCCGGTAGAGGGTCATCCCCGTGTCCACCTCCGGGATGGTGGTGGTGGCGTTGTGACAGGTGGCGCACTTGGGTTCACTGGCCCAGGGGACCCGCCCGCCTTCGATGCTGCTGGCCATATTGGTCATGTCGCCATGGCAACTGGTGCAGTTCCCATCGGAAGCGGTGTGGGGAAGGCTCCGGTTGCACTGGGTGGTGGTCCCGGGGTGGCAGTCGTAACAGGCCGCCCCCTTGCTGGCGTGGAAGCCATGGATGGCCTGGGAAAGGTACTTGCCCGAGGAGCCAGCCCCGGAGGTCCCCAGGGCGGGACTGCCGTGGCACTCGGCGCACAGAACCGGCGCGCTGCCCACCAGGTTCAGCCCTGCATGGGAGGCATCGTGTTTCTCCAGCACGTCCACCAGAGGATTAACATTGTCATCATGGCACTTGGCACAGTTGATCTCATCGGAGGTCGGCACGGTGGCCCGGGTCTGGGCCAGGACGTTGCCTGAACCATCCTTCACGGTGATCAGGGCAACCTGGTACGGATTCCAAACCCCCGCATCGTTGACTGGCGTCACCGGAATGCCGTTGACCTGATAGTGGTCCCCCTTCAGGACCATGTCCCCAGCGAGCCCGTTGTGGATTGTGGGGTCTTCGAGATTCAGACCGGTATCCAGGGCCAGGGTCTGCCCGAAGAGGTCGAAACAGTTCGTCCAGAATTGCCCATAGCTGCGCTTGTTGGCCGAAGTCGTGTTGCCCACCAGACTGTAGCTCACGGTGACCCCACTGGAGACCACCTGAGGGGGATTGCCCCGGCGGATCACCTGGGCCCAGACCGTGTTGTAGGGGGGGAGGATCACAGCCTGGTCATAGCTCGGATTGAGGCAGTGCATGCCAAGGTCGTTCCAGGCCAGGACCACATAGGTGCCGGATCCCCCACTGGGGGGATTGCTGGAAGAGCCGCCGCCTCCGCAGGACATGGCCAGGAGCCCAGCGCTCAAAAGGAGCAGGCCAGACACTTTCAGAAGAAGGTTCTTCCAGAACATATCCCACCCCGCTGAGCTATTCAGTTTGGATGCCGACCAATCTTATCCGTGACCTGGGCCCGGGCGTCGGATCGTGACATCCTAGGGGGGTGAATACGCCCCTGTCCCTCTGCGAACTGGTGAAGCATTACGACCGCCCCGGCCCCCGCTATACGGGCTACCCCATGCCCCCGGTATGGACCGAGGCCTTCCCCGAATCGGAACTCCTTGCAGCCCTGGAGCGGGCCAACGGCGACCCAGGTCCCCTGTCGATCTACGTCCATCAGCCCTTCTGCCACCGCAAGTGCGCCTATTGCGGCTGCAACGCGATCATGAGCCCCCGCTACACCCCCGTGGAGCCCTACCTCCAGGCCCTGGAGGCCGAGGCGGATCTGTGGGCCCGCCACCTTCCGGATCGTCGGGAGACCATCCAGCTCCATTGGGGCGGAGGCACCCCGACCTTCCTGAAGAGCCCTGAGCTGGAGCGGGCATTCCGAGCCATCACGCGACACTTCCACCTCCTTCCCGGGGCCGAGGTGGCCATGGAGATCGACCCCACCTTCCTGGAACCGGACCAGCTCCCCACCCTGCGTCGCCTGGGGTTCAACCGGGTCTCCCTGGGGGTCCAGGACCTGGACGAGAGGGTCCAGACCCTCATCACCCGGGGCCAGACCTGGGAGCAGACCCTGAGCGCAGTCCGCCAGGCCCGGGACCTTGGCTTCGAGGGGATCAACCTGGATCTAGTCTACGGTCTGCCGGGCCAGACCCGGGAGACCTTCCGCCGGACCCTGGAAGCCACCCTGGAGCTGCGCCCGGATCGCATGGCCATCTACGGCTTCGCCTACCTGCCCAAGATGCTTCCCCATCAGAAGGTCATCCCCGTGGAGACCCTGCCCCCACCTGAGCTTCGACTCGAGTTGCTGCTGATGGCCACCGAGATCCTGGAAGCCAACGGCTATGTGGCCATCGGCATGGATCACTTCGCCAGGCCCGATGACCCCCTGGCCAAAGCCGTGCGGTCGGGGCGCCTGATCCGCAACTTCATGGGCTACGCCGTCCAGGCCGGCACGGACAGCCTGGGCTTCGGCCCCAGCGCCATTTCCAACGTCGCCGGGGTCTATGCCCAGAACGAGAAGATCCTCATCCGGTGGGAGCAGGCGGTCCTGGAAGGCCGCTTCGCCCTGCACAAGGGACACCGCCTCACGGAGGATGACCTCATGCGCCGTTGGGTGATCCATCACCTCATGGGCAGCTTCGAACTGCGCTGGGAGGACCTCCGGGCGCGCTGGGGCGTGGACGGACCAACGCTTTTCCAGAAGGCCCTTGAGGAACTGCGGGCCGAGGAGCCCTATGGCACGGTCCGGATCACCGAGGAGGGGGTCTTCATCACCGAACTGGGCAAACGCTTCGTGCGCAATATGGCCATGCCCTTCGACGCTCACCTGAAGCGCCTTGCGGCGGGAACCGAGTTTTCCAGGACTGTCTAAGAAGGGCGTCCCCCCCTGCTCGAAACAAGGGAGAACGCCTTATCGGCCGAACAAGAGCTAGAATCCCTGAGCAAGGAGCTGCAAGTGGCGCGGATCGCGATCCTGGATGACAACCAGAGCGCAAAGCTCTTCGCTTCAGCCTGCCTCCGCCAGAACGGCCACGAGATCGAGGAACTGGAACCCATCTGCCTCTTCGAGGTGCTCAAGGTCCTCCACGAACGGCCTGTGGACCTCCTGGTCACCGATCTGGTCATGCCCACCTGTCCCGGCATGACCTTGATCAGGGCCTGCCGGGAGGATGTCCACCTAAGGGATCTCAAGATCCTTCTGCTGACAGCCTTCGGAGACCAGCAGCTGGCCCACTTCCTCCAGGCCCAGGGCAACGTCCATTACCTCAGCAAGCCCGTGGCGCCCCAGACCCTGACCGATTGCGCGAATCTCTTTCTTGAGGGGGGCCTGGACCTGGATCTCGGCTGGTCCCTGGATTGCCGGGGCGTGGTGGCCGTGGTGGATGACAGTCAGCTCAGCCGCCGCTATCACGCGACCTGCCTCCGGAAATTCGGGTACAAACCCGTCGAGGTCATCCCAGGTGATCTCACCGCCGCGGTCACGGCCCTCAGGGAGGCCAAACCCGACGCCATGCTGCTGGATTTCCTGATGCCCAGCTTCAGGGGGGATGCCCTCATCCGGGCCTTGAGGGCCTCCGAAGTCACGGGACTCCAGAAGCTCCCCATCCTGCTGGTCACGGCCCACAATCCGGATGAAGCGATGGCCCACAGCCTCCATGGCTTGTGCGTGGAAGTCTGCCCCAAGCCCGTTGCTCCGGATGCCCTTGCGCTCATGGTCCAGGAAATGATGCGGAGCCGCACCTCGGAGTCGTGAGGCAGGGGGGTTCCCCCCATCAGGTTGACCGGAAGAACCGCATAAGCGCTTCTCGCTGAGGGGCTTTCCCGAGTCCGGGAAAGCCATGCCTGCCGTCCCGTCCGCTCCCAGGGCGGTCCGCCCCGCATAGAATTCCTCTATACCACTATGTGTTAATTAAATAAAAACAACACTTAAAGCACAGGATAGACTCAACCAGATCTTCACGTCTCAGCTCCCTGTGAAAGGAATCCCCCATGAAGTCCCCCCAGGAACTCTACGCAGAACGCCTCAACCGTATCCTGACTGCCGCCTCGCTGGGCACGCCGGATCGGGTGCCCATTGTCACCGGCGGGACCATCTTTGCGGGCATCCACACCGGCATCAAACCTGGAGCCTTCTGCGCCAGCCCCCAGGTCGCCAGCGAGGCCATGCTGAAGTCGCTCCAGAAGGCCGGCGAGGTGGATGGCACCCAGTTCGCTGTTTTCAATCCCCACCTCCTGAGCCTTCTGGGCTTGGCCAAGGTCAAGGTGCCGGGGGTGGAACTGCCGGATGACGCCCCTTTCCAAGTGGATGAGCAGGAGCTGATGACCCCGGAGGACTATGACGTCATCGTGGAGAAGGGCTGGAACGCCTGGGTCGAGGGCTACCGCTTCCAGCGCCTGGACAACCTGATGGCCAAGGTGGGACCGACCTTCGGGTACATCCCCACAGCCATGAAGGACTTCGCCATGGCGGGCATCCCCGTGATCTCCCCCCTGATCACCATGACGCCCTTTGAGTCCTTCATCGGCGGTCGCACCCTGGTCAAGTTCATGCGGGATATCTTCACCCAGCCAGACCGGGTCCAGGCCGCCTCGGACGCCGTCCAGGCGGAGCGACTTGCCGAGCTCAGGCACATGATCGCCGTAGCCAAGCCCATCGCGGTCTTCGTGGGCTTCGGCCGCTCCAATCGCGGCATGATCTCCAAGCGCTTCCAGGACCGGTTCGTCTACCCCTACGCCCGGGAGATCATCGACACGATCCTCGAGGCGGGGTCCATCCCCCTCCTGCATTGCGACCAGGACTGGTCCGAGGACATGGACTTCCTGAAGAGCCTCCCCAGGGGCAAGTGCATCCTGCAGCTGGACGGCTCCACCGACATCTTCAAGGCCAAGGAAAGCATTGGGGACCACATGTGCCTGATGGGGGATGTGCCGCCCAACCTGCTGGTCCTGGGGACGCCGGAGGAGGTCCACACCTATTCCCGGAAGCTCATCCGGGAGATCGGCCCCTCGGGGTTCATCCTCTGCCAGGGCTGCGATCTGCCTTCGAACGCCAGACCCGAGAACTTCGAGGCCATGGTGGCTGCGGCGACAGGACGTTAGCCGCATCCCAACCAGGTAACGCTCGGGGACTTGCGCCCCCCCGAACACCGATTTGCCGTCGAACGCAGCCTGATCTCAAGCTGGGATGCGGCCTCAAATCATGAACCCAGCAACCTTTCTAAATATATAATTAATCTTTAACCATTTTATCCTGCCGATCCTGTCTATCCTGTTCAACGTTTTTTCAAACAGGATAGACAGGATCGGCAGGATAAAAGCAGAAGGGCAGTGGGGCAACAACGAGGCGTTGCGTCACTCTGCTCCAGGTGCCAGATTGGGGAACCAGACCTACCAACCTTCCACATCACCCCCTCGGGAGAACCCATGGATATCCGCCACCTGGATATCTTCGTCACCATCGCCGAATGCCGGACCTTCACGGAGGCCGCAAAGCGCCTGTCCATCACCCAGGCCTCGGTCAGCTATCAGGTGTCGGAAATGGAAAAACGCCTGGGCATGCGCCTCTTCATCCGGGATCGCGCCTCGGTCCGCCTGACCCCTGCCGGCAGCATCCTCTACGAGGGTGGCAAGAAGATCCTGGCCTCCATGGGTGAACTGATTGAAGAGGCCCGTTCGGCGGATGAAGGCCGCAGAGGCAGTCTGCGGATGGGTTACGTGGGCTCCCTGGAACCCTTTCTCTCCGAGGCCATGCGCAGGCTCCACCGCGAGCATCCGGCCATCGATCTGGCCCCGGAACGGCTGAACATGGAAGACCTCTATGTGGCCCTGCTCGCGGACAAGCTGGACATCGCCATCACCTATGACATCGGCCTGGCACCGCGTCCTGATGTCCACCGCCGCACCCTCTTCACAGATACAACCCAGGTGGTCATGAGCCTGGATCACCCCCTGGCCGCCAGGGACTCCCTAGGCCTGAAGGACCTGATGGACGTGCCCCTCGCCCTCATTTCCCGGGAAGCCAGTGGCAGCTCCCGCCAATGGCTCCTGAACCGCTTCGCCCAGGCCGGCGGCGTACCCGCCAGTATCCTGGAAGCGGCCACCCCGGAAAGCCTCCTGCTCCTGGTGGAATCGGGTCTGGGCGTCACGCTGCTGGCCCGTCAGGTCCTGAACAACCTGCCCCAGTTCAAGGTGCGATGCATCCCACTGGTGGAGGAACTACCGGTGGATACCGTGGTGCTCTGGCGGGAGCAGAACAGCAATCCCTGTATTCCCCTCTTCCTGCGTTCCCTGGAGGCCTGAGGGCCCGCCACATACACATTCGCAAACAAAAGCATAACTTCCACCACGAAGGCACCAAGGGCACCAAGTTCCACGAAGAAAAGCATGATGTGCTGACCAGGACACTCGGGCCTGGTTCCGGGAGGAGCAGGCGGCGGAGGCGCGCGGGCGTGCCATAGCCGCCTGCCCCTCCCGGAACGCGGCGGCTTTGCCGCGCGCCCCCGCACAGCGGGGCGGCCAGAGTGTCCAGCCCAGCGGAGTGCCATCACACGGGCTGGCTTGCACACTCGCCCTGGGGCAAAGCCAGGGGCCGCTGGTGAGCCCTTGGTGACTCCTTAGTGCCTTCTGTCTTGGTGGTGGAAGTCGTTTTTGCGCTTTAGATTATTGATTGCGAATGGGTATCAGCCCTCGAACAGAAGCCCCAGGGCCAACCCGGGGTAGGAGCGCACCACGGCCTCGCGCCTGGCCGCATCCACGACCAGGAAGAAGGCGGTGTTCTCGACCGTAGCGGCAAGGCGGTGAGGACGCCCTCTCAAAAAAGCTTCGGGTTCCAGCAGGCCTTGGGCAAGGTCCTCGGGTCTGACCAGCCTGGATCCATCGGCCCCTTCAATCCGGACTTCTCCCATGAGGAGCTGAAAGAGCTTGTCCGCAGGATCCCCCGCCGAAAAGAGCCGCTCCCCGGCGCTGCCCATGCGCCGTTCCGGGGCCAGGGCGAACCTTGCCTGGAGTTCCTTCAGACTCCCGTTGGTTTCCACCAGACGCTCCGTGAGCTGGCGGAAGATGATCTTCAACAGCCCGGGGTAGTGCTCGACGATGACGTCGATGTGGTGACGCTTCAGGCAGAGGGCAAGGGTCCGACCTGAACTGCGGACCGACGCGGAACGTCTCTGGGAGCCGAAATAGGCCATCTCGCCAACAAAGGAGGGTTCGCCGGGGTCCACCATCACCGTGGCGAGGAGGCTGGCCTGGGCCCCCGGCAGATCCGGAGGACGCTCCACCACATAGGCCCCTTCCACCACGATGAAGAGGTCCTGGGACTCCTCCCCTTCGCGCATCAGGTATTCGCCGTCGTGGAAGGCCAGGCACTCGACATCCGGGCAGCGGCTGACGAGGGACGGCAATTCGCTGATCCCATCCAGGCAGAGCAGCCTGATATCGAAGGCTTCGGGCATATCTCGCCTTATTCATTATTTATTAATACTCAAAACTGCTCCCACCAATGAACTCCCTCATGATGGAGGTATAGGGCACTTCATCGGAGAAGACCGGCACGAACATCCTCAGGAACTGGAGCAGCCGGTAGGCCTCGCCGAAGGATTCGTCATCCGTCGGAACCTCCAGCAGGAAGCGCTCGGCATAGACCCGGAGAACGGCCGGTTCGTAGATCAGGGTCGAGTTGAAGAGCACATCCGCCTCCTCCTGGAAGGGGTAGATGTTGCGCTGTTCGCCTCGCAGCACCGAAGCCCACATGCCGATGGTGCGACTGGCGCTGTGGCCCCGGTATTTCCGGTCCCGCACGATGCGCCGGATCAGGCGGACATCCGTGGTCATGATCCGGTTGTGGTCATCCAGACTGAGCTGGGTGAGGGCGCTGATGTAGATCTTGAGCTTCTGGTCCGGATCGACCGCAGAGGTCAGGGCCGGATTCAGGCCATGGATGCCCTCCACCATCAGGATGTCGTTGGGACCGAGCTTAAGCGACTCGGTCTTCCGGGCCCGGGTGCCCGTCATGAAGTCGTAGGTCGGGACTTCCACCGTCTCCCCCGCCAGGAGCTGCTCCATGTGCTGGTTGAAGAGGGCCACATCCACGGCCTCCAGGCACTCGAAGTCCGGTTTGCCGAACTCGTCCAGGGGCGTTTCGTCCCGGCCCACAAAGTAGTTGTCCGTGGAGAGGGTGATGGGGTGCAGGCCGTTCACCCGCATCTGGATCATGAGGCGCTTGCTGAAGGTGGTCTTGCCCGAGGAAGAAGGCCCGGCAATGAGCACCAGACGCACGCGGTCCTTCCGGGCCGCCACGATGTCGGCGATTTCGGCAATCTTCTTCTCATGGAAGCCTTCGGCGATCTTGATCAGATCGTCGATCTCCCCCGAGAGGCAGGCCCCGTTGAGTTCCCCGACGTTGGTCACTCCCAGGATGCGGTTCCAGTCCTTGGTCTCCCGGTAGATCTGGAAGAGGTGGGGCTCGGGCTCGAATGGCGGGATGGTGTCGGGAGCGGTGGTGCTGGGGAAGCGGAGGATGAAGCCCGAGGCATAGGGCACCAGTTCGAAGCGGTCAATGAGCCCCGTGGAGGGGGCCACGGGCCCCTGCTGGATATCCCTGAATATCCCGCAGCCCACCAGGCGCACCTGGATCCAGCGCGTGGTGGTGAGCAGCTTGACCTTGTCCTCGTAGCCCTCGGCCTGGAAATAGTCCTTGGCCTCGGTGCTGCTCAGGGTGCTGCGCTGGAAGGGGCGGTTCTCCGCCACAATCTGACGCATCCTGTCTTCCACCTCCCTCAGGCATGCCTCGGTCTGCGGCGTATCGCACACCAGCTCGAAGTGGTATCCCCCCGCCAGGGACTGGCCCACCACCACCCGCGCCGTGGGGTGCAGCTCCTTGATGGCTTCATAGAGGATCAGACAGGCCGAGCGGCGGTACACCGCCGTCCCCTCCCGCTGCCCGTAGGCCACGGGCACCACCCGGCAGGAGCGCTGAATGGGGGTATCCAGACTGACCAACTGCTGATTCAACTTGGCAGCCAGAGGTTTCCCGCCCCGGGGAGGATAGCGCTTGAAGAGTTCACTGATCCGCTCGCCAGCCTTCAGGGGAAGCCGCTGGCCATCCATGGTGATCTCGATTTGGGTCATGAACACGTCCTTGGTGAGGATTCTAGCGGAATCGAACCCGGGGAACAGGGCCAAGCACTGACCGGACCCGCAGGGAGACCGTTCGGGGGCCCCCGCAGTCCACCCACCCCGTCAACTGAAAGACGAAGAAATTAAAGCCAATCAAACGATCGATCAATACGGCTATGCTTGAAATACCTGATTCCCTCGAGGGAAACCCCTGGGATTCTCGGGTTCCACCCCTGGAAACGCACTCTTTGCCTTCATCAGAGGCCCAGTTTCGGCCCCTGGCGGCGATATCCTCGCAGTGGAATGCCGAATGAGTCACGCTTCCCCCACGGCTTTGATTTCTTTTTCTATTCAGAGGTGACACATGCGAATTGACCGCATGGCAACTGGGCTGGCCATCACGGGCCTTGCCGGAATCCTATTGACTGCTCTGGGCTGCAAGCAGGCTCAGCCCCCCCGCCCCCCGGCGGAGGTCTCCTTCCAGGTCATCCAGCCTGAGAGGACCATGCTCACCACTGAACTTCCAGGCCGCACCTCGGCTTTCCTGGTGGCGGAGATCCGCCCCCAGGTGAACGGCATCGTCCTCAAGCGGCTCTTCACCGAGGGCTCGGATGTCAAGGCCGGCAGCACTCTCTACCAGATCGACCCGGCTCCTTACCAGGCCGCCCTGGACCAGGCTCAGGCGGCCCTTGCCATGGCGCAGGCCACCCTGCCCTCTGTCCAGTCCCGGGCCGAGCGGGCCAAGCGGCTATCAGCGGTCCACGCCGTGGGGCAGCAGGAGGCCGATGAGGCCGAAGCCGCCTACCAGCAGGCCCTGGCCAGCGTGGCCTCCGCCAAGGCCGCCGTGGCGAGCGCCCAGATCAACCTCTCCCACACCCCCAGCACGGCGCCCATTTCTGGACGCATTGGCGCCTCCACGGTCACCGTGGGTGCCATGGTGACGGCCTACCAGGGGACCTCGCTGGCCACCATCCAGCAACTCGATCCCATCTACGTGGATGTCACCCAGTCCAGTGCCGACCTCTTGAAGCTCCGCCGCAACCTAGAGAGCGGCAACCTCAAGAGCGCCAGCACTGAACGGAAGGTCAAGCTCCTACTGGAAGACGGCACGGCCTATCCCCTGGAGGGCAAGCTCCAGTTCCGGGAGGCCACGGTGGATCCCTCCACCGGGGCCGTCACCCTTCGCATGGTCTTCCCCAACCCCAAGCGGATGCTCCTGCCGGGCATGTACGTCCGCGCCATCGTGGAGGAAGGCGTCAATGACCACGCCATCCTGGCCATGCAGCAGGGTGTGACCCGGGACATCAAGGGCAACCCCATCGCCATGGTCCTGAGCGCCGATAACAAGGTGGAGCAGCGCTCCCTCACCGTGGACCGCACTCTTGGCAACAAGTGGCTGGTAACCGGCGGTCTGCAGCCGAACGATCGCCTGATCGTCGAGGGGCTCCAGAAGATCCGCCCCGGCATGACCGTCAAGGCATCGCCCTTCCAGAGCCCGGCCCCGGCCGCTGGCAAGTAGGAGGCCTCCATGTCGGAATTCTTCCTCAAACGGCCTGTCTTCGCCTGGGTCATCGCCATCGCGATGATGCTGGGGGGGCTCATGGCCATCTACTTCCTGCCCATATCCCAGTACCCGCCCATCGCCCCCCCCTCCATCAGCATCAGCGCCAGCTACCCCGGCGCCTCCGCCAAGACCGTGGAGGACAGCGTCACCCAGATGGTGGAGCAGAAGATGACGGGCCTGGACCGCATGCTCTACATGTATTCCACCAGCGACTCGGCGGGCAACGCCCAGGTGACCCTCACCTTCGCCCCCGGCACGGACCCCGACATGGCTTGGGCCAAGGTGCAGAACAAGCTCCAGCTGGCCCTGCCCTCCCTGCCGGACGTGGTCCAGCAGCGGGGCGTGACGGTGAGCAAGTCCACCCGGAACTACCTCCTGATCGTGGGTATCACTACCGAAGACGGCAGCATCGACAACGCAGGCCTGAATGATTACGCCTCCACCAAGCTGGAGTCGGCTCTCTCCCGGGTGCCGGGCGTAGGCGAGGTCAACATCTTCGGCACCGGCCTGTCCATGCGCATCTGGTTCGATCCTGACAAGCTGACCCAGTTCGGCCTGACCCCAGCCAACGTGGCGGCCGCCGTCGGCGCCTACAACGTCGAAGTCTCCGCAGGTCAGCTGGGCGGGGGCCCCTCGGTACCCGGGCAGCGCATGAACGCCTCCATCCTGGTGCAGTCCATGCTCACCAGCCCCGAGGAGTTCGCCAACGTCCCCATCCGCACCAACCCCGATGGCTCCGTTGTCCGGGTCAGGGACATCGGCCGCACCGAACTGGCCTCCGAGTCCCCGGACATGCGCATGTCCTTCAACGGCAAGCCTGCGGGCATGATCGCCATCCGCCAGGAGGCCGGGGCCAACGCCCTGGACACCGCCAACCGCGTGAAGGCCAAGATGGCGGAACTCTCCACCTTTTTCCCCCAGAACATGAAGGTGGTCTACCCCTACGACACCACCCCCTTCGTACGGGTGGCCATCAACGAGGTGTTCAAGACCCTCATCGAGGCCATCATCCTGGTCTTCCTGGTGATGTATCTCTTCATGGGCAACCTGCGGGCGACCCTGATCCCCACCATCGCCGTGCCCGTGGTGCTCCTGGGCACCTTCGGGATCCTGGCCCTGTTCGGGTACTCCATCAACATGCTGACCATGTTCGCCATGGTGCTGGCCATCGGCCTCCTGGTGGATGACGCCATCGTGGTGGTGGAGAACGTGGAACGCGTGATGAGCGAGGAAGGTCTTGGTCCTTGGGAAGCCACCCAGAAGTCCATGAAGGAGATCAGCAGCGCCCTCATCGGCATCGGCCTGGTGCTCTCCGCCGTGTTCGGCCCCATGGCCTTCTTCCAGGGCTCCACCGGTGTCATCTACCGGCAGTTCTCCGTAACCGTCATCGCCTCCATGCTCCTCTCCGTGGTGGTCGCCCTGATCCTGACCCCCGTACTCTGCGCCAGCCTGCTCAAGCCCGTCGAGAAGGGGCACGAGGCCGCCGAGACCGGCATCAAGTTCCTCCGTCCCTTCTTCCTCTGGTTCGACCGGGTCTTCTACCGGGTCCGGGACCTCTATATGGGCATGGTCACCCGGGTGCTCGGCAAGCGGGCCCGCTACGGGGTGATCTTCCTTCTGATCGTGGGGGCCATGGGCTTCTTCTACATGCGGATGCCCACCGGCTACCTTCCGGATGAGGACCAGGGCTCCCTGATGGCCATGGTGCAGCTCCCGGTCGGTTCCACCCTGGAGCAGACCGAAGCCTACCTGGAAAAGGTCCGCCACCACTTCCTGGTGGATCAGGCCGATGCCGTCAAGTCCTGCATGACCGGCGCTGGCATGAGCTTCGCGGGCAACGGCCAGAACCAGGCCATGGCCTTCGTGCAGCTCAAGGAGTGGAAGCTCCGGGAAAAGAATGGCCTGAAGGCCAAGGATGTGGCCGGCAAGGCCATGGCGGCCCTGGGTGGATCGAAGGACGCCATTTTCTTCGCCTTTGCCCCTCCCCCCGTCATCGAACTCGGTACCGCCACGGGCTTTGACTTCATGCTCCAGGACCGGGGCGATCTCGGCCACCTGGGCCTGACCGCCGCCCAGGGACAGCTCCTGGGCATGGCTGCCCAGGATCCCCGCCTCACCCGGGTCCGCCCCAACGGCATGTCCGATGTGCCCCAGTACAAGGTGGACATCGACTGGGGCAGGGCCGGTGCCCTCGGCGTCTCCGTGAGCGATGTCCAGAGCTATGTCTCCACGGCCTTCGGCAGCGCCTACATCAACAACTTCGTCCAGAATGGCCGCGTGAAGCGGGTCTATGCCCAGGCCGACGCCTCCTTCCGCACGAGCCCTGAGGACTTCAACCGCATCCGCATCCGCAACAGCAAGGGCGCCCTGGTCCCCCTCTCGGCCATCGCCACGGGTCACTGGGTCTTCGGTTCCCCCCGCCTGGAGCGCTACAACGGCTTCCCGGCCATGAACATCCAGGGCGAAGCCGCCCCGGGCCGGAGCACCGGTGAGGCCATGCTGGCCATGGAGGAGATCGTGAAGAAGCTCCCCCAGGGGGTCAGCTCCGAGTGGACCGGCCTCTCCTACCAGCAGCGGATGTCCGAGTCCCAGACGGGCCTCCTCTACACCTTCTCGATCCTCGTGATCTTCCTGGTGCTGGCAGCCCTCTATGAGAGCTGGATCGTGCCCATCACCATCCTCCTGGCCCTGCCCCTGGGCGTCATCGGAGGCGTGCTGGCCACGTCAATGAGGGGCATGTCCAATGACGTCTACTTCCAGATCGGCCTCCTGACCGTGCTGGGCCTGACCACCAAGAACGCCATCCTCATTGTCCAGTTCGCCAAGTCCAATATGGAGGCGGGCATGGAACTGGTGCCCGCCACCCTCGAGGCGGCCAAGCTCCGGCTCCGGCCGATCCTCATGACCTCCATCGCCTTCGGCTTCGGCGTCCTCCCTCTGGCCATCGCCTCCGGGGCCGGCGCCGGCGCCCAGAAGGCCATCGGCACCAGCGTGCTGGGCGGCATGATCACGGCCACCTTCTTGGCCATCCTCTTCATCCCGCTCTTCTATGTTGTCGTGGTGCAGCTCTTCCAGCGAAAGAAGAAGACCGTTCCTACCAGTGTTCCGGTGGGGGAGTGACATGAATCCGAAACCGATCCTTGCCCTTGGCGCCCTGCTGATCAGCACCGGCTGCACCCTGGCCCCCCGCTTCACCCGCCCCCCCTCGGCGGTGCCGGAGACCTGGTCAAAGGGAGACAAGTCCGGCCCCGTCGCCGCAGATCTCCAATGGCGCGATTTCCTCACGGACCCCGGTATGCGCGCTGTGGTCGACCTGACCCTCGCCCACAACCTTGATCTGAAGGTGGCGGTCCTGAATGTTGAAAAGACCCAGGCCGCCTACCGGATCCAGCGGGGGGAACTCATGCCCACCCTGGGCATGCAGGGCACCTCCACGAACTACCGTATCTCCGAGAAGCAGGCGAGCAGCGGGGAAGCCAGCATCGTTCGCCAGAACACGGCCTACGTCGCGGGCCTCTCCTGGGAGCTGGACTTCTTCGGGCGTATCCGGAGCCTCAAGGACCAGGCTTTGAACCAGTACCTGGCCACCGAGCAGGCCCAGGCCGCCACCCGTATCGCGCTGGTGACCACCGTTGCCCAGGCCTACCTCCAGTACGCCGCCGACGCCGAGAACCTGAACCTGGCCCAGTCCACCCTGGAGGCCCAGAAGGCCACCTATGAGTTGGTCACCAAGAGCTACGAACTGGGCATGGCCTCCGAGCTGACGCTCCGGCAGAGCCAGAGCCAGGTGGACTCGGCCCGGGCCGACGTGGCCCGCTACCGGGGCCTCCTGGCCCTGGACCAGAACGCCCTGGACCTGCTGGCGGGGACTCCAGTTCCGCCAGGGATGCTCCCCAAGGGGCTGGGAACCCTCACGGAGCTGAAGGACGTGTCCGCAGGACTGCCCTCGGAGGTCCTCCTCCGGCGTCCGGACATCCTCATGGCCGAGTACCAGCTCAAGGCGGCCAACGCCAACATCGGGGCGGCCCGCGCGGCATTCTTCCCCAATATCAGCCTGACCGCGGGGGTTGGCTCCATGAGCCCCGAGGTCTCCAGCCTCTTCCACTCTGGAACCCGCACCTGGAGCTTCACGCCCACCATTGTCGCCCCCCTCTTTTCCGGCGGAAGCCTCTGGGCGAACCTGAAGGTCTCCAAGGTCAGCCGGGAGATCGCCGTGGCCCAGTATCAGAAGGCCATCCAGTCCGGCTTCCGGGAGGTCGCCGACGGCTTGGCGCAACGGGAAGCCCTGGTTGAGCAGCTGTCCGCACAACGCTCCCTGGTGCAGGCCCTGGACACCACCCACCGTCTCTCGGATGCCCGCTACAAAGAGGGTATGGACAGCTATCTGAGCGTACTGGTGGCTCAGCGCTCGCTTTATGGCGCCCAGCAGGGCCTCGTGGCCATCCGCACGGCCCAGCAGGTCAACCAGATCACCCTTTTCAAGGCCCTGGGGGGCAGGATGTAGGCACCCGGGGTTACCCTGGAGCCATGACCCCCACCGCCGTCCTCCTCCTGAACCTGGGTGGCCCCGCCACCCAGGTTGAAGTGCGTCCCTTTCTCCTGAACCTCTTCCAGGATCGGGAGATCATCAAGCTGGGCCCGGCCCTCCTCCAGCCCCTCATCGCCCGGATCATCGTGGGGATGCGGTTGAAGGAGGTGCAGCACCGTTACGCCCGGATCGGAGGAGGGAGTCCGATCCTGCCGGAGACCCTCGCCCAGGCGAAGGCCCTGGCCCAGGCCCTGGCCGAATCCGGGCACCCCATGGAGGTCCACCCGGTCTTCCGCTACACGGCTCCCAGGGCCCGCGATGTCCTGGCGGGACTTGTGAAACGAGGGATCCGCCGCATCCTGCCTCTGACCCTCTATCCCCATGCCTGCCGGGCCACCACGGGCTCCAGCATGGGCGAACTGCAGCGTGAGGCCGAGGCCCTTGGGTTGGAGCTCCTGCCGGGTGTCCAGTCCTATGCCACGGATCCCGGCTACCTAGACGCCCTGGAAGGCCTGTTGCGCGCCACCCTGGCCCAGGCCCCCGACGCTACGGTGGTCTTCAGTGCCCACAGCCTGCCCAAGAAGCAGATCGAAGGCGGGGACCCCTACGAGCGGGAGACCCTGGCCACGGTGGAGGCCCTGAAGGCACGCCTTGGGGAGATCCCCGGTGGCTACCGGTTGGGCTACCAGAGCAAGGTAGGGCCCGTGGCCTGGCTGGAACCCTCCCTGGGCTCAGTGCTTCAGGAGCTGGGGGGCCGGGAGGTGATCGTGATGCCCGTCAGCTTTGTGGGCGAGCACATCGAGACCCTCTTCGAACTGGATATCGAATACCGGGAGTTGGCGGAGAAGTGCGGCGTCACCCGCTTCCTCCGGGTGCCAGCCCTGGGAACCGATCCCGCCTTCATCCGCGCCCTGGCGCGTCTCACCCTGCAAGGACTTCCATGAGCACCCTCGTTCTCGGCGCTGGCATCTCCGGGCTCCTCGCGGCCTGGCACCTCCACCGGAGGGGGGAATCCGTGGAGGTATGGGAGGCCGAGGACCAGATCGGCGGCTGGATGCAGACCCTGCCCTGGCCGACGCTGGATGGCCGGGCTGGACGGATGGAACGCGGGCCCCAGGGTCTTCTGGTGGCCCCCGGGAGTGCCACGGATCTGCTGTTCAAAGAGCTGAACCTGCCCCTGAACAGCCCCGGCAAGGGCGCCCGGTGGGTCGGCAAAGGCAAGGGGCTCATTTCGGTCCCGGCCCACCCCATGGGACTGGCCTTCACGCCCCTGATGTCCCTCCGGACCAAACTGCGCATGGCCCTGGAACCCTTCCAGCCGGTGCGCCCAGCGGAACCAGAGGAGGGGCTCTACGACTTCATCGCCCGGCGGGCTGGCAAGGGCATGGCTGACGAACTCCTGGCCCCCATGGTGGCGGGCATCCTGGCGGCTCCCCCCAAGGTCCTGAGCGTGGACGCCATCCCCAAGCTGCGTCAATGGGAGGCCTTCGGCAGCCTCTTCAACGGCGTGCGCAAATCCGGCATCAGCCACCTCATGGTCCCCGAGGGGGGCATGGGCAGCCTGCCCCGGCGCCTGGCTGAGCAGCTCCCCCAGGTCCGCACCGGGCTGCGTGCCACTGCCCTGGAAGCCTGCCCCGCTGGCTGGCGAGTCCGAGCCCAGGGGGAGACCCGCGAAGTGAGCCGGGTCATCCTGGCCCTCCCGGCCTTTGAGGCGGCGGCCCTCCTGGGGCCCCTGGCTCCCGCCAGTTCCCGGGCCCTGGAATCCATCCCCTATACCTCGGTCAAACTCTGGCACAGTCGGCACACCCCCCTGGCCCCCTTCAAGGATGGCTTCGGCTTCCTCATCGACCCAGAGTTCGGCAGCCCCTATCTGGGCACCCTGGTGCCGTCCTGGATCGATCCGGGATCGGCCCCTTCCGATCTCATGCAGCTCCGCAGCTTCATCGGGGATTCGACCCTCTGGAATGATCCTGAACCCCAGACCCCCAAGGACTGGACCTGGACCGAACGGCACCTCCGCCACTGGCTGCCGGGCCTGGAAGAGGCCCTCCAGACCCACGAGGAGATCAGTCCCAGGGCCATCCCCCGCCCCGTGGTGGGTCACCGGACCTGGGTCCGGCAGGCCCTGGAAGGGCTGCCAAAAGGCCTGGACTGGATCAGCAATGCCAGATTCGGAGTGGGGGCCCGGGATGTGATCGAAGGATTGCCGGGAGCCCTGGACTAAAAGGCGGGCGACACGGTTGCCCACAAAAGCCGCAGGAGTTCAATCCGCAGCCCTGGACCGTCGATGAGGAAACAAGTCCTCCACCCCGGTCCGCCATGCCCCTGCCCCTCGCACTCACCATTCTGTTGGCCGTGCTCCTGCTTCTGGGGGCGGCACTGCTGGTGATCCGAAGGCTGAAGCGCAGGCTGTCGGAGACCCAGCACCTCGTCCAGGTGAACCGGGAGCGCTTCCTCAAGTGCATCTCCGGGGTCCGGGACCTCGTCTGCGAGGTGAACAACGAGGGACGGCTGACCTTCATGAACAGCCACTTCGGGCACGAACTGGGCTACACCCCTGACGAGTGTCTGGGCCGTCTGCCTTCGGAAGTGGGCATCATCACCCCCGAGGAGGCCCTGACCCACCGGGAGGTCATGGCCAAGGCCCTGGCGGTGGGCAGCTCCCCTCCGCTGGAACATCGGATGAAGCGCAAGGACGGGACGTATCTGCGGTACGAAAGCCGCGCCACCGTGTTTCTGGATCCCCGGGGTGGCCAGAGCATTACCGTCATCTCCCGCTGCATTGAAGGTGAGCGGCGGACACAGGAAGAGCTCCACCAGACCAAGGCCCTCCAGGGCCTCCTGCTGGACAATAACGCCATCGGCATCGCCCTCGTCATCCACCACATCTTTGAATGGGTCAGCCCCAGGCTGGCGGAAATGCTGGGCATGCCCCAGGATCAGCTCCAGGGGGCCCCCGCAAGCCTGGTGGGGAGCAGCCTCGGCACCCAGGAAGAGTTCTGGCGATTGGTACGCCCGACCCTGGCCAAAGGCGAGTGGTTCGACCAGGAGGCCGAATTTTTCCGCTCCGATGGAACCCTCTTCTGGGGTCGGCTCCTGGGCAAAGCCCTCCATCCCGAGGATCCGGAATCCGGCTCCGTGTGGATCCTGGAGGACATCACCGCCCGCCACCACGCCGAGGTCGCCCTGCGCCAGTCCCTGAAGCTGGAAAGCCTGGGCATTCTTGCGGGAGGCATCGCCCACGACTTCAACAACCTTCTGGCGGCCATCCTGGGCAACCTCAATCTGGCCCAGAACAAGCTCCCGGAAAACGCAACCGCCCAGGACTACCTGAGCCGGGTGGAGCGAACGGTCATCCGAGCCTCCGATCTCACGCGCCAGATGCTGGCCTATTCGGGACGGGGTCAGTTCGTGGTCCGCCCCCACAACCTCAACACGGTCGTGGAAGAAGTCACCCATCTCCTTCAGGCCTCCCTTTCAAAAAAAATCAGGCTCCGATTCAAGCTGGCCCAGGAACTACCGCCCTTCCTGGCGGATGCCGCCCAAATCCAGCAGGTAGTGATGAATCTGGTCACCAATGCTGCGGATGCCATCGGGGAGGGCGAAGGTGTCATCACCCTCAGCACAGAACAGTTCCATCTCACCCAGACCTTCCTCTCGACGACCTTCCCCGCCAATACCCTCAAACCCGGCCCCTACCTGATCCTCAGCGTCGAAGACACTGGGTGCGGCATGAGCCGGGAAATCATGGACCGCATCTTCGATCCATTCTTCACCACCAAGCTCACGGGCAGGGGCCTGGGACTTTCGGCCATGCTGGGCATCCTCAGGGGCCATAACGCCGATATCAAGATCTACAGCGAAGAGGGCAAAGGGTCGGTCTTCAAGGTGTTCTTCCCTGCCAACCCACCGGAGCCCCTTCCCTCCCCGGAGCCTGAAGAGCCGGCGCTGGAACTGTTTTCCGGCAAGGTCCTGCTGGTGGATGACGAGATGGTGATCCTGGAAATCACCCGCACCGCCCTGGGTGCCATGGGATTCGAAGTGGTGACCGCCGAGGACGGCCTGGAGGCCCTGGAGACCTTCCGGAAAACGCCCTATGAATTCACTCTGGTCATGATGGACCTCACCATGCCCCGCATGGATGGCAGAGAGGCCATGGACGCCATGCTGCGGATCCGCCCGAATCTGCCCATCGTCCTGACCAGTGGGTACTGCGATCTGGCCGCCATTCAGGAGCCCCTGGGGCATGGATTGGCGAGCTTCATCCAGAAGCCCTACCAGATCAAGGATCTGCAGCGAACCATCAGGAACTGCTTACAGAGGCATTGAATCCGCCTTTCAGACCTTCAGTTTCCTCCGCACCATCTGGAGCATCAGCTTGCCTTCCGGAACCCTCAGAGCCAGCACCCCCAGGAAATAGACCAGGGAGCCCACCAGAATGAGGGGCAGAAGCCTCAGGGCCATCCCGAGCAATCCGTGGAAGCTCCCCAGGGACAGGAAGCCTTTTCCGAACCAGACCACCAGTCCCATGGGAACGCTGGCGGCGATCATAGCGCCCCAGCCCCCTATTACGTGGGTATAGGGGAGGCGTGGGAGGCGGCGTGCCAGACTGGGCAGCAGAACCGCCAGCCCGGCCAGACTGGCCAGGCCGTTGGCCAGGGCGATACCCCTGGTGCCCAGGGGGCCCATCAGGAGGGCCGAGAAGAGCACGTTGGCACCCAGGCCCACCAGCCCGGCGTAGGCCGGGTTGCGGTAGTCCTTCAGGGCGTAGAGGCACTGGGCCAGGATGCGCCCCGTGGCGATGAAGAGGAGTCCGACGCACTGGTAGGCCAGAGTATCGCCGGTCCAGGCCACGGAGGCCGCACCGTAGCGCCCGCTCTGGAAGATCAGCGAAATGATGGGCCGGGCCAGGACACCCATGCCCACACTGGCAGGAATGGCCAGGAGGGCGGTGCCCCGCAGGGCGCCACCCAGGGTGTCCCTGAGGCCGTCGAGATCCCCGGCATCCACCAGACGGCTCATCACCGGCAGGCTCACAGTGGCCACACTGGCCGAAAAGAGGCCCAGGACCATCTCCCCCATCATATTGGAGTTGAAGAGCACGGTCTGGGAACCCACCGCCAGATGGGAGGCCAGGAAGGTGGAGACAAAGACATTGATAGGGTGGATGCCGGTGCCCAGAAGGCCCGGGGCCATGCGCTTGAGGGCCTTCTTCACCCCCGGGTGGCGCCAGAAGAAGCCCCACTGGAGGCGGTAGCCCAGGTTCCGAAAGGTGGGCCAGAGGATGAAGAGCTGGACCACGCCCCCCACCAGGACCGCCAGGGCGAAAAAGAAGCTGGCCCTGCGCGGGTCCTGGGCAGCCCCGGGCACCCACTTCATGCAGCCATACCCGAAGGCCATGAAGGCCAGGTTCCAGAAGGTGGAGACCGAAGCCGGCAGCCCAAAGCGCCCCTTGAGGTTGAGCACCGCCGAAAGGCCCGCCGTGAGACTCACCAGGGCCAGATAGGGGAACATGATGCGCCCCAGGGTCGTGGTCAGGACCAGATCCGCCGGAGCCGGACGGGACCCCGAGAGGATCTGCCCCAGCAAGCCCAGCTGCTCTCCCAGGGACGCCCCCGGAGCCAGGCGCCCCATCATCAGCAGCCCTGTCAGCACCCCCATCAGCAGGATGCCCGCGAGGCAGACCAGGGTCAGCACCAAGGCGAGGGTCCCCAGGAACTGCGCCGCCAGGAGCCGACCGGCCTCGGGCCCTTCCTGGGCCTCGGTCTCGCTGAGGGTGGGCAGAAAGGCGCTGGTCATGGTGCCTTCCGCCGTGAAGCGCCGGAGGAGATTGGGCAGACGGAAGGCCACAAAGAAAGCGTCGGCCGCCGGACCGGCCCCCAGGAAGGCCGCCAGCAGCCGAGACTGGAGCATCCCGGAAATGCGGGAAAGCAGGGTCATGAAACCCACCACGACCGCCGAGCGAAGGTGGGAGGAGGAGGCTTTGGAGGGTTCGGCCATGCCTCCATTCGACCAT
>Ga0316602_10000213_pt1 | contig 51744 bp, 45 predicted proteins | sample OWC_soil_day10_C_FD_203103 | JGI IMG/M metagenome (GOLD analysis project Ga0316602, IMG submission 203103) | Wetland soil microbial communities from Old Woman Creek delta, Ohio, United States - OWC_soil_day10_CT | ecosystem: Environmental > Terrestrial > Soil > Wetlands | place: USA: Ohio...
CGATCCCCAGGCTTGCGTTGAAGGGGGAGTGCGTCCCTAGCGAGCGGTCCTGGCTCCATCCTCATCCAGGGGGTGCTGGACTTGCTGGGAAAGAGCGGTTTCCAGCCTTCGGTGGAATGCTTGCTTTCGCTGTGGTGACCGTTAGATGCAGGTCTGGATGCCATAAGAAAAATCGGCCCATGCTGCATATTAATTGTTTGTGTATCAGTGGGGTCATACAGTTACGTGCAGATTTGATTTTTGTAGCTTGGATAAGGGGGCGGGATGGTGCGATTTGCAATTAGTTTATCTGTGCGTAATAGATGGATATCTATCACTAAATCCACATTCGAATCGTTTTGATGCCGATGTCACCTAGTCATGTCGTCAGACCCCCTGGTGGGGGCGGTGCGTCAACCTTGGCTTATGGGTGGACGTGTATCGCTTAATGGAAATTAGATGCCGCCCAGCTGTTATGTTTGGATGCTTAATCGTCAGCAAGCCTGCGTGGTTTGGAACTCATGTGCTGATGTAATAATTGTAATAATATGCCTTATGTATATTCTTATGAGTGGAGACATAAGCCTTGTCGCCCGGATACTGTGAAGAGGTTTCAAGAGTGCAATGTGGCGACGTTGGGCTTCTGTTGAAATGCACCGTTTAGCTTGCTTTTTGAAGGGTTGAATTGGAGTGCTATAAGGAAAATCGGCCCATTGGGGCCGATTATTTTTTGGAGATCCTTAATGAAGTCAGATAAATGCGGTGCGTGAATATTCTTGATTAATTGCATTAGGTGTGGGCGTGGGGGCGGGTGCAATTAGATAAACGCATTGGACCCTAATGCGGAGACTTCACATGCTGATGTCACGTTCAACAGTTTGGTTCCCTCCACCCATAAACGCTCTTCCGTTTTTACAGCCGAGCTATGTGCTCGTTAATAGGAGAAGGCCCTAATGATAAATAAAAATTTCAAGAGTGTTGCGACCTTAAGCGCGACCGCGCTGATGCTGGTGGCCCTCACTGCATGTGGAGGCAGCTCTCACAGCTCCACAACGCCTGTCACCCCCACCACTACCTCCCTGACCATCACCTCCGACAATGCAAGCATCAGCGCCACCACGAAGGTGACCACGCTGACCATCGCGGATGTCCTTCCCGTGGCTGCCAGTGGCAGCCTGACCCTGACAGTGGATGGCGTCGAGACGCCGATCGCTGCCGGAACCTACACCAGCTCTTCGAGCACCGGTGTGGTCCTGGAACCCACGGAATTGATCGAGGTCACCAACGGCGACTACACCTACAACTGGCGCACGGCTGCCTACATCGCAGACGGGGCCCCGGTGCTCTCCAAGTCCGTCACTTCTGCGGTCCAGGGGCTCACCCTCACCGAGTCCCTCGCCTCCCTGGACGGGGCCACCATCACTTCCGTCGGTCCCGCCTTCAACGGCATTGTGGTCACGGCCACCGACTCCACGACGGCCGGCGACTTCAAGATCAACAACCTCACCATGAACCTTACCGGCAACGGTGGCACGGACTTTGACTCGACATCGTATGTCGAGTACGGCAACGACTTCTCGGGTGTGGGCGCTGGTGTGGTGACTCAGGGCTATGCCAATGTCACCCTCAACAGCCCCAGCATCATCACGAATGGCGTCGTCCGCACGGCCATCCTGGTGAAGGAACACTCCACGCTGCAGTGCAATTCTGGCTACATCCAGACCGGCGGTGGCCAGTTGAGCGACAACGCTGAGCTCGCTGCTGCCTATTGGGCTCCCGCCATTCCGACCATCATTGCGTCGGGCTACATGGTGATGCCTCCCTTCATGCTGGGCATCAAGGGCGACTGCCGCGCCAGCAATCTCCTGGACTACGGCACGGCCACTTACAACGACACCACCTTCAATGTGAAGAACTGGGGCGCCCTCTCGGTGGACACCAATACCTCTGTCCGCCTCAACGTCAACAACTGCAAGGTCACCGTCACGGACTCGGGCTACGCCAGCTACACCATCGGCGACGACTCCAAGGTCTACTACAACGACTGCACCGTCACTGTGCCCGACATGGCCCTCATCGCCGCCAACGGGGCGGCCTCGGCCTACTTCCGGAACGACACTGTCACCTCCGGCCGCTTCGGCATGGTGATCTGGGGTAACAGCGGTGGCACCTTCGAGGTGGACGGTGGGACCTGGAGCACCGCCAAGGGCCTGTTCGTCCTCAAGGGCTCATATCCCAATGTCACCATCAAGAATGGCGCCTCCATCACCTCGGCCAATGGCCGCATCCTGGAGACGGCGACGAACGATGATTCCGGCGGCGGAAATGGGAGCGGCACCACTGCCAGCCTCACCATCGATGACTCTACCGTGACCGGCGATATCATCCACGGCTTCGAAAAAACGGAACTGGATGTCGTGATCTCCGGTGGTGCCAGCCTGACCGGCGCCATCTCCATGGCCACGGCCACTGAGGAGAGCACTCTGGACGGCGTGCTCAAGACCGTCATGCCCACCCCCAATCCCGACTCCTGTCCTTACTTCGGTGCTTTTGACTACACCTACGGCTATATCACGGGAAGTACGCTGAATGTTACCTTGAGTGGCGCCAGCATCTGGACCATCACGGCTCCCAAGGCGAACAACACCTACACCGGCACCGTGAGCTCCATGGCTCCCACCAACATGGTCTATGCGATCACCAGCCTGACCCTCGACGCGACCTCCTACATCAAGGTTGATTCTGGCCTTTCCAGCCTGAGCATCCAGGAATACGATGGCGGCACTGGCCTCGCGAAGGGCAGCCCCATCACGGTGACGAGTGTCTACGCGACGAGCCTGATCCCCAGCACGACCGGCGGCTACTTCCTCATCACGGCCACCGCTCCGTCCAGCGGCAGGCCCTTCTAGCTGCTTTTGGACTTAACCACAACCGACCGTCCTGTGCACCTTGCAGGGCGGTCGAATTGCAAGTTTCCTGTCAGGCCATGTCCTGGCTTTTTCATCTGAAGGTTTCGAATTCCATGAGTCTGCCTCACTCCCGCTCATTACTGCCTGCCCTGGTGCTTCTTTTCGGCATGGCTGGTCCCAGCTCCGCTTCCCTCCTCGCCCAGGGGCCGCCTGTCATTCTCAGGACGGCCAGGACCATCGAAAACGTCGTGCGCCTCAATTTTATCGTGGCGGATGGCGGATCCCTGACCCTGCCTGGCGTGATATTCGGCGACATTACCGTGGAGAAGGGGGGCAAGCTCGTCGTCCGCGGTTCCGTGCATGGTGACGTCATCAATCAGGGGGGTGAGGCCAAGATCTTCGGGCGGGTCACCGGTGCGGTGGTCAAGAAGAGTGGCAGCACCGTTATCGACCCCCAGGCCTCCGTCGAGGGTGGATTACGCTTCTAGACTCACAACCGATTCGAAGGGTGGGCCTTTATTCCTCTCGGGGGTGCATTCCTGGGGTGCCACGTAGGGGTGACAACAGGCCGATTTTTGGAGCTACCGTCTGACGGAAAGCCCCCTGGTGAACTGGATCCCCAGGGCTTGGCTGCGGGCCCTCCTTATCAATGGCAACTACGGGGTTACCCTGTTCTTCGTGATCTCCGGCTACCTCATCACCTCCATCACTCTGGAGCGATTCGGGAGCCCGGAAACGGTCAGGGCAGGGGGCTTCTATCGATTCCGCTTCGCCCGCATCTTTCCCGGGCTGCTCCTGGCCCTGGCGCTGATCGTGCCCCTTGGCTGCCTGGGCCTGCCTTCCTTCCGAAACGAGGTCGAGGGTCTCATCTGGTCCCGGAGCGCCTTCGTTGCCGTGACCGCCTCCGTGCTGAGCTTCTGGCACAACGTGCTCATGGCCTACCGGGGCTACTTCAACTATGCCCTGAACATCTACTGGTCCCTCTCGGTGGAGGAGGTCTTCTACCTGGGCTTCCCCTGGGTCTGCCTCGCCCTGCGCCGCCGGCGCTGGCTTCTGGTGCTTTGCGCGGCGGCCATCCTGCTGGGTCCCTGGTACCGCAGCCTGCACACGGATGACGAAATCCGCTTCATGTACGCCTATCCGGCCTGCTTCGATGCCATCGCCTTCGGCTGTGCGGCGGCCCTGGCGGCTCGCCGCTTCCCCCTGGGAATCAGGACGGCCCGCGCCCTCAGCCTCCTGGGCGCCGGGCTGGTGACGGTCACCTACCTGAGGGGGATCGGTGGGCACGAGGTCTGGGGCTTCACACAGATTGCTCTGGGAGCCGCCCTCCTGGCCTGGGGCAGCCGCTCCTCGTCCTCCGGCTGGGCGCCCCTGGGCTGGCTGGGGCGCCACAGCTACGAACTTTATCTCTTCCACATCATTGTGCTGGGCCTGATGCGGGACTGGATCGGGCGGAACCGGATGCCCTGGGGCTGGAAGCTTCCCTGGCTGGGGCTGTCCTGCCTGGTGGCCTGGGTCGTGGCCCGGTGGTGGACGGAACCCTGGAACCGGCGCCTCAGGGGGGACTACTCCACGCCCACCAGTTCCCGCTCCAGGGCCTGACGGTAGACCACCAGATCCGCCACGGACATGACGGGGTAGCCCTCGCGCTCCCCGAAGGCGATGATCTCCGGCAGCCGGGCCATGGTGCCATCGGGATTGGTCACTTCACAAAGGACGCCGCAGGAGCCCAGGCCCGCCAGGCGCATGAGGTCCACGGTGGCCTCGGTGTGGCCCATGCGCTCCAGGACGCCACCGGGACGGGCCCGGAGGGGGAAGACATGCCCGGGGCGGCGCAGATCCGAGGGCTTGGCATCGGGGGCGCTGGCGGCCTGGATGGTGCGCAGGCGGTCGGCGGCGGAGACGCCGGTGGTGACGCCCTCGGCGGCCTCAATGCTGACGGTGAAGGCCGTGGAGAAGTGGCTGGAGTTGTGCTCCACCATCATGGGCAGTTCCAGGGCCTTGACCTTCTCGTCCGGCAGACAGAGGCAGACGATGCCGCTGCACTCGCGGATGAGCTGGGCCATCTGGGGCACCGTCAGGTGCTGGGCCGAGAAGATGAGATCGCCCTCGTTCTCGCGGTCCTCGTCATCCACCACCAGCACGCCCGAGCCTGCCCGCAGCGAAGCCAGACCGCGCTCCACGCGCTCCATCGCATCCCCGTAGGCTTCCAGTCCCTTTTCCTGCATGTCCGCTCCTCGAAAAAATACGCAGGGCGGCATGATCCAGGATGACTGGAGTGACCTCTTCTTTCCGGACTGTGACCGTCGGCTCCGGCATCTCACCGGATCTGCTGACCCTTCCGAGGAAGGCGCTCGCGGGCTCCCCGGTCAAGCCGGGATACCGCCGGTGGGGAGTTACGCCCCGCCCTGAGGTTGTGATCTGATCGTATCACTCCCTGGAGGCGCGAGTCCTGGTGCGCTTGGCGTGTTCCACCAGGAGGGCGTGGAATTCCTGGTAGATCAAGGGGTCCGCTGGCAAATGATCGATGCAGATTTTTTTCAGGGCTTCGTAGGTCGTGCCCTTCGGGGCCAGGCCCTCGGCCTCCAGGACCCGGCGGGTGTAGGCGTCCACCACCATCTCCGTGCACCCATAAGCGTAGAGGCGGATGCTATCGGCGGTCTCTGGGCCGATGCCCCAGACCCCGAGGAGCGCCGCACGAGTGGGGATCGCCCCCTCCAGGCTCAGATAGAAGGCCGACCAGGCCTGGAGCTTTCGGGCCTTGGCGTTGTAGTAGCCGGAAGGGCGGATCAGGCTACCCAGGTCTTCACCTGCCATGGCGAGGATGGCATGGGGATCGAGGGCCGAAGCCGCCTTCAGGTTCAACAGGGCCTTCTCGACGTTGGGCCAGGCGGTGTTCTGGGTGAGGATGGCCCCCACCCCGATCTCGAAGCGCTGGGCTTCGGTCTTCGGGAAGCTGTAATCCCCGGGATGATAGCCCGTGATGGAGCCGGTCTTGGTGGGGTTGCTACCGGAATGGTCCAGGAGGGGCCACCAGCCCTGGGGGCTGTAGTCCGTCAGGAGGCGGCGGAAGAACTGAAAGAGCGGAGTATCGGACATGGGCCATCATAGCGAAGGGCCCCTGGAAGGGGCCCCTCAGCGTTAGGACGGCTGGCTGTCGTGACTGGGGTCAGTTGACCTTGATGAAAATGGGGTTGGTGTAGAACCACAGGTCTGCCCAGGCCTTGGCGGTGGTGTTGGTGCCGGAAACGGTGTCGACCTCGTCCATCAGGGGATCACCGGTGGTGGTGTCCAGGCGGCCGCCCGCCAGAGTCTGATTGGTGCCGCGCAGACGGAAATACATGGACTTCGTCACGTTGCTGAGGGTGAAGGTGGCGTAATGATAGCCGTCGGAACCGGTCTTGAACTCGCTCGACATCAGGCGCACCAGCACCTGGGTGGTGGAGTTGGTGTCCAGGAAGTAGGCCGTAGTGCCGGCCTCTGCCTTGGGGCTGACCTCGCCAGCAATGATGTCGACGTGATCCACCACGGGCGCTTCGCTGTTGTTGTTGGCGGCTGGGCTCTTGAATCGGACGGTGATCTTGACGTTGCCGCCGCTGGATACGGTGAGTTCCTCGCCCATGGTCTTGATGAGGGAGGTATCGTCGCCGGTGATGCCGTTCCCGGTGGAGGCGTTGAAGTCGAGGGCGTTGATCAGGTCGCCATGCACGATATAGGTGCTCCCGGTCTTCATGGCCGCGACGACTTCCTTGGGCGTCTTGGCGGCGGCCTTCAGGTAGGTCTTGGCGTACTGGCCGGGCCAGAAGTCCGCCCCATCGGCGTAGTAGTGGAAGTCGGAGTTGACGAACACCCAGAATCGCCGCCCTTCGCCCCATAGGGCATCCATGACGCCGCCCGTCTTGGCTAGCATGTAGTCGGCGCCTCCATAGGTCCGAGCCTTGTAGGTCACATCCGTGCCATTGGAGGAACTGGTGGAAACGGTCCGAGTCGTGGCGTTCCAGTAGTAGGGCCCGCTGCTGTAACCGCCGCGATAGGCCTCCCGCTGGTGGCCGGGGAAGCCTTCAAGGCCGATCACCACCCCTGGGCCGGCGTTGATGAAGTCGCGGATGTGTTCAACGTTGTAGGCCAGCTTCCGTGAGGGGTGGTTCATCGCGAAATAGGCGGTGGTGCTGAAGTTCTTCTGCAGATAGGCGATGGCGGCTACGGCATCGGCATGGGTCGAGCGCTTGACGGAGAGGGCGTTGCCGAACAGGTCCACCTCGGCGGGGTTGCTCGCGGTGATCGGGGTAGTTCCAGCCGCAGTGTTGTAGGTTGTCCTGATGCCGCTGTCTCGGCTACGGTCCTTTTCGGATCCGTCGAACATGTATTCAAAGTCAGCGACGGCCTTGCCGCTGGAGACGCCCACAATGCCAACGCTTCCGTGTTCATGGGAGGGGACGTTCCACTCGACACCCTGGATGATGACCTTGGAAGGGTAGCTTGCCTGCAGGCCGGCATGGACGGCGCCCGCGCCGTCAGTGCCCCCGAAGAGCAGTGGCCAGGAGAAGTCCCTCAGGCTCTGCCAGCGCCACATGCTGGTATCGCTCCTCGTACGCGTGTTGCTGGAATTAGCGGTGTCGCCCAATGGCAGCAAAGTGGACCAGGTGGTGCCGTCGAGGTCGCGGCCGTAGGCCCCGCCGTGTTCGCTATTGGCGATCCAGTCCAGCCCGAAGGTGTCGAGGGCGTTCTGGAATACCTCGGTCTCGGTGTGGCTGCCGTCGGTGAGGTAGGTGTGATTGTGTAAGTCGCCAGTCACCCATACCTTGGTGGTGGCAGGGGTTGAAACGGGCGCCGCCAAGTCGGGAGCTGGATGGTTCATGGTGCCCGAACAGGCCAGGGCAAACATGATCCCGGTCAGGCCGGTGGCTGCCAGTGCATGGCGACGGAACGAAATCGTGGACATGAAGTCTCCTTGAACGATGGAATCAATCCTGGAGGCTGGATGTAAAAAAGAATTACCAATCGTGATACATCCTCGTTCTGGTCAAGTCCTGGGCAGCATCGCCTCCCGCGTGCCATGGTGGTGTCCCACGAAAGGACCGATCATTCGAAACGCAGATGACACCCCCCTGGGTTCCTGGAAGCGTCGGCGCGCTCTGGACATCAACGATCTCAGCCGCCACGCTGGAGGAGCAGCCCTTGGCAGCTTTTCGCCGGGGCTTCACGGAGTTTATATGCGCTATTCCGAAGCCAGACCCGGCCGGATCTTCATCCTCAGGCTCGAGGATGGGGACATCTTCCATGAGTGTGTCGAACAGTTTGCGGTGGAGCAGAAGATCAAGGCCGCGGCCCTGATCGCCCTGGGGGCGGCGGATGCTGGAAGTCGGGTGGTCTGCGGCCCGGCCGAGGACCGCAGTGTGCCCATCGTGCCCATGGAGATGGTCCTGGAGCGAGTCCACGAGATCAGCGGTACCGGGACCCTCTTTCCTGATGCTCAGGGCCAGCCGATCCTGCACTTTCATCTGGCCGGGGGGCGCTCCGGCTCCACCTTCGCCGGTTGCGGTCGCCGGGGCGTGAAGGTCTGGCACGTCATGGAAGTGGTGCTCTGGGAGTTGCTGGACAGTGAGGCCTGCCGCCATTGGGAGGCGGCCTCGGGGTTCGAGCTGCTGAAACCTTGAAAAAAACGAGGGCCCCTGTGTGGGGCCCTCAGTCAGATGCGGTGCCTTTTAGAAGCGGCAGATGAAGCTGGCATTGAGGCTGGGAGCATCGAGGTTTAAGCCATAGACACCGGTGTCAAAGGACACCTGGTTGTACTTCACCTCAATGCCCACATTGGGGTTGAAGCGGTAGCCACCGCCGAAGCTGTAGCCCAAGGCGTTCTTGGTTTCGCTATCGGAACCGGTGCCCGCGTAGCCGTAATTGTCATAGGCATCGACATCCACCGTGACCTTGCCGTGGACGAAGGCGACACCCGCAGCCAAATAGAGGCCACGGTTGGCGCGACCGCTGAAGAAGTAGTTGTAGTCCGCACCAAGGGCCAGGGTGGAAACCTTGACCTCGGTGGCGTAGTAATCGTAGTAGGAGTCAGACCCGATGCTGAGGTCGTTCAGGGTCTTGCGGTATGCCGTGTAGTCGATCCGGGGGACCAGGGCATGGCCGTTCTTCATGTCGATGAAGAGATGGCCGCCGATGCCGAAGCCGAGATTGTCGTCGACGAGGTCGGCCAGATCCCCCTGAGGGTTGGAAAGGGTCACCTGGAAACCGGCCTTGACGTCTTGGGACTGGCCCATGACGGTGGCGAAAGCAAGGGCGGTGAGGAGAAATGCAGACTTCATGGTGTCTCCGCGGAGTTGCAATGATGGCTCATTGCAGGTTGGGTGGAGGACCATTCTGGACTGCCTGTGGAGGAAATACAGGGATTGAATTGTTGCTTGGCTGGCTTTATGGGCGCTTCGATTTGAAAAAAACGTTCTGCCTGATTTTCATTCTGGATTATTGCTTTTAATAGCATCTCGGGAAAATTATAGCCCTTCAAGCCGCTCCAGGGCCATGACTGGTCGATTTGCCTCCCTTGATGCCGCCAGATCCACCCGGAATTCCGCCACCCAGTCGTTGAGTTCCTCCGTGTCCACCAGCATCTGTTGGACCAGGAGCGAGTCATCCTCGTCCTTGACGTAGGTGTGGCGGAGGTTGCGGCCTTCGGGGTCCAGGCGGGGCCCCTGGTGTTCGGCGCGGTAGCTTTCCATGGCGGCCTTCAGGCGCTCCTGGGTCCAGTCTGAGGCGTCGCCCATTTCCTGGAGGAGGCCCAGAGCCTCCTCGTGGTCGCTGGACACCAGGTGCCGCAGGAAGGTGAAGATGCGGTCGCGGATGGCGGCGGTGAAGCTCTTGCGGTCCTTGGTGACATCCCGCAAGGCCTCGGGGGGGCGCAGCTCCTGACTCTCTTCGGCTTTGTAATCGGCGTTCTGCATCTTCTCCCATTCGTCGAGCAGGCTCGAATCCACTTGGCGGATCATGGCGCCCAGGTACAGTTCCATTTCCCGGACGTCGTCGGTCTTGGCGGCGTCAGGCACGGTCTGGGCCAGGACCTTGTAGGTGCTGTTGAGGTGGCGCAGCAGCAGGCCTTCGGCTCGCTGAAGTTCGTAGTCCCGCACGTAGTCCGAAAAAGTCCGGTAGGTCTCGAACATCTCCCGGGCGATGGACTTGGGGCGGATGGCCTCCTGGCCCACCCAGGGGTGGGCGTCGGCGAAGGCGTTGAAGGTGGTGTAGATGAAGTCCCGGAGGGGTTTGGGGTACTCCAGTTTCTCCAGTTCCTCCATGCGCTTGTCGTACTCGATGCCCTCCATCTTCATCTCGGCCAGGCGCTTGGTTTTTACGCGATCCAGCTGCTTGCGGAGCACCACTTCGGGATTCTCCAGGATGGATTCCACCAGGGTCAGGAGGTCCAGGGCGTAGGTGGGGGATTCCCTGTCCAGGAGCTGCAGGGTGTCCATGAGGTAGAGGGACAGGGCCTGGTTCATGGAGAAGTCTTCCTGGAGCTCCACGTTGACCCGCAGCTTGGCGCCCTCGGGGGTGGGGGGGATGAACTCCACGATGCGACGGGCCAGGAGGCTGCGGAAGAGCTGCCAGCCCCGGCGTCGGTGGCCCTCCTTGGCCCGGTCCGTCTCGTGGCTTTCCCGGATCAGGGTGCGCATGGCTTCGCAGCCGTCCCCCTTGCGGGAAAGGACGTTCAGGAGCATGCCGTGGGTGACCTGGAAGCGGGACTGGAGCCGCTCCGGCTGGGCCTCGATGAGACGGTTGAAGGTCTTGTCATCCCACATGACGAAGTTGCGCTCCGGTGGCTTGCGGGGCACGAACTTGCGGCCGGGCTTGGCGATCAGTTTCTTGTTCTCGATGACGTGCTCCGGGGCCTGGGCCACCACGTACCCCACGGTGTCGAAACCCTTGCGGCCTGCCCGGCCGGAGATCTGGTGGAAGTCCCGGGCGCTGAGGATGGCTGTCTTGTCGCCGCTGTACTTGCAGAGCTTGGTGAACAGCACGGTGCGGATGGGGACGTTGATGCCCACCCCCAGGGTGTCGGTGCCGCAGATGACCTTGAGCAGGCCCTTCTGGGCCAGCTGCTCTACCAGGACCCGGTACTTGGGCAGGAGCCCGGCATGGTGCAGGCCGATGCCGTGGCGCAGCCAGCGCTTGAGGTCCGGGCCGTAGGGGCTGTTGAACTTGAAGGTGTCAATGGCCGCGGCGATGGCCGTCTTCTCCTCCCGGGTGGTGACGTTGATGCTGGTGAAGTCCTGGGCGCTGGTGGCGGCCTCCAGCTGGGTGAAGTGGACCACGTAGACTGGGGCCTTGCCCTCCTCCACCAGCTTCTCCAGGGTGAGGCTAAGGGGGGATTCGGCGTAGGAGAAGGCCAGGGGCACCGGGCGATGGGTGTTCTTGACCGTCACGGTTTCCCGGCCATTGAGGCGGGTCAGCTCGTTCTCGAAGAAGGTGGTGTCGCCGAGGGTGGCGCTCATGAGCAGGAAGCTGGTCTGGGGCAGGGTGAGGAGGGGAACCTGCCAGGCCACCCCCCGCTCACGGTCGGCGTAGTAGTGGAACTCGTCCATGACCACGTCCCCAACGTTGGCCTCCCGGCCTTCGTGCAGGGCGATGTTGGCCAGGATCTCGGCGGTGCAGCAGAGGATCGGCGCATCGTGGTTCACGGTGGCGTCCCCGGTGCTGAGTCCCACGTTCTGGGGCCCGAACTCCCGGCAGAGCGCCATCCACTTCTCGTTCACCAGGGCCTTGATGGGGCAGGTGTAGACCGAGCGCCGCCCCTGGGCCAGGGATCGGAAGTGCATGGCCGAGGCCACCAGGGACTTGCCGGAGCCGGTGGGGGTGTTGAGGATGACATTCTTGCCCTCGAAGAGCTCCAGGATGGCCTGCTCCTGGGCCGGGTAAAGGCTCAGGCCCTGGGCTTCAGCGTATTCGAGGAAGCGCCCCAGGAGGTTCTCGGAACTGAAGTCGCCGTCCCGGGGGAGAAGATCATAGAGCGTGGTCATGGCTCCATGGTAAGCGCAGTGGGCCTGGAGAAGGGTCTTTGTAAATTTCGAAAATATTCGAAATTTGTTCTTGCGCTCTATTTCGAAAAAACTAGAATAATCCCAGGAGGCCCGGATGACCCCGATTGAGCAGAACGCCGAACGCTTCAAGGCCCTGGGGCACCCACTCCGGCTCTTCATCCTCCGCCTGGTGGTCCAGGGCCCCGAGGGCGGCACCCCCGCCGGGGAGATCCAGGAGCGGGTTGGCATTCCCGCCTCCACCCTAAGCCATCACCTGGCCTGCCTGGCCAGCACCCAACTGCTCCGGGTGGAACGGGAGGGCACCACCCTCCGCTATCGCGCCGATTTCCCGACCCTCCACACCCTTACCGACTACCTCTGGCAGGACTGCTGCTCGGGGGGGCAGGGCAGTGCGGAGGTCCCCACGCCCTGCTGTCCATCGGGGCAATGAAAACCTTTCCACCCCTTTTTCAGGAGAAGCCATGCTCCTCAGGAAACGTGTACACGCCGATCTCACTCAGGTGACCCGACTGTTGGCATCCGCTGGCCTGCCCCCGGATGGCCTGGAGCACACCGAGGGCTGGGTCCTTGAAGCCGATGGGGCACTGCAGGGGCATGTGGCCCTGGAACTCACGCCCGATGCTGCGGTGATCCGCTCCCTGGTGGTGGCGGAGGGCCAGCGGGGCCAGGGGCTTGGGGTACGCCTGGTGGAGGCCGCCGAGGATGGGGCAGGGGCACGTCTTCTCGTGCTCCGCACCGAATCCATCGGACCCTGGATGGAGCGGCGGGGCTACCGCCGGGCCACCCTCCAGGAGGCACCGGCCAGTGTGCTTGCCACGACCCAGTTCTCGGGAGGCCTCTGCTCGGGGACCCCCGTTTATCTGTTGGGCGCCGGGCAGGCCATCAAGGCCGCCGTCCGGAAGCGCTATGCAGGCTTCGTGGAGCGGGGCGGCGCCTGCTGTGCCCCTGCGAAGGAACCCTGCGGCTGCTCCGCAGACCCCAGCCTGGCTGTCGGATACAGCCGGGAGGAGATCCAGGCCGTTCCCCAGGGGGCCAACCTGGGCCTGGGCTGCGGAAACCCTCTGGCCCTGGCCTCCCTGAAGGCCGGCGAGGTCGTGTTGGACCTCGGCTCGGGGGCGGGTTTCGATGCCTTCCTGGCGTCCCCGAGGGTGGGTGAGCTGGGAAGGGTCATCGGGGTGGACATGACCCCCGCCATGATCGCCAGGGCCAGGGATCTGGCGCGCCGTCACGGGTACGCCAATGTGGAGTTCCGGGAGGGGGATATTGAGGCGCTTCCGGTGGAGGATGACAGTGTGGACGTCGTCATCTCCAATTGCGTCATCAACCTCACCACCGATAAGCTGCAGACCTTCCGGGAGGCCCGCCGGGTGCTGAAGCCCGGGGGGCGACTCATGGTCTCGGACCTGGTGCTCCTGAGCCCCCTGCCGGCCCACCTCCAGGGCGATAGGGATGCCTATGCGGCCTGCGTGGCGGGAGCCCTTCTCAAGGAGGACTACCTGGCCGCCATCCGGGAGGCCGGGTTCCGGGAGGTGGAGGTCCTCGGGGAGTCCCCCTATGAGCTTGGGGCTGAGGCCCAGGTGGCCAGTCTGAAGATCCGCGCCCTTAAACCAGGGGGAGCTGCTTCGGGGGGGCGGTGAAGGAGAAGAGGGTGGCCTCGGCTTCCGTGAAATAGAAGGTCGTGAAGACCTCGTCGTCTGCACCCTTGGGGTAGAGGCGGAGCAGGTTGGGGGCTTCCTCGAAGGCCTGGGCCTTGGCCTCGCGGCTGGCATCGAAGGCCACCTTGCCCCGGATGCGGATCCATTCCCCGGTGGCGTTCATGGCGGACAGTTCCATCTCCCCTCCAGTCTGCAACTGGCGATAGACATCCTTGGTGGTGTTGGTGCAGAAATACATGGCCCCATTGCGCTTCATGACGAAGCTGAAGGGGCGGACCCGGCCTTTGTTGTCCTCGGCGGTGGCCACGAAGAAGGCGGGGGTCGACTTGATGAAAGCCAGGGCTGTGCTCATGGAATCCTCCTGAGCCGATTTTCGCCCGGTTTGAGGGAAAGGAGGGAGGGCTTTTCGCTCAGCCCTTCATATCCATGAACTGGCCCAGCATCTGGTCCTGGGTCTTCATGACCTGGAGGTTGGCGTTATACGCGCCGGCCTGGGTCATGAGGTTGGTCATCTCCGTGGCATAGTCCACGTTGGAACTGCCGGGGCCGGTGCTTTCCTGGCTCTCCGTGACCTTGGATGCCCGGACGCCGCCTTCCTTCACTTCCTCCAGGTCAAGGCGCTTGGTCTTGTACCCTTCCGTATTGGCGTTGGCCACATTGTTGGCCGTCACCGCCAGACCCTGCGAGGCCGCATTTAAACCCGACAGACTGACAGCAGTGGTGGCCATGGCTAAACCTCTTTGAAGAATATAGAAGGAGGGGGGCATAAGGGCAATGGGCAGGAATGGCCCCGGCGCCCCTCTGTTGTCGGGTCAGGAGGGGCGCCTGGAGGTTCTAAATCGCTGCGGTGAGGGCCCTATGGGCCTCCTTGAGCTTGGTCATGATGGAGATCTGCTGGGGGCACTTGGGCTCGCAGTCGCCACACTCCACGCACTGGTCCGCGCCGTGTCCCGCCCGGACCACGTAGTTGTCATAGACCCAGGCCGAGGCTTTCCAGGTTCCGAACATGCTGCCGGTGTTGAAGGAGGAGAAGGCTTCGGGGATGGCCACGCCATGGGGGCAAGGGGTGCAGTAGCCACAGGTGGTGCAGGGCACGGCGGTCCTGGCCGCGTAGTACTGGCGGACTTCCTCGAAGAGGGCCAGCTCCCCACTGTCCAGGCTGCCGGGCAGGCCTTCGGCTGCGGCGGCCAGGTTTTCCTGGAGCTGGATGTCGGCGTTCATGCCCGAGAGGGCCGTGACCACCTCCGGATGATTCCAGACCCAGCGGAGGGCGCGGTCCGCAGGGGGGCGCTGGGCCTGAGAGCGGGACCAGATCGCCTGGACCCCCTCGGGCTGGGGCACCGCCAGCGTGCCCCCTCGCAGGGGTTCCATGGAGATGACCCCCACCTGACGGGCGGCGGCATAGGCCAGGCCCTCGGCTCCAGCCTGGTAGTCCTGGTCCAGGAAGTTGTACTGAATCTGGCAGAACTCCCAGTCATAGCCGTCGATGATCTCCTTGAAGCTCTTCAGGGAGTCGTGGAAGGAGAACCCGAAGTGGCGGATGCGGCCATCGGCCTTGGCCCGCTCCAGGGCTTTCAGGCCCCGGAGCCGCTTCACGGTGTCCCAGCGCTCGGTGCTCAGGGCGTGGAGGAGGTAGAAGTCGATGTGATCGGCTTCGAGTTTTATTAATTGTTCTTCTAAAAGCCGTTCCCAGTCCCCTTCGGACTGCACCAGCCAAGTGGGCAGCTTGGTGGCGAGCTGGACCTTCTCCCGGTAGCCCCCCTTCAGGGCCCGGGCGACGAAGCGCTCGCTCTCCCCGCCGTGGTAGGGATAGGCCGTGTCCACGTAGTTCACTCCGGCGTCGATGGCCCGGTGGAGCAGGGGAATGGCCTGGGCGTCGTCGATCTTCGTCATGTCGCCCCCGATCACCGGCAGGCGCATGCAGCCGAAACCGAGGACGGAAATGGGAAGGTCCGGGATTCTTGGGAAAGTCCGGTATTGCATGGGGAACCTCCAGGATGGGAACACTGTCTGCTGGCTGGGGAACCCCATGAGTTTAGTCCCGGCGGCGGCGCACCGGGAATTGCACTTCTCGTTTGTGGGATCCTGACGGGATCAGATGGGGGCCATTCATGACACAGGACACACTCAGCGATCTGACTCAGCGCCTCCGCCAATTTGCTGCGGAACGGGATTGGGAGCGATTCCATACCCCGAAGAACCTGGCCATGGCCCTCACGGGGGAGGCCGGTGAGCTGGCGGCGGAATTCCAGTGGCTGACGGAAGCGGAGAGTCAGGACCTCGATCCGGCCCGCATGGCCAGGGTCCAGCAGGAGGCGGCGGATGTGCTCCTCTACCTGGTGCGCCTGGCGGATAAACTCGGATTCGATCTTCTGGAGGCTGCGCGCCTGAAGATCGAGCACAACGCCCGGAACTACCCCGCCGAACAGGTCCGGGGCAGCGCCCGGAAGTACAATGAGTATTGAAGGAAGGCCCATGCCCTACGAATTCAGCCCCGGTGACCGCGTCCGCCTGACCCCGGCGGGCATCTCCCTGTACGGCGGCGTGGCCCGCTGGGTTCCGGAGGCCCAGGGTGGCGGCACCCCCGGCACCGTGCTGGTGGCCGAGGACCGGCCCCACAGGCCCGGCGCAGCCCCCCGGCCCTACTACGTGCGCTGGGACAACGGTGCCGAGAACAGCTATCGGGAGGATGACCTGGAGCGGGCCGAGCCCGCGACGGCGGACCCGCTTCCCGGGGCCGAGGAGGACGCCCCCAACGTGATTCAGGTCCGCTGGGGGAGCGGCCCCAGCTGAATCGCGGGACCCCTGCTCAGGCCAATTGGAACTGGCGTGACAAGTCCGCCAGCTGCCCCGCCAGCTCCGAGAGTTCCTGTACGGCCTGACGGGTTTCCAGGGTGGCGCTCTGGAGCTGCGAGGCGGCCACGGCGTTGCCTTCGGCCACCTGCTTGGTGGAGGTGGTGGCATCGGCGGCGTGGCGGCTGAGTCGGGCCTGTTCCTCCAGGGTGGTCGCGGTCCTGCGGGCCAGGGCGTGGCAGGCCTGGGCGCTGCCTTCGATCTGGAGGAGGATCTCGTTGACGGCGGCCACGGACTGCGAGCCGTTCTGGGCCCTCTCCCGGCTCTCTTCGATCAGGTCGCTGATCTCCCGGGCTGCGGTGCCGGAGCGCTCTGCCAGCTTGCGGATCTCGTCGGCCACCACCGCGAAGCCCTTGCCGTACTGTCCGGCCTTGGCGGCCTCGATGGCAGCATTCAAGGAGAGCAGATTGGTCTGGCGGGCGATTCCGGAGATCACGGCGCTGATGTTGCCCACCTTGGTGGAACTCTCCAGAATCCGCTCCATGGAACGCATGGAGGCATCCATCTCCTGTCGGCAGGAAGTGGCGACCTCGAGGATGCGATCCGCCGTGGCCGCCGATTCGCCGCTGTCTCCGTGAAGCTGGGTGATGGCCGTGGCGAGGCGATGGAGATCCTCCGAGGTCTGCACCAGGTTGGCCCGCTGTTCACCAGCGCCCTGGTGGATGTTCTGGGTCGCCTCGGAAACCTGTTGGGAGGAAGTTGCCAGTTGGGCGGCGCCTGCGGCGACCCGTTCCGAGGCCGAGGCGATCTCGCCGATATCCTGGCGGAGATGGGCGATGGTGGCGTTGAGGGCCTGGCCCATGACGCCGGTCTCGTCATGTCCCATGTGCTCGACTTTCACCTGGAGGTTGCCTTTGGCCACTTCGTCGAGGGCCTGGGCCACCTCGCCCAGGGGCAGGGTGATCCGCCTCAGGACGCTCCTGAAGACGAATCCGATGAGAATGAGGAAGACGATCACGGAGCCGACGATGGCCAGGACGATCCGTTTGTAGGCCTGGAAGATGTGGGCCCGGTCCTGGCCCGCGAACATCATGCCGACGACCTCTCCCCGGGAGTTCCGAAGGGGCCAGTAGGTCGAGGTGTAGGTCTTCCCGAGGACCCTGTTGGTGCCGAAGTAGGGTTTTCCGTTCTGCAGCACCTGCTGGAGGATGGCGGGGTTGTCCATGGTCTCGCCGACCAGACGCGTGCCATCGCTCTTCTGGATGGTTGAGGCGAGGCGGGTCTGGCCAAGGAAGGCCGTGAATTCTATGCCCAGGATCTCCCGCAGCTCGTCCACGAACTGATGGGTCTCCAGGCTTTCCATGCCCGCCAGCACCGTCCCGATCAGGCGCCCCTTCTGATAGACCGGCACCGCCGCACTGAAGGTGAACTTCACCAGCTGGCCGGACTCCATCCCCTTGGCGGTCCTGCCCGTCAGGGCCACCGCCACGGCTGGGTTCTGGGCCAGATTGTCGCCGACCTTGGGCAGATGCCCCCGGGCCAGGACCTGCCCGGTGGCATCCGTGAAAACCAGGGTGGGCAGGCCCAGGCGGGAGAGGGCGCTGCGTCCTTCGGTCTGGAGGAAGGCCGTGTCCCTGCCCTGGATTCCGGCGATGATGTCGGGCTGGCTGGCCAGGTAGGAGGCCCCGCGCTCCAGGAGGAGCAGGCGCCCTTCCACCTGATGCTGGGCCACGGTCATGGCCTGGCGGATCCGCTGCTCCTCCTGGCGTTCGAAGTGGCTTGCCAGCAGGGGCAGGGCTACGGCGAGGATGGTGATGCCCAGCAGGATCAGGGAACCGAAGCCGATCCACTGGATTTTGTGCCGAATCAACATGGGCCAACCTTTCGTTAGACGCATTCTTTCTGGATGGATTCCAGGACTGCACGACTGAGGTCAAGGGTGTTGTAGGGCTTCCTGAGGAGGCCCAGGGCGCCATCCCTGAGGATCGCGGCCAGATCCCCGGACTGGGAAAAGCCGGAGGCCAGCAGCACCCGAACTTCCGGGTCCAGTGCGCGCAGCCGGTAGAAGCACTCCCGGCCGCCCATGCCCGGCATGACCATGTCCAGGAGCACCAGATCGATGTCTTCCTGGTATTTGGCGAAGGTCGCGAGCCCTTCCATCCCGTCCCGGGCCACCAGGACCTCATAGCCCAGCCGCTGGAGAATGGCCTGGGCAGCGCTTTGAATGATTTCCTCGTCGTCGATCAGGAGGATGGTTCCGGTTCCTGGCAAGGGCCGCTCGATGGCCCGCTGGGGTTTCACCTGGACCGCCGCGACCGGGAAGAGGAGGCGGAAGACCGTTCCAAATCCAGGGGTGCTGGAGACTTCGATGGCGCCGTGATGCTGCTTCATGATGCCGTAGACCGCTGCCAGTCCCAGCCCCGTGCCTTTTCCGGCCGCTTTGGTCGTGAAGTAGGGGGTGAAGATGCGGGAGAGATGCTCAGGGGCGATGCCGGTACCCGTGTCGGCAACCTCCACCACGAGGTACTCACCCGGAGAAAGCTCGAAGGCACTGCTTCGGCAGTGGGCTTCGTCCAGAAAGGTATTCTGGGTGGAGAAGGCTAGACGTCCGCCATCAGGCATGGCGTGGGAGGCATTGATGCCCAGGTTGAGGAGGGCGTTCATCAACATCGAACCATCCCCGACGATCTGGGCGGCCTCGGCCTTGAAGTCCTGGACGATTTCGATGCCCTTGTTGATGGTCCTCTGAAGCAGGGCTACCGTATTGTCGATGGCGTCGTGGACATCGATGCCCGTGGATTCGGCCTTGCCTTTCCGGGCGAAGGCCAGGAGCTTGCCGGTCAGTTCTGCAGCCCTGTGGCAGGCGCTCACGATCTTTCCGAGTTGCCGCTGCTGCTTTTCCCGAGGCAGGTCCCCATCCCTGAGGAACTCGGCGATACCCAGTATGCCGCCCAGCATGTTGTTGAAATCGTGGGCGACACCACCCGCCAGCTGGCCAACCGCATCCATCCGCTGGGCGTGGGCCAGATCGCCCTGGAGACGGCGGTACTCTGTGACATCCACCACCATGGTCATGGTGCAGGTTTCCCCCTGGTAGTCGATCATCCGGGAGGCCACCAGCCCATGGCGTTCCGCCCCATCAGGGGTTTTGTTCACAACCGGGGCATCGTCCAGATGCCCGTCCAGGAGGAGTCTGTTCCGGATCTCGTGGTAGGGGAACATCCGATTCGAGGGCAGAGGTGCAATGGGCGGGCGGCCGAGAATGTCTGCCTCCGGAAGGTTCGCCACCCGTTCGAAGGCCGGGTTGACCATCAGATACACCCCGTCCTTGATGCGCTGGATGGCGACCGGGAAGGGGCAGGCCTCGAAAATGCTCCGGAAGATCCTGTCCTTCTGTCTGGATTCCTCCCGGAGCTGAACCTCCTCCGAGATGTCCCGGAAGATCAGCACGGAACCCATGACGTGGCCCTCGGGGTTCCGGATGGGGGCGCAGGAATCGGCGACCACCAGCGAATGCGCCCTGCGGGTTTTCAGGAGGGCGCTCGCCCGTTTGGTTGTCTTGCCACTCTGGAGGGCCTGGGTGACCGGGGATTCCATGGGAGCGCCCGTGGCGGGATCCTCCAGGGGGAACACCTCGTCGATGGACCGACCCAGGGCCTCGGATCGGGACCAGCCGGTCAGGGCCACCGCCATGGGGTTCAGGTCCACAATGCGGCCGCTCCGGTCCGTGGAGATAAAGGCATCCCCGATGGAATCCAGGGTGACCCGCATTTCCCTGGCGAGGTTGGAAAGCATGTGGTGCTCGGAGCTGAGGGCGATCTTCGACTGTCGGCAGCCATGGACTTCCTGCAGCAGGTGGCGAATTCGCCTTTGGATGGAACGTTCCCTCCAGACCTCCCAACCCAGCCCCAGGATGAGCGAGACAACGGCGACGCTGGTAATGACAACCGAATGTGGCGAATGACTGCCTGAAGGGCTCCTGCTGAGCGCTGCCGAAAGGGAAAGGCAGGCAGAAAGGCCGAGGAGGCCCATGCCGACCCCGCCCTTCGGGATACAACCTTCCTGAGCGCCCGAACCTGGGAGCTCCTTTACATCAATGTCTAGCGCCATGTGCAATCCGAGGCCGACGCGGCTCTGGGACAACTCTACAGGATTCAAATTGAAATCTCGGCACATTTTCGAGAAAAAATTATCTAATGCGGCTCTCGGCGGGTGAGCTCCCAATTTGCATTGATGAATGGCAAGAAGTTTTATTGGTTGGGTGATTTAATTAAACATTTTTTCATGGTGCTAAATACTGACGCTCATTCATTCTTGTGTGAACTCGAATCACACTGAAAATTGTGGGGAACCATTTCGGCCGGTGGGGCATGAAGCGGGTGGGTGGTCACGCTCCTGTTTCTCCCGGGAGCATTGGCAAGTGTCCTCAATCGGAATCGTCTGTTGAGGGGGCGGGTTGGGTGGAAGAAGCAGGGGGCCAGCAATGGCCCCCTGCTTCTTGTTGGCGCTCTGGTGAAATTCACACCCCTGACTCGATGGCCGATAGGTACCCAATCACACCGTGGCTTGGCCACGCTGGGTTTCGACCCTCGTGACGAGCCGCTGTCTGCTGTCCAGAGAGCTGACATGGAACGGAACTACTCCCAGGAACTCCTGATGGCCATTGAGCGGGCGGATCGCTCAGGGGCAGCCTTGATCATTGATGCCTGGGCAGGGCAGCACGCCTTTAGCCGGGTAGTGCCCGACCTGCTCTCCCCGGTTCTCGAGACCTTCGGCAATCTATGGGCTTCGGGCCATGGAGGGGTTTCCCTGGCCACGGGCTACGTGGCCTCCAAGGTTGCTGAAGATGTGCTTTCCCGACTCCTTCAGGAAGCCCCCGCCGGTGGGGGAAACACCCCCGTCAAAGGTCCGGTGGTGCTGGGCAATGTGGAGGACGACTTCCACCCCCTGGGGCGGAAGATGGTCGCGGCCTTTCTGCGTACGGAAGGCTGGGATGTCCGGGACCTGGGCGTCGATGTATCCGCGAAGCAGTTCGTGGACGCGGCGGAAGAGGTTGGATCCCGGATCATCGGTGCCTCCGCCATGATGCACACCACTGCAAAGAATGTGGCCAGGATCCGCGAGGAGATCGACGGGCGCGGGTATACAGGGCGCATCATGCTTGCCGTTGGGGGTGCGGTCTTCAAACTCAGGCCCGAATTGGTGAAGGCATTCGGAGCCGATGGGACTTCTGACAGTGCCGTGAGCGCCTCGGCGCTGTTTGATGAGCTGTGGCAGAGGTCCATCAGCCTCTATCCGGGAACAGGAGGTGCCCTTGAACAGCCTTGAACGCGTTCTTGCCGCCCTCAGGAACCAGCCTTCCGACCGTCCGGCCCTCTTTCTAAACGCGAGCCTGTACGGCGCTCGTCTCACGGGAGCTCCCTTGGCGGAGCATTACACCCGGGCTGATATCTATGCGGAAGGGCAAATGGCGGTGCGGGAGACCTTCTCTCCCGACCTCCTGATCAGTCCATTCTTTGTTTCTTCCATCGGGGAGGCCTTCGGGAGCCCCTGGCGCGCCCTTCAGGGTCAAGCGCCCAATGTGATGCGATTCCCCGTCGGGTCCGCGGAGGAGATGCTGAAGCTCCCCCTGCCGGACGTGGATAGTCACCCCCGGCTGCTCTATCTGCGGGAGACCATTCGCAGGCTTTCAACGCATTACGCCGGGGAGGTTCCGATCTTCGGGGTGCTGGTCAGCCCGGCGGACATCCCACCGCTGGTCATCGGACTGGAGGCCTGGATCGATGCTCTCCTTTTCCAGCCGGGTGTGGCCCAGGCCCTGATGAACCGCCTGGCTCCCTTCTTCGTCGATCTGGCCAAGGCCATGCTTGGCGATGGGGCCACTGGCCTGGTCTTGACCTGCAACCTTGGCAATGCCTTCCTGGTCACCAACTCGGTTGCAGAGACCTTGACCCTCCCGAATCTGAAAGCGGTCCTTGAGGAGGTTCCAGGTCCGGTCATCTTCCACCACGGCGGCTGCCCGTTGCTGGATCAGTTGGTGAGTTTCAAGGGACTGCCCCAGGTCGTTGGCTATGTTGTCGATATTGCCGAGGACCTGGGCGCGGCCCGAGGATTGCTGGGGCCCGGCCCTATCCTGTTGGGGAACCTGGATGGGCCAGGACTCCTTCACCTTGCGCCTGAAGACGCCCAGGGGCTTTGTCGACGAGCCCTCGGGCAGCGGGGTGGCGATAATCAGATCATTATTTCAACATGCGGCGCTGATATCCAGATCGACACCCCACCCGAAACCATCGCTGCCATTTCCGAGGTCCTGCGCCAAGCTGGCGGTGCTTCGTCATGAACCCTGAGCTCCCGCCACTCTGTGTTTCATGCTCGATCTTCCGTCGGGAGATTGAGGAGCTGCGGGCTTCAGGTCGGCTCGATCTTCCCGTCCACTTCCTGGACTCCATGCTCCACATGGTCCCGGCCAAGCTGGAGTCGACTCTTCAGGAGAGCCTGGATGCGATCCGCGCTGCGGACCCGGATCGAAAGGTGGTCATTGCCTACGGAGACTGCTGCGGGCACATGGAAACCTATGAGTCCCGGCCGGGAACTGCCCGAACCGAGGGCATCAACTGCTGCGAGATCATCCTGGGGCGGGAGGCCTATCGGAGGCTCAGGAAGGAGGGGGTTTTCTTCCTTATGCCCGAGTGGACCCTGGCCTGGAAGGATGTCTTTGTGGAGCAACTGGGTCTGCTGGGGCCGAACGCGAAAACCTTCATGCGGGAGATGCATACGCGGCTGGTGTATCTGGATACGGGCCTGGTGCCCGTGCCCCACGGGACCCTGCGGGAGGCCAGCGAGTTCCTGGGCCTGCCATACGAGATCATGAATGTTCCGCTGGATTTCCTCCTGGCGAGCCTGAAGCAGGCCGCAAGTTTCGCGAGGGCTCATGGTTGATCCGCTTCGGAAGCCCGATGGTCCTGCCGTTCAGTTCATGATCGTGGACTTCCTGACGGAGATCCTGAAGTTCTCATCGAGCCCTTCGGATATGGCGGATCACCTCACCCGGCTCCTGCGGGAGCTCATGGGGGTCCGGGTCGTCATGATGCTTCAGCATGACGATCGCCTCTCTGAATGGGTAGTCCGGATTGTGGCCATCGAGCCCAAACGCACACAGGGACAGGTGCTGGTAAGAGACCTGGCTCAATTCATAGATCTCCATCCTCCCCAGGGCGGGGCAGTTCTGATCCTCCGGTCCTCGGTCAGTCCTGACCTGGTGGCGATCCTGGACCGGATGGGGCTGGACTCCCTGAGTGTGACCCCCTTGCGGGTTGGGGATCTGAGGGTGGGCACCCTGATGGCCCTGGATTACCCTGATCACGAGCATTCGGATGATGTGCTGGCCCTCCTGGACGTGCTGGCGCCTGTCTTCGCCCTGACTCTTCAGAACGCCCTCCACTTCGAGTCCCAGGAAGCCCGGGTGGTGGCCCAGGCGGAGGAATACCGGACGCTTCTCCGGACGAGCCCCGATGGCTTTCTGACGGTCAGTGGCAGTGGGGTCATCCTTCACGCCAACGAAGCCTATCTGGCCATGACCGGCTACACCCTTGAGGAAATCTGTAACCTCTCGCTTTCCCGCCTCGAGGCCCGGGAGACGCCCCCGGTCTTGGGTGAACACATCGCGCGGATCAAGATGAACGCTTCCGACCGTTTCCTCTCCGTGTATCGCAGGAAGGATGGGTCGGTCTTCCCGGTGGAGGTGTCGACCACCTATGTTCCCACCCGGGGGGTATTCCTGTCCTTCGTCCGGGATCTGACGGAACTGAAGCGGGCCGAGGAGGAAACCGCCAGGCTTCAGATTCAGCTTCAGCAATCCCAAAAGATGGAAAGCCTGGGACTCCTGGCCGGGGGGGTTGCCCACGATATGAACAACGTGCTTGGAGCCATTCTGGGCATGGCCTCGGCAAACATCGATGCCCACGCGCCCGAGAGTCGCACCTACCGGGCTTTCGAAACCATCATCAAGGCTGCGGAACGCGGCGGGAAAATGGTGAAGGGTCTCTTGGGCTTCGCACGGCACACGCCGGCCGAACAGCAGGTGCTGAACCTGAACGCCATTCTGCAGGAGGAGATCCGCCTTCTCGAGCGCACCACCCTCGCGAGGATTTCCCTTCTGACCGATCTGGATCCCGACCTGAGGCCCATAATGGGGGAGGCCAGCTCGCTGACCCATGCCTTCATGAACCTTTGTGTCAACGCGGTAGATGCCATGCCCGGCAGCGGGACCCTCACCCTCCGCACCCGGAACCTTGGCCAGGACTGGATTGAAGTCGTAGTGGAGGACACCGGGGTGGGCATGCCCAAGGAGGTCCTGGAAAGGGCCATGGACCCTTTCTTCACCACGAAGGGGGTAGGAAAGGGCACTGGGCTTGGACTGTCCCTGGTCTACAGCGCCATCAAGGCCCATCAAGGGGAGATGGAGATCCAGAGCGATCCGGGAATGGGGACCCGGGTTCGAATGCGCTTCCCGGCCTGCGCGCCACCGTCCCGGTCCCTCGAGGCTGAGAAGGCACCCGCACCTGACGAGCGCCGCTCATCCCTGGCCGTGCTGGTGGTGGACGATGATGAACTGATTCAATACTCAACCCAGGCCCTCCTGGAACTGAAAGGTCATGTAGCGACAACGGTTTCCAGTGGTGAGGAGGCTCTGGCGAAAATCGAGGCAGGTTACATCCCTGATGTGGTGATCCTGGACATGAACATGCCCGGTCTGGGGGGCGCGGAGACTCTGCCCAGGCTCCGCGCACTGAACCCCACGGTCCCCGTCCTCCTGGCCACGGGCCGCGTGGACCAGTTTGCGGTGGAGCTCGCCCGGGCCCATCCTCACGTCACCCTGCTGAGCAAGCCCTTTGGCCTGGATGAACTTGGTCAGTTCCTGGAGACTGTGGCGGGACGGGGAGAACTCTGAACCGGACCTGAAGCAGATGACCTTGGGCGCACGCCGTCCGCCTGCGTGGGTCGACGCTCTGTCTGCCTCTTCAGGCTTGGGTTTGGAGCAGCTCCCTTGCCGCCAGTTCCGCCGCTGCGAGGACCTCTTCCGGGGCGGCTTCGCTGCGGCCGGGGCCAACGCCACAGGTGCGCACGAGTCGCGCTTCATCGAAACCCATCCACTCGAGGAAACCACTGACTCTGGGGAAGATGTCTCCGAAGAACTCGGGGTCCGGGTGGCCCTGGGTCGAGATGAAGACCAGCTTCTTTCCCGAGAATCGGCCGCGGGGCCCACCGCTCATGTAGGTCGGCGCCAGGAAGGCGTAGCAGCGGTCCAGGAAGGCCTTCATGGGGGCTGTCACGTCACCGAAGTAGACGGGGGTGGCCAGGACCAGGATATCGGCGGCTTCCACCGCCGCGAGGACCGGCGTCAGTTCGTCCAAGAGGATGCAGCGCTGGCTCTTGCCCTTGCAGGCGTAGCAGCCACGGCACCCCCGGAAGGTGAGACGGTCCAGAGAGATGGTGTCGATGTCGGCCCCCAGGGCGGCGGCGGTGTCAGTGAATCGCTGGGCGATGGAGGCAGAGATGCCCTTGGGGCGGGGGCTGGCGAGGAGAGTGAGGACTTTCATATCGGAATCCTGTGGGGGAGAGACGGATGGCTAGTCTGGAGATTCGGGCGGCAGCCCGTGAAGGACTGCCGCCTTGGCGGGGCAATCAGAGGCAGCGGGCCAGCACCTGACGGCTGACTTCCGGCGTCACATCACCCTTCTCACCGAGTTTGACCATGCCCTTTTCGGCGAGCTTGTCGATCATTGCCCCGATTGCGTCGGCCCCGATCCCGTAATCGGAGAGGCGCGTTTTCACGCCCAGGCTCTCGAAGAAGGACCGGGTGGCCTCGATGGCGCGGTCGATGCGCTGATCCGCCACTCCCTCGGTGATGCCCCAGACCCGTTCCGCGTACTGGAGCAGCTTTTCCCGCTTGGCCTCACGCCGATGTTCCAGCATGGCGGGCAGCACGATCGCAAGGGTCTGGGCGTGATCCAGCCCATGGAGGGCGGTCAGTTCGTGCCCGATGATGTGGGTCGCCCAGTCCTGAGGAACGCCGACGGCGATCAGGCCGTTCAGGCCCATGGTGGCAGCCCACATCAGGTTCGCCCGGGTGTCATAGTCCGCGGGCTCCTGTACAACCCTGGGGCCGATCTCGACCAGGGTCTGGAGCAACCCTTCCGCGAAGCGGTCCTGGACGCGCCCATCCACCGGGAAGGTGAGGTACTGCTCGACGACGTGGGTGAAGGCGTCCACCACGCCGTTGGCGAGCTGCCGGGCGGGCAGAGAGTAGGTCTTGGTCGGATCCAGAATGGAGAACCTGGGGTAGATGAGCGGGTTGGCGAAAAAGGCCTTCGTCTGGGTGGACTTGCGAGTCACCACGGCCGTGCAGTTCATCTCAGAGCCCGTGGCGGCCAGGGTCACGACGGTTCCGAGGGGAAGCGCCCGGGTCACGGCGCCCCCGAAGCTCTCGAGGATGGCCCAGGGATCGCCCTCAAAGGCGGCGGCGGAGGCCACGAACTTGGTGCCGTCGATCACGGACCCCCCGCCCACGGCCAGGAGGAAGTCCAAGCCTTCGGCGCGGACGAGCTCGACGGCCCGCATGAGGGTTTCGAAGGCCGGATTGGGTTCGATCCCGCCGAATTCCTTCCAGGTGCGCGAGCCCAGGGCCTTCCGGACCTCGGCGAGGGTTCCGGTCTTCTCGGCGCTCTGGCCGCCGAAGAGCACCAGCACCCGGGCCTCCTTGGGAATGAGGCTGTCCAGGCGCTCGACCGAGCCCTTTCCGAAAACGATGCGGGTTGGATTGTGGAAATCAAAGTTGAGCATGTGAGACTCCTTGAGGTTTTTTGGGATGGAACTGCTGAACGGTTGTGGTGTGTAGCGCACCAGGGGCATCCGAATTCATGCACGGTGGAAGCGGACATTAAGCCCCGGCCCGGGGCAAGAACCCCGGACAGGCTGATGGGATGGGCTGGGAAGGCGTTCCGTGAAGCGCGGCGTCCTCGCCCTCTCACAAGGTTAGGGATTCCGCAGTCTGGGAGGTATCCCGATCCTTCGGACTTATTGCCCGATCCTCTGTTTTTTGGGCAGGTGGACTCCCGGTTGAGCTCGGGAATCCTCGCTTGGTAATGGGGTAACCTGCGTTAAATGTTGATCCTTGTTTGGTTGATAAAAGGTTCTGACGCCCCTGGGAGGCTTGCCAGGAAAGCAGGCAGTCCGGACCTTTAGAGAAATGGCGATCCTACTTTTGGGGTTGAGTGAGGACATCCGGGCGCCGGCATCGGCCAGCCCTGAAGGGGTGGATGTCCGGACTTCCGGCTAACGAGCATTTTTACCTAACGTTCTGCGCTGCGGTGGCGCAGTCCCTCGATGTCCCGTCTCGGCGGCATGCCGAAGAGTCGGCTGTACTCCCGGCTGAAATGGGAGGGGCTTTCATAACCGACCTGGAAGGCTGCGCTGGCCGCGTCCATGGATTCGTTCAGCATCAACCGTCGGGCTTCGTTCAGCCGGAGCCACTTCTGGTATTGAAGGGGGCTCATGGCCGTGAGCTGGCGGAAGTGATGGTGGAGACTCGAACTGCTCATCTGGGCGTGGGCCGCAAGCTCCTCGATGCGAAGGGGCTGGACATAGTGGGTCTTGAGCCAATCGATGGCCCGTGCGATCCGATGGCTTTGGGTGCCCACGGAGGCGATCTGCCAGAGCCGGGCCGCCTGATCACTCATCAGAAGGCGGAAATGGATCTCCCGCTCAACGAGGGGAGCCAGCACCGGGATGGAGGCGGGCTCCTCCAGCAGCTCCAGCAGGCGAAGGAACGGGTCGAGCAGGGGTGGGGTGAGGCTGCCCAGGCTCGCGCTCCCGGGCTGGGTGGAGCCCTTTGCGGGCGGTCGGCCGATCTGGGCAATCAGCTCGGCCATGATCCGCAGGTCGAGTTTGAGGCTCAGGCCCAGGCAAGGATGGGCCGGACTGGCGTCCAGCACCTGCGAACTGGCCGGGAGGTCGAGGGAGGTGATGAGGAAACGGTCCGGGTCATAGGCATAGGCTTCTTCGCCGATCAGCAGCTGCTTGGCGCCCTGGAGGACCAGGACGATGCTGGGCTCCACCAGGCACGGACAGGGTTCGGTCCGACCTTCTCGCCGGAAGAACTGGAGCCCGGGCACGGGGGTTTGGCACCCCTCCTGGCCCGCGGTCCAGCGATCAACGATGGCGGCCATACGGGCTCGGATGGGGTCGAGTTGGGCGGCGTGATGCTTGGCGAGGGTGGGCTGCATGGTGATCTCCTGGCCGTCTACCAGGGAATGATATTCCAATGAGGCGCAAAGCTTACCTGGATGTCCGAAGCCACGGCGGATCAGGCAAGGATTCGGCAGGATCATGCTATCGATGCGGGGACGAGGCACCAGAGAATGGCTTCAGGCGCTCAGTCCTGACCCTCTTCGGGGCCCGGTGCCCTCAGAATGGCCCCCTTTCCGGCGGGCCCCGGAAGGATCATGACCAGAATCCCCTCAACCCTCCCGCCCAACCCTTGGAGCGCCATCGGTTCGATGTCGATGTGTGTGGCGCTCCTGATCGCATCGGAATTCATGCCGGTCAGCCTCCTGACCCCGATTGCAGCAGACTTGCATATCACGGAGGGCATGGCGGGACAGGCCATTTCGGTCTCGGGGGCTTTTGCGGTCGCGACGAGCCTGTTCATCACGGCCATCGCTTCCAGACTCGATCGTCGCACTGTCCTGCTCAGCCTTACCTCGGTGATGCTGGCCTCCCTTCTCCTGATCGCCATCGCCCCGAGCTATGTGGCCCTGATGGGCGCCAGGGCCCTCCTCGGAATTACGGTGGGTGGGTTCTGGGCCCTGTCCACGGCCACCGTGATGCGGCTGGTTCCTGAGGACTCCGTGCCGAAGGCTCTGGGGGCTCTGTATGCAGGGAATGCCGTCGCCACGACCTTCGCGGCACCGATCGGCAGCTATTTCGGGAGCCTTCTGGGATGGCGCCGAGTGTTCCTGGCCTTGAGCCTGCTGGTCCTTGTCAATCTGGTCTGGCAGTGGTTGAGCCTGCCCAGCCTGCGGTCTGAAACCAAGGCCCACCCCCTCCATTCTTTCGGCCTGCTGCGCCGGAGGAACGTTTCGCTCGCGATGGTGGCCGTGATGCTCGCCTTTGGCGGCGCCTTTTCCACTTTCACTTATCTGAGGCCCTTCCTCGAGATGCGGACCGGCGCCCAGGGGGCCCAGTTGTCCTTCCTGTTTCTTGCCCTCGGTGTAGCCGGATGCTTCGGGACCTATGGAGCCAGCCTGCTGGTGCGTCGGCACCTTCCAAGACTGCTGGCCGGTTTGCCGGTTGCTCTGGGCTTGGCCACCCTCACGCTGCTCCTGGTGGGGCGCCATCTGTGGCCGGTGGCTCTGGTTCTCTTTGTCTGGGGCCTTCTGAACTCGGCCATCCCGGTGGCCTGGTCCAACTGGCTGGCGCAGGGCATCGCGGATGATCCCGAGGCGGGTGGCGGTCTGATGGTGGCAGCCATCCAGTTGGCGATCATGCTCGGAGCCGCTTTCGGCGGGCTGCTCTTCGATCAGGTCGCCCTGGCTGCCACCTGGATCGCAGGCGCACTCCTGTTGATGGTCGGTGCCCTATTCGTTGGTGATGGCCGAAGGCTTTTTCCCGTCCGCATGACTCCACCCGAGACTCGGGCCCCGTTCCCCACTGAATCCTTTCCAGAGCCCGATTGTGCGCCTTAGACCTCTCTTGATGTCCATCCCGCTTCTGGCTGTCCTGGCCATCCTGGCCGGGGCCCAGGGGCTTCCCGTGAGTCCCCGCATGCAGAACTCCCCCCAGTGGCGTGATGGCCGCTTCCATAATCCCCAGCCCATCCACAATGACACCTGGGGTTCCCTGACCAGCCTCTTCCGCTCAAACCCTTACGGGCGTCCCCTGGAAGGCACAATCCCGGTCGTCCACCCGCATCCCGCCGAGCTTTCACCCCTTGCGGAAGGGGGCCTGAAGGTCACTTGGCTGGGGCACTCCACGGTGTTCCTCACCCTGGGGGGAACCCGCATCCTCACGGATCCGGTCTGGAGCGAGCGGTCCGGTCCCTTTTCCTGGGTCGGGCCGAGGCGCTACTACGCTCCGCCCATCCCCCTGGATGAACTGCCCCGGCCCGATGTGGTGGTCATCTCGCACGACCATTACGATCACCTGGACCGCCGCACCCTGGAGGCCATGCGGGACTGGGATATCCGCTTCGTGGTGCCCCTGGGAGTGGGGGCCCGGCTGGTGCGCTGGGGCATCCATCCCAGTCGGATCACCGAGCTGGACTGGTGGGAGCACACCCAGGTGGGCACCGTCGAGATCACCGCCACGCCCGCTCGTCATGCCTCGGGCCGGGGACTCTTCGACAAGGACCGGACCCTCTGGGCGGGCTACGCCTTCCGAAGCCCTGAGCACCGGGTCTACTTCTCCGGCGATACGGGCCTCTTTCCGGGGCTCCGGGAGATCGGGGAACGCCTGGGTCCCTTCGACCTCACCATGCTTGAGGTCGGCGCCTACGGCCCTGCCTGGCCTGACTGGCACCTGGGCCCCGAGCAGGCGGTGGAGGCTCATCTCATGGTGAAGGGTGCCCGCATGCTCCCCATTCACTGGGGACTCTTCACCTTGGCGGGACACGGATGGACGGAGCCCGCCGAGCGGCTCCAGGTGGCTGCCCAGGCTCGGGGGGTGCTGGCCCTCACGCCCCGACCCGGCGAGCCCTTCGAGCCGGTCCGCCAGCCCCTGCTGACTCGGTGGTGGCCCAATGCCCCCTGGAAGAGCGCCCAGGAGGTGCCGATCAGGGCCGGCGGATTCACTCCTGAGCTCTCACCCATGGATCCGGTTCGATAGATTCAGGCCGGAGTTCTCAGAGCCTGACGAGCTTGTAGCTGTCGTTGCCCATCTTCAGCTCCTTCATGTAGCTGATCTGGCGCAGGCCGCTGCGGGACTCGATGCGCTCCCGGAGGTCATGCAGTTCCGCTTCGGGCAGCTTGTAGACCATATCGATGGAAGCCTTGTCCACTGCCAGCAGGTCCGTGGAGGCCAGGATGCCCAGGTTGCGGGCCTTGGGGGGGGCGGCCCTAACCCCCGCACAGTCGCAGTCCACGCTCATGTTGCGGAGCACGTTGATGAAGACGATCCGTCTGCCGAAGTGGTCCACCGTGGCCTTGGCGGACTCGACCATGTTTTCCATGAAGGGGGCACCGGCCAACCACTTGGAGTAATCCTCGTTGTCCGGGGCGGCGTGGACCATCTTCTTGCCGATGGGGCCATCCGCGCAGCCGATGGCGATGTTCTTCATGGAGCCGCCGAAGCCCCCCATGGCGTGACCCTTGAAGTGGGTGAGCACCACCATGGCGTCGTAGTTGAGCATGTGCCTGCCCACGGACATCTCCTTGAAGTGCTTGCCGCCCTTCACGGGGATCATCACGGCGCCATCCTCGTCCATGATGTCCACCGGACAGAAGTCCCAGCCGTTGGTCTGGATGGTTTTGCGATGCTCCTCGGTGGTGAATCGGCCCCCCTTGTAGAGGGTATTGGTCTCCACCAGGGCGCTGTTGGGGATGCTCTGCTGCAGGGCCTTGACCATGTCCCGGGGCAGGATGTTGGGCCCGTGGGGCTCGCCAGTGTGGATCTTGATGGCCACCTTGCCGCTGACGCTGCCGCGGATCTGCGCAAAGACCTTCAGCAGCCCGGCGGAGCTGATGTCCTCGGTGAAATAGACCGTCGAAGTGGGGGCTTCCACAGGGGCGGCCCCCGCCAGCCTGGCAGCGGCCACGGCGCCGACGGTGGCCGCGCCGGCTTTCAGGAACGTGCGGCGGGAAAAGGGCTTGCTCATCTCTGACCTCCAATGGGTCCGGAAACCCAGCCTGGGTTTGAGTGGAAGGCGGCGAGGGCGGCTTCCTGCACCTCGGCCAGGGGGATGCCGCCGGACAGGGCGGCGGATCGGCAGTCCTCGAATTCCGGCTTGATGCGGATCTGGCCCTCCAGCCGGGCCACTTTGCAGCGGATAGTGCCGAAGCGCGTCTCCACCGGCACCAGCTCCCGGGGCAGGACCGTCCGATCCAGGACACGATGACGCACCCCCAGGCTGCTGGTCTCCCGGAGTATGGCCATCGCGAAGCGTTCCGTGGCCTCGGGTTCGCAGAGCAGGCTCAGGGTCTGGGCGGGACGCCCCTTCTTCATGAGGATCGGGGTGAGCCAGACATCCAGGGCTCCTGCGGCCAGAAGCTGCTCGGTGGCGAAGGCCAGGGCCTCGGGGCTCATGTCGTCGAGGTTGGCCTCCAGGAGGGCCACCCGGTCGCTCCCGGCATCCGGGGTCTCCAGCAGGATCGCCCGAAGCACATTGGGCCAGGGCAGTTCAGCCTTGCCCAGGCCATAGCCGCTGCGGAGCAGGGTGGCCTCCGGCAGCTCGCCGAAGCCGTCGGTCATGGTTCGGGCAATGGCCAGGCCCGTCGGAGTCGCCAGCTCCCGCATCAAGGGCTGGGGGGGCCGGGTGATGGGCACGCCCTCCGCCAGGGCCAGGGTGGCCGGAGCGGGCAGAGGGATCCGGCCATGACGGCAGCGCACCCAGCCCCGGGTCATGGGGATGGGTGAGGCCAGCACCCGGTCCGGGGCCAGCAGGTGGATGGCCAGGGCGGCCCCCACGATATCCAGGATGGCGTCCCCGGCCCCCACCTCGTGGAAGTGGATGGTCTCCACCGGCACCCCATGGACCCGGGCCTCGGCCTCGGCCAGGAGCCGGAAGGCGGCCAGGGACTTCTGCACCACGGGCTCCGGCAGCCGGGCGGCCAGGATGAGGGCCTCGATCTCGGCCAAGTGCCGCTCGGGTTCTACTAGGCCTGGACGGGGGGTGGGGCGGTAGGCCGTGCCCGCGAGGACCCCCTTCCGGGCTCGGGACCACACGGGATCCCAGCCCTCCAGTCCCATGGAGGTCAGGCTAGCGCGGAAGGCTTCGGTGTCCAGACCCAGATCCAGGAGGGCCCCCACCGTCATGTCCCCGCTGATGCCTGAGACGCAATCGAGATAGAGCAGCTTCATGCGGGCCTCCGGTTGATGAGGGAGGCCAGGGCGGCGGCACCGTAGCCGTTGTCGATGTTCACGACTCCCACGCCCGAGGCGCAGCTGTTGAGCATGGCCAGCAGGGCCGCGACGCCGCCGAAGCTGGCGCCGTAGCCGATGCTGGTGGGCACCGCGACCACGGGGCAGGGCACCAGGCCCGCCACCACGCTGGGCAGGGCCCCCTCCATGCCCGCCACCGCGATGATTACGCTGGCCCGCTCCAGCTGCTCCCGGTGGGCCAGGAGGCGGTGAATGCCCGCCACGCCCACATCGAAAAGCCGCTCCACGCGGTTCCCGAGGAACTCGGCGGTGAGGGCGGCCTCTTCCGCCACCGGGATGTCCGAAGTGCCGGCGGTGATCACGGCGATCACTCCGGGAGCGGGTTCCTGGGGGGATCGCCGCACCTGGATGATCTTCGCCTCGGGGTGCCAGGTGGCGTCCGGGGCCACCTGGGCCACGGCTTCATAGGCCTCCCGGGAGGCCCGGGTGCCCAGGACGTTATCCAGGTGCCCCAGCATTTTCTGGAAGATCCCCTGGGTCTGCTCCGGGGTCTTGCCCTGGCAGAAGATCACCTCGGCCTGGCCCCGCCGGAGCCCTCGGTGCATATCGAGTTTGGCGTAGCCCAGGTCGGCGAAGGGCAGCTCCCGGAGCCCCTCCAGGGCCGCCTCCTCGGACAGACGTCCCTCCCGGACCTCTCGCAGCAGCTGGCGCAGTTTCTCTTCTTCCATGCGGGACCTCTCAGGCGTTCATGCTGCCCATGCGGTAGCCCGCCAGGTCGAGGGCGACCTGGCGGAACCCCAGGGCCTTCAGGGCTTCATCCATGTGGGGACGATCGGCCATCAGCCTTTCCATCTCTTCTGGCAGCAGCTCCAGCCGGGCCATGTCCCCGTGACAGCGCACCCGGCACTGGGAGAAGCCTTCGGCGCGGAGCAGCTCCTCGGCGGCGTCGACTCGGGCCAGCAGCTCTGGCGTCAGTCGCTGTCCCGTGGGGAAGCGGGTGGCCAGGCAGGCGAGGGAGGGACGGTCCCAACCGGGGATGCCCATCTCCCGGGACAGTTCCCGGATGACGGCCTTGCGGAGCCCGAAACGGGCCAGGGGGCTCACGACCCCCAGCTCCGCCAGGGCCTTGAGGCCGGGGCGGTAGTCGCCCAGGTCATCGGCATTGGTGCCATCCATCAGCACATCGCAGCCCTCCTCCCGGCTCGCCGCCAGGATGTTCTGGAACACGAAGCGCTTGCAGTGGTAGCAGCGGTCCGGCGGGTTGGTGTCGAAGCCGGGGATCACCGTGGCGTCCGCCTCCAGGATCCGGTGCGGCACTCCGCACCGGGCAAGGGTGGCCAGGCCCTCGGCCTTCTCCCGACCCGGGAGGGCTGCGGAGACCACCATGAAGGCCCGGACCCGGTCCGGACCCAGGGTGCGGCTGGCGCAGGTGAGGAGGAAGGCGCTGTCCACGCCGCCGGAGAAGGCGATGCCGACCCGGTTGAAGGGCTGAAGCCAGGACCTTAACGCTTCCAATCTATTCAACGTGACCTCCGGGGCAGCGATGCCTCAAACGGGGGAGCCAGGGGCTGGTTTCCCAGCATACGCCGCAGCCGGCCATCGGGCCCTTTGGCTTTCTGGAGTTCCTGCTTGGTATGGACATGGTCATCGATTCCGTTTCCAGGCTACGTCCCCATCCGATCCCGCAGTATCCCGATCCTGCGAATTTGTTGCCTGATCCTCTTGTCTTCTGGTGGTTTGAGAACTGGCTTTTGACGTGTCTGATGGCTAAGTGGATGCGGGTTAATGCTTATAAGCTTTCGGGTCGAGCCGGTCGATCCGAGTTGGCTCCATTTGCCTGGGGGGCTGGGTGAACTATCCTGCGGTCAGGAGGTCCAACGGATGTCAAGCACGGTCGCTGATGTCGCTTCCCAAGACTTGGGAGTAATGTGTTCGCGTCTGTCACGGGAGATCTCCCGGTCCATGGGCACCGAAGAGACGCTCCGGACAGCCATTCCTGGATTGACCCTCTTCCAGCAGATCGCGCCGACCTCCCCCCTGCAGTTCACCTGTCAGCCGAGCCTGGCGGTGGTGGCCCAGGGGCGCAAGAACATGATGCTCGAACAGGGGTCCTTCGTTTACGACAACACTAGGTTCCTTTTGACATCTCTGGACCTGCCTGCGGTGAGCCGGGTCCTGGAAGCCAGCCCGGAACACCCCTATCTCTGCATGGTGATGAACCTGGATCTTCCGGTGGTCAGGGATCTTCTCAGTCAGCTGCCGACTCCCATCGCGTCCCTGCCGATGGAGGGACCAGCGATGGCGACCGGAGAGAACACCCCTGAACTCATCGACGCATGCTGCCGTCTGGTCGAGCTGCTGGGTCGCCCTGAGGACATCCCGATCATGGGGGGGCTGGTCCAGCGCGAGATCATCTACCGGGTGCTGGTCAGCAGTGCCGGGGCCCGCCTCCGGGCCATCGCCACACTGGGCAGCAGGAACAACCGGCTTGCCAGGTCGATCGCTTGGATCAAGGAGAACTACGCCAGGCCGCTCCGGACCGAGGAGTTGGCCAAGTTGGCTGGCATGGGCGTGTCCACTTTCCACACGCATTTCAGGGAACTCACACTGATGAGCCCCCTGCAGTACCAGAAGTGCCTCAGGCTCCACACCGCCCGGAGCCTGATGCTCCTTGACGAAATGGATGCGGCAAGTGCGGCCTTTGAGGTCGGCTATGAGAGTTCCAGTCAGTTCAGCCGGGATTACCGCCGTCATTTCGGTCAGCCACCCATCCGGGACATCCTCGGCCTGCGCTCGGCTGGGGCCCTGACCCTGGATCTGGTGAGCAACGGGTGACCCTGCATTCGCCCGATGGCACGAAGGTAAATCGGATCAGGCAAGAAAACGGCAGGATCGTTCTACCGCTGCCTGAGAGCCCGGTCTGAAAATACAGTTGCGAGCTTGGCCCCGCACGGGTGGAGCGGGAACCAAGGTGAGGAAAAAGCCTCGGCGCACTTTCAGCCACCCCGATCATCCCTCAGTCCCCACGACCGCCAGCAATGCGACCGTTGGCCTGCCTTTCCCAACTCAAGGGGTACCCCATGAACAAAGCCCTCACCTCCCTGGCGCTGGGCGCCTCGATTTCCGCGGCCAGCCTGCTTTCGGCCTCTGACGCGGCGGCCTGGGACAAGACCTTCACCCTCAGCCCCAAGGTCATTCACGAGAAAGTGTCCTATCCCAATCGGTACGGCATCACGGTCTCGGCTGACCTCTACCTTCCCAAGGACCGGGATGCGTCCAAAAAGCTTCCCGCGATCGTGGTGGGAACTCCATACGGAGGCGTGAAGGAGCAGGGGGCCGGCATCTATGCCCAGACCATGGCCGAGCGAGGATTCGTGGCCATCGCCTTCGACGAGTCCTTCAACGGGGAGAGCGCCGGCACACCACGGCATGTCTCCTCTCCGGAGATCTTCGTCGAGGACTTCAGCGCCGGAGTGGACTTCCTGGGGACACGCCCTTTCGTTGACCGCAACCGGATCGGTGCCATCGGCATCTGCGGGAGCGGCGGATTCGCCCTGACCGCCGCCCAGGTGGATCACCGCATCAAGGCCGTGGCCACCGCCAGCATGTACGACATGAGCAGGGTCATGCGGAACGGATGGAAGGACAGCATGAGCGACCGGGAGCGCAGCCAGGCTCTGGATGCGCTGGGGGAGCAGCGCTGGGCCGATGTTGAGGCGCGCACCCCGAAGCTGAATCCGACCTTCCCCAAGGAGATCCCCGAAGCGGGACTGGACCCCATCACCCGGGAGTTCTTCGAATACTACGTGGCCGCCCGTGGGCACCACCCGCGCTCCATCGGCGGTTTCACCGTGACGAGCACCATGTCGTTCATGAACTTCTCCCTGATGAGCCACCTGGAGACCATCTCTCCCAGGCCGATCCTCTTCATCATCGGCGAGCAGGCCCATTCCCGGTATTTCAGCGAAGACGCCTTCAAGAAGGCCGCAGAGCCCAAAGAGCTCTATGTCGTGCCAGGAGCCCGACACATTGATCTGTATGATCGGGCCGATATGATTCCGTTCGGCAAACTGACGGAATTCTTTGTTAAATACCTCCGCTGAGAATTTCATAGACGGATCCGACGAAACCGCTGCACAGGGCCACAACCGTGGCCCTGTGGCTTTTTAGGCCCGGTGCATGGCCAACCCCTGACTCTCCTCACGGCGAAGGGAAGCTAACCAGGGCATCCGCCGGGACTGCCTTCTGTCATGCGGTCTTGCCACCAGGAGCAATCGCAAAATCATCCGCGGGCTGATTGCAGATGCTTTTGATCTGGAATAAATCAGTTCTTTTTAGATCGTTATTTTTGGTAATTATCGAATGTGATGTATCGCACACGAATTGCCTAATAAGGCAATTCTATGTGCCAAATAAGGCAATTGTGTTAAAATTAATAATTAAAGTAAAATGAATACAAGTTATAAGAATGGTACAAGTCTGGCCTAGTAGGTTTTTGATGGATGGTGCCCATAGGGGTCATTTTATGTGAGACCCACCAAATGGCGGTTTGGTTAATCTCGTGTATTTGTATATTAATTTAATATCATTCAATTTAAGTGGAGTGGTATGGCTAAAGCTTCCGAGGTCAAAGAAAAGATGACGATTGATCGTCGCAATATGCTCAAGGCCCTGGTGGGAGGCTGTGCCACAGCCTCCCTGACCGGATGTCTCGTCCGGGAGCAGGAGCCTGGAGCCAAGGGATGGGTTCCCCAGCAGTACGATGCCCCCAGCAGCTGGCCACCACAGGTCCGCGGACGGGTGCCCATCGATCCGGAGAACCCCTCGATTGCTCGCGACGACCGGAAGTGTGTGCTCTGTGGGCAGTGCATTGAGGTCTGCAAGAAAATCCAGACCGTCTATGGATCCTATGCACTGCCCGTCAAGGATGACTTCATCTGCATCCACTGCGGCCAGTGCACCCTCTGGTGCCCGACGGGCGCGATTGTGGAAGCCGACGACAGGACACGTGTCCTGCAGGCCCTGAAGGATCCGACCAAGGTCGTGATCGTCCAGACCGCGCCTTCCACCCGTGTGGGCCTTGGCGAAGAATTCGGCATGCCCGGGGGTAGCTGGGTGGAGGGCCAGCAGGTCGCCGCCCTGCGCCGCCTGGGATTCAGCAGGGTGTTTGACACGAACTTCGCGGCGGATCTCACCATCATGGAGGAGGGTTCGGAGCTGATCGAGCGCCTCACTGGAAAGTCCGAGGCACCGCTGCCCCAGCTGACCTCCTGCTGCCCCGGCTGGGTCAAGTTCGTTGAGTACTACTACCCCGAATGGATGCCCAATCTTTCCACTGCGAAGTCCCCCCAGCAGATGCTCGGCGCCGTGTTGAAGACCTATTACGCCAAGAAGACCGGCATCGACCCCAGGACCATTTTCAGCGTTTCGGTCATGCCCTGCACGGCCAAGAAGTTCGAATCCGTGCGCCCGGAATTTAATGCTGCCGGTCGCTACTGGAAGAACGATGCCCTCCGGGACATCGACGCCGTCCTGACCGTCCGGGAACTGGCCTTGATGATGAAGGAGGCCGGGCTTGATTTCTCCTCATTGCCCGAAGAGTCCTACGATTCCCTTCTGGGCGAGGGCTCCGGGGCAGCCCTCATCTTTGGCAGCACCGGGGGGGTCATGGAGGCCGCGGTGCGCACCGCCTACCATGCGGTGACGGGTCAGAAGGCGCCGACCCTGGCCTTCAATCTGGCGCCCGTCAGAGGCCTGAGTGGTGTCAAGGAAGCCAGCATGGATGTGCCGGGTTATGGGAAGGTCCGTGTCGCCGTGGCCCACGGACTCCACAACGCCAGGACCCTTCTCGACCGGGTGAAGGCAGGCACGGCGCGCTATGACTTCATCGAAGTGATGTCCTGCCCAGGTGGTTGCATCGGGGGTGGAGGCATGCCGCGCAGCTCGGTCCCCCCGGCTGACGATGTCCGGAGGAGCCGGATCCGAAGCCTGCAGATCAAGGATGCCGCCGGGACCCTGCGTGAAAGTCATGAAAACCAGGAGGTCAAGGAACTCTACCGCAGCTTCCTGGGCAGACCCCTCAGCCATCTATCCCACCAACTGCTGCATACGGACTATGTTTCACGCGCCAAGCACCTGAAGGTCGATCCGCAGGCCCTCGAGGAAATCCTGGCGGGCCAGGTTACGGAGGCAAGCCGCTCATGAACGGTTCCAACGCGGTACTCGTTGATCTGACCCAATGCGTCGGCTGCGGCAGTTGCACCGTCGCCTGCAAACTGTGGAATGGGAAGCACTATGACAAGGGGGCCCCGGCGACGGGCCTGCATCCGGTTGCGGACCATAGCAACTGGACGACGCTCACCCAGCGGAAAGCAGAAAAGGATGGCGCTCCGGCATGGCGCTTCGTGAAGGCGCAGTGCATGCATTGTGAGGAGCCCGCGTGCGTCTCCTCCTGCATGTCGAAGGCCATGCGCAAGACCGAGCAGGGCCCGGTGGTCTACCGTCCGGACCTCTGCGCTGGCTGCCGGTATTGCATGATGGCCTGCCCCTTTGAGGTGCCCAAGTACGAGTGGGGGAAGGTGATCCCATCGGTTTCCAAGTGCCAGATGTGTTCCACCCGCCTTGCCCACGGCCGCTCGCCAGCCTGCACGGACGCTTGCCCGACGGGTGCCCTGCGCTTCGGTAGACGCCAGGAGCTGCTGGGGATCGCGCATGACAAGCTGAAGACCGGGCGGTACGTGAACAAGGTCTACGGCGAGAGGGAAGCCGGAGGGACCAGCTGGCTGTATATCTCGGACATACCGTTCGGCCAGCTGGGCTTCAAAGCGAATGTCACCAGCGAGTCCCTGCCTGCCATCGCGGAGCACTACATGCGCAAGACGCCAGCCCTTCTGCTGGGCGGGGCCGCTCTGTTCATGGGCCTGAGCAAGTTGATTCAACGCAAGAAAGCGGTTGCCGCCGCCAAGGAGGGGAAGCGTGAACAATAGCGGAATTCTTCAATTCGACACCACCTGGGGAGGGTGGCGCCTGCGCATGACCCCCTTCCGGGCCGTGCTTGTCGGGATGGCAGGTTTGTTTGTGCTGTTGGCGGCCTTCCGGCTTATCACGGGTCTTGGCGCTTCGACTCATCTCAGTGACCACTGGCCCTGGGGCTTGTGGATCGGCGTCGATCTGACCGCTGTGGCCCTGGCTGGCGCGGGGTACAGCATGTGTGTGATGTCCCACGTGCTGCACATCGACGATTTCCACGGCATCTCGCGGCGCGGGATGCTGATCTCCCTCCTGGGCTATGTCTTCGTCCTGCTGACCCTGATCCTCGAAATCGGACGGTGGGACAACGCCTACATCCCCTTCCTGTCCTGGGGGCATGCCTCTCCCCTTTTCGAAGTCGTGATCGCGGTCAGCATCTACATGGCCATCCAGGTGGTGGAGTTCAGTGAAGTCGCCACCGAGAAGGTTTTCCACTCGGCCAACCGATATGTTCAGCTTCTGCTGCCCGCGGCCTTCATCATCGGAGCTATCCTGCCCTTCGGCCATCAGGCCTCCCTCGGTGCGATCTATCTCCTCATGAAGGGGCGCCTGCATCCGCTGTGGTGGTCGGACATGCTGCCGTGGTTCTTCCTGGTGACCTCTTTCTACGCGGGCCCGGCGATGGTGGTCCTCGAAGCCATCTGGTCGGCCAGGTGCTTCGGCCAGGAGGTCGAAACGCGGATTCTCGCTCGGTTGGCACGGATTGCCGGCGCGATCATGGGGGTCTACTTCGTTGCAAAGCTCCTGGACCTCGCCCGATTGGGGCAGCTCCAGGGTCTGGGTGCCGGATCCTTCGAGGTGCCCATGTTCCTGGGCGAGATGGTCATCTGCACGGCGCTGCCTGCTGCGCTTGCCTTTTCTCCATGGGGAAAGACCAAGAAAGGGCTGTTCATCTTCTCCCTGCTGAGCATCGCCGGGGTTGTCCTCAATCGGGTGAACGTGGTCTTCACGGGGATGTACCGTGCCATCGGGAGCGGCTACTCCCCATCCCTCGTGGAATGGGGCATCACTCTGGGGCTGCTCGCTGCGGTCACCCTCGCCTACCTGTTCGTCGTTGAGAACTTCAACATCTTCAACCGCCAGCACTGAGCCAAAACGGAGAATCGCCATGGGCAACCTCGGCATCACAGAAGTCCTGCTCATTGGAGCCGTGCTGCTCCTGTTCTTCGGTCCCTCCAAACTCCCGGAGTTGGGGAAGTCGCTCGGGAAGGGCATCCAGGAGTTCAAGAAGGCCGGCCGCGAAATGACCGCTGAAGCATCGAAGGACCTATGACCTTGAAGGCGACTCAAAGGGTTCTGGTTTTAGAGGACCCTTCTGGTTTCCGCCGCGCCTGACCCCAAACCTTGTCGCAGTCTTCATTTCCGCTGAATGGCGAAAGCCCCGAAGTCTTTCGGCTTCGGGGTTTTTGCTGGCGGAGAGAATAGGATTCGAACCTACGGTGGGCTCACACCCACACCTGATTTCGAGTCAGGCGTTTTACCTGTTTTCAGTATTTGCGTGCGTTTGTGTCTGTTTTGCAAGTGTGGCAATACAATAGGATATGATGAATACAAACACATGCTCATGCTCGCATATACGTCTCATCCGGGATACCAGCGGGATACGGGAGGGTGTAACCTGATTCTGTATCCCGGGGGTACAGGTGGCCGTCAAACTCGATCAGCGAACTCTTAAGACGCTCTCCTTGGAGGAGGGCGGCACGCGTACCCGCCATGCGGATTCCATCGTCCAGGGCCTTCATGTCGAGGTGCTTCCGGCGGCCACTCCAGGGGGTGAGCTTCGGAAGGTCTGGAGGCTGCGCTACCGGACCACCTCCGGGGAGCGGAAGTGGCTCACCCTGGGCACCTGGCCAGCCACAAGTGTGGACCAGGCCCGCTCCGAAGCTCGTCGGGTCATAGGTGACGTCGAGAAAGGGGCTGATCCTGCCGCCGAACGGGTGGCCCTCAAGAAGGCAGCGACCATCCGCGAGCTCTGGGATCAGTTCAATGAGCTGCACGGACCCCACCTCCGGCCCACCACCATCAAGGGCTACAAGGACCAGTACCGCGCCCACATCGCAGATGCGTTCGGCGGTACCAAGATCCAGAACCTCACCCGCGAGGTGATTGCCCGCTGGCATCGCAAGATCAGCGAGACCGCCCCCACCAGCGCGAACTATGCCCTGCGGGTCCTGAGCACCCTCCTGGCGCGGGCGGAAGAATGGGGACACATCCCCCTTGGCAGCAACCCCGCCAAGCTGGTGAAGCAGAACAAGGCCAAAAAGAAGCACCGACCTCTGACGACTGAGGAATCCCATCTGGTGGGCAGCGCCATCACCCAGCTCGCCGAGAAGGGCACCATCAGCGCCCAGGTCGCCGCCGCTCTTCGCCTGCTGCTGCTGACGGGCTGCCGCCGCAGCGAGATCTCCGGTCTGAGGTGGGTCGAGGTCAACCTGGATGCCGGGTGCATCGTTCTTGGCGAAGACGATGCCAGTGACCACAAGACCAAGGACCACTTTGGCACGAAGACGATCTTTCTCGGTCCGGCTGCCCTCCAGATCCTCGAAGGCCTCGCGACTCAGCGTCTGAGCCCCTTCGTCTTCCCGGGCGCCAAGAAGGGGGAGCCCATGAGCCCCGTAACCGTCAATCGAGGTTGGGAGCTGGTGCGCATGCAGGCGGGCGTTCCCGATGCCCGCCTCCATGACCTGCGCCACACCGTGGGTGCCATGGCGGGCGCAACGCTGCCCGCGTTCATGGTCCAGACCATCCTCGGCCACAAGCAGCCCTCCACGACCAGCCGCTATGCCAAGCCCATCGACTCGGCCACCGAGCAGGCCGTGCACAACCTCCAGCGCCAGATCGCCGCGAACCTGGGACTGTGAGCTTCATGGGTGGAACCGTGGGAAGTGTGGGAACCCGAGGACCTCACTGGCTTTTTCTGGTTCCCACGGTTCCAAGAGCCAGGGAACTTCGGAAGACTCAGGTTCCTGGTGCAACAGGAGTGGATCTCTCTACTTGTGGTTGAAAATTTAATACGAAAGGACTAACTTTATTAGGATTTTTGACAGGTATATTCAACCATGTCCCTCCCGACCTTCTTCGCTTTGCACCCCGTCTTCACCCGGGAGGCCCTGGTGCGCCATCTGGCTGAAACGGGCGGGAAGGAACCCAATTCCGCTACCGTGCGGGAACTTCTCCGCTACCACCAGCGCACAGGGCGGATCCTGGCGGTCCGCCGGGGCCTGTTCGCGACTGTCCCGCCAGGGAGCACGCCCGAATTCGCGCCCATCGATGCATTCCTGGTGGCGGCCATGGGGTGTCCTGAAGGCGTGCTGGCCTACCACGCCGCCCTGGAACTGCACGGGTTGGCCTACTCCACCTTTGAGGAAGTCCAGGTCCTGGTCCCCCGCTCACAGCGGGCATGGGCCTTCAGGGGCGTGAACTATCGTCCCCTCCGGGCTCGCGAAGCCCTTGGGGAGGCGGCCATGACCCTCGGTGTGGACGTGGTGGATCGCCTGGGGATGGATATCCGGGTGACGAGCCAGGCGCGCACCCTGGTGGATGTCCTGGATCGTCCGGAGTATTCAGGCGGCTGGGAGGAGGTCTGGAGGTCACTTGAGGGGCTCCGCTTGGTGGACCTGGGGGAGGTCCAGGATTACCTGGCGCGTCTGAACAATGCGACCACCGCTGCCCTGGTGGGTTTCTTCCTGGAGCAGCATCGGGAAGCCCTTCACGTCAGTGAGGCAGAGCTGGCCCGTCTGGAGCCCATGCGCCCCAAGGGCAGGCACTACCTGAACCGCACCGAAGGTGGTCGGCTGGCCAAGCGCTGGAACCTGATCGTGCCGGAGCCGCTCTGGCGGCGGACCTGGGAGGAACTGGGATGAAGCTTTCCCGTGAAAGATTGTTGCGCGAGGCCGGGACAACAGGCTTCCGGCCCGAGTCCCTGGAGAAGGTCATCCGTCTGGTGGGGCTCCTGAACGGGATCTTCCGGCATGCAGACCTGAGGGAGCGCCTGGTCCTCAAGGGTGGAACAGCGCTGAACCTCTTCCTCTTCGATGTGCCCCGACTCTCGGTGGACATCGATCTGAACTACATCGGCTCAGTGGATCGGAAGGGTATGGAGGAGGATCGCCCGGCCCTGGAATCCAAGCTCCAGGCCGTCTTCGAGGCTGACGACTTCACCGTGCGGCGCATGCCGACGGATCATGCCGGAGGCAAGTGGCAGCTCCGTTACGCTGGGGCCCAGGGCCAGGGCGGGAACCTCGAAGTGGACCTGAATTTCCTCCATCGCATCCCCCTGGAGCCCATCCAGACCCTGGATTCCAAACCCCTCGGCACCTTCCAAGCGAAGGGGATTCCGGTCCTTGATATTCACGACCTTGCCGCTGGAAAGTTGGTGGCCCTCCTGGATCGCTGTGCCGCCAGGGATGTCTTTGACGCGGCAGGGCTGTTCGCCCATCCCGCGCTGGATATGGAGCGCCTGCGCCTGCCCTTCGTGGTGATGGGTGCCATGAGCCGGGATATGGACCTGCGGGCTGCCACTCCAGAGCGAGTCATGGACACCCTTACCGATTTCGATTCGATGGTCCGCCCCCTCCTGCGGCAGGGCATCCAAGGTGCGGCTCCAGAAGGCATCCAGACCCGCACTCGGGAAGGCTTGGCCCGCCTGCTGCCGCTCCGCCCCCACGAAGTCGCATTTGTGGAAGCGCTGTGGGAGAGGGGCGAAATTCGTCCGGATCTACTGAGCTCCAGCCCAGAGACTCAGGCACGCATTGCAGCCATGCCGCTGCTGCTCTGGAAGGCCCAGAATGTCCGCCAGCACTGGGGGCTTTGATGGAACCGTGGGAACCCCGAGGATGGGACTGGTCCTTCCGGGTTCCCACGGGGCCAAGACTCCGGGAACCTAAAGGCATGGCTTCCTGGTGGGCTATTTCCGCATGACAATGATCCTGGAGACCCTATGGCCGATCTGACGCCTTCCTACGCTGCCCTGCTTGAGGAGCTCAAGGGGCGCATTCGGACGGCCCAGAACCGGGCCGCCCTGGCGGTCAATGCGGAACTGGTGCGGCTGTATTGGGAAATCGGCCGCACCATCCTTGAGCGTCAAGCGTCCGAGGGCTGGGGTGCCAAAGTTGTGGATCGCCTTGCCAGTGACCTCAAGGCTGCCTTCCCGGGTATGAAGGGGTTCTCATCCAGGAACCTCAAATACATGCGCGCCTTCGCTGAGCGCTGTCCGGACTTCCAAATAGGGCAGCAGCCTGCTGCACAATTGCCTTGGTTCCATCTGGTGACCCTCCTGACACAGGTGGATGGCGAGTCCGAGCGGGCGTGGCTGGCCTCTCAGGCGGTTCAACTGGGGTGGTCTCGGGCTATCCTCCAGTCTCACATCAAGACTCGCCTGTTCGATCGCCAAGGGCAGGCTGTTACCAACTTCGAGGCGCGCTTGCCAGTCGCACAGGCGGGTTTGGCGCAGGAATCCCTGAAGGACCCTTACCTGTTCGATTTCCTCGACCTCGGTGATGAAGCCATGGAGCGGGACATCGAAACAGCCCTGGTCCGCCACATCACGCGCTTCCTGCTCGAACTCGGTGCCGGGTTCGCCTTCGTGGGGCGGCAATACCGCCTGGAGGTCGGCGGGGAGGAGTTTTTCGTTGATCTGCTCTTCTACCACACGCGCCTGAAGTGTTACGTCGTGGTGGAACTGAAGGCCGGGGCCTTCAAGCCTGAGCACGCCGGGCAGCTCAACTTCTACCTTGCCGCCGTGGATGCCCAGGTGAAGTCTCCTGAGGATGGTCCCACCATCGGCCTCCTCCTATGTCGCACCAAGAACCGCATCGTGGCTGAATACGCGCTATCTGGAATCGACAAACCCGTGGGCGTCGCGGAGTATCAGCTCGTGCGTGCCCTTCCGGAGCCGCTCGATACCACCCTTCCTGCCATCGAAGACATTGAGGAAGAACTCAGCGCCGAGATCGGCACCGAAGAGCCCTGACGCCATGTCCCTCCGGGAGGATTTGGTCGCGCAGTTGGTGAGCTTGGAAGCCAGGCTGGCGGAGCAGCTCCGGGACACTGAATCCACGCGTACTCAAATTCGCGAATTGCACACGCAAATTCGGGTTCTGGATGCCCCGTGCGAACGGGCTGTAACGGTCACGGGCCCTCAATCGCCCACGGAAAAGGTGGCATTGTTCCGAAGCCTCTTTCGGGGCCGTGAGGATCTCTTCCCGCGTCTGTGGGTGAATCTACGCGGAGATCGCAAGGGATACTCCCCGGTGTGTGCCAACGAACGCAGCCGCGCCCTCTGCGACAAGTTCAAGGTCAAGTGTGCCGCCTGCGCGAACCGGCGCTTCGTGCCGCTGGATGACCGTGTGCTTCTGGATCACCTTCAAGGCCGCCACGTCATTGGCATCTATCCCTTGCTGCAGGATGAGACCTGCTGGTTCTTGGCCGCTGATTTCGATGGCGAGGGGTGGAAGGACGACGCACTGGCCGTAATGGACACGTGCAGGCAGCACGCGATTCCTGCAGCCCTGGAGCGGTCCCGATCCGGCGAAGGGGCCCATCTCTGGATCTTCTTCTCTGCTCCGGTGCCCGCCGCGACGGCGCGCAAGCTCGGCTGCTTTCTGCTGACCGAGACGATGAACTGCCGCCCCCAGTTGAGCATGAAATCCTATGACCGCCTGTTCCCAAACCAGGACACGATGCCCCAAGGTGGTTTCGGCAACCTCATCGCCCTTCCACTCCAGCAGGAAGCCCGGCGCCAGGGGAACACGCTGTTCCTGGACCAGCATCTGGATCCGCTCCCTGATCCCTGGGCCTACCTCGCCGGTCTTGACCGGATGTCGCCATCCCAGGTGGAAACCCTGGTTGATGTCGCCGCCCGCCAGGGCAAGGTGCTCGGAATCCGGTTTGATGCCATCGACGATGGGCTGGATGAGACCCCATGGGAACGACCGCCTTCAGGGAAGCCCAAGAAGGTTCGGATCGAAGGGGAAGTGCCCACGGTGGTGAAGGCCATCCGTTCACAACAGCTCTTCGTCGAAAAGGCGGGATTGCCTCCAGGTCTTCATGCTGAGATCAAGCGCTTGGCCGCTTTTCAGAACCCCGAGTTCTACCAGAAGCAAGCCATGCGATTCTCCACCGCAGGCATCCCGAGAATCATCTGCGCCGCTGAAGAGCATCCGGTCCACATTGCCCTGCCCCGAGGCTGTGAAGAGGAACTCCAGGAACTCTTGGCGGGGCATGGAAGCTCACTGGTCGTCGAGGAACGCCGTTGTCTTGGCGACCTGCTTGAAGTGACATTCCAGGGGCAACTCACCGAGGTTCAGCAGGCGGCTGCTGACGCCATCACCCCTCATGACCTTGGCATCTTCGTGGCTCCGCCGGGCACTGGAAAGACCGTCTTCGGTGCGCACATGATTGCCATGCGTGGCGTGAACACCCTGGTGCTCGTGCACCGGAAACCACTCCTGGACCAGTGGTGTGCCCAATTACAGACCTTCCTCGGTCTTGGGAAGAAGGAGGTCGGGCAAATCGGAGGAGGGAAGCAGAAGGCGACCGGACGGATCGACGTGGCGATGATCCAGAGTCTCGTCAGTCGGGAGGGGGTCCTGGATTTCGTCGGAAACTACGGCCAGGTGATTGTGGACGAGTGCCATCATGCCCCCGCCATTTCCTTCGAGCGGGTGATGCGGGAAGTGAAGGCGCGCTATGTGCTGGGTCTTACGGCAACCCCCTACCGGCGCGACGGTCTCCAGCGGCTGCTGCACTTCCAGTGCGGCCCCATCCGGCATCAAGTACATCCCCTTTCACAGGAGGGCCAGCGCCCCTTCGCCAATCGGCTGCGCGTCCGGGAAACGCGATTCTTCGGGCAGGGGACCATCCAGGAACTCTATGCTGCCCTTGTCGCAGACCAGCATCGGAACGCCATGATCATCCGAGACGTGAGGGAGGCCTTGTCAGAAGGGCGATCCCCCATCGTGCTTACCGAACGCCGGGACCATCTCGACCTCCTGATGGAAGCCCTCCAGGATGCGGCACCGCATGTCGTGGCACTCCACGGCGGCGTGCCCGCCAAGGCCCGTCGAACAGCCTTGCAGCGACTTGCCGAGGTCCCGCCCAGCGAACCTCGCCTCATCCTGGCTACGGGCCGCTACATTGGGGAGGGATTCGATGACGCCCGCCTGGACACCCTCTTCATGGCCATGCCCATCGCCTGGAAAGGCAGCCTGGTTCAATACGCCGGGCGCCTCCACCGCCTCCATCCCGGCAAGGAGGAGGTTCGGGTCTACGACTACCTGGACGACTCCTTGGCCGTATTCCGGAAGATGTTCGAGAAGCGGATGAAGGGGTATCGCGCCATGGGGTACCGAATGGACGACATCAGCGCGCTTCCCTTACTGGAGCTTATTGATTGACCGATTGGAAGGCCCATGTCTGCCAATATACGACTATGGATTGACGATTCGAAACCTACGCAATAAATTGATTGCGTAGGTTTCGAATCATGCCTTCTCTCCCGCACAAGCCGGAACTCCGGAAACGCCTCACTCGCCTTGCGACCTCCAAGAAGCAGGGACGGGGAGCTGCCGTCATCCGCCTGGCTCGAACCGGCGAACTCCGCAAGTTGCGTCCGGGAGTCTACCGTCCGGCGGATCGTGAGACCTGGATGCACCAGGAGCTGATCGATGCCTGCTCGGCCGTCCCAGAGGGCGTCATCTGCCTGGTTTCGGCGCTGTCCTACCATGGCCTGACCACCACCATCCCGAACGAGGTCTGGATGGCCATCCCCCGGAACGCCTGGGTTCCCAAGCTGACCTTCCCGGCTCGATTCATCCGGATGGGGGACCGCTCCCTTGAAGAGGGGATCGAGTCGATCCGCATCGAAGGGCAGCGGGTTCGGATTACCGGCAAGGCGAGAACGGTTTGCGATGCCCTGCGGTTTCGCGACAAGGTCGGTGTTGAGGTCGCGCTGGAGGCCTTGAAGGCCTTCCTGCGCCAGGGCGGTCGCCCGGATGAGCTCATCCGGTGGGAAACGATTTCCAGGGTTCGGGGGATTCTGCGCCCCTACCTGGAGGCGATGTTGGCGTGACCAAGAAGTCCTCCACATCAGTGATGGAGAACGTGCTTTCGGTCCTTCCAAGAATGCGGTTGCGGCTCCATTGGGCAGAAGGGATACTCGACATGTCGGGTGCCCCTGGTGGGCTCGATATGGGTCATCCCAGGCTGACGTCAATCCCAAGGCCCCGGTTTTTCAGATCGGGGTCTTTCCATTGATACCGGGTACTGATCTTGCGCCACCTTCTGCCCGAAGCAGAGCCGGAGGCCCCCCCACGCTCACCTGGGCTGGGCGTCCGGCAGGGCTTTGCCCCGCGCTCATCTGCCGTCAGCGTCGCCATCTGCCCCCCGCTTCCAGGGGGCCGATGGTGATGCCTGCCGATGCCTTCACCTTGGTGGTCTTTGATGTCTGGAACTGCCGGATGCCAACCACGGGCGTCCGCGTGGCCAGGGGCGTGCCGGGGCGCTGGCGCCCGGCGCGATCCCTGGCGCGGACGAGCCGCGACGACTGCTCAGGCACCCTCCTGCCTGCGGGCCAGCACCTGGAAGTCGGCGGCCACGAGCTCGACGATCTGGTGAGCGTGGCCCTTGGCGTCGGTGTAGCTCCGGGTGCGCTTCTCACCATGCACCAGGACCGGAATCCCTTTGACAAGAAGCTTCTCGGCTCGGTCGGCCAGGCGCCCCCACAGCACCACCGGCGTCCATTCGGTGGTCTTGGTCCAGGAGCCATCGGCGGCCTTGAGGCTCTTGGTGGAGGCGATGGAGAAGGCGGCTTTCTTCCGGCCCGTGGTCGTGACGGTGAAGCGGGGGTCGCTGCCGAGGTTGCCCGTGAGGATGAGGGTATTGAGGGACATGGTGTGCTCCTTGAGGTCTGCCGCTCCCTGCGGCTCGCCCAAGGCAAGCGACGAAGCTCCCAAGGCCAGGGGACGCTTTCTGCGGGAGACCGGCGCTGGCACAAGCCGGAGGGGTTCCCGCTGACCCGCAGGGTCGCCGCAGGCGGAAGCAGAGGCCCCGCAGCCCGAAGGGCGCGAGGGAAGCGCAGCCAGAGCTGCAGGAAAGGCAGACCAGAGAGCGGGTCTGTCTCCTACCCCTCCAGCTCCGCCAACCCTGCCCGATAGGCTTCCAGCCCCCGGCCCGTGATGATGTAGAAACGCTCCGTCCCACGACCGGGCACCTTCACGTTCTTCTGGAAGCGCAGCTTTCCGGATTCCAGCACGCCCTCCAGGAGCCCGGCCTCCGCGCAACCCCGTGCCACGTCCTTGGGGTTGAAGCCTTCACAGGCATCCTTCCAGCCCTCGGCGTGAAACAGGTAGTCCACCCGGTCCTGACCGTCCCGACGGCGGAATCCGGCGCTGTTCACCACCCGCTCGCCCAGGAGCTCCCAGTCGGCAAAGCGCGAGGTGCCGTGCCGCTCGATGAAGCCCATCACGGCGGCAATGCCCCGTTCGTGCTCGCCCGCGCCCACCCCACCGCGTTGGGCGATCCAGGCCTTCAGGCAGACTTCCGCCGCCCAATCCGCACTCCCTGCAGGAATCGGCAGGATCCCCCACTGAATCGCCAGTTCGCCCGCCAGGGCCACCAGGGCGAAGCGGTCCAGCACCCGGCCCACCTGGGAATCTGCCCTCTTTGGCAGATGCGCCTGGCTCCAGGTCACCTTCTGGCGCTCCCAGGTGAGCAGTTCCTGATCTGTCGCCTGACAGAGGCGCTCCAGGAAGCGTCGGGCGGCACTGCCGTGGCAGCGCCGGGTGGCCAGGCGGAGGTGATCCGCCAGGGCCTTGGATGAGTCGAAACCCTCCCAGCACTCAAAGCCCTGATCCAGCCCCTCCGGCAGCACGGGGATATCCACCATGCGCACATCCTGGCCCGCCTTGGGTGCGCGGCCCTCCTCCCGCATGCGATCCCCGAGGGTGATCTCTCCCGTGGACAGGAAGAGCGTCCGCCAGCGCCGCCGGTGGCGCGTCCGGAGATCCCTGGTGGCCCGCACCTTGTCGCTGCCATTCGCCAGCAGGTAGGCCACTTCGCCAGCCTCCTTGGGCAGCGCCTGCCCCTGCTCATCCAGGATGAGCAGGCAATCGCAGTGGGACATGGTGCGCGACGACAATTACCCCTGTGCATCGGTGACAACTACACCAGGGCGTCTGGAGTAGCGCCGAACCGGTGAAGTGCGTGGCGTCTGGCCTGGGTCCTAATGGACCTGGGAAGGCGGTGGCATGG